>Ga0114962_10000123_pt1 | contig 64781 bp, 107 predicted proteins | sample C_130820_MF_Meta_FD_87017 | JGI IMG/M metagenome (GOLD analysis project Ga0114962, IMG submission 87017) | Freshwater microbial communities from Lake Croche, Canada to study carbon cycling - C_130820_MF_MetaG | ecosystem: Environmental > Aquatic > Freshwater > Lake | place: Lake Croche, Canada... | reverse complement strand
TAGTTCGGCGTTATGCTAATTCGTGGGGATATAGTGTTGAGATTTCCGACCACGCAGGTTCTACTGTGTATGAACTGTTTAACGACCTAAATGAAGTAACAATGGTTCCCACAGTTGCTAAAAGCAAACGTGAACACCTAGATGTCATGCCCAACGATGGCCGTCCTATTCCTAAAGGTCAAGAAGCAGATTACCTAGGCAACCTAGTAGCTGATATGGGCAGTGGACTCGAACTATGGTCGTGGACCAATCGTGGCACAGTTACTTACTATGTATTTGATACTGGTACTCGCACAAGCCAATTGGGTACTACGGGACGCCCTTATAAGACAAACAGAGATAGTTTTGTCATCCAAGGTGTTTATTCTGGCCCTAAAAATACATACCGTGCGGCTGACTTATATGCCTTCCTGATTTTAAATCAAGGCCTAACTCTAGTAAGCGATAACAAGCAAAGCACAGGCGGATATCGTGTATGGCAAGAATTAGAACAGCGTTATAAAACGATTAACGTACACGGATTTGATACTAAAACCGATCAAGGTGTAAATGTAACCACCCAGGATGAGCCAGATACTCATGTTGACCGTGCCGATGTTAAGAAAGCAGGACCACAAATGAAAAAAGAACTAGGTAGTGTCAGTAGAGATTTAAGGTTTGTGGCAAGCGCAAAATAACAAAACCCGCACTAGGCGGGTTTTTTATTGATGTGTTATTGTTTTTATTTACAACTCTTTAGCTGACCAAAGCGTATGTAATGGTGCGGGTAACACCCTTTGAGTGTAATTGTTGTACAAATTTATTGTCTGCAAAAAAGTTAGTAGTAAAGTCTGCGCTGTTGGCATATTGATTAACTACTGTAACAGTATTGGTACCCACTGTGACCGATTGCACTTTTGGTTCTACTGCTAGAGCATTTCCAAAAATTTCTATAGTTGCTTCACCTTCGGGGAAAGTGTATACTGTGGTGCAGGTAAAAGGAGATGCAATACCAGTATTTTCAAAAAAGTTTGTTTGCGATTCAAGCACAAAGTTGTTGGCTGTGACATGGCTGACAAATTGATTATCTAGATCAATTCCCAATGCTGTATCATATGCTGAATATGTTGCAAAATCTGCAAATGTCAATGTTTCAGTTTGTGTCAATTCATTGTCACTAATTACAAGACTATGTGTAACTTTTCCAGCATCGCGTAGCGCCTGAGTGGCAGCCGAACCGCTGTGTGAAATACCACCAGTTTCGTTAATAAAAAATGGTACACTAGTACTTGGACGAGTTAATCGTTTGATATCTGTAATTGTTTGTACGCTCATAGGTAAAATCCTTGTTATATTGTATTTATGTCAGTTTCAAAAAGTGTTGTTAAAATACCACATCTTTATGATACTAAAATACCAGCAAAAAGTACTACTTTTTAGTTAGTACGTACTAACCAAACTTTGGTAGACCCTAAAATCCATTAAATGTATAATACTTGTATGGAACTTAAAAAGCAGTCAAGAAAACGCCGTCAAGATAGCAACCATGCTGTCTACTGTATTACAAATACAGTAACCGGCGAGCAATACATTGGTATTACCGTTTGCGGTAACCAAGTCCGTAGAGCGTTAAAGATTCGTATTCAGAAGCACGTTCGCCGTGCATTAACTGAAAACAAAGTGTGGGATTTATGCCACAGTATCCGTAAATATGGCTCAGAAAACCATGTGTATGGCCTGTTGGAAATTGTACGTGGACGCAAGCCGGCTCATGCCCGTGAGCGTGAGTTGATCCGTGAATTTAACCCAGCTCTAAATACACACTAAAACGGTTGACCCATAAATCAATTTAATATACAATCATAACATGAAAAGCAAAAAACAACCAAAAAAGACACTAGGTAAACTGTTCCGCGAGCGCATGTTTGCCCTGCCCAAAAAGCCCACACTAAACGAACGCTTGATGCATCGTTTATTTGGTTGACACATAAATCCATTAAATGTATAATACTTGTATAGAAACTAAAAAGGAATCAAAAATGTCAGCAGTTAACACCGTTCAGTATTTTGGTATGTTTACAGATGCCGGTAACACCGAAGTTGCTACCATTGTAGAACATGCCCGTGTTAATAACCTTACTTGGCCAGAGACTTATAATCTGCTTTGCAAATTGCAAACGGTGTCCGGGTACGGTGAGTGTACTGACACCATGGTTCGTGAAATTGTTTACGATGCTTTGAATTTTAAAACTGCATTTTATATCTAAGGAGATATGATGAAAGAACTTAGCCAAATTCTACAAATCAACCAATCTATCATGTTTGGTAATTTTACTAATACCGAGTTGTCTAGCATCATGAGTGCCGTACAGTTTGCTCGTAGCCAAATGACCAAGCAAAAGATCCGTTCGTTTGCCAAGGGTGATACTGTTAAATTTACCAGCAACCGTAATGGCATGACGTACACTGGTACCGTTGAAAAGATTGCTATCAAGTATGTGAATGTCCGCACCCATGTTGGTGTTTACCGAGTACCTGCCAATATGTTGGAGTCTGCATAATGGGATTCTTTAAAGATATCCATTTTGAAATCCTAGAGTGGAAAGCTCAAGGGCGTAGTGTTGAGGATACGTATATCTACTTCAAAGACTATGTTGAGATGGAAGATGTTGTTGCTATTTTTGAAGAAGAATTTGATTGCGATCCTGTAGAAGGATTGGGAAAATGATTATCATTGATATTGGTGCGGTGTTTATCGCTATAGGTTTGGTCATGTTGGTTATTTGTTATTTTTTATGGAGGAAGTTATGAACAAGTTGATTTTGATTGTGGCTCTGGTGATCTTTATAGTTATCATTGGTCCAATTGCTACTATTTGGGCGTTGAACACTTTGTTTCCGGCCTTGGCCATCCCGTTCACCGTTGATACCTGGCTTGCCACGGTGATCGTGGGTGGCGTGTTTAAAACTTCTATCAGTCGAAAGGACTAGTATGAAAACGCTGATCGTGTTTTTGGTTGGTTTTGTAGTTGGTAGTATTGGATTAACCGGTACTGTGAATGTAGTCCAGCATGGATTAGACAAGGTACAGTCTGTTGCAAAAGAGGCATCTGCAAAATGAAAGACCTACTTATCATGTGTGGAATCAAAATTGTTGTTGTTGGCCTAGCCGTTTCGGTTGTGTTGCTTTCTGGTTGCAGTACCGTTTCGGGCATTGGCAAAGATCTTTCGTCAAGTGCCGAATGGACCAAGGAAAAGATGTCGTCCAAGTAATTTTGGGCAAAAGAATTTTGTATTGTGGTTGACTTTAAATTCGAATTAACCTATAATATGAAATATACAGAGTGTGTCTGTATGTGTTTTAACTTAACTTAAATTGGAGTGTTTAAAATGGACAAATTGTTCAAAGTTGGTGGTGTTAGCAAGACTAAAGGTCAATACAAAGTGCGTTTCGCAGGTGATATGACCCGTGTTAAAATCTTGGCCAAGACTGATAGTGATATCAATCTTGTGGAGTTGCCTAAAGCAATGTCTAAGCCAGATTTGGTTACCTTTTTGAAGGGTACCGATTTGTATGCTAACCCATCGTATCGCGATGCCATTGATACGGCTGATGCCAAGTACAATGGTACTGTATCTGCTAAAGCAGGTAAAGTTAAGGCTACCAAGCCTTCGTTGGAAGCTATCAAGGCTCGTGCTGTAGCTAAAGACGCTGTAGCTGAGTAATTAGCATAAGCGGTGGGCTGTAACAAGCCCCCGCTATTAGGAAAGAGTTGAAGGTTACCTAGTCCGTTAGGGGTGAACAGCAGGGATGAATAAACGGTCCCTGTAACCCATGAAGCAGGAGGGTTCTAAAGTAAGGCAAGACACCATCTAGCCCCAGGATAAGGACTATCAAACTCCAGGAAGGCGACGGATAGCTAGGAAGTAATGACTGTAGAACCGATATGTGGTGTTGAGGTTTGAACATAGTTCCTTTAATTTTTTCCTAATAGCGGATAAGGACAAGTGCGTTCTTTTAGAGTCCCGAAAGGGTTCGCTTAATAAAGACTCTATAAAACCCGCAAGTGAATCATGGTGCCACTTCCCAAAACCATCCATGACGAATTTGTTGTAAAGGACCCGCCCGGGTAACGCTGGGCTAGTGTGACCCGCATGAAGGAGAAACGGTGGTCGTACCCCGTGGGTGGTAGTCTTTGAACCGAAAGGCCGTTGGCAACACGAGAGCGGAACCCGTCGGGGAGTGGGTGGAGGGTGTAAGTGATGAATAGACTAGTTGGGGCAACTTGACGAAATTTCTGATACACTATAATTACCACCGGGGTTCGCAGAGCATTTTGTTTGTATAGGTAAGTATTTGAGATGGAAACATAGGTAAGTGTGCAGACGTGTACACTATACGGGCCTAACTGGCGTGGAACAGGTCCTGATATAACTAACCATACGCTATTGCACGGAAGCCCCGGACGCATAAATTGGTACTCAAATACTTTCCTATATAAATACTAAACAATGGATAATAAAAACCCCGTGGACTCGTATTACTACTCCGAGCAAGAGTGGGCAAGATTAGGCTGTGGTCCATTACCTCTTGAGCGTAATAAAGAGCAACAACGCAAACAATCGCATCAAGATGCCGCGGCTAAAGGTAATCCCAAGATTGACAATAATGTAGTAAAGGGATATAATTAAAATGGGTTGGTTGGCGTTTTTAATAGTTGGTAGTGTTATAGTATACCTGTTGATCGAGTTAAAAGACTGGGTTGACAAGCAATAGGTAGTTCAACGTCGTTGATAAATAGTTATATGACACTACCAGCATCCGGACAAATTGCACTCAGCGACGTTTCAACAGAAACGGGACAATCAAGCCCTTCTCTAAGTTGGGTTAAAGCCAATACCAAAGACAACGTTTCAGATATGAATTCGTTGCACGGTCGTGCATACTATCAAAACAATAACTCTGGTAACTGTAATAACGGTAATTGTACTAATAATTGTAATTGTGGAAATATTGGTGGTGACAACTGTTTTATCACTGGCGCTATAAACTGTGCTAACTGCGACGCTCAATCGTGGTTGCAGGCTAACTGTAATTGTAACTGTACTTATAACTGTACATATTCCGCATCGGCTAGCCATAATTGTAACTGCGATTGTAACTGCGATTGCTTCTGGTCCGATGACACCCTAAAGAACCGAGAAACTGTAATTGAAAACGCACTTGACATTGTACGTCAATTAGATGGTTTTTATTATACCGGTAACGAATTGGCCGCAAGCCTAGGATTAGATACCCAACGTGATGTTGGTGTTAGCGCAAATAAAGTTAAACAGCATTTCCCTGTCGCATTGGGTACTAATTTGCCCGATACAGATATTCTAAGAGTTAGATACGAACGTTTGATTCCTTTATTGTTAGAAGCACTAAAGCAATTAGACAACAAAGTTGAACAAATCAAAAAATAAGGTTACTATGCAATTTGAAATTCATGCCGAGCGTAGTGCTACGGATAAGAAAGTATTCTATTACGACAACGTAACAAATACGCTATCTACGTCTGACAATAATGTGTATGAATACCCCAAAGAAGAAAAAGAACCAGATGGTTATTACTATCCGGAAGTTCGTGCTTTTTCCAAAGACGACCCTCTACGTAAAAGCACAAAGATTGGTATCCTTAAAATACAACTTGGCCTAAGTTGCAATTACTCCTGCGATTACTGTAGTCAAAAATTTGTTGAGCGTCCAGCAGAGACCAGTAAAAAAGACATTGATGCTTTTATGACCAAGTTAGAAGTGCTTGAGTTCAGTGAAGAAAAAGGTCTGAAGATTGAATTCTGGGGCGGTGAACCATTTGTGTACTGGAAAACATTTAAACCTCTAGCCGAAGCATTGCAAGAAAAATTCAGTTCGTGGAAAAAGCGTCCACAGATGAGTGTTATTACCAACGGCAGTTTGCTAACACGAGAAATAGGATCCTGGTTATACTACATGGGATTTAATGTAAGCATCAGCCACGATGGACCAAATCAAACAGTACGTGGCCCAGATCCTTTTACGGATCCAGCTAAGAAAAAGATTCTTATGGAATTCTACAATGTGATGAAGCCGCAAGGTCGTTTTAGTTTTAATACCATGATGAACCGACGTAACACCAGCCGTAAAGATGTATACGATTGGTTTGTAGAATTTACCGGCGACCCAACTGTTATCATTGGCGAAGGTGCCATGGTTGACGCCTACGACGAAGATGGTTCTAACAACAGCCTAGACACACTAGAAGAACATTTTGAATATCGCAAAACATCATTCAATGACATGTACTCCACTGGCGGCCGTATTAACTTTGCAGGTGTCACTGGCAAGATTGATGGCTTTATTCGAGATGTATTAAAGCACAAAGAATCAAAGTACGTAGGACAGAAGTGTGGAATGGACAACGATCATACCATTGCTGTGGACTTGACTGGTAATATTGTTACTTGCCAGAACGTAAGCGTTAAAGAAACAAGTAAAAATGGCGAAAGCCACCTTGGAGGTAATCTAGACGATTACGAAAATGTTAGATTGAAATCAGTCACACATTGGTTAAATCGACCCAATTGTCAAGACTGCCCTGTGTTACACTTATGCAAGGGCAGTTGTATGTATCTAGATGGCAAGTATTGGGACATCACTTGTAACAATGCCTACAGTGATAATGTTCCGTTGTTTGCACTAGCAATTGAAAAAATGACAGGATATATTCCTGTCATGATCAAAGGTGGTAACTTGCCACCAGAGCGTGAAGACATTTGGGGTACTGTACTAACCCACCAAGAAAAGTCTAAGAAAAAGATTATACCTATTAAGGTGATAACAGAAAAGATTGCAGTGATTGACGATATTGAAGTATACGGCCAATCTCGAGTAGAGGAATAATATGACACAATTACAAGAATTCATTGATGCTTGCAAAAGCATTGAGGCATTTGTAGATGTAAAGGCTCAAGAGCCAACAGACGTTATGATGGCACAAATTACGCCAGCATATACATTTTCGGTGAAGCCAACACTATTTACATTTACATTTAAAGACAGTACAGGAACGCCTAGAGATATTACAATTATCGTTCCTTACGAAGTGTGGTCTGTTGCAGGACATCCCCCGGTTAGCGAATTCCGTGAAGTAGCCGACCGTTTTGCTATTGTTCCACAAACACACGTATTCTTTTTAAAACCGGATACAGTAGACAGCATTGTTCTGCGCGGTCATAGTATTGTACCTATTGCTGATCCAGAGCCAGCATTGGCTGATGTACTTAACCGTTTACGCACCTTAGATCAGGTAACTACTGCACAGGCCTTCTTGGTTGTAGATACTGCTATTATTGCCGAAGCTGGTAACGATGCTATCGTAATTGATTGCGGCATTAAAGATTTAACTGCTACTAGATTCCCGGGCATTGGAAATTATGTAGACGATGTAGTTCAAGTTACATTGCCTAAAAGCATTTATAGCGATCCAGAAAAACAAGATCGTATCTGTCAACTTGTGGTAGATAAGATTAATGAAAATAGAGTTATTCAGTAGTCCACTCTGGACCTTTGATTTATCAGCGAGCCAGCCGGAACTAGCAGAGTTAGTTAGGCTCGATGGATTAAACTTTAGTCAGCATGTCAACGAACAACAGAAGATTAATCCTGTACATACCAAGCACTATAGTTTCCTGGACTTTGCCGGTTACGGTACAAGCGCATTAAGACAGTATACAGTAGATGCTATAGAGTCAATTGCACAAGAACGTCGATGGCCCGAGTACAATTTAGACTTACGTACCAGACATAATGTTATAGCACCAGGTCGGTGCGATACCCCACATCACCACAGTGACCTAGACATGGTAGGAATTTACTATGTTGACTGCCCGCCTAACTCTGGAGACTTACTGCTACTTGATGCCCGAGGTTCAGTTAATCTAGCATGGCAAGAACCCTTAGTAACAGCCGATAGCGAAGGGCGCACCGGCAGAATCTATTACCGTGTTGAGCCAAAAGTTGGAACCTTACTTATGTTTCCTAACTATCTATTCCACAGCGTTGAAACAAATCTAAGCACAGAAAATAGAATATCTGTAGTAATGGATATTAGAATCATACATGAAGACCAATCTTGAATACGCAGTAGTTGGTGGCGGCACCGCTGGGTGGCTCACCGCACTATTTGTCAAGTCACAATTTCCCTATAGCGAAGTTACTGTAATAGCCAGCAGTGAAATTGGCATATTAGGTGCCGGCGAAGGAACCACTCCACCATTTGTAAACTTTTTAAATCAGATTGGTATTAATCCTTTAGACATTATTGCACAGGCCCGTGGTACAGTTAAGAACGGAATACGTTTTGTAAACTGGCGTGGAGTAAATGATTATTATGATCATAATTTTTTAGCAGATTCGGGCATGGGCGATCGAGCGTTGCATTTTGACGCTAACCTGCTGGCCAAGTTTTTACAAACACAAGGCTTAGCACGTGGTATTAAATTAATTGACAGCGAAGTTGTTGCTGTAACAGGCAGTGACACTATTACTGGTTTAGTGCTTAAAGATCAAACTACAGTCCCAGTAGATTTTGTGTTTGATTGCTCGGGTTTTGCTCGCTTAATCATTGGCAAGCATTATGCTACTAAATGGACATCGTATCAATCTATACTGCCAGTCGATCGAGCTATGCCGTTCTTTTTACCCAATGCCGGAGTGGATTTGCCAACCTATACCGAAGCTGTAGCTATGCGCCATGGATGGATGTGGCGCATTCCTGTACAGGGACGATATGGATGCGGCTATGTTTTTGACAGCAGTTGTGCTACCGATGAACAAATACATCAAGAGTTAGAAGAGTATTACGGTCACGAGATTGTGAGCCCTAGGCAATTTAGTTTTGATGCTGGCTGTTATGATCAAACCTGGGTAGCAAATTGTGTTGCCATTGGCCTGAGCTCGGGATTTAGCGAACCGTTAGAAGAAACTAGCATTTGGGTACAAACTGCCAGTCTTAACTTGTTGGCTACAAAAATATCAGGAATACTAAACAACGACGCAGATGCTCGTAGACAATACAATCAAGCAGTCAACACAATGAACAGAGACATTGCCGACTTCTTGCATTTTCACTACTTGTCAGGACGTAACGATTCACCATTTTGGCAAGCGTTTGATCATGCCCAAGAGTTTGTAAGGCCAGCACCGGGTGTTCTAAAAACATTTAACGATCATAATTGGAACTCAGTTGCACAAGGAATCGGTCATGCAAGTGTATAAGCTATTTGGCCATGATATTGCAGTAGTACATTGCCCTCACCAGCACTGGTACAACAATGCTGGATTAGATCAAGGTATCCGTAACATAATGGAACTGTCTGAAGTTAAAAATCGAGATCGTGGGCAAGTTTGGGACAGCCACTACGGCGAAGGCGAAACTAGCGAAGTTATTCCTTATCTAGGTCCAGCTAACCTTCCCGACGCACAAGATCTTTTAACCTGGATTAAGCAACAAGCAACTGAATTGTTGAAAGTCAAGTCAGTTGACGTTGATAGGTCCTGGACCAACCGAATGGAAATTAATAGCCAAGGGCGATGTCACAATCATGTAGCTACAAACAATCAATTAACAACTCCCGATTTAGTTGCTGTGTTTTATGTTAATAACCCACCGGGCGGTAGCAGTTTGATTATTGTTGATCAAGACTGTACTGGAAAATTGCCATCGGACATAGACGAAATACACAAGGAATATATTACTCCTAGTTCGGGAGACCTGATTATGCACGGCCCAGAAGTCTGTCATGGAGTAAGCGAGCATAAGAATACAGATCCCCGGATTTGTTTTGTGTATCAATTGACTTTAACTAATAAATAACATATAATATAAGTTATTGTTGTATGAAGCAAGCCGAAAGGCGTCTTGGACGGGGGTGCGAATCCCCCCAGGTCCACCATAAGGAATTTGAATAAATACTAAATGCAAATTAACGAAATAATGCCTGGATTGAAAAGAGGTACTAGATTTAACGATTGGGTTAAAACTGATGCCTTTGATTTTAGATCCTTTGTTACTACACCCGGAATTCTAAATATTGAAGCGTATACGAAATCAGGTGAAAAGGTTGGTTATGCTATCTTTAGCATCACTGGGAAAAACTTAACAGCTGATAAAGTTTTGGTCGATCCTAAATTTCGTAGGCAAGGTATTGCTAGTATGATGTACAATTATGCAAAAAAACTAGGTAATACCGTAGTTCCAAGCGATGTGCTATCACCCGATAGTGAGGCATTTTGGGCAAGTCGCAATAAGTAAGATTCTTTATGATGGGCCTGCATAGTTTCGACAGGGCGGTAAGTAGTCAAGCAGACAGCACGGGAATGTGAAACCCGTTAGGATTAGGGTAACTTTAGTCGCTATGCCCATAGCATAGAAAGACGGAGCCTGGTCGTAGAAGCAAAAAACGTAAACGCAAACGACGCACAGTTCGCATTAGCGGCCTAACAGCCACTTAGGGTAGGAAATACCTCGTAACAGAAACAACCAGCCCCTCCGGGGGCTTCTTTTTATTTCAAATATGATCGGCTATCAAGTAAACAATAAGTTGTTTTATAATACGTACCTAGCGCAGATAAAGCCTATGTTAGATCAGGGATTTATTTTGGAAAAGCCTAAAAAAGATATTAACCAAATTAATTTTCTGCAGACTCGACAATATTTGCAACAATAATTTAAATGAATATTTTAGCCAGAGCACTGGCCCATAATATAAGATCTGGATCTGGTAATCACGGTTTAACAGAAGATCAACTTTACAAAGTTTTTGATAACTGCCCGAACATTGATCAATTGGCCTATAGCCTATTTAAATGTGCAGAAGTTAGCGGAAAGTCTGCTTTCACTACACAGCTTCAAACTCAAGTAAAACCTGTACTAACTAACTTTACTAAATGGCACCACATAGATGCTAAATGGGACAAGTCTTGGGGGTTTGAAAAAGCTCATCCAGGATGTTATGTATATGGACTATTTGAAAACGGGCCGCCAATTGGTGTAGCAGACTTCTTGGATAATAATGTAATTTATATCGGAGAAAGTCGAGCCACAAGTCGTCACAGTATGTTGGGCAGGCGAACCGATTTTAAAGGCACAGTACGTAATCCAAGATTACAGCCGTACGGATGTGGGACCGTTTTTAAAGAACAGTTTGGTCAAGACAAGATTAACTTTGTTTATCAAGCATACTTGCCTATGCATCCAAGTTACTGCAAAACTATAGAGCTTGATTTACTATCAGAATATTATAAAAAATTCCAAAAAATTCCTATTTGTAATCCGGAACTGGATTTATCTAAAGTTAAAAAATATATGCCAATTGTGTCAACTGAACTGTAACCTAATGCGTTATATATGTACACAGTGAGAATTGTGTATAACCTAAAAGGAAATATCATGAAATCATTATTTTTAATCGTAGCCTCCGTTTTTGCATTGAACGCATTTGCCGCTGACGCACCTAAGGCTCCAGCAACTCCTGCTTCAACACCTGCTAAAGTAGAAGCGAAGAAGGACGAGAAAAAGCACACCAAAAGTGAGCCTGCTAAGAAAGACGCACCTAAGGCTAACACCGAAACAGCCAAACCCGCTACTCCAGCCGCTAAGTAATCTAGACGACAACGACGACTACTATGTAGACGACGATGTTACATTTGGCCGTAATCTAAGAAGCAAGGATTTTGGTAAATTAGTACATGACAATGATGAATTATCGGATCATGTAAAATTTAGATTATGGTTAGCTAGACAATTAGCACTGAAGAAGTATCAAGAAACCTGGGCATAAAACCCCGGGTTTTTTGTTGCGAAAAAACAACATCTAAAATGCCCCAAAATAGGGGCTTTTTTACGGGGTAAAATTTCGGTTGAACCGAAAATCCATTAAATGTATAATACTTGTATTGAAGCTAAAAAAGGAGCTAGAAAATGAGTTTTTACATTGTTGCTAAAGGTACCGGACTTATTGTTACAGACGGTCCAAACAAGACTCGTGCATACAAGACCTGGGGTGCCGCCAAGGCCACAGTAACTCGCTTGATCAACAAGGCCGGTTGGAGTGCTAGTCAGCTTCAAGTCATTGATCGTGCCAGTTATAAACCCCGTATGGTTACCCGTAAGAATTTGATGACTGGTGCAGAATTTCAAGAAGATGTCAACACCCCAAATTGTTGCAGTCCTGCGTCAGAAACATTTTGGTCCATGTGACTTTTTGGTTGACCCAAAAATCCATTAAATGTATAATACTTGTATAGAAACTAAAAAGGAGCTGAAATTGAACTACACTAAAGAACAAGTTGTTGCTATTGTAGCCGAAGCTAAACAAGCCGCTCGTGAAGCCGCTGACAAATACTTCCAAGAAAAGTTGGGTGGTGTTGATCAATATGCTTGTGGTTTTGCCTGGGTTGAAATTTTTGGCATCAAAGGTAATACCAAAATGGGCAAAGTTTTGAAGGCCGCTGGTATTACTCAGAACTACACCAAAGCATTCAGTATTTGGAATCCCAGTGAACACAACTGTCAGAACATTGACACCAAAGAAGCTGGTGCTTATGCGGCCGCCAAGGTTTTTGAGAAATACGGTTTCACAGCCTACGCCGGTAGCCGTTTAGACTAATGAAGTTTTTTAAAGAAACTACACAAGACTGGGCACAGCCTACGCCCAGTCATGTTTATTTGCTAACCACAGATAAAAGCAAGATGTACGGTTACCTTAAAGAAGGCACCGAAGAAGTAACAGTTTTTAAGAAGCCGTATACGTTTGATGCTCGTCGTAGAACGTTCCGTGAAGTTCCGGAACTAGGCGAAGTAAGTTTGGATGATGTTCGAACAGAAACCTGGGAATTTGTAGGATCCAGAGGTGACAAATATATTGTGCAGAAAATAGATAATATGTTACAATGTAGTTGTCCAGGATATACATATCGTGGTGATTGTAAACACGTCAAGGAAGTAGATGCAAGTAGTAGACATGAACAGTTGGGAAGTGTTGGCAGTAATTGATAACTTGCAAAAACAAGGCATCAAAGATTACACCATGCGACCCGGCAACGAATGTATTTGGGTCAGTTACGGGCAAGTGAATTGTTATTACTTGTTCAATGAAAGTAAGTTAGTTGATATTCAATTTGATTAAGGAGATTGCGTAATGGGTACTCGTTCAACAATAGCTATCAAACATGGTGATCGTATCAAGGCAGTTTATTGCCATTGGGACGGTTACGTTGAGGGTGTAGGTGCTACACTATTAGAAAACTATGACAGCACCAAAGCCAATTTTCTTATTGCCCTTGGTAATATTAGTTCATTGGGTGAAAACATCGGCAAGCAACACAGTTTTGATCTACGTGCAGTAGAAGGCAGTGAAGAATCTACCTGGACCACATTTTACGGTCGCGATCGTGGCGAACAAGGTCAAGAGTTCAAGAGCTTTGATAGCGAAGCAGAGTGGATGGAACACTACGAACACATGGGTGCTGAATATTGGTATTTGTTTGATAACGGTGTTTGGTATGTTAGTGCTAATTGCAAAGACTTTCAACCACTCCACGAAGTTGTAGCAGAATTGAATAAAGAAGAAGCATAATGATTGATTTTGATGAAGCCGAACATAATCCCAAGTACATGGGAATGGGGGTTCCTGATCATACTCGCGAGACTATCAAGAACTACTTGATCCGCGGGTGGGCACCGGGTGGCTTTGTTGAAAGCATGATTGCCAAAGATTATGAACGTGCCTTGTATTGTGCTGATACCGGCAACCGTCAGATGTTCTGGGCCATTGCCATGTGGATTAACGAATGTATGCCAGCTCAGTCACGTGGTAGCTACAATGCAATTAACCACTGGCGTGATGATTTAGCGGGACGTAGAACAGAGTTTGTAAAAGACCTTGAGCAGAAACATATTTGGAAAACTTTATCGGAGAAACAATATGCTTAAGAACTCTGAATTCCGTCGATGGGTACACGAGTTGTGGTTGCGTAATTGCGATGAGCACGATGAAGTACGTGAATCACGTTATACGCAAGAACAGTATTTTCAGATGTATAAATTTTGGTTAAAAAGAGAGTTTAAATTTCAAAGGAGTCAAAATGCCTAATTGGTGTGGTAATACATTAACAATTACACACGAAGATCCTAAGATGATTGTTCGTGCTAAAGCGGCATTCGCAGAAGGTAAGTTTTTACAAGAGTTTATTCCTAATCCCTCCGGTGAATGGGACTACGATTGGTCTGTGGCCAATTGGGGCACCAAGTGGGACGTGGGCGATGGCAACGGTATTCAAACGTGGGACGATCATGAACTTATTGTTTACTTTGACTCGGCATGGAGCCCGCCTATTACGGCCTATGAGAAATTCATTGACTTAGGTTTTACGGTGTATGCTACCTATTACGAATCCGGATGTGCCTTTGCTGGTATTTGGGAAGATGGGCACGATGACTATTACGATTTGTCTAGCATGGATTCGGGTGACGTACAGCAACAGTTGCCGCAGGAACTAGATGACTCGTTTGGTATTAGTGAAACAATGGCCGAATACGAAGCTGAGAATGAAGAAGAACTTACTAGTTGGTATAAAGAGGGTGTAGAAGAAACTGGACTTATACCACACGAACCTCCTAAGGAGAAACGATGAACTACCGTTGGATTGGGTGGTGCAATGATGACAACCACGACAAAGTGTGGGTCGTCCTTGAAACTGGCAATTACAATTATACAACCGTTTGGGGAAGACGTGGCAAGAAATTGCAAACTAAACCATTCAGTGGAACTAGAAGTGACTTGGATAAGTTAATTTCGGTTAAACGAAACAAAGGATATTTTTCAGTAGGCAAAGATAACTTGGATCGAGTATATCCAGACTTTGAAAAAGATCTGGAACAAACTGCAATATGGGCAGTACTTAGTCAATAATACAAGGTTAACATGAGTAAACAACTTACAATCGATAGTGAAATTGCAGATCGTATTACAGCACTAAATCTTAAGGACTATCGTGCGTACCTTAAGAAAGAATTAGCACAATGGAAAAAGAATCCCAAGACGGAAGATAATCCGGATGGGTACTGGTTGCACCCCGAAGACGTAAGCGGTAACATACGTAGAATTGAAGCATTGAATTTAATCATCAAAGATTTTTCAACGGTTGACAATGATTGAGAAGAATAGTATAATATGAATATGTTAAAACCTTGGGACGTACTCGACGAGATGGAGTGGAACAATGCTCGTACTCACAAAGAAGGCATCATTGAACGTGAAGCCAATCGTGGTAACACGGACTTTTTTGTAGGAGCACGATGGGCGTTAGACAGTACAATTACATTTGGTGTTCGTCAAGTTGAAGAAAAGCGTGGCGACGGTAAAGGATTCAGCCCTGAAAATTTTTGGGAAGTAGCTCGTAAATTGAGTACTAGAGAACTAACAGGCAATGCCGCACAGGTTGCTATTAACTATCTAGTACTCAATGCCAAAGAGCGTGAATGGAATTTTTGGTACAGACGTATCCTTATTAAAGATCTGCGTTGCGGTATAAGCGAAAAAACTATTAACAAGATTGTGGAGCCCATAAATGGAGATTATGTCATACCTGTTTTTAGCTGTCAACTTGCTCACGATGGTGCTAATCATGAGAGCAAAGTCTCCGGTACTAAACTCATTGAAGTTAAACTTGACGGAGTACGTGTTATTACTATCGTCTATCCAAGTGGGCATGTGGATCAGTATTCTCGTAATGGTAAAGAACTAGTAAACTTTCCACATATTAAAGAGCAGTTGAGCAAAAATGCTATCTTCTTTAAGGATCCGATGGTGTTGGATGGTGAAGTTATGAGTAGCTCATTCCAGGATCTAATGCGTATGGTGCATCGCAAAAGTGATGTGCAATCGCAGGATGCAGTACTCAACCTATTTGATATTTTGAGTTTAGAAGATTTTAAACGTGGTAGGTGCGATGTTCCACAGTACGAACGTAGCCAAGCATTACAAATTTGGTACGAGCCACTTAAGAATCACTTGCCCAATATTCGTGTACTAGGCAATGAAATGGTGGACCTGGATACCGAAGCAGGACAGAAACGATTTAGCGATATCAATGCAAGTGCCATTGCTGGAGGATACGAAGGTATTATGATCAAGGATCCCCTGGGGATTTATGAAAATAAACGTAGTGTGGCATGGCTTAAACAAAAGCCATTTATTGAAGTTAGTTTAACTGTAGTGGGCACCGAAGAAGGCACTGGCAAAAATGCTGGTCGTCTTGGTGCATTAATTGTAGAAGGAACAGACGATGGTAAACTTATTAGCACAAATGTCGGAAGCGGACTTACAGATGATAATCGCATTACTTATTGGGCCGGTCGGGATAACCTTATCGGTAATATTGTGGAAGTACGTGCCGATGCTGTTACACAAAATCAAGACGGAAGTTATTCACTGAGGTTCCCTAGGTTCAAGGGATTTAGAGGCTTTGTGCCCGGAGAGAAAATATAATGTTAGAATGTTTAATTGTAGGAGATAGTATCGGAGTTGGTGTAGCCAATGTTCGTAAAGAATGTGTTGCGTATGTAAAAGGTGGAATAAATTCCAAAGTGTGGCTAGATACAAATATTCAAAATACTCCGTTGATGGCCAAGCACGTAATTATTAGTCTTGGATCAAATGATCACAAGTATATTAAAACTGAAAGTGAACTACGAACTATTAGGCAATTGACCAAAGCAGATCGAGTGTATTGGGTAATGCCCAGTAACAAGTTTCCAGTACAGCGTGATGCTATTTGGCGAATTGCAAATGAATATCACGATACTGTACTTAAAACAGAACGTATGCAAGCAGACAATATTCATCCAAGTTGGGCAGGATATAAAGAAATTGCAGAGGCATCTCGATGAGTAGATATCACTGGATCAAGACCATTGTTGAAGATGACAATGGCGAGCTCATGATTGATATTGGCGAAGCCTGTGAGGAACTGGGATGGAAAGTTGGAGATGTCATTGAGTGGATCGATAACAAAGATGGCACGTGGACCATACAACGAAAAGAGCAAAAGGATTAATATGAGCGATACCGAACTATTGTTTGAACTAATGGACGTTGATTCTAAGAATCGATATTTGCGTGAGCTGTTGGGCAGTAACGATTGCGAAATTACATTTACTAAGGTAGATGGAAGTGTGCGGACCATGCCTTGCACTTTGCGAGCTGAAGCAATGCCACAGCAGGCTGTCAATGAACATCATCAAACTCGTTTATATAAGCCAGAAACCTTAAGTGTGTGGTGCCTGGATAAAAGCGAATGGCGAGCATTTCGAGTCGCTAACGTAACTGAAGTGCGAGTACTTAATGGCATCAAAGAGTCCTGAACGCCACACCTTTCAATTAGACAACGCAAAAGAACGGGCTAAAGAAGATGGTAAAGAAGTTCCAGAGTTTTATCTTGAGTTTTGGAAGACAGCCAAAGAGCAAGACGAAGCTAATCTAGTAGACCCGGATTGGCAACACAACAATCTAGAATACGATCTGCGTAGTACCGAATGGATTTTGGCCAAGGCACGAGCTAGTGATTCGTATGCCCAGAACATTTATGCGGCCATGTGTAATATACGGTGGCAACGATTAGACGCTTTTCCAATTCTCAAGGACGAGTACTGGTCGTGTAGTTGGCGTAGTGCCGGGGGCATTGTGGCAGATATGCTAGAACAAGGCGACTATATTGATTGGTATTGCTCAGGAATGGGCGGACTAGACGGTGACTATGATCCAGCAGGCGGTGAGACATTTGAACAGTGGCAAACCAGAACTAAGTATGTACCCGAAGGTGAAGTAACAGATGAGATATTGGCGGATTTTAAAGTATTGGGTTGGACTCCAAGTGAGTGGCCTAAGGATGAGGATTAAACGTATGCGATCAAAAGATGTTGAAAAAATGATGGTTGGCAGTATCAAAGAGTTACTACAAGATTCAAAGTATTTTTATCATTCGAGTGTAGGACATGATTATTGTCATTTAACTGATCAAGGTAGAGATGCTATCATTGACATAATTAACATACTAGGTTCTAGAATGTTGATAGCAATTGAAAAAGAAGATATTGACCGCAGTAAACAACTTGTATTAAACGAACTTAAAAAAGGAAATTAAAATGACTTGCAGAGGATATGACCCAAAGGCAGTAAAAGTGCCAAAATCAGTTAAACGTATTGCCGCAACGGTGCTAGATAATAATCTACGCAGTAGCCTGATCAAAAGCTATGTTAAGGCCATTGAATCTAACATACGCTCTAGTATGAGTCGTAAACGCGATAAAGAGTAATGGGCAGAGTATTTCTAGAAGCTGAACCTTATTTGGATCAGCTTGCAGTGGGATCGTGGGTTGAGATCGGTTGTGGCCGTGCTGGCGATGACGGGTCAACTCGCCAGCTGGCCGCCTGGGCTCAGCAGTTCAGTTCCACCGGTAACTTGACCACAGTTGACATGGATCCACAGAATTGCCAATTTGTACGAGATCTTGATTTAGACAACGTTGAAATAGTAAACAGTACCGGAGAAGAATACTTAGAATCATTTCCTTCTCATATAGGTTACATTGGGTTTTTATATCTAGATAACTTTGACTGGGACTGGCATCCAGACAAGACCGAAGATTTTGTCATAGATCAACAGCAAAGGTATGCAACGCTAGGCATGCCTGAAATGAATAATGTTAATAGCCAACGTGCCCATTTGCGTCAAGCAGAGTTGGCCATCCGTTCCTTGGCACCAGTGAGTCTGGTGGTATGCGACGATACATGGTACAATAAATGGTGGGGACATTATAGTGGTAAGTCGGGCGCAGTAGTTCCATTTTTACTTAATCACGGATTTGAAGTTGTCTATACCGAAGAGCAACCCGTTTATGGAACTATTTTGGGACGCAGATTAAAACGGTTAAATTAGTCGTTGCAAACGTGATTTAGTTTTGTTATACTAGCATCATGCTGTTAAATAACAGCGTTTAAATTTTAAAGGAAAATAAAATGTTTAATTTGAAAACCAAACAAGGTAAATTGTTTAACGCACTAGTACTAAACGGTGAGACTCTTTCTGCAAGCCAGATCGCAAAGCGTTTCTCTATCAAGAACCCAACTGCAACTATCAGCGAGATTCGTCACGCTGGTTTTGCAATTTATGGCAACAAGCGTGTTGCTGGTAACGGCGTTCAGGTCACTGAATATCGCCATGGCAAGCCAAGTCGTCGTATTGTAGCCGCCGGTTACAAGGCTTTGGCAGCTGGTTTAGTTTAATCTAAACATTTAGCTCAAAAAAGCTCGCTTCGGCGAGCTTTTTTCTTGGTTGTAGTAAATATGTAATATATGCCAAGAAAAGTGTTTAATTTAGAACGCGATTTACGTGGTACGGACTGGATCGTTGATAAAGTCCGTCACAAAGAAATCTACGCTCAAAATTTATACGCCGCACTATGTAACAATGCCTATGCTCCAAAAGATGTTTGGGGAATACTAAGCAACATTACCTGGGATTGTAGTTGGCGCTATGCGGCCAATTTGGTTTCTGATCTCAGAGAAGACGAAAGCCATATCGAATGGTACTGTAGTGGAACTGGATTCAAAGGAACCGATTTTACTGGTTTTGTAGAAGAAAGTTACGTCACTGAAGAAGTACAAATGGATTTCAACAATATCGGATGGTTACTTACAACCAAAAGATTTTACGAATTACCCAACTAAATAGTCGACTTTTTAGTCAAACAATGTTATAATTAATACATGAAAATAAATGTAATTTCTGACCTTCATCTCGACTTTGCCGACCTTACCTTGCCCGGCGGTGATGTCTTGATTCTATCTGGCGATGTTTGTGAAGCCAAGCATGTCAAGAAAGACATGTACAATAAAGACATGGTCATGCTTGAACACGAGCGTAAAGATCAACGTCCCGATCGTTACTACAGATTCTTTGAAGAAGAGTGTGCCAAGTATCGAGAAGTGGTCATGGTCATGGGTAACCACGAGCATTATGGGTTTCAGTATCAGAAAACCTATGCTCATATTGCTAGCCAATTGCCAGACAATGTAACTCTACTAGAAAACGAAACACACACTATTGATGATGTGGTGTTTGTTGGTGCCACATTGTGGACAGATATGAACAAAGGTGATAGCCTCACTATGTTTCATATGAAGTCCATGATGAATGACTATCGTCAAGTGACCATGTTCAACGAAGCAAAGAACACGTACCACAGACTAACTCCCGAGCGTACAGTAGAGGATCATCATAAGTCACGTATGTATATCCGTGATGTTGTTGAAGCCAATCCTACCAGCAAGGTTGTTGTTGTTACACATCATGCGCCAAGCAAGGCCAGTATCAAACCTAAATATGCTGGCGATCACTTGATGAATGGTGCATACAGTAGTGATCTCAGTGAGTTCATCTTGGACAATCCACAGATCAAATTATGGACTCATGGTCACACTCATGATGTTTTTGATTACATGATTGGTAGTACTCGTATTTTGTGCAACCCACGCGGATACCAAAATTACGAAGAAAGAGCCAATCAATTCAAATCAGATGAGTTTGAAATAGAGTTATAATAGTAGTTAATGGGTAGATTTAACACATCTACCCATTTTATTTGGACTAAATAAATTTGCAGTTCAAATAGTTAGCATACATAATATTAGTATAGTATGTTAACATCTAAGCGATAGTTAACCTATCAAATTTTATAAAATTAAAGGAAATTAAACAATGAAGAAATTATTATTAGCTGTTGGCTTGACCGCGGCATTTGGTTTGGCGCAAGCTCAATCAAACGTTAGTGTCTATGGTATCATGGACATTGGTGTTGTTAACGCAACCAACGTTGGAACAGCAGGTCAAAACGCGACCCAAGTTCTCAGTTCACCAATGTGGACCAGCCGTATTGGTTTTACTGGTACAGAAGATTTAGGTGGCGGTACAAAAGCTGGATTCAAAATTGAATCACAGATCAATCCAGCCGATGGTAGCCAAGGTGCTAGTTCAAGTTCGGGCACAGCAAACAACGTGTTCAGCCGTGGCGCAAACGTTTATCTAGACAACACCGGCTTGGGTCGTATGACTCTAGGTCGTCAAGACAACTTGGCATTTGAATCATTTGCAGTTGGTGACGTTAACGCAGGCCGTAACTTTGGTGGTTCTTTGAACTACTGGAATGATGGTTCTACCTTTGGTGGCACAAGCACAGCCAAGACTGGTCTTGCTACCATGACTGGTACAACATTCCTGAGTAACGCTGTTCGTTTAGACACTCCAGTGATTGCAGGCTTCAAAGGTTCTGTACAATACACAACTGGCGGTGTAGCCGATAACACAACTTTTGGTGCGTTGGATGCAAGTAGCCGTCGTTTGTATGCATTGGCTTATACTCGTGGTGCGTTTAATGGTTCTGCCAGTTATCAGACATCTAATAGTGCCGCTGGGTTAGCAACTGCTGAAACAACAACTATCGGTGGTAACTACACCATTGACAAGTTCAAGGTAGCCGCTGGTTGGGCAAACTTCCAAAACCCAAATGGTGCCAATGCCGCTAACACAGACTTTGATCTACGTCAAGTAAGTGTCAAGTATAATGCAACTTCCAAGGTTGATGTGACTGCTGGTTATTACAATCTCAAAGACAATATCAGTTCTGCTAATGGTTCGCAAACCTGGAGTCTAGTGGGTGACTACAACTTTAGCAAGCGTACCACTGCTTACATTGGTGTAGCTTCTACTGCCAACAAAGGTACTAGTGGATTTGCTCCATATGGTGCTGGTGGTGCAAACTATGGTTCACTATACGGAACAGCAACATACCCAAGCGTGGTAGCTTCTACAGGAACTACTCAAAACGCTTATGTGGTTGGTATGACACATCGCTTCTAATCAGTTGACAACGTAACGCAAAGAGCCTATACTTAACCGTATAGGCTTTTTCTTGGCCAGAAAGAACACAATGTCATTATTCCCAAAAACCAAACAAACAGCAAAAACATATACCTTAAACGCAAATACGGTACCGCACGGGGGATTCACTCTTACTGCTGGCGGAAACTCTAACACAAATTATGGTAATATAACTATTACTGGGTCACCATACACAGGAGCAAGCGGCCCATATATTATTAGCAACGGTGGTGCAGGAGCAGGATATAATTGGGCTAATACAGCCAGCCCAAATATGACTGTGGGCAAAGTTAAAATAACCGAAACTGATATTGAAATAGAAGGCCTAAGTCTACGCAAAACCTTACTAGACCTGCAGGCCAGACTTGCTATAATGCAGGCCAGACTTGCTATAATGACACCAAATCCAGTACTTGAAAAAGAATTTGACGAACTCAAGGCATGCGGTGACCGATATCGAGAACTCGAAAAAGAATTCACTGAACAGCTCAAGATGTGGAATACGCTCAAAAGCACTGACTAGTAATTTGTTTTAATGTATAATAAGGTATGAACATAACCTTACCGCATAAAGTTTTAATTACTGGTGCTGATCGATGTACCGAAGCTTCCGCTTGGTGCAAGACACATATCAACAAAGACGATTGGAATTTGTATATGAACGATTTTCGCCCACAATATACTTTTTCTTTTAACAATACCGAACAAGCAAATTGGTTTCGATTAAAATGGCAATAGATAATTATTCCTGGACCATAGAACCGGGCTCTATGTCAATAGTAATTAAAAAGAACGGCGAACGATTGTTCAGTTTCTTTTTGGGTGAGGCCATGGAAACAGCTGGTCGTGTTGCAGTGATGCGGCACGTTGAAGAATGTGATGGTACGCCGTGGCTTAGAGATTGGCACAATAGTGCCTGGGAAATACTAAAGGAACAGCATGTCGATAACAATTAGAGTACCGTGGGAAAACCCATATGACAAAGATCATATGTGGAACGAACTACTGGCATGGACTGTGGAGACCTTTGGGTTACCAGGCGATCGTATGCGTTTCCATCCCACAGAAGAGCTCATGGATTTTACATTTGAAGATGAACAAGATGCTCTTATGTTTCAACTAAAAACAGGTGGGCATCGTCTTTATGATTATGATCATGCAGTTGAATTTGTAGGCGGACTTATTAACAGATGAGTGGAAGAGGAACCCTGGTAAAAGAAATACGCATGGGTGATGTAGAAGACCCGTATCTGTACGCGGCTTTTCCCATACACGAATGGGAACAAAGCGATGAGTACAAATATATTAGACAGCATTGCACCGGCGAAGACGACTTGGTATTCTTTTGTGACTCGCACGATTATGGATTTATGATTAGAGTATATGCTCCGCTAACAGGCCCAGCACTTACATTTTATAATTTGAAGTACTTAGGTATTCGAGAATGACAGAAATTAGACTTGATCGTAATTACTATCATTTACACCAAAAGATAGGTGCCTGGTGCGAAGAACAGTTTGGACCTGTAGATTTTTTTGATCGCAGTAAAAATCTACGTTGGCATAGAGACATGATGTTTGGTTATCAAGATTACACGTTTCATAATGACAAAGATGCTACATTTTTTTCATTGGTATGGATAAAGGAATGATCAATTACTATTACGAAATAGCAGATGAAGTTAAGGTGTTTGGACATAACCACAAGTACCTAGCTCATTTTGACATTAAACCAACTCAATTTGATCATTGGAGATATTTCCACGACGAAGCTATAAAGAACAGTACTAGAGTGTGGTTAGAAAATGCCAACGGTATCAGTTTAATCAAAGGGCCCATGGGCGAGCTGGTTCAAGAACGTGTGGATGAATATGAATTAGTATGGCTCAAGTTGATTTGTAAAGATGTAGAAACTTTATGAAAAAAATGTCTAATCAATTGCCAGACGGCAATGAGTTATTAACTATAGAGCACAACGGGCAGGAACTGACATTCCTTAACGGCGTTATACAAATACGTACAGGTGGAAAGTTTCTAGCCGCCAAAGGTCCAATAAACGGCGAGCTCATGTTGATCATTGAAGATTACGTATTTTGGGTAAACAATCAAACGGCTATAGAGGCCTGGATGTTTGAGTACGGCACAGGCATTAGACAACAAGGTATGGTCCTGCACTTTGAGCACGATAGTGACCGTACCATGTTTATGCTGAGATGGGCATAATGGCAACATTATATATAAAACAAGAGTCTGAACTAAATGTTGTTACAGCCAAGAGTCTTAAGAATGAGTACAACAGTAGTGGGCCGTTTAAGTTGGCAGTTGACAACTGGTTAGCAGACCACAACATTAATTATAAGTGGGCCGGCGAATCAGTGCATTCTAATGATACCGATAGCTGGTATCTCTATAGTGTTTATATTTACAAAGAGCACGATAGAACATTGTTTATGTTGAGGTGGGCATGATAAAGAAACGTGCTATAACTAACCGAGCAACTTATGTACCTAGAGCAATACAAAAACGTCGATTTGAAGTTGTTGATACTGGCACAGTTGATGGAGAACAATGGTTTGTTGTTAGTGTAGAACCTAAGATTACTCCTTGGATACGTGAACAAGAAACCACAATGTGGTACGAACATACAGCAGGAACATACAACTATCGTGTACTTGACACATTTGATGTACACGAAAAACTTTATACACTAATGTCTTTGAGGTGGGCGTGATACACATTACTGCAAGTCAAATGTGGCCGCCACCCGAAGATTGGGCGGAGGTTATAGTATTATGGAAAGATGTTATGGGCGATCCACGTTACCCCATCAGAGATATACTAGACTGGTTGATTACTGCCCCAGGTGGCGAATATCATGTACACGGATACCAAAGTACAGAAGGATTTAGTTTTCGATTTCGTAACCCAGAAGATGCCACCCATTTTAAGTTAAGATGGCTATGAAGAACCCGTATATATACAACCCTTATCGATATCGAATATCAAAGGAACGCTACGAAGAATTCCTTAAACATCTAGTATGGCAACGATTACAATCTCCGGACTATCGTTTTGGTCAAGCATTCCTTAACTTTTTCCCCGAAATTAGTCAAATGATGTATGCTGATGGTGATCTAGGAAACCAAGCAGAACAACATTTATTCTACGAAGAATGGGAGCCTATAGCCCGTACTAAGTGCGAACAGTGGGTTGACCAATAAATCAATTAAATGTATAATGTAGTTGTATTAGTAATTCTAACTGTAATCTTCGGAAAGGAAGTAAAATGAAAGTAAATAAATATATTGTAAAAGCAACGGTTCAAACTTTAATAGTAGTTGTTGGCATATCTGCTATATCGGCTGGTATAAGTTTGTTGTTAAATTATATCAATCCAACCGGAACACAAATAATAGGTACAATTGGTATTGTAGTAATGTTGTTTTGCCTGTATAATATGATTTCTATCCAGGCTAGTATTCTCGAGTCTAAAGACAAACTAAAAGAAATGTCAAATAAATAAACCATGAAAATCTATATTTCAAACTATCGCGATCATTGGCTAAGCCCATACACCGTCCTAAAGACAGTTTGCTTTTGGGAAAAGGACGACGATGTCTTTTATAATCATGAGGACACACCCGGGCACAAATATGACAAGTGGGTCAATCGTCTGGCGCCGTTTTGTACTGCTTGGAACAAGTTTTTAGACTTTGTACACCCAAGCATTAATTACATCAAAATTGATCGCTATGATACTTGGAGCATGGATCATACCCTAAGCCCTATTATCCTGCCCATGCTCAAACAGCTCAAAGAAGCCAAACACGGTTCTCCATTTGTTGACGACAAGGATGTTCCAAAAGGTCTGGGTTTGCGTAGCACAGAAGCAGGTCCCAAGGAAAACGAGTGGGACACAGACGATAATCACTTCAAGCGTTGGGATTGGGTCATGGATGAAATGATCTTTGCCTTTGAATGTAAAGTAGACGATAGCTGGCAAGACGCTTTCCGCTCAGGCGAGTTTGATCATAAGACTGTTGCCTGCGAGTGGGACGAAAATGGTAAAGCTACAATGTATCAATGGGTGGATGGACCTAATCATACTTACAAATGTGATTATGCAGGCATGCAAAAAGTAGAAAAACGAATCCAAAACGGCTTTGCGCTGTTTGGAAAATATTATCAAAATCTGTGGGATTAATCAATGTTTGAATCAATTGAAATGTTTTTACTGTGGCTATTTTGCACCTATGTTGTTGTACGATTTGTTATAGGTATGCACCAAGCACTGACTATTCACAACGAAAATTTACATACACAATTAATCAATCGCCTAGATGAGATTGTACACCGTGTCGAAGTAGTTGAAGATAAATCTATGTATTATTGGTATGATCAAGATGACAAAGAGTTTCTGGCACAAGGTAAAACTACTGAAGAAATTATCAACAACATTAAATCTCGATTCCCGGATCATATCTTTTATCTAGAAGAATCAAATAGCCTCATCTGTGCCAAACACGGATGGGAACCACAACCCACCAACACATTTCATATACAACAATGACAATGCACCTAGAAGGCCCGTGGCTCAGCACCACCGGTAAACGGAAAGGCAAAGTAAAATTTGCTTCAGCAGAACATGCACGAAAAGCTCGCCAACTTGATGAAAGTTGGAAAGAATTGCTTAAACGTCAAGGAATTGAACTTGAAGAGAAAAAGCGTAAACGTGCTATGGGTGCTGGAAGTTTGAGTTCCACTGGGTATAGTTTATCTATTCCCGAAGGGCGTAATACTACAGCACATATCAAAAGTGTAAATACCGGTGGCGGAAATGCAACTTTGCCAGAGCAAAAAGTGTACACTGGTACCAAAGTGTTGGGTATTGCAACCATGCACAAATCAAATGCTGTTCCGGTATTTGCACAAGAAGAAGCAATAGCCATAAGTAATATGCGACGTTAAGAAAGGACCGCAAATTGAACTATACTGAAGGTTGGGATGGCTAAGGACGATATTATCAAACTGTCCGGAGTTGTGGACGAAGTTTTACCTAATGCAATGTTTAGAGTTACATTAGAAAATGAACATAAAATTATAGCTGTTATTGGCGGCAGATTGCGCCAGAATAATATACGTGTATTAATGGGCGATCGAGTAGACGTAGAAATGAGCCCATATGATTTGACTAGAGGCCGTGTAGTATACCGTAGCAAATAAATACTATATGGACATTCGCAACACAATAGATCTCGTAGAAGCAAAAGAAAAAGGCCATTTAGAGCAAATTAAATTGCCTTATAGTCGTACAGCATTGAGCCCGGTTATGAGCTCTGCAGAAATTGACTATCACTACGGCAAGTTATACAAAGGTTATGTTGACCGTTACAACAAGAGCGAAGGTGACAGATCATTTAATGAAGCAGGTGCATTTTTGCACTCAATCTGGTTTGGTCAATTTAAATCGCCTGGTGTAAGCCGCCCTCGTGGACAGATACTAGATATTATTAATCGTCACCATACTAACTTTGTAGACTTTAAGAAAAACTTCAAAGAAGAAGCAATGAAAATCCAAGGGTCCGGTTGGATTTACTTGAGCAAATCCGGACAAATCAGAACGATTCGCAATCATGCAAAACGTACTGATATAGCATTACTAGTTGATATGTGGGAACACGCATACAATATAGACTATCATGCCAACAAAGGCAAATACCTGGACAACATATGGCGTATCATTGATTGGGACGCTATTAATAGAAGACTATGATTACAATTACCGACAACGCAGTAGCAAAAATCCGAGACATTTTAGCAGAAGAAAATAATCCTGGCATCAAGCTACGAGTATTTGTACAAGGCGGAGGATGTAGTGGTATGCAATATGGCTTTACTTTAGATGAAGTAGCCAACGAAGATGACTTTGACCTTGACGTTAACGGTGTACATATTCTAGTAGATAGTATGAGTGGCACTTACTTACAAGGTGCAGAAGTAGACTATAAAGAAGACCAGTACGGTGCTACTTTTAGTATCAAAAATCCCAATGCACAAACAACATGTGGTTGCGGATCTAGTTTCAGCCCAGAATAATATACATACATAATTCAATAGCCGCAACGGCTATTATCCAAATCCGATAAATAAGAGTATACTTAGGATTATGGATTATGTCACTTTGGAATACAGGATCAATTACAAACGTTAATGTGGGCACGTCTGCCAATGATGGTTCGGGCGACGATATCCGCGATGCTTTTATTGAAGTTAATCAGAATATTCAACTTCTTTCCCAATGGTTAGCCGCGCCCGTACAGTTTCAAAGCGCCAATATAGATAACACAATGATGTCATTGTGGGCCAACGTAACTAACGCAAATATTATAACTTTATTTGGTGGAAACACCCAAGGTGGCCAAGCCAATATTAATATTGCCACACACCTTGTTCCAACCGGAACTGGACAATTTGACCTGGGTAGCCCAACAAACCGTTTCAGAACAGTTTATTCACAATCCACTAATGCGGCGACACAAATTCAATCGTCAAGCGATGCTGGTCTATTAAAAGTACATGCTAATGCGGCGCCCGGCGACATTCAAGATACTGGTATCTTGGGCAACATCAGTTCAGACTACAATACCGGTTCTAACACCACAGCTTATGCATTTTTTGGTCATCAATACACAACCAACGATTTTGCTTACAAAATTATCGGATACGATCCAACTGCACTTGGCGGTAACAACATTGTTGATGGCGGAACTTATGGTAATGTACACTTTGGTAGCGCATTCTTAAGTAACACTACACCTGGCGGCAATACATTAATTGTTGCAGGAGATACTAGCATTACTGGCAATTTAACAGCCAGTGGAAATTTAAACATTGGCGGTACCGGCTTTGCTGAAGGCGGTTACCAAATTATAACAACAAATATTATTGGCAATTATGGTACTCCGTACACCGGTGGTGTTATTGCTGGTAATACAGTATTCTTAAGCGGTGCAATTTCTACTAGTGCAAATACAGGCGCAGTAAGTCTTCCATACGGAGGACTTGGTGTGTATGGTAACGTATATACCCAGACCGGAATGGTAGCTCCAAGTTTCTATGGTCAGATGCGGACAGCAGACCAACCATATATTACTAGCCTAGGCACATTGCCAACATTAAATGCAATCTCTGGTAGTTTTACAAGTTTATCATCAACTGGACTGACTACAACAGGTATTGTTAACTTAGCAGGACCAACATTAACTGTTGCAAGTAATACAAGTATTGCTAGTTTTGCAAACATAGCAAGTGGATTAATTGTTGGTGCTAATGCATGGATAGCTGGCAACTTAACCGCAATCAATAATACATACTTAAACAGCAACTTGACTGTAGGTGTATCAACAACTATCGGTAATGCATTAACTGTTGGAACAAGTACAACATTAACTAACACTTTCTCTGGTATTAATTCAAATGCCGTAGTGACAGTTGACTCTTTTAGTGCTACTATATACGGTTCGGCCAAATATTTGATTCAGCTGGTTGACACCGGAGTAACACCAAATAAAGTACAGACAGCAGAATTGTCACTGACTCATGATCGTAATGCATCAAGTACAGTAGTTTACACTAATACCTATGGTGTTGTTAGCAATCAAGGTAATGTTGGGATCGGCGTGTTCAATGGATCGTATGTGTCGGGCACAATTCAACTACGATTTACTCCAAATTACACGCCATCTGCGTTGGCAATTAAAGTCCTAAGAACAGCACTAACCTTATAATATGTCAAAACTAAGTTGGGTAACACCTAAAGGAAACATTGCTAGTTTACTAGTTGGTATTCCTGCAGATTTAGAATTAATAGCAAATGATAATACGCACAATGGTGCAACGTTAACTTATACAGTAATTGGTGGTGCATTACCTACTGGCATGACATTATCAAATGTTGATATTCGCCCAGCTGGTAGTGCTATTCCCCAGTGCATTGCAGTTATATCCGGGACACCAACTAGTACATCTCTTACTAGCGGTATTTTAAGCAAAGAAACATATAATTTTATTGTACGAGTTACTAGTAGCAATACTAATATTTCACCAATTGATGAAGCATTTACTATTTCTCTATCAAATATTGTAAACAATAATTTTTCTTGGGTTACTAAATCTGGATCACTGGGAACTGTGCCTAATGGTGAATTTTATAGTCTACAATTATTGGCTCAAACAAATACCAGCGCCGCAGTTACATACAGTTTTGTTTCGGGCGAATTGCCAACAGGTATGCAATTATTGCCAACTGGATATTTACAAGGTGTTCCAGAATTTTTAAACCCAGTTGTGGTTGATCAAAATCAAACTTACAGATTTACAGTACGTGCTAGTACTGGTAATAACATTATTGATCGTTCGTTTAGTGTTACAATTACTAACGTCTACGGTCCAATTATTGAGCCCAGTACTACATTACTTGGACAATATTTTGATGGCACATATTATAATCAGCAACTAACAGTATTTGAATTAAACCCTGCTGTACAAATACAATGGTCGGTTAAAACAGGCCAATTGCCAGCTGGTGTTAGTTTATCTAGTACAGGTTTATTATATGGATACATTGAACCGCTTGAACTAATTGGTGCGTTTGGCCCGGCAGGTTATGATGGTACTAATACTGCTCAAATTGGTGCTACTGCAACCATGGCTAATTGTACTATTTCCGGAACTACTTTAATAGTAGGATCATTTAGCGGATCAATTCAGCAACAAATGTACTTGACCGGAAATGGTGTTGCTACCGGTACTTATATTGTAGCTTCGTTGGGTAGTAACCGATACACAGTAACACCGTCACAGATTTTATCTAGTAACACCAGCATAACTGGTACAGTTTTAAATGCAAACCAAGAACAAGAATTTGATCTTGGCCCATATGACTTTAATGAATTAAGTCAGAATGTAAGTTATAGTTTTACTATCCAAGCGTATGATGGTGCCAATTACGACACACAAGATTACATAATTAACATTGTAAGTCGAGTTGGCTATACTGCCGACAGTACTAATGCAATAAATAATACCTATCTAACAACAGACGCTACAAACATTTACTTGCCAATTATTAAAAATGGTCATATCACAACCTTGCCAGCTGGTCGTCAAGGAAGTTACTATTCTTATAAATTTGATGGATTTGATTTTAACAATGATCCTGTAACTTATAGTATTTCTAACACTACTGGATGCTTTGACACCTATGTTACTGGAGTAGATCTAGGATTTGATAATTTACCTTTTGATAGCTTTAATTCGGATGCAAGTTATTCTATTAATTTACCAGGAATTAGTCTAGATGCCGGCACTGGCTGGCTATATGGCAACATTACTCCACAAGCCAGTGCTATTGCCAATTATACTTTTGGTGTAGTTGCAAATAAAGTTCAAGCCAATGTTAAATATTCTTCAAATCCTATATACTTTACATTACCGGTACTAGGTGATGTAAATAATACTGTTAGCTGGATTACTTCAAGTGACCTTGGCGCAATTGATAATGGTTCTGTAAGCGAATTATATGTAGAAGCATTTAGTCCAATTGGCGCCGACATAACCTATTTTATATACGACAAGCCCGGTGTACAAGCCAGTTTACCACAAGGATTAAATTTTTTATCAAGTGGGAAAATTAGTGGGCGAGTTAGTTTTGAAACCTTTACCATTGACAATTACGGCACTACCCTCGATGGTACTAAAACAACCATTGACAAAACATTTAACTTTACTATTGTAGCTCAAACAGCCAACGGTAGTGCTAGTATTGCTAGAGAGTTTAAACTGGTATTAAACATTATTGATCCTATACCTTACGAAAATCTTTACTTGGCAGCAATGCCGGCGTTTGATCAACGTAGAACATACAATTCGATTATTTCTAATACTGATATATTTGATCCAAATGTTATTTACCGTGCCGAGGATCCTTGGTTTGGTGTACAGGAAAAAATGCAAATGCTTTTCCTAAGTGGACTACGTGCAGGAACTCTTGATGAATATGAAAATGCCATTATTGAAAATCACTGGACTAAAAAATACAACTTTGGCGATGTAAAAACTGCTACGGTACTTGATGAGTTCTATAAACCAAAGTATGAAGTAGTTTATATTGAAATTAAAGACCCTGGAGAAAATGCCATGGGCAAAGGTCCTGCTCAAACAGTAGACTTAACATACACAATTAACAATCCTTATATTGATGCTACCGGTAATCAATATAAAATAGTACATCCTAATTCTAGCGAAAATATGATTGCACAATTAGAAGCTGGCGTTGGCTACACTGACCAAAGTAGTTTGCCACCGTGGATGACTAGCAATCAACCCAATCCTAGTAGTAAATCAACCTTCTTGCCACCACTCGGTTATACCAAAGCAGTAGTAGTAGCATATACTATTCCAGGTGCGGCAAAATTAATTGCATATAGACTCAAGAATGCAGGACTAAACTTTAGTAGCATTGATTTTACAGTTGATCGTTACGAAGTTGATGATTATTATACTGCAAACTTTGATTCTTTCACCGGAGCATACATCAAAGGTAAAGAAACAACATTTGATGCATTACCAAGAAATAACGTTGGTAACATTGTAAGTCAAGTTGACTACGCTGTTACTGTGCCATTTAGCGAGATCAATGGACGACCTGTATCATATATCAATTCGGTGTACGGCGGTATTGATGGAGTCACAGGATTTCAAGATGGTGACACTTTGATTTTTTCAAAACAAGAAAATTTTTCAATTAGCGCACCATATGATGGGTGGGTAAACTATTCTGATGCCTACATTGGTGATGACATCACCACAGGAACCTTTGAAGGATTTGGCGGCGAACCAGGGCAGAGCCCACCATACGATATGTATTCTGTTATCCCTGGCTATTTAGAATTTATACAAGGCACTAGCACAGTTAACCAACGTGGCGGTGTTTGGAAAATTAATATTATTAATGGTACGGTTTCATTATCATTTGTAACACAAGTACAAACTAATGATCGTATTCAAGTATTACGCGGCAAGAGTCTTGCTGGCGCAATTTTGTATTACAACAAAAATTATATATCCAATTCAGGGTATTCTGTTCCTTTCTATTCAGTATACGTGATTACATATGGTACTATCAGATCAGCGACTACATTTAACGCTGGCACTACTAAATTCTTCTCTAATAGAGATCAATATTACACCCCAGGAAGTGAGGATAAATATCTGAAGTTCCCACAATACGGAGTATTTAAATAATGGCATCAAACATTAACCCAAGCACAATTAACATTACCTACCCAATTGCAGGGCAGGATAACGACACACAAGGTTTTCGAGACAATTTTAGTGGAATCAAGAATAACTTTTCAGTAGCACAGTCTGAAATTAGCGCACTTCAAGCCAATTCTGCTATTTCTATAACTACTACTACTATCCCAGTCAGTAATAGTGCCGCCGGAATACCGGGTACAATAGCATATAATTCATCGTATTTGTATGTTTGCGTAGCAACTAATACATGGGTACGTGCTAACTTATCTGCATGGTAATAATGTTGATAAATACTTAATAAACAGGATACAGCTAAATGGCATCAAACATTAACCCATATAATATCGACGGAACCTTTCCAGTAGCAGGGCAGGATAATTCTAGCCAAGGTTTTCGCGATAATTTTACAAACGCCAAGAATAACTTTTTGTTTGCTCAAAACGAAATTAATGACTTACAATCTAAGGTTCTTGTAACTAGTGCATTAACTGGTCAGTCGGTTAACAATGACATGGCTGGCACACAACTGCGTCGCCCACAATTGGCAGCCTGGACGCAGACAATCTACGACAACGGTAATATCAGTACTAGCGTGTCATTGGACTTTAATGTAGCCAACTTTCAAAAGATCACTACGTCGGGCAGTTTAAGCATTGGATTTAGCAATTGGCCCAGCACAACCGGTACAGGTGCAGTTGGCTATGGTATAATGCGTGTATGGATCAACGTACAAAGCGCAACCCATACTGTAACATTGCCATCTAGCGTTGACAAGTATGACGGCCTTGCTGGATTTAATCCAGTTACCAAGACTGTCACATTTGATCAAGCTGGCAATTATGTTTTTGAATTTAGTTCAATCGACGGCGGTAACACTTTCTTTGTTTTTGATAGTACTAGAAACCGTTCTACATTACACGACTCAAATTTATATTTTAATCCAGCGGCAACTAACAGTCCAACGTTGTTTGTTGGGTACGGACACAATACCAACGGCGGACTTACTGCATTAAATGCGGCAATTGCTGGCGACCAAGGGCAAAATATTGTTAGCTCACTTGGTTCTTATAATTCTGTTTCAGTTGGAAATTTAGCAACCGCAGGCACAACAACTGCAAATATTGATACTGGTAAAATTGCCGGTTATACTATTACATCAGCTCGCGGAAACTTAGCATTAGGTACTGTATCTGCTGTCAAAAGCAATGATTATCTTGGTTACATTAATGCTGTCAGTTATTCTGGTTACACCGGAAGTTCAAACGTTTGGCAACAAATGTCTAGTATTGCTTTCTTTGCTACAGGCTCTAACGTAACTTATGGATTAGGCGGTAACGTTGCATTCTTTACGAGTCCGGACGGCGAGCCTTCACAGCACGGTGTTACACAGGCATTAGGAATTGAAAACGATCAAAGTGTTAAAGTGTTTGGTAATATAATTGCTGTTGGTACTGCCACAATTGGCGGCGCAACTAGTATCACAGGTAATACATCCATTACTGGTACTGCTACTATTAGCGGAACAGCTAGCATCGGCGGCAATACTGTAATCAATGGCGGCCTAACTACAAACGGTGGTCGTGTTGATCAAGGTACCTATGTTTTCCAAGTTGCATTGGCTGGCGCATCAACTATTACTGCCAACACAGCAATTCAAACTTTGATTCTTGATAATTTAAGTGGTGGTGTTATTACGTATGCCAACATTATTTTACCAACGAACCCGGCTGATCGCCAAACTATTAAAATTGCTACCACATTGGGTGTAACCAATTCAAACGTTTGGGCGCCAGGCGGTGCCGCAGTTAGATTTGTCCCATCCAATGCTTTGAGTAGCGGCAACACAGCTCTTAGTTTAACCTACGTTTCATCCAATTCTACTTGGTATCGTAGTTAAACCAAAAACGTCGGAAAGTACTTGACTCCTTGACTTGATTAGTATATAATTAAGCAAGGAGTTTCCATTTAGCGGAGATGAGTATGAAAAAGATCCTATTTGTATTGGCATTATTATTAACTACAACAGCACACGCCGATCGTTGGCGTCACGGCGGAGGCTCATACTACTGGCACCCGGGATATGGTTGGGCTGTCCCTGCTGTGGTAGGCGGCATTATTGTATACGAAGCAACCAAAGCTCCGCAGACAGTCATTATTCAGCAACCACGAGCCGATGGCGTCCCAATGATGTATCCACCAATTGCGCCAGTATTTCCCACTCCAGCAGGTATGCATTGGGAAGCGGTATTGGATGCCAACTGTAATTGCTATCGAACCGTATTGGTACCAAACTAATGGGACATCCGCTCACACCAGACTTATCTAAGTTCACAGTAGACGAACTTAATAACAAATATGGAGAGTTATTAAAACGTACCACTGCCGCATATCGCATGGGCAATGCCGATATGGTATTTCAACTCCAATTGTTAATGGAAGATTACCAAAACGAAATACAAGTTCGCAATCAAAAGTCGTTAGCGGACATGGAAAAGAATAGTAAAAACTTTAAAAATATTATTGACATTCAATGAAATATGATGTGTATGGCCAAGCGTATACTACAGAGGACGAACTCTGCGATATGCTTTACCAAAATCCCAAATTAGAAATAAGTCGATTCAAGGTCGACGACCCAACTGCATTTAATGATGCTGTTGCAAAAACCTACAGCAAATTTGGTACACTACAAAAATATCTCCCACTTGATTATAAAGAAGAAGTTCCGTTAGAATTATTTGACCATATCCAACAGGAAAACTGGCACATGCCAGAAGAGTATAAAACTTTAGATATTGCCAAACATGTACTTGGATTATGTACCACAGAATCAGAATTGCAACGAGTGGGCCAAGAATTATTACTGTATCAAGAACGTGAGTTGTTTAATCTACTACGATACCTAAAGTATTTTGTAGACACCATGCGTAATAACAATGTGACATGGGGTTTAGGACGTGGATCAAGTACAGCAAGTTATATCCTATATCTAATAGGGGTACACAAGATCAATAGTTTATACTATGATCTTCCGATTGAAGAATTTTTAAAGTAAACTACCCAGTTTATAAATAGCATACAAGGAGAATTATAATGGCAAGAATATATAAAACAGCACGTGGTAAATCGATTGATATGGACAAGGTAAAACTGTCCAATGAAACCGCCACCGCAGTTGGTAACATGCGAGTAAATGCACGTGGTGACCTTATTGGTGCAGGCGGCGAAATTGCCCAAGGCCGTAACGAACTTATGGATCAGGTATATGCAGTCCCGCAAGGAATGTACAGTCCAAATAATCCTTCAATCCGTGCAGAACAACAATCGATGCAAGAAGCAAACAAAGCAAAAGAATTGCACGATTTAGCCAATAATTTATCTGTTACAGGCAACCCAGAATCTGTTATGTCAGAAACACCGGTTGTTCCACCAGCACGTGGTAGTTTAGCCGGTAGTGTTGCTAAACCAGTAGCAGTTACGCAAGAACCGCTCAGTGATCCACGAAAACAAAAAGGGCCTAGCAGGATTTAATTATGTTTAAACCAATCCGAGTAGATAGTCTACGCACACTAAACAATCATGTGTTAGTGGCAGATATGAATTTCAAAGAACGAAAATTAAGCAGTGGTATATATCTGTTAAACGATGACGGTAGAGGTGCCGGCATACGTCCGCGTTGGGCACAAGTATATGCAACTGGCCCAAAACAACAAGATATCACTGTTGGCCAATGGGTCCTGGTAGCACACGGGCGTTGGACTCGTGGCGTCAAAATTGAAGATACAAACGGCGAAGTAGTTATTCGTCGAATCGATCCAGATGATATCCTACTAGTATCAGACCACGAGCCAAGTGATGATAGTTTAAGTGGTGCCACACAGATTGATGCCAAAGATCGTTGGTAAACAATGGGATTTGCCAAACCAGATTTAGACCAGGCTCAATTGATTATTCAACGTAGTTTGGTAGAAATAGCCAGCCCACACAACGACGGTTTTACCGCTTCCTATTGCAAAAGAGATCTTTATATGCTAAAATGTTGGCTAGACGATGTATATTTACAGTTACCAACATTTCACGGAGAAGAGCAATGGGAACAAGACCGACTGATACAGCTACTCAAACGGTAGCAAGAATTACCAAATCACCAAAATGTAGTCTTTGCTTAAAAACAATTTCAGAAGTATCGCATTGCGACTGGAACCAGGGTCGGTGTCCGCATGTACCAAGTCTATTAGATAATATTTTAGCAGATGGTTACAAATCTCGTCTTTACAATCTAATCAAAATCTTCAAAAGGTCCAAATGAGAAATCTTAAATTAATTGACGCAGTGATTGCTTTACATGAAATTGCTCGTTTAATTAAACAGGAAATTGGCGAGGGCAATCTCCACGATGATATCCGTAATGTGGCAGATCGGTTACATTTGTACTCGCTTGATGACGACAAAGCTAATATAATAACAACTAATATTATTAAACAGGTAAAAGAATGATAGAATTATGGACTGAAAAGTATCGCCCTAAAGTAATCGGCGATTATGTATTCACTGATCAAAGTCAAAGAGATCAAGTCGAGTCATGGGTCAAAGCCGGTAGTATTCCGCACATATTACTAAGCGGTAGTCCGGGCACTGGTAAAACTACACTTGCTAAAGTTCTCATCAATGAATTAAATGTGCAAGAATATGATGTGTTACACATTAACGCAAGTCGAGACAATGGTGTAGACTTTATTAAACAACGTGTTGAGGGCTTTGTAAGTACCATGCCGTTTGGTCCGTTTAAAGTAGTGCTAATGGATGAAGCAGATTACTTGTCGCACAACGCACAGGCAATCATGCGTGGCTTGATGGAAACATATTCAGAATCTGCACGTTTTATTTTAACTTGCAACATTCCACGTAAAATTATGCCAGCTATGCATAGTCGGTGTAAGACCTTCCACATTGATAAAAGTGATGTAACAGAATTTACTGCTCGTGCGGCGACTATACTGGTTACAGAAAACGTAGAGTTTGATCTAGATACTCTAGACAGTTATGTCAAAGCAACCTATCCCGATTTACGTAAATGTTTAAATCTATTACAAGCAAACAGCATTGACAATAAACTTAACACACCCGGTGAAAATGACAAGGGTGTTAAGGATTGGAAACTTGAAGCTGTGGCATTGTTTAAAACTGGTAAGATCCGCGAAGGCCGAGCTGTTATATGCCAACAAGCCACTGTGGAAGATATGGAAGATATGTTCCGTTGGTTTTATGACAATTTGGATCTTTGGTCCAATACCCCAGAAGGGCAAGACGAAGCAATCCAGGCAATTCGTAAAGGCTATATCAACATACCATTAGTAGCCGACCAAGAAATTAATATCTCAGCAACCTTGATAGATCTAACACAAATAGGACACTAATGAAAATCAAAGACATACACCTACTTGCATTTTATGTAATGAAACCACGACACGGAGTTCAAACACAAAAAGCTGGGTGGAATAAGAATCCTGACAATTATCAATATGATGAACGTATTGAATTCACCAAAGGCTTGTCCGGCAAGGATCGTCAGTATGCAGGTGTTATTCTAAACCTCAATACCAAGACCGTTGTATACAACAAGTTTGGTACACAAAAAACATTTGATGATATGTTTAAGTATTTCCTAGAAGCATATCCCAAATACATAATTAATGTAATGGCACAATTAGATATGACCTATCTTGAACAATTTATTCCCAAGGAAGAACCCGCTGTAGAGGAAGCCAAAGTTGAAGAAACTAAAGCTGAGTGATAGTGGTGCCCGAGGTTGGTTTGTAGGCGACTTCCCGGAAGCTGTACACCGTACACGAGATTTTGAAGTATGCTGGCAACCCAACAGCCAAGAGTACGATCTTGCCCCACACTATCATCGAGTTGTAACAGAAATACAATTGGTAGTTCGTGGGCGCATGATTGTTAACGATGTGGAGTTTGGGGTCGGTGATATTTGTTACCTTGAACCCGGCGACCATTATCGTAGCAGTTACCTTGAACCCACTGATGTTGTTGCTATAAAATTCCCGTCTGTACCAAACGATAAATATCTATTATGAGCATGTTTGATATGTATCGCACCAAGAAAAAACGGGCTGTGGATCCCAATGCACCACCACGTCCCAATCTACTCAACCATGAAAAACGTCTTAAAGATGCTACAGGTACACTAGAGCAAGTTCAACAAGAAAACTATCAATTGAAGCGTAGAGTTGACGAATTAGAGTCTAAAATGATCAACCAAACCGCTTATCTTAACCAATTACACGCATTTGTAACCCATAAACTCAAGAGTTGACCATTAAATCCATTTATGCTATAATATAGCATGAACTCGGAAAACAGGTGAACACATTGAAAAAAATCAAGTACCCAACAATTAATGTCGTAGCTACTGCTATTGCCGTGTACGAATACAGCGGCTCTAGAATCGTGCGTGATTCGTTCACCGACGAAAATGGTGTAAAAATTCTTTCCAACCGTCAACTTATCACCGATTGCCTTGCCGGTCAAAAAGGTCCATTCTTAGTCAATGAAATCCATGTTAAACAAGCCGAAGGTATTATACAGTACCTGCAACAAACGGTGATTATGCAAAGCCTTCAAAATAAAGTTGATAGCTTTTTAAGTCAAATGACCGAATTGGTAACCAATCTAGAAGTAACAAACAAAGACATTGGTATTATTGCATGGGCACCTCACGTAGCTGACCAGTATCAGAAAAAAGATCATGTTCGGGAAGTAAGTGCTCGTTACGAGCACAGTAGCCGTTACATTGGCAAAGTTGGCGATAAGATTGTCACCGACTTTACCATGATAGAAAAGCGTTATATCAAGAGCATGGACTGTTGGGCAGTTTACGGGTACGACAGCAATGACAATTTAATTTTTTATTGGGCCAAGGTAGCAGACAAGATTTGTGAAGTGGGGAAAATCAGTGGTCGTATCAAGGCCCACAACGAAGACAAGTTCCGCGGTAATGCTCGTGTCACCACATTGAATTATGTTAAGGTCATATGAAGCAGTTGTTTTACAAAAAAGTTGGTCGTAGGTATGTACCTGTATCAGAATATGATAATGACTTGATGGATGCACTACCCAAAGGCGACCACTTGTTAAGTGTATATCCGGGTGGTGCTAGTCGTAGGTACAATGTTGATCCTGCGTATGCACCGATGATTGCCGCAAGCCGTGTAGCAGAGGATGCTATCTGTAAGTCTATTCAAACAGCCGCAGAGTTACGTCCGCCAAGTACACCAATAACACCCGAGCAAAAAAAGGCCTGGGAAGCGTTGGCCAAAGCATTTGGTAGTGAACTGTGTACATTGCGTGGGCTTAGTATACGTGATTGTGCAGAAGCGGGTGTTAAAGCTATGCAAGCAGAAGCAGATAAATTATTAAAACATGAAAGTGTGCGTATGGCATACGATCATTTTATGTTAGTGTGTGAACTAACAAGGGAAAATAAATGAAAGAATCAGTCATCTTAGTTGATGCAGATGGAGTATTACTTAACTGGGAATATGCGTTTGAAGTATGGATGGAACAGCACGGATTTGAACTAATCCCAGGTGGTGGATTAAACTATGATATGTCTATTAGATACGGCATATCACGAGAACAAGTAACACGTCTTATTAAACTGTTTAACGAAAGTGCCGCAATTGGATTCCTTCCTCCGCTACGTGATGCCATGCATTATGTAAGCAAGTTACACAAGGAACATGGGTACGTATTCCATTGTATTACCAGTGTTAGTACAGATCCTAACGCAATGCGATTACGTGAAATGAATTTACATAAGTTGTTTGGCGAAACTGCATTTCAAAAGATTGTTTGCTTAGATACTGGTGCTCCTAAAGATGCGGCATTGTTTCCCTACCGGGATACAGGTTGTTATTGGATTGAGGATAAAGTAGAAAATGCCGAACTTGGTGCAAAGCTAGGATTAAATGCCCTGTTAATGGAACATGGTCATAATATGCATCACTTTCATAAAGACGTTCAAACTGTTAAGAACTGGGAAGAAGTTTACACTATTCTGACTAAGCCCTGATAAATAACTATATCAGCTTGTATACAATCAGGAGAAACCATGCAGAAATACATTTTAAACTGGGTATTAGCCCACGAGCCATACCACGTTTTTATTGAAGCCGCTAAGAGCTTCGCAGATGAAATCAATACCGAAACAAACGGTCAATATACAATTAATGTTCTAGATTTAACTGAATGGAATGCTATTGCCAAGGATAACTTGACAGAGCACACCACAGATCGTGAACGTGTCATTGGTTTAGTTGACACTGGTATCATTGATATGGCTACAGTTTACGCAAGTACATTGGGTCGTATTGACAAAGACATGTACGCACTAACAATGCCTTTCTTGTTCAACAGTGATGAACAAGCACGTCGGGTCATTGACGGTGATGTTGGCCAACACATGTTAGCCAAGGTTGCAGATAACAGCAACATCCGTGGACTAGCATTTACATACTCAGGTGGTTTCCGTATCGTTCCAAGTAATAAAGCAATTGAAACAATCGGCGATTTTGCTAGCATGAACATTGGTTGCGGTAACAACCCAGTTGCAGTTGAAACATTTAAAGCAGTTGGCTCTACACCAGTTCCAATGTTTATCGAAGACTTAGAAGCTAGCCTACAAAATGGTCAAGTCGACGGCGGTGAAACAACGTACACACGTTTCTTTGTTTTAGGTCACGACAAACAAACTTCGCACATCAATGACAACGAACATAGCTTGTTCCTAACCAGCTTGATCATTAACCAACCAACTTGGTTATCATTGGGCGAAAAGGTACAGGGTATTTTTGCTCGTGCCGCAATGAGAGCCGCTCAAATTGAACGTGATCATAGTTTAGCAGACAACGTAGTAATCCAAAAACGTGCGGCTGACTTGGGTATTCCTACTGTGCGTATGATGTCAGCAGAAAAAGCCAAGTTTGTTTCAGCAACACAAGGCTTATATACTAAGTTTAATACTTACTTTAGTTCTGGTCTATTAGATCAATTAACTCAAAGTAAGAAGTAATATTGTAGTTCAAACCTCTTGACAAGTTGGCACTAGTTGTTATATACTAGTGCTAACTTGTACAATCCAATGAATAAACCTTTATCAGAATACGACAGCGTATGGGAATGGTCTAAGACCAAAAGCTCATACCATTTTGACAACTTTCGACAAGATCATCCAAACTCAACGGTTATGGTATTAGGTAGTATTCCCGTAACATGGGCTGAATATTTGCCCACTATACGTGAGCGCAGTTTTTCTGCTACATGGAACAACATCACTTATACAGGTGGTGCTAAACAAGTTGTACTTGGTATTGATAAGCGTCGTAGTGATATTGCCAAAGGCGGCGGCGATTTAGATCGTATTGAAATGACCGATGTATTTGATAACTTTGCTGACTTTCCTGAGTTGCAAAAGGTTATTGATAGTTTTCATTTTAGTGTAACCCATGCCCGTTGTCATGTACAAAAAACAGGGCAGATGTTTACAGCACATATTGACCCAATACAACGATTGTTTTACAAAGATGGTAACGGTAATCCTGATGCAGGCGATTACGGTTACGATCCACTAGATATTGTCCGTGCCACAGTAATGTTAGAAGATTGGCACCCAGGACAGTTTATGATATACGGCAATACAGTATATCAACAATGGCGAGCCGGTGAAATTCATATGCATGATTGGCCTAACGTGCCACACGCTACAGCCAATGCAAGTGAACATAGCCGCATAACTTTACAAGTAACTGGACTTAGAACAGATCGAACTGATCCAAAGTTCAATGTAAGAAACTTCAAATAGGAATATAAAATGTTTAAAAAAATAGTGTTGGCCGCACTTATGGCCGTTTCAGTGTCGGCTATAGCCGCAGAAAAAATTACTTTGGTATGGGGTTTTAGTCCAGCCGCAAACCAAGCAAACTTTTATCGTGCCATGGTAGCAGATCTTAATCGAAATCAAACCAAGTACGAATTTATTTTTGAAACTAAACCGGGTGCCGGCGGCGCTGTTGCCGCAAAGTATATTTTAGATAACCCTAAAAATACATTGTTAGGCGGTACTAGTACTTTCTTTATTAGACCAAACTTTGATAAAGAAACTGGCTATGCGGCAGAAAGTTTTCAGCCGGTATTAGTTCAAACCCTTGGCGCACCTGTTGCGTTCTTTAGTTCTAAGTTTAATAGTATTAAAGTATTGAAAAAGGATCAAGACATAACAACATCAATCAGTGGGTACGGTAGTCATAGTAACTTAATGGGCAGTATCTTGGGAGAACACTACTCTGGTGTTCGTATTATTAACTATGTTAGTCTAGTAGATGCTGTTAGAGATGTACAGGGAAAACACATTGACACCGGGTGGAACTGGTTGGCCGAAATTGAAGGTGCTGTTGAATCAAATACCACAAGTGTGCTAGGACTAACTGGAACTCGTAGTGTCAAAGGATTCCCTACATTAGCAAGTCAAGGCATCAAAGGATTTGAAAACGTAAGTACTAATACTGCCGTTGTTGCTAGTACCGAAATGCCTGCAGAAAAAGTTCGAGAATTACACGAACTACTACGTGTAGCAAATCGAGCCCCAGATGTACAAGCTGGATATGCTAGAGAGTTTTCAACACCAGCAGACTTTACATGGCCTCAAACAACGGCTTGGTTTGGTCAGCAAATTAAGTTTTGGCGTGAACAGGCCGCAAAAGTTAAGCCACTACAATAATGAATAAAAAACTCGGTTACTACGTATGCGATGGTCAAGAATTTAATTCTAAGATCAATTGTGCAATATATGCCACTAAGGTAAACAAGCCCATGTCATGGGTTTTCAACCATGACGTATTTTCCAATTACGATTTTAGTAAAGAGCCAGAAGAAACACTAGATGCGCTTTACGATCGCCGTGCTAGAGAAATTAGAGAAAAGTACAATTATGTTGTGTTAAGCTACTCTGGCGGTTCTGACAGTCACAATATCTTAATGTCATTTTATCGACAAGGACTGCATATTGATGAAATAATTAGTAACTGGGTGTTTGAAGCTAGTAAGAAATTTACTATCATTGATTCGTTAGTCAACGATGCATGGAATCAAAACGCCGAGTACGAGCTACATACCAAAGAACGCCTGCAATGGATCTATGATCATATGCCCACGACCAAGGTCACATTATACGATTGTGGTAAACAAATTTATACGTATTTTAATAAGGCCAAAGACCCAACGTGGGTAACCGATCATGTTGAACCCTTGAACCCTGCGGCCACACAACGTTATAATCCGTTACAAATTAAAGATATTCGTTTGCGTATAGACAAACAACATTCAATTGGATTTATAGTGGGTGTTGATAAACCCCTGAGTCTTATTGTTGACAATAAGATGTATCTGCGTTTGCGGGATAAAACTGCAAACATTATTCCCAGCAGTATCTACACCAGCGAATACGATAACACCACGGTTGAGTACTTTTATTGGGCGCCTGAATCATGCGCTATGTTGGCCAAACAAGGACATACTATGCTCAAGCATTTGAACACCAATAAACAATACCAATTGATTTGGAAACCTAGCCAGGTTGAAAACTTTAGAGCCGCACAAGAAACTCTGATGAGAAGTATAGTTTATACCACATGGGATGAGCAAAACTCATTTCAAACAAAGAAACCGACTAACGATTGGTACAGTGAACTAGACTATTGGTTTACTGAACAATTCAAGAATACCCCCGCTGGCCGCAATTGGCAAGCAGGGGTAGACTATGTGGAAAATACTGTTGATAAATCTTTACAAGTTACAACTGATAAGAAGGGCTTGAAGGTTTTCTTCTCACCCCTTTACTATGTTGGCGATGTTGTTTAGTCTTTACGACGTTCAATAATACGCTTAACCAAGTTCATATCGATACCCATTTGTTCTACATGGCGATAGCTTAGTTTAGCTTTCTTAGCCAAACGCTCACGGTCTGCATCACTCAAATCAACTATTGTCACACCATTGGCTACAGCATTGCGCTCGTATTGTGCGGCATCGTCAACTGACCACTGACGTTCAATCTTAGCAACACGTTTAGCCGCAGTAGCAAATGCTTCTTGCTGTTCTGTGGTTAATGTATTCCAAAACTTAGTACCTGTCAAGATAGTAGTTAAGAACATGCTGTGATTTGTTTTTAGAACATGCTTACCTGTAAAGCGAATGTATGTTGTTTCAACTGCTGTGCCTTTTGCACCGCTATCAGCTAAACTTGCAACATCAATGCTGGCTTTGTTTAATGTAGTTGTACCTAATTCGTTAAACAATACTTTACTTGGCTCACTGGAAACAATTAATTCGTTTTCAGCAAGTTCGTCTAAACTCTTAATACCTGTTGTGTTACCAATGATACGATAACCACCCGAGTATGTAAATGCTAGACCACGTACATCACTAATCTCGGCCAACTTGTTACACATTTCTTGACCAATTTCGCCATCTAATACACGACTAACGTGATCGTGACTGTCAAACAAGAATGGTAAGTCTAATGCGGCAAAGTCTTTGTTCTTTAATTGTTCAGCAACTGTGAATACTTGAGTTTGGCTCATTTCAAAATCGCCAGCACGTAACGCATCAAAGAATGTTGTCCATTTTTCCTGCATATCGCTAATATGGCCAACTGTGTGTTCACTAGTACTATCTTCTAGACCAGGAATGCTTGGCTTTTTAAGACGCAGAGCTTCTAATTTTTGGTATTGATCAACGTATGAATCAATGGTGTGAATTTCTACTTCAAATTGACCCGGAAGCAATGCTTCTAGTTCTTGAGTAAAGGCTTCTGCGGTGCGTTGGAATAAGTGTACGGGAAAGTGTGCAATTAACCAACGTATTTTTCTACGGTCAGACATATTTGTATCTCCTGAGGATTTAAACATATTTATGCTTGACCGTAGTCAAATGCCAAAAATACCTTAAACTTCCTTGTATATTTTAAGAATTTCAAGTACAGCAGGGTGGCGTTGTATATCACGGTGATCAAACTCGATTCCCGATACATATTTGCAACGACTGTAATCATCAACCAAGCGTTTGAAATCCAACAATCCGTTGTCGTTTTCCTTGCGGTCTGCTTGACGGGTATCGCCGGTTACAACCATTTTACTGCCTTCGCCTAATCGCGTGAGTAACATTTTCATTTGTGATGGTGTCGCGTTTTGCATTTCATCTGCAATAATCCACGAGTTTTTAAATGTTCTACCTCTCATATATGCTAGGGGAGAGATCTCTATTGTATTGTCATCTAGCATTTTTGCGATTTCAGACTGTCGGTAATATTCGCCAATGACGTCAAATATAGGTCTAGTCCAAGGAGCCATTTTTTCATTTAAGTCTCCTGGTAAAAACCCGTGTTCTTCATCATCGACTCCTACTGCTGGTCTTGTGACTACAATACGATCAATCTGCCCCGCTCTATATGCTTTTAGCGCGGCTAATACCGCGAGCATGGTCTTGCCTGTGCCCGCTGGACCCGTAGCAAATACTATAAGTTTTGCTGGATCAGTTAATAGATCAATATATGTTTCTTGTGTTACACTTTTTGGGAGTAGTGTTATTTGACGCTGTTGTTGTGCCTGTGGTTTTTGATATAATTCTAATCTTATTGTATTGTTGCTTTTAAAATTTGTGCTGTTGTATGTGCTGTTGTGACCATTTACTACTAATGCTTCTGCTCGGTTATTTTTACGTTTAGACAATATGTCCTCCTTGATAAACGTTTGTGTTGTACTCCCTTGTACTACACAAATATTTAGGTCTTTTACATCAGACCAAAAACTGAGTGTTTATCTTTTGTAAACTGTCATAAGTATTTGACTGTGCGCTAATTTCGATACACCCACTCGGCAAATATAGTGTCATTTAAATCCCATTCCATTTCAGTTATTTCAAAGTTAAACAACGTAGCCAGTCTAACATGTTCATCAAATGTCCAAGGATATACTTCAATACTGTCAAATGGGTGAGTACTTGATCTCCAATATATTCTACTTTGACTCTTGCGTCTGATCAATTGAACAATTAGGCCAATTTGACGTTCAATGTCTTCACTTGTGCCAAAGTTGATTGATTCAAGACAGAATACTGCATTAAAACGTATCATTGTGTTTGATCGAGCATAGTCTTCCAATGTTGTTTGAAAGTCTGCTTCGGGGAAAGCCGGATCTATGCCTATTAGGTTGGGTATATTACTGGTAAACTGATTTAGACCGCACCCAACGTCAAGCACCCGTTCTCCCAACTGAATTCGATCAATCAAGTTGAATCCGCTAAATTGGAATCTATCAATGGTTTCGTTCTTTTCTCGCCATGTGGTAGAAAAATAAGTATTAAGTAAGTCTTGATTTATCATGATCAAATATTTATTGACACTACTAGTTCTATCTGTTATAATCTAAACAATGCAAAAATTCAATCACGTTACCATTGAACAAAATCCCAAATTGGGTTTCTACCGGGTAGGCGACGATGTCTATTATAGTAAAGTACAAGCTCTCATGGCTGGCACTCAAACCAACCAATTCCCTACCTGGGATTTTAACAACAACGTGTATGCTCAACAAGATTGGCTTGTTGAGCCGGAGACTAATCTTAGAGATTTATATCGACTTAGAGCTCAACAACTGAGAGATTGTTATGACTATATCAGAGCAGAAGTAAGCGGTGGTGGCGACAGCACAACTGTTATCTTTAGTTTTTTACTCAACAACATACACCTAGATGAAATTATATTCCGCTATCCCAAAAGCGGCAGTGAAACTGTTCCGTTAAACTCAATGGATACCAAATGCGAAAATACCCTTAGCGAGTACGAGTACGCCGCTCGCCCCTTGCTTAACTGGATTACAACAAATTACCCCAAGACTAAAATTACCATTCACGACTACTCGGCAGATATGTTGGTAGATGAAGATCGTGATGAATCGTGGGTATATAGTGCCAAAGAGTTTTTACAACCTGGGCATGTTACCAAGTTTCCCAACTATAAAACAATTGACCAGCGCATATTGGCCGACAAAGGCAAACGTATTTGTGTGTTATATGGCATTGACAAGCCCAAGTTATGTATCAAAGACGATCGTTGGTATTTGTATTTTATTGATTTCCAGGCCAATTATGCCAATCCCGATGTGGGAGATTATGATAACATTACCAACGAGTATTTCTTTTGGACTCCAGATTTGCCTGAAATTGGTATCAAGCAGGCACATGTGGTACGCAACTGGTTTAACTTGCCAGAGAATAGACATTTGCAATCGTTGGCACGGTGGCCCAATCACTCGGTAGCTCAGCGCACCGCATACGAAAACTTAATCAAGCCGCTAATTTATCTTGACTACGATCCCATGACATTTCAGGTCAACAAGCCCGGTAGCAATTTCTATAGTGAAATGGATCACTGGTTTTATGAAAAGTTTCAAGATCACAAGTTATATCGTAGCTGGCAAGCTGGCTTAGAGTTTGTAGGTAATAACATTGATCGTAAGTATTTTAATTGGGAAGTAAACAGAGCAGTCGGCTTTGTTGGATTTCTTAGTCCGTTTTATTATATTGGTGATGTTGTTAAATCGACTGTAACTAAGCATTATTCTATGGAAATTTCTGATCGCAAGTGGGACTAAGATAAATAAATTTAGCAACGCCGGATTAGCCGACGTCGGACTTAAACATTGACGCCTAGGGTAGTGAAACCCTTTTACTAGCATGTTATGCCTATAACGCCATTATCCCGTAAGTAGCACTCGCTACCAAGCCAATAAATTTATTTGACACTACACGATATACATCGTACAATTAACAACCTATTGGAGATTTTTAATGAAAAAAGTATTAGCAGTATTATTATTTGCCTTTGCCGGTCTGGTTCAGGCACAACAAAACGTAACAATTTATTATGGTTGGAGTGCCGCCGATGCCGCAGCCAACTTTCACAGAACACTAGCGGCCGAATCTAATAAAATTCAAAAAAAATATAATTTTATTTTTGATGTTAAGCCGGGTGCAGGTGCGGCAATTGCATCAATGTATGTTGAAAAAACCCCAAATACAGTTTTAGCAACTAGCTCAGCATTTTGGATTCGTCCAAATTTCTTTCCAAATGAAAGTCATAAAGTAGAAAATTTTCGTGAACTAATGCCATCGTGCGATGCTCCGCTAGCAATGGTATCTAATAAATATAAATCTTTTAAAGAAGTTCCCACAGATCGACCACTAACAGTTGGTGTAAGTGGATTAGGTATTACTACACACTTAGTAGCTACAGAGATTGTAAAAAAATATCCTAACATTACTATTGTGCCATTTAAGAGTACAAACGAAGCTGTAATTGGCGCACTCAGTGGACAAATTGATTTTAGTGTAAATTTTGTAGGCGATAGTGAACAGTATCTTAAAGATTCAACCCACGGTCGTTTGTATATGCTAGGTGTTACTGGAGATACCCCAGTATTAAATGCGCCTACCTTTATTAGTCAAGGATTTGATAAAACATTAACTTATATGAATGCACCAGCACATTTAGTAGTTCCTAATACTATGCCAGATTCACAATTTAAGGAACTACGTGCTATTTTTGTTAAGGCTGGGCTCAGCCAATCTGTGCGAGATGCATACAAAACCGATCATTGCTCACCATTAAATCAAATGCCGGATGATCAAATACAGCCTTGGTTTAATGTACAGAATTCTCGTTGGAAGAAAATTACTTCAACAATTACATTGAAATAATGCACGGAATTGAGCAAAACCCCAAACTTGGTTATTACCGAGTTGGGGATCGAATATTTTATTCCAAACCTCAGGCCTATATACATGCAACAGAAATAGGCCTGGAACCAGTTTGGCATTTTAACAATGCTGAGTTTGCCAAATGTACCTGGGCTCAAGAGCCCGAGACAAACATCAGAGAACTGTATCGTTTACGTGCTCAACAATTACGTGAACAATATGACTGGATTAGAATAGAAGCGTCAGGTGGTGGTGATTCAACTACTGCTATCTTTAGTTTTCTACTTAATGGTATACACTTAGATGAAGTTGTATTCCGATACCCTGAACAGTTAGACAAAGACGTAACTAACGATCCATTTAATACCAAACCAGAGAATACTCTAAGTGAACGTCAGTTTGCCGCAGAGCCACTGTTTAAATGGATTAACACAAATTTTCCCAATGTTAAAACTACAGTACAAGACTACTCTGATGATGTATTAAACAGTAACTATATGACTGATGAATCGTGGGTGTTTACTACTCGCGATTGGTTTCAACCCGGGCACGGAATTAAACACAATAACTTTAGTACCGCCGAGCATCGTGCGTTAGCAGACTCGGGCAAGAAGATCTGCGCTTTGTACGGAATTGACAAACCCAAACTTACTATCATCAACGGCAAGTGGTATTTGTATTTTACTGACCTGCAAGCAAACCATCCCAATCCGGTTATAGGTGACCACAATAACATAACAACTGAGTTATTCTATTGGACTCCTGACCTACCCGAGCTGGTGCTAAAACAAGCACACATGATTAGAACCTGGTTTGAGATACCACAGAATCAGCACCTAAAACATTTGGCCTATTGGCCCAACAACGACCCAGCAAAACGCACAGCATACGAGCATATTTCTAAAAGTATTATCTACCCAGATTATGATTTAGAAACTTGGCAGACTGCAAAACCAACCAACAGTTTTTATAACGAAATGGATCATTGGTTCCATGTTAACTTAGAAGGAACTCAGCTGTTTGGTGCTTGGCAAGCAGGTCTACAGCTACTACTAGATAAAATTGATCCAAAGTATTTACAGTATCAACTTGGTATTCCGGTGGGCTTGGCATCAAATACTACACCATTCTATTATATCGGTGACGAATTGACTACACAAAATCCCAGAATAATGAATAGGGATTACATACCCAAGTCGACTGTGCCTACTGTTATCAACAAAAAATTAATCAAAATCAATGCACGGGCTAGTGAGTAAACTTGATAAATAAGTATACTATGCCAGCAAATATCAGAGACCTATTAGACAACACAAAAGAGATCTTTATGACTGACTCCGCTGTGAGCAGTCTATTAGACTTTGAGCGTGTATTAGATGAACTTGACTTATACGCTTTTGCAAACTGGAAAAACGGTGAGCTAGTTGAAGGTCCTATATACGAAAAGTACTTTATAAAATGTACATTTATGTGGCCCTACAAAAAGATGCCTGACCCACGTGGTGCAGAGCGTTTATCAGAATACGATTGTGATGTTAGCTTTAAGAAAGACTTCTTTGAACATCCAATGAAAGTTAAAACCCCAATGGACTACAAGCCAGGTACCAAGGTGCCTAAGCTGATTAAAAGTCCCATCTGGTTAGTTGAAATTGTTATGCCAAAGAAACTAATGCAAGACATCCAACAAGGTGCCCTAGAATTAGAATCAGGCACAGTTGACCTGGAAGACATTGATACTGCATACGAAACAGGTGCCGACAATGATGCTGTTGACCTAGGAAACGAAATGACGGCTACAGACGCAGGTGGACCTGAGGAACAACAAAATGTCTAATTTATTTGAAGGCCTAGAAGCTGGCAATCTAAAACGTTTAATTCACACAGAGTTACACGTTGATGAATTTAAAAGTAAACTCGGCGACGATTGTGATGTTATAGTTCTTAGCTTCAAAGTAGACAACAAAGAACCAGCCGGCGATCTAGTGTCTTTTATTGAAAAGGGCTACGATTGGGTCATTGACGCAGATGTAAGCGCAGGTGAAATGGACGACGGCGACTATATTGTATTTGTTGAACTAGATCGTACTCCGGAATCCGCTGACAATATTATGAGGTTAATGGACGACCTTATGAATTTAACTGCTGGTGAAACAGAAGATTGGCGTGTACGCTATTACAAAGCACACAAAGAAACTCAACTAAGTTTAGAAGCATTACAAAAACTAATTCCGTTGACTCCAGACGCTTACGAACGAGCATATGGTCAAGAATCCTTAGACAAACTAAAAACTGCCGCGGGTGTTGATGTTACTACCAAGGCTCCCAAAAACGATTATACAGAGAGCTTACGTAGCTTGGCCGGCATTATTCGTTAATTCCAATGTTAGACTTTATTACTGTTGTTTTCCAGGACGAATTGCCTCTCCTGGAAATACAAGCACGTAGTTTTGATCAATACCTAAACCCCAAAGATGTTGACCAAATAGTTGTTGTTGTCAACGACGATGATAGTGTTGCGGACTCAATTGACCCTGCTTGGTGGGGCAAATACTCAAACTGTGTATCAATTAAACTGCGTAGCGAATACAAGTTCACTCCCGGCAATAATGGATGGGATGATCAACAGTTATTAAAGTTATTGTGTGCCGCACAGTCTCAGACTAAGTGGAGCATAGTATTTGACGCTAAAACGTGGCTTATCAAACCCTTAGATACTCAAGAATCGGCATTATTCGACACACAAGGTAGGCCTAATGTGGGCCGTATGCACTTATCGCCACATTTTGAACCTGCAAGACAATTTGTAGAAAATTACTATGGTATTAGTATAGACCAGGTATTAGGACCTAGTGGTGTTCCTTATGTATTCCATAGCGAAGATGTGCGTGAAATGATTGCTGGCATTCCTGACTTTATCACGTTCTTTCAACAGGCACAAATTAATCCAACATTGGTAACAGAGTTTGTATTGTATGCTGGTTTTATCTTGAAGAAGTATAGCTGTTTAGATGCTATCTATAATGTTGATCGCATCTATATATGCGTTGCCAATCTAGCTGACTGGCAAGTAGACAAATTTGATACTTTTACACAGGCTATAAACCAGCACCATACTATAACAGCAAGTATACACAGACGAGCCTACAAACATTTAACTCAAGAACAACTATCAACCTGGGTTTTATTCCTTGAAAACCATAATTTAATCTGTAACAATCTAAATACCCAAAAAGTGCTAAATACTTACATCAAGTAAGGAGTTAGCTAAATGGGCTTTCAATTTAATTTTACACAAGATCAGTTACAACAAATCATTCCACAAAACGCTCACGTTGAGCATTGGTTTGAAGCATTGAGTACAATACTGCCCGATTACGAAATCGACACACCACAGCGTTGCGCGGCTTTCTTGGCTCAGTGCGCTCACGAAAGTGGCGGATTTAACGCCATCCAAGAAAATTTAAACTACCGTGCAGTAACACTACGCAAGGTATTTCCTAAGTATTTCCCAACAGATGCTTTAGCCGAAGAGTACGCAAATAAACCTAATAAGCAAGAAGCCATTGCCAATCGTGTTTATGCTAATCGTATGGGTAATGGTCCAGAAGAATCAGGTGACGGTTTCCGTTATTGCGGACGCGGCCTTATTCAATTAACTGGCAAGCAAAACTACAGTAAGTTTGCCGAAAGCATTGAGACACCAGTGGAACAAGTAACCGAGTTCTTACAGACCTTTGAAGGTTGTGTACAATCGGCCGCTTGGTTCTGGGAAGCCAACAACTTAAACCAGTACGCAGACAGCGGCGATATTTTAACAATGACTAAACGTATTAACGGTGGAACCATTGGATTAGAAGATCGACAGAAACATTACCATCACGCATTGCAAGTATTTGGGGTAGCGTAATGTTTGGATGGCTAATTGAACACGCTATATTACTAATGCCCGCTTGGGCTTGGTTAGCTATAGCAGGTGCTGGTACAGCATTATATTATCTCAGTGGACTTATTACTGCATGGCCACAGTTTAAACCTTACGGAATGTTAGTTAAAGTACTTGGTGCTGTTATGTTACTAGGCGGAGTGTTTATGTATGGTGGCGAAGGTGTTAGTGCTATTTGGCAAGAACAGATCAAAGAAGCCAACGCCAAGGTAGAAGCCGCAGAAGCTAAATCGGCAAAAGTTAATACAGTAATTAAAGAAAAAATTGTAACAGAAATTCAAATAATTAAGGAGAAAGCAGATGCCAACAATCGCGACATTGAAGCGAAGCGTGATATTATTAACGCTGAGTGTAAGTTGTCTGATGATGCTTGGATGCTCTACAACAACGCAAGTAAAAATGCGTTGGCCGGCAGTCCCGGAAGAGCTAAAAGCGCCGGTAAGTGACCTAGCTCCTTTACCTGCAGACAAGAAAACTTTAACGGATCTATTAGAGAACGTTAATGCTAACTACGGATCTTATTATATCCTCAAGGACAAGTTAGAAGCATGGCAACAATGGTACAACGTACAAAAGACCATTTTTGAGGAAGCACAGAAATGAAAAAACTAATAGTGTTATTAGCCATATTATCATTGAATGGATGTGCGGTGTATGATGCGTATATGATGACTGGGTTTGATCCAAACGAGTATCGTATTATTACAGAAATTCGCACTGATGCTTATATCTATAAACAACAATGTGATAACAAGATGATGGCCGAAGCTAATGCTATCCTAATTGCTGATAAGACTCAATTGTTTCAATTTTATGAAGAACAGATTCCCACTAACAGTAACGGAGTTAATGCTAGTAAAGAATTAAATAAAATAGCACAAGGATTACGAACACGCTATAAAGAAGGCACATCTGTACCAACATTATTTTGTAAATTAAAACTTGAAAGCATTGAACATAGTGCAGAAACAATACAACACGTACTAGGAAAAAGACCAAGATGAATCTAGACGAAATACAAGGACAACTGGCCGCTATGGCTAATTCAGGTGATCCAACATTTAGTAAGTTTGCCAATGATATTAATCAAATTGTTGAACAGGCTAAGGCAGGGCAATTATCAAAAGAAGACTTAGCTGAAATTATGCGTGATGCACAAAGTCAACTAATTATCTTAGAAGATATGAGTCAATTACGATTTAAAGAAACACTAAACACATGTATCAACGGCCTGATAACTATAGCCGCTTGGGCATAAAAATAATAAGATTTAAAGGAGCTAGAAATGCCAACAAAAGAAGAGTACTCAGCAATGAGCGACAGCGATAAGAAAAAAGAAGATTGGATGAACTCAAAGTGGCGTCCAATGATGGGGTGGATGTACATGGTAGTGTGTATGTTTGACTTTGTTATGTTCCCGATCCTATGGTCGATTGTACAAACCCTAGGTCACGGTGCTGTAAACGTACAGTGGCAACCAATTACACTACAAGGCGCAGGGTTATTCCACATTGCCATGGGTGCTATTATTGGTGTTAGTGCCTACGGTCGCACACAAGAAAAACTAAGTGGTGCTAACAACGGTGGCGCACAAGTGGGTACAACATACACACCTCCAGCGCCAGTACAAAGCAGTGGATTTGGTAGCCCATCACCAGCACCAAGTTTTGGAAATACCCCACTAGGCGGAAACAGCGCAAGTAGTTTCACACCAGCACCAAGTTTTGGTAGCCCAGCACCAGCATTTGGGTCAACGCCATCTGTTAATGCTTCTGGGCAAAAAGTTGTGCCACAGTTTTCACAACCTATGTTATAATACATTAAGGAGACAGTAAAATGAAAAAACTATTTTGGGCATTATGCGTTGTAGCAGGTGTTTCATTCCTATCTTGGAATAATCCTGTATACGCCGCAGACAAGAAGCCATCCACGACTCAGACTAAAAAAGTCAAGAAGCATAAAAAGGCCGAATCTACAGGTAAGGTTGCAGACGACAAACCGTCTAAACCAACTCCTAAAAAGAAATAATTTTTTAATTATTTTGGAAGCCGGTAGTTTGACTCTGCCGGCTTTTTCATTTATAATACTAAGATGACTTATTACGAAATTCTTGGCGTTGCCAAAGACGCCAAACCTGATGAAATTAAAAAGGCTTATCGTAAGCTGGCAAGTCAACACCACCCAGACAAGGGCGGCGACAAAACTAAATTCCAAGAAATTCAATCAGCATACGATACGTTAAGTGACACTAATAAGCGTCAACAATATGATATGCAACAAAATGGATTTGGCGGTGGTGGCACACAATTCCATTTCCACAGTGGTGATATGAGTCACCCAGATATAGCCGACATATTCCGTGGGTTTGGATTTGGTGGGAGCCCATTTGAATTTCATCAGAGACCGCAACAACGTCGTAATAAAGATCTACGTATTGAAATTCCAGTTCCGTTAGTAACTACACTAGAAGAACAAACTAAAACAGTACAGGTAAAAACTACTAGTGGCGAAACTACTACAGTTGAAGTTAAAATACCACGTGGTATAACTAACGGAACTAGTATTAGATATTCAGGGTTAGGTGATAATCTATTTAACACCATTCCAAGAGGTGATTTGTATGTTCAAATAAATGTTCATAATGCGGACAATTTTATTGTCAATGGCATTGACTTACACACCAAGATTAGTGTAAACTGCTTACTAGCAACAATAGGTGGCAAAGTTACTGTAGATGGCTTAGATGGCAAAATATTCGAATTAACATTACCAGCTGGCGCACAGCCTGGTATGAAATTTCGATTAGCTGAACAAGGGTTATATATAATGAACTCGTCTCAACGAGGTAATTTATATGTAGAATTAGCCATAGCAGTACCACAAAATTTATCGCAAGAGCAGTTAGATTTAGTACGTTCAATCCTTAATACACAATAAATAAATTTATGATCCAACCGAACCCAGAAATAGAAGTAGTAATTGCTAATGCAACCGAGTTAGCCAAAAAGTTTAATCACGAATATGTAACCTTAGAACATTTAGCTCATGGACTAGTATGCTATAAACCATTTCATGATCTGCTATTAGCATTTGGGGCAGACACAGAAGGTCTTCTATCAGACTTAGAAGATTATTTACAAAAACAAACATACATTGCCAACACACAAGATAACAATGTACCAAAGAAAACACACAGTCTAGAGCGGGTGTTTAATCGTGCGTTCACACAAGTCTTGTTTAGCGGTCGTCATCATGTACAAATCATTGATATCTTCTTAAGTATCGCAAGTGAAGCAAACAGTCATGCCAGTTACTTTTTTGTCAAGTACGGACTAGAGCGCAGTCAGATTGTTGATTTCTACAATCAATACTATGTCGAAAACAAAGGGCGTCGTATCAATCCAGATGCCCGTGCAGACGACATCCTGCGAGAATACTGCGAAAACTTAAACGTTCAGGCCAAAGAAGGCAAGATTGATCCTGTGGTAGGACGTGAGTTTGAACTGGATGAAATTGCACAGGTACTTGCTAAACGCAACAAATCAAATGTATTAATGGTAGGCGATGCTGGTGTAGGTAAGACCGCTATTGCCGAAGGACTTGCTCGTAACATCACAGAAGGACGTGTTCCTGAATACCTACGTGACTACGTGGTCTATAGCTTAGACATTGCTAGTTTACTTGCCGGTAGCAAGTATCGCGGCGAATTTGAAGAAAAGTTTAAAGATGTTATTGGCGCATTAAATGCCAAGGGCAAGACTATCCTGTTTATAGATGAAGCACACCAAATGCGTGGTGCTGGATCTGGAAGTAACAGTAGTGTAGACTTTGCCAACATGATCAAGCCGGCACTGACCAAAGGTAACATTAAAGTTCTTGCCAGTACTACCTGGCAAGAATACACACAAAGTTTTGAAAAGGATCGCGCCTTGATGCGACGATTCTGTCGTATGACCATTGAAGAGCCAACGCCGGCAGTTGCTAAAGATATTCTACGTGGCTTACGTGAATACTTTGAAAAATTCCATGGAGGTGAAATCAGTGATGAAGCAATTGATTCGGCAGTAGACTTATCAGTTCGCTATCAACCAGACAAGAAATTACCAGATAAAGCCATTGACTTAATTGATACTGCGTGTGCTAAATTAAAAATTAACGCAATGGCATGGACTTGCCGTAAAAATCACATTGTTGATATTATTAGCAAGTTCACAAAGATCCCAGCCGAACAAATTGGTAGCGAATCAACTAAGACTCTAGTAGACTTGGAACAAACAGTTAAAACTAAGTTGTTTGGGCAAGATGTTGTAATAGAAACCGTATTAGAAAAGATTTACGTAGCAAGGGCTGGCTTGAAAGCAATGAACAAGCCAATTGGTAACTTCCTATTCTTGGGACCAACAGGAACAGGTAAAACTGAGTTAGCAAAATTGCTCGCCGAAGGTATGGGGATGAAACTGTTGCGGTACGATATGAGTGAATTTCAAGAGAAACATGCTCTTGCCAAACTCATTGGTGCGCCACCCGGATACGTTGGTTACGATGATAGTAACCTAGGTGGAGGTTTGTTAATCAGTGATATCGAGAAAAATCCCAACTGCATTATTTTATTTGATGAGATTGAAAAAGCTCATCCGGATGTAACTAATATTTTGTTACAGTTGATGGACGAAGGTATTATTACTTCAAGTAACGGTAAGAAAGCAGATGCACGTAACGCTATTGTTATTCTTACCAGTAACTTGGGTGCCAGTGCCAACGAACAGAACAATATTGGCTTTGGTCGCCAATTGGAAAAATCCGGAGAAGATGACAAAGCAGTCAAAGACTTCTTTAAGCCCGAGTTCCGCAATCGTTTAGATGGTATTTGCAAGTTTAATAAACTGGACGAAATAAGTATCAAGAAGATTGTTGCCAAGTTCATTAACGAAATTAACGATCTACTCAGTGAAAAGTCGATAAAGATTCGTCTAACCGAGGTCGCAGTAGATCACCTGGCCAAAGTTGGCTACAATAGCAAGATGGGTGCTAGACCATTGGGTCGTAAGATTAGCGACTTAATTAAAGTGCCACTGAGTAAAAAGATTTTGTTCGAAACTATTCCAGCTCACACCATTATCGAAGTGGATTGGTTAGAAGATGTATTTAAATTTAATGTGCTGGGTCAATTTACTCCAGCGTTACCAATGATTGATGCAAATGGATATGTCCAAGTGGATTCAGTTCAATCCTAAAATAACTGTAGAACACACTACTAAAAAGTATTTTGGAAAGTACCTGTATAGGGTGGCTATATACTGCCCAGCGGGTCGACTGATCGATAACCATGGAGATTTAACTGAAGCATTAGCATCACGTAAAGAAATGAACAAGCATATCAATTACGGTGGCTATTGGGGTCTGCGTAACAGCAAAGACATAGATAATGCAAATATACCATTGCTGGAAGTAGTACGTGGTATTAGAAAAAACCCTGCAGGTATCAAACTACGAGTTGAAGAACCACACATACAGTTCTATGCCAACACCCAGGAGGAATTATTTGAATTATTATCTGGTTCACTAAATCCATTTGTTGGCAACCTTGAAAGTGTAGCTGGTCCAGCAAACAGCCAGGCAGAATTGTTATTAAATTCAGGCGCAATTATACGAAAAAAAGATATTGGTTACCGATACAAAATTATTATCAAAGATGGAAGATACACCACGGAAGATAAAAATAATCTTTTGGCCTTTTTGAGTAATTTTGGGACAGACGATATTAAAGTGTCTGCAACCGGTTTAGAGATGTTGCGTAAATCAACTGGGTTTGTGTGGAATTTATACCTTTACTCAAACGATTTAAGTATCATTACATTTTTAAACTTGATAAAACCTGGTGTGGTATTAAATTCTCATGAGCTGGTCATCCTAGAATAAATAGTAGTATATATTCAAGGAGCCCGTGATGGCAAAATTACAAGAAGACGTATTAGTAATCAAAATTAGCAAATTAATTAAGGATTCAGAAGAAGCTGGAACAGCACTAACTGAAGATCTAATTACAAGTTTAGAAGCAGTCGTAGTTGAACTAGCCGGTGCAGGCACACTAGTTGAAATAACAACAGCCTAATCAATTAACCAAAAGAAAGTAATCAATGAGCGATAAAAAAGTCAGTCAAAAAGACGCAGTAGCGATGATCAAAGAAGCTGCCGCAAAACAAAAAGCCTTAGCGGCACAACCACAGCCAGAACAGCAACAAGGAACACCGTACGATTTCCGTAAGAACCATTTGCATATTGGTATTCCTTGCTACGGTGGCATGGTAAGCGAACCTACTATGACTAGTTTCTTGCGCTTTACTCTATTGGCACAACAAGCCGGACTTAACTGGAGCCTAGATACAATGGTTAACGAATCATTAGTTACCCGTGCTCGTAACAACTTAATGGCCAAAATGATGACCAATAAAGAAGCCACGCACTTTATGTTCATTGATGCAGACATTCGTTTCCAACCAGAAAGTATTCTACAGATGATGGCATACGAAAAAGAAGTTATTGGTGGATTGTATCCTAAGAAAGCCCTGCCAGTTAATTATGTTATTAACTTGAAACCAGAAACAAAGATCCAAGGTGACATCTTTACAGTTGACACAATGGGTACAGGTTTCTTAATGTTCAAACGCAACGTATATGAAAAACTAATTGCCGCACATCCAGAGTGCAAATATGTAGATGATGTAGGGTTAGGCAAGCAGTATGAGCCAATGATGTATTCAATCTTTGATTGCGAAATTGACGAGCGTGGACATTATCTAAGCGAAGACTGGTTATTCTGCCGTAGATGGCAACGAATCGGTGGCGAGATTTGGGCACATAGTAAAGTATTGTTGAACCACGTTGGACATTATGAATACGCCGGTGACCTAGATAAGATTGCTATCGGTAAGCGTGGTAGTATCGGTATCATTGAAGATACCTTAGCCGCACAAGGTGCTAGAGTAGAGACTCCAGCAACCTAATTTAGGAATTAAAATGACAGATAAAGAAAAGCTTCACTTTAAACTTGGTATTGGCGGTACGTATTGGCGTAAGGTTCCCATTTATAGTATTCTAGTAAATGATCAACTTATACAAACTACTGAAATTAAAAGCCCAAGTGGTGAAGTTGACATTATCGAATTCGACGCAGAGCTCGATGAGGGCCCTGCTCGATTACAAATTCGTCTAGAAAACAAAGACGACACTGATGTAGTACAAAATGCAGATAAAACTGCAATACTACAAGACTTATTGCTAAACATTAAAACTGTAGAAATTGACGAAATTGATCTCGGTAACTTGGTGTTTACAAAGAGCGAGTTTGTAGGCGATGACTCAAATCGCCCGGTGCTAGACAAGTGTGTTGACCTAGGTTGGAACGGAACATGGACGTTGCCGTTTGAAAGCCCATTTTACATTTGGCTACTGGAAAACATCTAAAGATAAATATAGTAATAGAGACCTATTACTATGTTTATTAATGAGCTAGCAGAACCAACAGTACTTGTAATTTACCCCGGCAGGTTTCAGCCCTTTCACAAAGGGCACCATGCGGTGTACGAGTATCTAACTGGCAAATTTGGCCGCAACAATGTATTCATTGCTACTAGTAATAAAGTAGAACAACCAAAGAGCCCATTCTCCTTTGCAGAAAAAGCATATTTTATGCAGTTAACTGGTGTACCCGGTGACCGCATTGTGCAGGCCGCTAATCCGTATCAAATTGAAAGTATATTGAAAACTAGTAATATACAAGTTGACCCTACCAGTACTGTAGTTATATTTGCTGTGTCTGAAAAAGACATGGCAGAAGATCCACGATTTAGTTTTAAACCCAAGAAAGATGGCTCCGAGCCGTATTTCCAACCACTACGTAATATTAAAGATACCAAGTCAATGAAGGAACACGGTTATATTATGACTGTTCCTACATTTAATTTTGATGTATTAGGACAGCCAATGCAGTCGGGCACAGAGTTGCGGAAAATGTATGTGGCCGCTGATGAAAAAACACGTCAAGGCATTGTTAAAGATTTGTTTGGCCGTTATACTGCCGAAGCTGAACAGCTACTGACTAGTAAACTAGCACCTGCGGCACCTAAAGAAGTTTCAAGACCTAATACCCTACCCAAGACAGTCAAACCTGCAGGTGGGCAAGTGGTAGAGCCAGTAACTGAAGAAGCGGCTGGAGTTGGTGTAGTTAAAGGCAGTAAAGATCCACGTTATTGTATGGCTACAATGGGCGACCAAAATGATGTAGATGGTAATACCCTAAACAAAGAAATGCAAGCATACGGGCTAGTAGGTCGTAAAAGTCCCGGTGGACCAACACGGCAACGTGCTGTCAATGGCAGTATCGGTAGAGGTGCAAAATGAATAGACACGAAGTTACTGTAGACGTATATGCACATTGGGGAGATAAACCCCCAGTTTATCGTGTGTACATTGATGATGAATTAGTAACAGAACGCACATTTCTATGGTCGGGCACAGATACATACATTAGAGAACATATTGTTGTTGATCTAGAGTCGGGACTACACAATGTAGAAGTTAGGCCATTGGCAAGTAACACGTTTACTTCAAGAATTGAAGCTAAAAACATACAAGTAGATGGAGTTGCTTCTAGCGACGAGTTTACAATAACCGAATAAATATAGTAACAGGGAAAAATCATGAACAGTAAAGAATTTATTAAAGAAGAAGCGTCGGCTGGCGCAACAGGTAGCCCAAGTGTTGCTGTAGCTATGCAAACACTAGGTGAAAAAGGCACGTTTACACAAAAAGAAGTAAACAAACGACTTCATGGTTATACCAATCAACTAAGTCCTGGCGGCATAGTTAAAGGTGTTAAAGCCTCTAAGGTTAAGTAATGGATAATAATTTTTATAACATTTTAGGCATCTTTAAACGTCTTAACGAAAGTGCGTTAAACGAACTTGACACATTGGCTCCACGTACTGTATATTTTAAAATGCCCGATGGCAATTACTTAAAAGCAGACTACAGAGGCACACAAGGTATTTTTGGCGGCGGTCAAGCTTCTGCAGATGGTGTTAGTTTTACATCGATGTCCTGGGTTACGCCGCAGACTGCTAAAACACTTGGACTTGAAAAATTCTTAGCGGTACAGGGCGCCATGGCCGGGTCAATTGCACAAAAAGGTGGCCATGATGTTGCCATTGTTGGTCAGCGATCCATGGATGTTGTTGAATTTACTAAAGGCAATGATAGTGTCCCAAATGCATTAAAAACAAAAGTAGTGCAATGGGTAGAAAAAAATCCGCCTCCGACGGGAACAACTGCGCCAGCCGCAAGCGTTCCACCAAGTCAGCAAGTTGCACAGAATCAGCAATTTGCTGAAACTTGCGACACAGGTACTACGTTTGTAGGCAAGATGGCAGGCACCGACCCTGCTGGTGCTCGTTACTCTAAATTAGTTGGTGAATGCGATGCTCCAGTGACTTTAGCAGACAAGTTACGTGCCCGGTGGGAAGAAACAAAACGTACAAAAGGATTAACTGAGTACGGTATGACTACAGGCGGGACAAGTGCGCCAACTGCTGGCACAAGTAATCCAGTTGATGCGGCAAAAACCGCAAAACAAATAAACACAACACAGCAAAATTTAGGCAAATTGAAATCGGCAGGAGTAGAATTACCACAAGGTGTAAGCACCGCTGCCAAAGCAACTGTAGCAACTACAAATAATCCAGATGCTAATCAAACTGGCAACGGAATGGATCAGACTGCTAAAAAGACTGCAATGGGTCTTGGGCAGGAAATGGAAGACTTATTGGCCAATGGCGATCCTAGCCAAATTCAACAATTAGCCAATGCTATTAAAAAATCAAAGATGAGTACTTAAAATGTTTTTAGATGATATTGTTTCTCCACTAACAGTCAAAGAGGCCGCAACTGATTATCAGAAGCGCCGACAACGCGAGCGTGATTTTGATGCAGGTAAGCCTGTCAGTCGTCAAGCAAAGAATCCACAAACCGACTACGCTAAAAAACGTGCTCGCGACAAAAAAGAATTAGAATTAGGTGAAGAACAAGTAAACGAACTAAGCAAAGGCACATTAGCTAATTATGTTAAAGCCAATGCTAACGATCAAGTACAACATGCTAGCTCACAAAGTTATGTATCTGGTAAGAATGGTGACAAGTATAATACTTCCGATGCATGGGATCAAAGAACTACTAAGCGTGAAAAAGGCATGGATCGTGCATTAAACAAATTATCTCAAGTAGAAGAAGATAGCTGGCACGCTGGTGACAATGCTTGGTCTAGTGACAAGAACCAGTGGAGCGAAAGCATGGATGCATCTGAGCCAAGCCCAGTAGCCAGTGCTATTACACGTCGTATCTTATCACAGCGTTTAGATTTACTAAAGCAATACGGTCCTGAACTGGTAGGTGCCGCTGTTGATAATGTTGCTGACTGGGTAGGTGATGTAGAAGAAATTGGTAGCAGTGATGTTAGTGCTTGGGTCGCACAAGTTGAGCGTATGCTCAAAGAAAACCCACCAGAGGCATTTGCGGAAGGCTCCGAGAACAATAATACAACAGCACAAAAAATATTCTTTGCTCGTAGTAATAAAGCACCCAAAGAATGGAGTTATGACCATGTTGGATTTATAACTCAAGATGGAAAACAAATT
>Ga0114962_10000118_pt1 | contig 65390 bp, 64 predicted proteins | sample C_130820_MF_Meta_FD_87017 | JGI IMG/M metagenome (GOLD analysis project Ga0114962, IMG submission 87017) | Freshwater microbial communities from Lake Croche, Canada to study carbon cycling - C_130820_MF_MetaG | ecosystem: Environmental > Aquatic > Freshwater > Lake | place: Lake Croche, Canada... | reverse complement strand
GCCAAGGACTGGGAGGGCGGTACGGGTCTCGGTTTGAGCGGTCAATGACTTTTCTGCCGCCAAGCGCTTGACGTACTGATCTGGAAGTTCAAGGTGGTGAGGAACTTCGTGGAGTTCAGCGGGATGGATCTGATAGCGAATGCCCAATTGGTCGAGAAGGGCGCCGCGGCGGGGCGAGGCGGAAGCCAGCAGGAGTTGGGCAGAGGCCATGGTGCGATCTTAAGGTGGTGGAGGATGCCCGCATTCTACTGGACCCACTCAGCGATGATAGGGGTGATGGCTCAATAGGGTATGCGCACGGTAGAGCTGTTCTGCTAGGAGAATCCTGACGAGGGGATGCGGGAGCGTCAGGGGAGACAGGCTCCAGGCCTCATGGGCTCTTGCCTTACAGGCCTCGGCAAGACCCTCTGGCCCGCCGACCAGGAGGATAATGCGTTGTCCGCTCTTAAGCCACTTCGTCATTTCACCGGCCAGCGTCTCGGTTCCCCAGGCTTTCCCCGCTACCTCCAGCGCAATCACATGGTCATTGCGTTGGATCAATGCCAGCATCCTCTCGCCCTCCTCTTCTCGAATGCGTTCAAGATCGGCGTTTTTCCCTCGTTTTCCAGGGGGGATCTCGCGGAGGACGAGCTCACATTCCCTGGGGAGTCGCTTGGCATAGTCCCGGTAACCGCCAGTGACCCACTCCGGCATCCGGTTGCCGATGGCGAGAAGATGAATCTGCATGCTCAGGGCGACTCGTGGGGATAGGCGCCGCCGTTAGGTCAGTGCCAGCATGCGCTCTAGCGCCTGCCGCGCGGGGATCTTGTCCTTCTCAGGAACCTCAATGCGGTTGACCACATGGCCCTCGACGAGATTCTCAAGAACAAAGGCCAGATGTTGGGGGTCGGTGCGGAACATGGTTGAACACATGGAGACGGTGGGAGACATGAAATGGACGTCAACGCCACGTTCCCGCATCTCTTCTTGGAGACGGTTGACCAGATTAAGCTCGGTGCCCACCAGCCAGCGGGTTCCAGGTTCAGACGCGCGGATCGTCTTGAGAATGGTTTCGGTGGAGCCGATATAAGGCGACTTCTGACAGACCTCAAAAGAACACTCGGGGTGAGCGATCACCCGGGTTTCTGGGTAGCGTTCGAGGAAGTCGTCAATCTGATCGGGACGAAACATTTGGTGCACGGAGCAAAATCCCTTCCAAAGAATGATCCGGGCCTTTTGGATGGCCTCTTTGGTCAAACCGCCTTGGGGCTGAGTGAAATCCCAGGTGACCATCTCGTCAAGGCCGATGCCCATCTTGAAGCCGGTGTTGCGCCCGAGGTGCTGGTCAGGGAAGAACAAAACCTTTTCTCGTTGGGCAAAGCTCCATTCCAAAATCTTTTGGGCATTACTGGAGGTACAGACGATCCCGCCATGGCGGCCGCAGAACCCTTTGAGATCGGCGGCTGAATTGATGTAGGTCACCGGAGTGATGGTTGCATCGGGATCGAGGCTGTCTGAAAGTTCCCGCCAGGCCCGTTCCACCGCCGGGAGACTAGCCATGTCGGCCATCGAGCAGCCCGCGGCAAGATCTGGAAGGATCGCGGCTTGGTCGGGTCCTGAAAGGATATCCGCCACTTCAGCCATGAAATGGACCCCGCAAAAGACGATGTACTCGGCACCCGATATGGCGGCCTCCCGGGAGAGTCTGAGGGAGTCGCCGGTCAAATCGGCATGGACGAAAACTTCATTCCGCTGGTAATGATGTCCCAAAATGACGCAGCGCTTCCCGAGGGTTTTTTTAGCCGCCAGGATCTTAAGGCCACAGGCTTCCTCGTCCAGCAGAGCGTAGTCTTCAAAAGGTCTCATGGCGTTCAGTATCGGAGTCTCGTTTGGGTGAGATGAAGCGAAGGCTTCATGGTTTTTTAGCGGTGGGCGCTTTGGCGATCAATATCCGCCTCGGCATAGAGTTCGACATACCGCTGGGCACTGAATTCCCAAGAAAAATCTCGCGCCATGCCGGTTTTTTGAATCCCCCGCCAAACCTCAGGCTTTTCGTAAAGGGCGAGCGCCCGTTCGATGGCGTCATAGAAGGCCTCGGGTGTTGCTTCTTCAAAGAGGAGGCCGGTGGCGGTTCCCTCCTTGAGGGTGTGAGCATCGGCATCGACCACGGTGTCGGCGAGGCCGCCGGCCCGACGCACTAAAGGGATGGCGCCATAGCGCTGACTGTACATCTGATTGAGGCCACAGGGTTCAAAGCGGGAGGGCATCAAGAAGACATCGCTGCCCGCTTCAACCAATCGAGCCCGTGCTTCGTCGTAGCCGACTTTGAGAGCAAACTGATCAGGAAAGAGTTTGGTCCAGTGCTGAAGGCTTTGTTCAAAGCGGCTGTCACCGCTCCCGATGAGGACGATCTGAAGGGGGAGCGCCATCAACCTGGGTAACAGATCGATAAGGAGATCGATCCCTTTTTGTTCCACCAGTCGGCCCACCCAGGCCAGAAGGGGGACCTTAGGCGCAAGAGGGAGACCAAAAGCAGTTTGCAGGGCGGCCTTGGCGTCTTGCCGGTGTTCGAGATGGTCCTGATCAAAATGCACGGGAAGATAGGGGTCGCTGGCGGGGTTCCAGTCGGCCATGTCGATGCCGTTGAGGATGCCGGATAGCTTTGCCGACCGGTGACTCAAAAGCCCCTCGAGGCCACAGCCAAATTCGGTCCCCTGAATGTCCCTGGCGTAGGTGGGGCTGACGGTACTCAGCCGATCGGCGAAGACGAGGCCTCCTTTGATAAAACTCATTTGGCCATAGAATTCGAGGGCATGGGGACTCCAGAAACGGAGGGGAAGCCGAAGTTTTAAAAATGTGTCGTGGCTGAACGTCCCCTGATAGGCCAGGTTGTGGAGGGTGAAGACGGTGGCCGGTCGCTGGATTTCATCGTTCAGTAAAGCGGGAACCAGCCCCGTCTGCCAGTCGTTGCAGTGAACGACATCGGGTGTCCAGTTGAGACCCAGTCGGTCCATAGCAAGATCGGTTGCCACATGGCAGAAGGCGGCAAAGCGTTCGGCATTGTCGGGCCAGGGGGAGCCCTCTGGCCCGAGATAGGGATTGCCTGGACGGCCGAAATGGGTGTCATCGATGAAGGCGAGAACCGGGACCTGAGTGCCCGGCAGAACGCTCTGCTGAAGTTTTGGGGTCTTGGTGCCGGGGATGGCTTCCACCAACTCGAAGGCTCCTTGTGCTAAAGCGCTGGGGTAGCCTGGAATCAGGATACGAACATCATGGCCCAGCGCCTTTAGAGCGATCGGGAGGCTGCCTGAGACATCGGCCAGTCCCCCGGTCTTGATCAAGGGATAGACCTCACTGGTGACAAAGAGGATTTTCTTCATAGCATTAGAGGTCGGGGATCAAGCGACTCTTCCGAGAATGATGCCGGCCAGGGGCGGGATAGTGAGGCTCAGGGAATAAGGACGGCCCATCCAGGGCGTGGCCTCGGCGCTTAAGGCCCGGTTACCGATATTACTACCACCGTAAAAAATGGCGTCGGAATTGAAGATTTCCTCATACACGCCCGCCTCAGGGACGCCGATCCTATAGTCGTTTTGAGGAATTGGAGTGAAATTAAACAGGATGACCAACAGATCATCATCACTCTTTCGAAGATAGCTCAAGACCGACTGGGAGGCGTCATGGCAGTCGATCCACTCAAACCCTTCGGGGCTGAAATCGTGGCGGTACAAGGCGGGTCTTTCGATATAAAGCCGGTTGAGGTCACCGACGACCTTATGGATTCCCTGATGCAGGGGGTAGTCGAGGACATACCAATCAAGAGAGCCTTCTGCATTCCATTCGGTGCCTTGGCCAAATTCTGACCCCATGAACAAGAGCTTCTTGCCGGGATAGGTCATGAGGTAGGTCATCAATAACCTGAGGTTGGCAAAACGCTGCCATTCATCACCCGGCATTCGCGCTAACAAGGATCCCTTGCCATGGACGACTTCGTCATGGGAGAACGGCAAGATGAAGTTCTCGGTGAACGCATAAAGAAGACCAAAGGTCAGTTGGTCGTGGTGATAGTGGCGGTGGATAGGGTCTTTGCTGAAGTATTCGAGCGTGTCATGCATCCATCCCATGTTCCACTTCATCGAGAAACCAAGACCGCCGGTCCAGGTGGGCCTCGTCACCTGGGGCCAGGCGGTCGATTCTTCTGCCATGATGAGGCTGCCGGGGCACTGCTGATGGGTGATCGTATTGAGCTCTTTAAAGAAAGCGATGGCCTCGAGATTTTCGTTACCGCCATATTTGTTGGGGATCCAGTCGCCGGCCTCCCTCGAATAGTCGAGATAGAGCATGGAGGCGACCGCATCGACCCGAAGGCCATCGAGGTGGAATTCCTGAAGCCAAAAAAGCGCGCTGCCGATCAGGAAGTTGCGGACTTCGTTGCGACCATAGTTATAGATCAGGGTGCCCCAGTCGCGATGCTCGCCGAGCCTTGGATCCTCATGCTCATAGAGCGGGGTTCCATCGAAGGCGGCGAGGCCATGGGCATCTTTTGGGAAGTGGGCAGGCACCCAGTCCAGAATGACGCCCACCCCATGCTGATGGCAATAGTCGACGAACCAGCGAAAATCATCGGGACTTCCGAAGCGGCTGGTGGGTGCGAAATACCCGGTGGTTTGATAACCCCAGGACCCGTCAAAGGGGTGCTCGGTGATCGGCAGCAGTTCAAGATGGGTAAATCCAAGGGGCTTGATGTAGGCGATCAGGTCTTCGGCCAGCGTTCGGTAATTGAGGAAGCCCCCCTGGGGGTCCTGCCGCCAAGAGCCGAGATGGACCTCATAGATCGACATCGGCTCACTGAGCCAGTTTCTTTTGGCTCGGGCCTTTGCCCATGCTTGGTCCTGCCAGTCGTAATGGTCGGCCGCGACGGTGATGGAGGCCTTTCCGGGCCTCAGTTCAAAGCGTTGCCCGTAAGGGTCCGTCTTTAAAAGGATGGTGTCGTGTTGACGATTCCTTATCTCGAATTTGTAGAGGGTTCCTGGGGGGAGATCCGGGATAAAAAGCTCAAACACCCCGCCGCCGCCCCGGGAGCGCATGACATGGACTCGACCATCCCAGCGATTGAAGTCGCCGACCACGCTCACCCGCTCAGCATTCGGTGCCCAGACCGCAAAGCCGGTCCCAGAAATGTGGTCGAGGGTCATCGGATGGGCGCCGAGGATGCGGTAAATGTGGTGATGGCGGCCCTCGCCAAAGAGGTAAAGGTCAAAATCAGAGAGGAAGGGAGCAAAGGTGTAGGGGTCCACGTGTTGGCCCCGGCCGCCGCTTTTGTCCTCCCAAGTGATGACATGGTGGGGCGGGATGGCATTCCCGATTTTGATGCTCGCTTCAAAGAGGTCGGTCCCGGGGATTCGGGCCAGCTCTGGGCCCTCAAGGCCGATCCTCGCCCGTTCTGCCCAAGGGAGGAAGGCGCGAAATACCTCCATACCGTTGTCGCGATGACGCCCGAGGACCTCAAAAGGGTCATGGTGGCGGGCGTCAAGAAAACGCTGGAAAAGAGGGCTTAACTCTGTTCCAGGGCTGATGCCGGGGGCTTTAGCCGTGTCGTTCGAGTTCACTTTGAGGGGCCTCTGGTAGTACAATGTCCCCCGTGGGACGCTTAAAATCGAGCGCGAATGGTAACAAATTATGCATGAGCCCTGTCCGGGATCCGTTTTTTACCAGATAACGCGTTGGAAGGAGCCCTCTCAAGGCTCCCCACCTGAAGCGATCGATAGGATCGCTGGGGCCATCGGTGATGGGTTCTTAAGAGAGTGACCTTTGAAATCGTGCGGTGAAGCCGCTTAACCCCAATGTATAGGACATTCGATGCCAGAGCCACTCCACAAGACCCGATTTGTTAGCAGGCTGACCCGGCAGACCATGGCCCTGGTTCTCGCGGGAGGGCGTGGCAGCCGCCTTTATTCTCTTACCGAGTGGCGGGCCAAGCCGGCGGTACCGTTTGGCGGCAAGTTCCGCATCATCGACTTCCCCCTGTCGAATTGCCTCAATTCCGGGATTCGCCAGATTGGCGTTTTGACCCAGTACAAGGCGGACTCACTGATTCGGCATATTCAACAAGGCTGGGGGTTTCTGCGGGGTGAACTTGGCGAGTTCGTCGATGTGATGCCGGCGCAGCAGCGGATGCAGGAGCGCTGGTACGCAGGAACCGCCGATGCGGTTTATCAGAATCTCGATATCCTTCGTCAGCGCGATCCTGAGTACATCGTGGTACTCGCGGGGGATCATGTTTACAAGATGGACTACGGTTTGATGCTCGCCTATCACGCTGAGCGTGAGGCGGATCTTACGATTGGCTGTATTGAGGTGCCACTCGATGAGGCTCGGGGTTTTGGTGTGATGCATGTCGATGACGCTAAGCGGGTCATCAACTTTGTAGAAAAGCCTAAGGAACCCCCGTCCATGCCAAACCGGCCCGATCATGCTCTGGCCTCGATGGGTATCTATATTTTCTCAACCGCCTTTCTCTTTGAGCAGTTGATCAAAGACGCGGATAATGAAGAGTCGAGCCACGATTTTGGGCATGACATCATTCCGAGTGTGATCAACCATGCCCGGGTCTTCGCTTATCCTTTCAGAGATGTCCAAAGCGGCGTCCAGGCCTATTGGCGTGATGTCGGAACCGTGGATTCTTATTGGGCCGCCAATATGGAGCTCATTGGGGTCGATCCCGAGCTCAATCTCTATGACCGAGAATGGCCGGTGTGGACCTATCAGACGCAAACGCCCCCCGCCAAATTTATTTTTGATGACGATGATCGTCGCGGCATGGCGGTGGATTCCATGGTCTCCGGCGGATGCATTATTTCAGGGTCCGAGGTGCGTAATTCGCTCCTTTTTAGTAATGTCAGAGTGAACTCTTATTCCGTGGTCGAGGATTCCGTTGTGCTTCCGGAGGTCAATATCGGTCGTCACTGCAGGATTAAGAAGGCCGTCATTGATCGGGGCTGCCACATTCCTCCCAATACGGTCATTGGTGAAGACCTTGAGGAGGACAGCAAGCGTTTCCATGTGAGCGCTGGTGGGGTGGTGTTGGTCACGCCGGACGATCTCGGTCAGCGCCTCCATTTTGCTCGCTAGGAAGGTCTTTTGGCTTATAGATCAGGTGCTTGTGCCCTTGGGCCGTTTCTGATGGGGCGTGGCTAATCACTTTGGGGGAGCCAAGATGGAGCAGGCGGACAGTATTCTTGATCGACGTCGTGCAGGGGTCCTGCTGCACATCACCTCGTTGCCCGGTGGTCTGCATAATGGGGATCTCGGAGCGGATGCCTACCGTTTTGTCGATTTTCTGGCGGCGGCTGGGGTCACGGTTTGGCAGACGCTCCCGGTTAATCCGACGCATGGTGATGGCTCACCCTACCAGTGTCTTTCGGCAGCGGCTGGCAATCCCTTACTGATTAATCTTGAGGCGCTGGTTGATGAGGGTTGGCTCTCGAAAGAACACCTGTTGCTGGCAATGGGATCGCCCTTGGAATGCCGGCTTCAGTGTCTTCGGGAGGCTTATGAGGGTTTCTCACGCAGTGCGCTCAAAGGCTCCGAGGGTTATCTTCAATTTATCGAAGAAGCGGCGGCTTGGCTGCCGGATTTCGCCCTCTACATGGCGCTCAAATCCGAGCAGGGAGGGCGGAGTTGGGAGACGTGGCCTATGGCCCTCAGGGGCCGGGAAGCGTCGGCGCTTGAGGCTGCGAGGGCCAGGCTTCACCTTGAAATCGCTCAGGTTGAGTTTGAGCAATATGTTTTCTTTCAACAGTGGCTTAAGCTTCGCCACTACGCCAATGCGCGCGGTATTCTCCTCTTTGGTGATATTCCTATTTTCGTGGCGGGCGACAGTGCGGATGTGTGGGCGTGTCAGGCGGAATTCGATCTGACTCCGGAGGGTAAACCACGGGTCGTGGCAGGTGTCCCCCCCGATTATTTTTCAGCGACCGGGCAGCGCTGGGGAAATCCCCATTATCGCTGGGAGGTGATGGCGGCCAATGGTTTTGCTTGGTGGCAGCAGCGGTTCAAGGGGCAATTGGCCCTCTTCGACTGGGTTCGCATCGATCATTTCCGTGGTTTCGAGGCCTATTGGGAAATCCCGGCGCATTCTGAGACGGCGATGGAAGGTCACTGGGTCAAGGCGCCTGGCGCCGCCCTTTTAAAGAGTCTTTTTGATGCGGTGCCCGGTGGACGGCTTCCTCTGATTGCCGAAAATCTTGGGATTATAACGGCGGAGGTCGAGGCGCTTCGGCAGTCCTTTCAGATTCCAGGGATGCTGATTCTCCAGTTCGCCTTCGATGGTGGTTCTTCAAATCCCTACCTTCCCCATAACCACAGCCCCAATAATGTGGTCTATACCGGAACCCATGACAATGATACGACGGGGTCCTGGTTTGAGGGCCTTTCGGCGGGCGAGAAGAGCCATGTCTATCGTTATCTTGGGCAGCCGGCCTTGGGGATGCCCGATGTCCTGCTTCAAACGGCGCTCGCCTCGGTGGCGCGCCTCGCCATTCTTCCCTTCCAGGATGTCTTAGGTTTAGGCAAAGGGCATCGCATGAATACCCCGGGGACCACCGCCGACAATTGGCGCTGGCGTTTCAGTTGGGACCAGATTCCAGATCAAAAGGCCCAAGCACTGCTTGAGGTCATTTGCCTCTACGGACGCGACCCCCGGTAATCGGTTTCAGACGGACAGCAAAAAGCCTTGTTGCCTGCAGTTAACCCGCAATCAACAAGGCTTTTTTAGTTGGAACCCGAAAAGGGCGCCCATCGTTATTATTATTGTTTTTCTTATTCTTCAAGCTGAAGTAGAACAAAGCCCTCTCCCGGTTGGAAGAGAGGCTTCATCTGTCTTACTTCTTTGCTTTTTCCATCTGCTTTTCAGCTTCTTGCTTGGATTCTTGGATAGCACCGTTATCCCAGCCGCTGACTTCGTTTTCTCTGGCCTTCAGGATGAAGACGCCAATGATAACGGCAACGATCAAAGCACCAATGTACAGCCAGAAGTTGTCTTTTTCTTGTTCCATTTTAATACCTCAACAGACTTCGAATGTTATCCGACAGATTCCAGAAACCGGACTCCATCGCCTTTTTATTTAGTAACCGAGGTTACTGGTCGTGGCCCGGTGGATGTGACCATCCTGTCCTGACGCGCGAGATCATTCTATGTTTGTTAACAATCATGTTCAAGGGGCTGACTTGACTTTTTTTCATCCCCCTTGCTCAACCCTTAGAGGACGTCCCCAGAAAAGCCTCTGGTCTTCCCGAGGGGGGATTCACCGACGCCGCTTCAGAAGGCCGCTAAGGAGCAGGAGTGCGCCAAGGCCCATCAGTGTTAGGGAGGCCTCTGGCCATGACCTCAGGGTCATGAGAAGGCTGCCGCTGATCAGCAAGGCGCCGCCACTGATGGCCAACAGCAGCCGCTGCTGCTGAAACATGAGATCCTCTCGAAGGGCGTCAATGGCCTCTGACTGGATCTTGACTCTGAATTTCCCTTGGGCGCTCTCGCTGAGGACTTTGTGGGCCAACATCGGCATCTCGGCCCAGTGTTGAGCCCAATGGGGGAGTTCTGAGCGTAACTTGTTGAGTCCTTGGGAGGGCCCGATCTCTTGTTTGAACCAGCCTTCAATCAAGGGCTTGGCGGTTTGCCAGAGGTCAAGATCCGGGTCGAGATCTCGCCCAAGACCCTCGATATTGAGGAGGGTCTTCTGTAAAAGCACCAATTGAGGTTGGACTTCCATCTGGAAGCGACGCGCCACTTGAAACAGCCTTAAGAGCAGATGGCCGTAGGAAATATCCTTGAGGGGTTTTTCAAAAATCGGTTCGCAGACGGCTCTGATCGCCGCTTCAAATTCAACAACGCGGGTGTCCGCGGGTATCCATCCCGATTCAATATGGACCTCGGCAACCCGCCGGTAGTCCCGATTGAAGAAGGCTCTGAAGTTTTCCGCAATGTAGCGTTTATCCTCGGTTGAGATGCTGCCGATGATGCCGAAGTCGACGGCGATATAGCTGGCTGAGGGGGTTGCGAAGATATTGCCTGGGTGCATGTCGGCGTGAAAGATGCTGTCTCTCAACACTTGGGTAAAAAAGATCTCTACCCCGCGAACGGCCAGAAGCTTAAGATCGACGCCCTCGCGGCGAAGACGGGCCAGATCTCCGATCGGGATGCCGGAAATACGCTCCATCACCATGACATTCTGACGGGTGTAGTCGAAATAGACTCTCGGGATGTAAAGAATCTCAGAGTCCTCAAAGCGGCGGCGGATATCGGCCGCGTTGGCGGCTTCCCGAACCAGATCGAGTTCATCAAGGATGGTTTTTTTAAACTCGCCGACCACAGCCACCGGATGCAGCCGCTTGGCCTCAGGAAGAAAGCGCTCAGCCAGGCTAGCCAGCTCGAATAAGAGGCTAAGATCGGTCAGGATACGGGTTTCAATCCCGGGTCTTAGGACCTTGACGATGACTTCGTCACCGTCGTGAAGGGTGGCAGCGTGCACCTGCGCGACCGAGGCTGAGGCGAGAGGGGTCTCATCGAAGGTTCTAAAAAGACTCTCCAGGGGTTTTTTAAGCGATGTCTCGATCATCTCCCGAGCTTCGGCCCCTGGGAACGGGGGAACCTGATCTTGAAGCTTCACCAGCTCTTCGGCGATATCATCGGGGAGAAGATCGCGGCGGGTCGAGAGGGTCTGGCCGAATTTGACAAAAATTGGCCCCAATTCTTCCAGCGATTCACGAATCCTAACGCCCCGCGGCAAGGCTTTGGCGGCCTTCGAACCGCGCCCGCCGGCGGCGATCAGGAGCCGCAGTGAGAGGGGCAGTTGTGCGAGAGGGATCAGGTCATCAAGACCGTGCTGGGTGAGAACCCGATGAATGTGGCGAAGACGCCGAAAGTGACCCGTCCTGATCACGTGGGGGAGACAGATGGGGGTGATTGAAGGCGAGATTCCAGTCGCTGCAAGCGGGCCTTCAGGCGATCGGTATCGGAACGGAGCGTGTCAATCTCGGTAAAAAGCGTCTCGGTATGGTGTTTTTGAGGTAATAGTCGAACCTCTTCCCGAAGATACTCTGACAGATTGGTCTCTAGCGCTACAAAGGACTCTTGGGCATGCTCGCGGCCTCCGCGAAGGACCGAGAGAACGGACCCTGCGACACGGTATCCTAAATAACGCGCCAGAAAACGTTGCCAATCGATATTGAGGGCACGGGTCAGATGCTGGACATCCTGAGCCGTTTGAAGGCTCCCTTCGATCGACAGCGCGCTACTCTTGAGTGTCTCGGCTGAGGCGCTGGCTCTGGCCGCCTCGAAAAACGCCGGCAGATTGCCGGTGATGGTGACATCCGGGGTGCCGCTGATCTCGGTCATCAGTTGGATATCCTCTGCTGTCGGGCAGAGATAGAGGACTCGATCAAAAGGCAGGAGCCTTAAGGCAATGATCTGCCCTTTAAGGCGATGAAGCGCCTCCCTCCCTTCTTCAGACTCCGCCACATGATGGCGAATCAGTGTTCTTAAGCTTTCCGAGAGGCTTGCCGCCAACAGGGGATGGTTCTTGCTCAAAGGCGGTAACCTCGATGAATAGCCACCACCCCATGGGTGAGATTGAAGTACTCTGAGCGCTCAAATCCGGCGGCACTCATCATGTCTTTCAGGGCGTCCTGATTGGGGTGCATCCGGATGCTTTCAGCGAGATAGCGGTAGCTTTCTGCGTCTTGAACGATGAGCTTCCCCATCATCGGGAGCAGTTTGAACGAATAAAGGTCATAGGTCTTCTTGAAGAAGGCGCCCTTGACCTCGGAGAATTCGAGGATGATGACACGCCCGCCAGGTTTCAAGACCCGGTACATGGATTTCAACGCCGCGTCCTTATGGGTCACATTCCGAAGCCCGAAGGCAATGCACACGCAATCGAAACTTTGATCCTCAAAGGGCAGTTTTTCAGCATCAATTTGGGCGAACTCCACCCCAGAGGTGACCCCATCGTCGATCAGCCGATCACGCCCGCGGGTCAGCATTTCAGCATTGATATCCGAGAGAACGACGTGGCCGCGATCACCGACCCGTTCCCTGAACAGGGCGGTCATATCGCCGGTGCCACCGGCCAGGTCGAGAACACTTTCGCCATAGCGGACATGGCTCAGCTGGAGTGCGATGCGTTTCCAGATCCGATGGACACCCATCGACATGAGGTCATTCATCAAGTCGTATTTGCCGGCAACGGAATCAAAGACCGAGCGGACCAGATGGGCTTTTTCGCCCTCTGGCACCTGCCGGAAGCCAAAATGGGTGGTTTCATCCGTCATCAAAGACCTCTCTTCAGTTAATGCGTGAATCCTTGTGGGATTCTCAGGCTATGGGGGACCCTTCGACCTGAGGCTGACCCTGTTGTGCGATCGCTTCACGGTATTCCTGAAAGCGTTGCGGCTGGGTGACGCCTAGTTCGTAGAGGTAGTCCCAGGTATAAATCCCCGTTTGGTGACCATCGTTGAAACTTGGGCAGATGCCATAGTGGCCGACAGGCCGAATCTCGGTGATGATCACAGATTCTTTGCCCATCTGAAGCACCGCTTGACCTGGACCATGCCCTTGGACTTCAGCGGATGGAGAAAACACCCGAAGGTATTCAAAGGGAAGGCTAAAGGTCTCGCCTTCATCAAATCCGATCTCGAGCCGCCGTGAGGCTTGATGCAGGGTGATATGGGTTGGGACGCGCTGACTCATAGGTGCTTCTTTTTAAAGAATATAACGGCTGAGATCCTCATTAAGGGCAATGGCGCCCAGCTGGAGGTTCACATATTCAGCATCAATCAAGACGTTCTGGCCTCGATGAGTCGGAGCCTCAAAAGAGATCTTTTCAAGGAGGCGTTCGAGGACCGTGTGGAGCCGCCGCGCGCCAATATTCTCCGTTCGTTCGTTGACCTCAAAGCTGACCTCCGCAATTCGGGCGATTCCCTCGGGGGTGAAATGGAGGTTGACGCCCTCGGTCTCCAAAAGTGCGCCATATTGCCGGGTCAGAGAGGCGTCGGGTTCCGTCAGGATTCTGACGAAATCGGCGCTTTCAAGGGCATGCAGTTCGACCCTGATCGGGAAGCGACCCTGCATTTCCGGGATCATATCTGAGGGTTTTGAAAGGTGGAAGGCACCGGAGGCGATGAAGAGGATGTGATCGGTTCTGATCATGCCGAATTTAGTGCTCACCGTGGAGCCTTCAACCAAGGGGAGAAGGTCCCGCTGAACGCCTTCCCGGGAAATATCAGGACCACCATGTTCGGACCGTTTGCAGATCTTGTCGATTTCATCGATAAAGACGATGCCGTTCTGCTCGACCGCTTCGATGGCTTTGTGCTTGAGCTCTTCCTCATTCACCATTTTGGAGGATTCTTCCTCTTGGAGAATCTTCAAGGCTTCAGCGATTTTGAGCTTCCGGGTCTTGGTGCGACCGGTATGGAGGTTCTGGAACATGCTCTGGAGCTGGCTGCTCATTTCCTCCATACCCGGTGGCGCCATAATTTCAACGCCGACCGGTGTCGCGCTGACCTCAATGTCGATCTCCTTGTCATGAAGGACGCCATCCCGAAGCCGTTGGCGGAAAGTTTCTCGGGTTGGGGAGGGGGCAGCGGCCGCCCCCTCCTCACCGGACCAGCCAGCGACGCCAGGGAGCAGGATATCGAGAACGCGTTCCTCGGCGGCCCGATGCGCCTCTTCGGTGACTCGTTTGATGGCCTCCTGCCGGGCCATTTTGAGGGCGGCGTCGATGAGGTCACGAATGATCGATTCGACATCCCGTCCGACATAACCCACTTCGGTGAATTTCGTTGCCTCGACCTTAATAAAAGGGGCTTGCGCGAGCTTTGCGAGGCGCCGGGCGATTTCAGTTTTACCAACGCCGGTTGGGCCAATCATCAAAATGTTCTTTGGGGTAATTTCCTCCCGGAGTCCCTCGGCAACCTGAGCGCGCCGCCAACGGTTCCTGAGCGCAATCGCCACGGCCCGCTTGGCATCGGCTTGGCCAATAATGTGCTTGTCGAGTTCCTCGACAATCTCGATGGGGGTCAGGTCCGTCATGCGGGTTCGACGTCTGGTGTCGACGTCAGTTCTTCGATGGTGCGATGGTGGTTGGTATAGATACAGATGTCCGCGGCAATCGCGAGGGAGCGTTCAACGATCTGGCGCGCATCAAGATCAGTATTCTCAAGCAGTGCCCGTGCTGCCGACTGGGCAAACGGCCCGCCGGAACCAATGGCAATCAAGCCATTCTCTGGTTCGATGACATCGCCGTTTCCCGAGATGATCAGGGAGACCTTGTCGTCGGCAACAGCGAGCAGTGCTTCAAGGCGTTGGAGCATCCGGTTGGTCCGCCAGTCCTTGACCAGCTCTACCGCCGCCCGGGTGAGGTTGCCGCGCTGTTTTTCAAGCTCTCCCTCAAAGCGCTCGAACAGGGTAAAGGCATCGGCGGTAGCGCCTGCAAAACCCGCAAGGACGCGGCCATGGTACAGCCGCCTGACTTTACGGGCATTGCCTTTCATGATGGTATTGCCGAGAGTGACCTGACCATCCCCGCCGATGACCACTTGAGGGCCCCGGCGGACACAGACTATCGTCGTGCCGTGAAAGTGTTCCACTTGCTTTCGTCCAAGGAGGGGGCTTAAAAGACTCTATTCTACCTCATCAGCTCCTGTTGGCGTTGATCTTGAGTGCCGGCGGTTAGAATGCATCACGATTCAGCGCTTACCAACCACCGACGGGATTCCCATGACTGATTACCCCTTGCTACGCCTCAAGAAGAATGAAGATCGCCGGCTGCGCGGCGGGCACCTATGGGTTTTTAGTAACGAGGTGGATGTTGCAGCAACGCCCCTTAAGGGGTTAGAACGCGGCACGTTGGCCTTGCTTGAGAATGCCCGGGGCGAGGCGCTCGGGGTGATCACCACGCATGCTGACTCCCTGATTGCAGGTCGCCTTTTGACGCGGGATCCCCATGAAGCGATTGATCAGGGGTTCTTCCAGAAGCGCTTCGAACGAGCGCTTAGGCTGCGTGAGGGGTGTTACGGACGGCCTTTTTACCGGCTGATCTTTGGTGAAAGTGATGGGCTACCGGGTCTCATTGTCGATCGTTTTGGCGATGTGGTTGTGATCCAGACCAATACGGCCGGCATGGAGCGCCTCCAGCCATGGATCTTCAAAGCCTTGGAGGCGTCTTTATCACCTCGGGCCATCATCCTTCGAAATACCTCCAGTCTGAGGTCGCTTGAAGGTCTTGAGCCGCATACCGAGGTGGTGATGGGTTCGGTGGCTGAATCGATCGAGATTGAGGAAAACGGCGCACGTTTCCTGATGGATCCCTTGGCGGGGCAGAAGACGGGCTGGTTTTTCGATCACCGAGATAATCGGGCACTGCTCTCGGCTATGGTGGCGGGAAAGCGGGTGCTCGATCTTTTTTCCTACACCGGTGCTTGGGCGATACCGGCAGCACTTCAGGGCGCCCGCTCTGTTGATTGTGTCGATGCGTCGGCTCAAGCACTTGAATTAGCCCTTCAAAATGCCTTACTCAACGGGGTTTCGGATCGCTTGAAGGTCCACCAGATGGATGTTTTTGATTTTCTCAAGGCGGCCCGGGAATCACGCGATCACTTCGATGTCATCATCCTTGATCCACCCGCCTTCATTAAGCGGAAGAAGGATCACCCGAAGGGTTTTGAGGCCTATCGTCGCCTGAATCAGATGGCGCTTCAGCTTCTAAGCCCGGGGGGGCTCCTGGTTTCTGCCTCGTGCTCGTTCCATCTGTCGAGAGAACAGCTTCAAGATCTCTTAAGGGCTGCATCCCGCCATCTTGATCGCCATCTGGTCCTTATAGCGCGGGGAGGACAGGCGAGGGATCATCCCATCCACCCCGCGATCCCTGAGACCGATTACCTGAAGGCCTTCTTCTGTCACGTTGGCCCAAGCCTTTGAGCAAGGGCGCAAGCTCTAGCGAAGGACGACGATGAGGCCCTGTTGGCCCCGCATGACATTCAACAGGATCTCGCGGGTGCCCTTGACGGCATGCTGCAAATCCTTTGTCGACTCGGTGGGTTTCCGGTTGGCAGCCACGATCACATCGCCGGGCTTTAAGCCGACTTGGTAGGCATAAGAGGCGGTATTCATCTGGTCAATGAGGACCCCGGCACCGCCGTTGGGGTCTTGGACATCGCGGAGCTTGAGGCCAGCGAGCTTTGGATGGAGGGTTGCACCATCCGATTCAATGATCCTTGGGGCGGCCACGGTCGCTTCCCGGATCACCGTCGTACCATGATGGATGACTTCGACCTCGACGGTATCCCCAATTTGGGCTAAGCCAATGATGTTGCGAACATCGGCACTGTTCTTGACCTTCTTGCCGTTGATGGTGAGGACAACATCGCCTGCCTCAAGATCCGCCGACTCAGCGGGGGAGCCGGGCTTAACGCTGGTAATGACAGCTCCTTGGGTCTGATTCAGTTTGAAGGCATCGACCAGCTCATGGGTCAGATCCTGCACCGTGACACCGAGGAGACCGCGCTTGACCTCGCCATGGGTGACCAAGGTATTCATGATACTCATCGCCATGTTGACGGGAATGGCGAAGCCAATGCCGACATTACCGCCATTGGGCGCGAGGATGGCGGTATTGATTCCAGCCAGTTGGCCATGAAGGTCAACCAGCGCGCCCCCTGAGTTGCCAGGATTAATGGACGCATCGGTTTGAATAAAATCCTCGTAGCCTTCGATGCCAAGTCCTGAGCGGCCGAGAGCGCTGACGATCCCGGAGGTCACGGTTTGGCCAAGGCCAAAGGGGTTGCCGACCGCCACCACGAAATCGCCGACCTCTAGTTGATCAGAATTGGCGATGGGTAACGCCGTCAGATGGTCCCCTGGGACCTGGATCACGGCGATATCGGATTCTTTGTCCGCTCCCACCAGTTTGGCTTTGAGTTTTCGACCATCATTGAGGGTGACCGTGATTTCATCGGCTTTGTCGATGACATGATTATTGGTCATAACGTAACCGCGTTTGGCATCGACAATCACGCCGGAGCCAAGGCTCGAACTTTCTCGCTGGCTCGGCATATTGGGAACATTAAAGAAATGCCGGAACACCGGATCCCGCATCAAGGGATGCTCTGCTTGCTGGATCTGGGTCTTGGTCGAGATGTTGACAACACCCGGCATGATCCGCTTTAACATCGGTGAAAGGCTTGGGAGTGTCTGGCCCTCGAGGGCCAGCGGCAACGCTGCAGCCGCCGGGGTTGAGGTGGCCATGGCGGCCATCATCAAGAGAAAGATCGTCTGTTTCAACATACCGGGTCCTTACAGAGTGGAAGATGATGGTTTAAACCCGGGCTTCAAGGCAAGGTGAGTCACCCAAGTCAAACCATACGGCCAATCTGTGGGCGGGTTCTTCCTATTTCAATAGGCGACATCACGGGGTGGTCGGGGCCATCGTCCCGTGCGTCGGGAATCCCTCAAGGAGGGTATCGATCGCCTGGCCAATCCGGTCGCTCTGTGCTGATCTGAAGTAGCCAAAGTCCTTATCATCGGTAACCTGAGCGTGCCAGATGACTTTTGATGTCTTGGGATCCATCAGTCGAATGTCGAGCCGTGCTTCCTCATGCTCACTGGAGTAGGGGTCCACCGACGGGGGCGCCGCTCGGCCATCGGAGCCTTTGGGTATTAAGGAGCCATGAGCGCCTGGAAACATGATCCCTTGGCTTCCGTAACCGCCATTGGGGATCTTGTGGCTGTCGACGGTCCATTCACCAAAGGACCAGGCCACCGTCATGTCGGGATGAAGTTCATCCTGACGGAGGCCCCGCGCTTTGAGTTGGAGAGAAACGTGCCCCATGATCAATTGATCGAGCTGAAGACGTTCCCGGGTCTTTTCTGCGGCAGCGGAATCTACCGAGCCGGCGTGGGGGTCAAAACCGAAGCTTCCGATCTTGGAGAAGTCGGTCTTGGGGTCGATCTCCCGGATGACCTTTAGGGAGGGGCTGCTACAGGCTGACAATCCCATGAGGGCGCCTGTCAGGATAGAGAGCGCGCAGAATCGTTGGGTCATGGGGGAGGCCTCCGAATTAAACAACCCATCATGGGCTTCAAGCTGAGAGGAATACGCTACGCGGTGCTCGTCCGCTGGGTCAAGGTGAGCCACTCGGCGTGGTCATCCCGTCGGCCGTAGACATAATCGAAGTAGAGACTCTGAAGTTTTTCGGTGAGAGGCCCCCGCCCACCGGCCCCGATCTTGCGACCATCGAGCTCCCGGATGGGCGTGACTTCGGCCGCCGAACCGGTGAAGAACGCCTCATCGGCGACATAGACCTCATCTCGGGTGATCCGCTTTTCGATGACCTCAAGACCCTGTTCGTGGGCGATGGTAAAGATCGTTTCGCGGGTAATCCCCTCAAGAGCACTGGTGAGGTCCGGGGTATAGAGCTTGCCTTTACGCACGATGAAGATGTTTTCACCGCTGCCTTCAGCCACATAGCCTTCATGATCCAGAAGGAGGGCTTCATCGCAGCCGCATTCGATCGCCTCACGAACCGCCAGAATCGAATTGACGTAATTGCCGTTCGCCTTCGCCTTACACATCTGGCTATTGACATGATTGCGGGTATAGGAGGAGGTTCTGACCTTGATGCCTCGGGCCATATTTTCTTCGCCGAGATAGCTGCCCCATTCCCAGGCGGCGATCATCATGTGGGTTTTGATGCCTTTCGCATGAAGTCCCATCGCTTCGGCGCCGAAAAAGGCCATCGGGCGAATGTAGGCGCTCTTGAGCTGATTCCGGCTGATGGCTTCGCAATGCGCCTGGTCCAGCGTGTCCTTGTCAAAAGGAATCTCCATTTTCATGATGTGGGCGGAACGAAACAGCCGATCCGTATGGTCCCTCAATCGAAAAATGGCGGGACCCTTGGCCGTCTGGTAAGCCCTCAGGCCTTCGAAAACCCCACAGCCATAGTGCAGCGTGTGGGTGAGCACATGCACCTTAGCCTCGCGCCAGGGCAGCCATTCACCGTCAAGCCAGATGACGCCGTCTTTGTCGTCCATCGACATAATCGTTCTCCGCATTCAGATTGGGGCCAGGGTTTCGTCGGCCTATCGCTTTGGATAGGGCTCAAACATTCAATGGGCCATTAGCCGATCAGGGTTTGCCAAAGGCCCATCACGCGATCGCGAAGCGCCCTATATTCGGTGGCCGGGACGGAGGCGGGCACATCCTCTAACGCCAAGCGATGCGCGCGACCTCGGTAGGTGCAATAGGTCTCCTTCAGGAAATCAGCGTCCTCGTGGCTCAGGAATTCTGATGCCGCGAGACACTCCAGAAGGCGGACTACATCCGTCCATTCGGTCAGATTCGGATCCAAGTGGGCCTTAGATAAGACGCCAAATTGTACAAGAAACTCGATATCCACGATACCGCCGGCATCGTGCTTTAGATGAAAGCGGAGGGGATCATGGGGGCTGAGGGATGCGCGCATTTTTTCCCGCATCGTCCTGATCTCCTCCTTCAGGGGATCGATGTGCCGTGGGCGCCTTAAGGATGTTTGCCGGATGCGTTCAAAGGTCGCTCTCACCGAGGGGTCGCCACCAATGAAGCGAGCCTTGACCAAGGCTTGCTGTTCCCATGTCCAGGCCGTGTCCATCTGGTAGCATTCGAAGGCTTCAAGGCGACTCACCAGAAGGCCTGAGTGTCCCGAGGGGCGGAGCCTCAGATCGGTCTCATAGAGAATTCCTGACGGGGTGTTGGTGGCGACAAGATGAATGATGCGCTTGGCTAGACGGGCAAAAAATTCGGCGAGACTTTTGGGGTTTTCACCTTGTGTCATTGAAAGTCCATCGCCTTGATAGAGAAAGACAAGATCAAGATCAGAGCCATAACCCAGTTCAAGGCCACCGAGCTTGCCGTAGGCAATGACGCCGAAGCCGGCATCGAAGATCGTGTTGGCGCCCATGGGGAGACCGACCTGATGAACGGTGCTGTTGAAGGCTTCGGTGAGGCAACGCTCAAGAAGAACTTCCGCGATCAGGGTTAAGTCGTCGCTGACCACCATCAGCGGTAACAGGCCAAAAAGATCCGCGGCGGCCACTCGAAGAACATGCGCCTGCTTAAATTCCCGAAGGACCCGCATCAGCGCTTCGATGTCTTGTGGATCAATGTCCTCAATTTTTCGGTGGAGATCCTGCTGCAGTTCTGCCGGGGTCAGTGGCTTTAGAAAGGTCCTTGGATCGAGCAATTCATCCAGCAAGAAGGGGTGTTTTGAGATCTCCCGACTGATCCAGGGACTTGCCGCCACCAGCTGAACCAGATGGTGTCTTGCGGGCTGATTTTCAGCGAGGAGACTCAGATAAACGGTGCGACCAGCGATGGCCTCGATGACCTCGAGGACCCGCTCCAGCGTGACTTCTGGATCGGACGTTGCGGCAACGGCTCTGAGCAGTTCGGGTAACAAGCGCCGAAGTTCTTGTTGGCCGCCAGGGAGGAGTTTCTTAATGATCGGCCGGCGCCCAAAGGACATCAGGCGTTCGGCGATCGCCTCTATGGGCTTCAAGCCTAAGGCCAGGAGTGATGGGGTCAGTTCGTCCTTGAGGGCTCGCAGAAGATCGGGGCTATGAGGGTCTTGGGTTTCCCCGATGACCTCCATGAAAATAAGATGGACGGCCTCTCGCGTCGTATCCAGTGACCTCTTGAAGGTTTCAAAGTCAGCCTCTCCGAGCACCACCGCCAAGGCTTCCCGGTCCAGGTCATTTTCGGGGAGGGCGTGGGTTTGTTCGTCTGCGCGTTGCTGCAGCCGATTTTCGACCCGCCGAAGGGTCGCATAGGCGTTCATCAGGGTATCGACCACCTCCTGGCTGAGAAGGCCGAGTCTTCCAAGCTCGCGCAAAACCCTCAGGACCTCCCGCTGCTGGAGGCTTTTGATCTGGCCGCCGCGGATCAATTGAAAAGCCTGCGCGATGAATTCGATTTCGCGAATCCCTCCAGGGCCGAGTTTAATGTTGTCTTTTAGGTCTTTCCGGCGAAGTTCCTGGCTGATCTTGGCCTTGATGTCCCGGAGCTCTCCTAACGCCCGAAAATCCAGGTAGCGGCGGTAAACAAACGGTTTCAAGAAGGCTTCAAGACCCTGTCCACCCTCAAGGTCGCCGGCAATAGTCCTGGCCTTGACCATGGCATAACGCTCCCATTCCCGAGCCTGACTTTGGTAGTAGGCCTCTAAGGCTTCAAAGCTCATCACCAAGGGTCCAGAATCGCCAAAGGGCCTAAGGCGCGTATCGACTCTGAAGACAAAGCCGTCTTCGGTTGGGGTATCCAGCACTTTGACCAGGCGTTGTGCGAGTCGGGTGTAAAACTCTCCATAGCTGGTTTCCTTTCGGTCATCGAGCGATCCATTGCAGCGAAAGGCAAAGATGAGGTCGATGTCGGAGGAAAAGTTGAGTTCAAAAGCGCCGAGTTTTCCCATCCCAAGGACGATCAGGTTCTGCGGTTCGCCGCGCTCATTCAAAGGGCTGCCGTAACGTTCGATGGCCCACGTGAAGAGCTGATCCAGCGATTGCCTGACGGTCGCCTCGGCGAGGCTGGTCATGTCGTTCAGGGTCTCTTCAAGCGGCGCAAAGGCGATGATGTCCCGCCAGGCGATCCTCACCATCTCTTGGTTTCTGAAGGATCGAAGGGCGGCCATCAGGCTGGTTTCATCGGTGGCGCCTGATAGAACCGATGACAGTAAGCCCGCACATTCACCGGGGTGAGGTGCTCTCAATAGGCGACCGCTCTTGAGGAGATCGAACAGGAGATCCGGTCTTCGGGTGCACTGGTCAGTGACAAAGGCGCTGAACCCCAAGATCCTTTTGGCAGAGGCCCGTTGAGGCGCCTCAAGGGTCGCAATGCGGTCGCTGCCGGCCCGATCCACGAAGCGTTGCCAGCGTCCTTCCATGAGAGCCCTCAAAGGGTCTGAAAGCGACGGCATAACTTCTGTGTGGGCGTCGGTCGGAGCCATATCCTTATTCCTTGAAGGAGGGCGTAAATAGGCCGAAGAAGTCAGATCGGGTCGTCGTGCCGTTGCGGGCATCTTTCAAGATCGTCTTCAGTTCTTCCTTAAGGCGGGTATCTGAGACCCTGAGGGTCGCCCGAATGGGCGCCTGCGCCGCTTTCTCAAGATAGGGGATCGCCTGGGGTCCCTCGCCTTCCTCAAGGAGAAAGTCGCCATAGAAAAAATTGGTGTCGATCCCCTCGGGATAGCGTTTGACGCCGGATTCGAAATATTCTCTTGCCACCTTGCGATCACCATAAAGCAGGGGCCAGCCTGGGAGTCGGCGGTAGAGGTTACCCAGCGTCACATAGGCGGCCCCTTCGAGCGCGAAAGGATCCATGGCAATGGCCTTCTTAAGGAGATCGCGGGACCTTTCTAGGAGCTCGATGGTATCAAGCCCCAGCGCCGATGCACTGTAGGTGCAGAGAATGATCGCTTCGACAATCAACGGTTCGGCGCGATCCGGCACCTGGGCCTTGAGGGTCTGGGTCCTTGTCAAAAGATCCTGATAGCGAGCCGTCTTGGTTTGACGTGGGGCGAGGTAGAACACTTCGGACCACTCTGATTGAAGACGCCGTGCCGCCTGTTCAATGTGATCTGGCCCAGGGCCTCCAAAGGCGGCGGCAGGCCTGATCAGACACCCGATGACGATCAGTCGAAGAGCCAGGGCCAACCGGGTGGTTGTCATCCCCTTTTGATCTTCCTTTCAAACCAGAATTTCATCATCAGGATACTGAGAGACAGCGCCAAGGTGACGGCGTTGGAGATCACGATCGGCATGGCCTGAATTTGGATGCCATAGAGGAGCCAGAGAAAGACGCCGAAGCTGAACAGCAAAAACATCACCAAGGAAATATCTTTCGCCGACCGCGAGCGATAGGTTTTAAGGACCTGAGGCAGAAAAGCGATCGTCGTGAGGGTGCCGGCGATGCTCCCTATGAGGTCCGTGGTGATCATTGGGTTCTCGACGTCTTTAGAGGTGCTTGGGGGTCATGGTCTTGGTGGTGTCTTATTTTATAGGTCCTTGCCGCCTCTGGCGACTGGCTTTGGGTGTTCGTCGATCCAAGGTGTATGGTGCCAAAGGTTTTTCATGATTACACTACAGCGCATCATGATGATCCCTGAGCACGCAGAATCAAACCAAAAGCATCATAAAAAAATTCACCAGGAGCAGAGCCATGCTGAAGCGTTTCAATAGATCAAGCGCCCCGATCTTCAAGACCCTCAAGCGAGTGCTGTGGGCGCTGGCGGTTAAAGGGTTGGTTGCATCGCCGTTGATGGCCGATGAAACCTGTGCGTCCCCTTACATGAAGAAGATAACAGGACAAGAAGACGTCCTCTATGTTTGGACCCTTGGCACCGAGGGGGTTGGCGATGAGCAGGACAAACTGGTCACCGTTGATGTCAATCCGAAATCGGAACGATTCGGCAAGGTGATTGATTCGGTGTCGGTCGGTGGCCGCAACGAAGCGCATCATTCAGACTTTACTGACGACCGTGAGTATCTCTGGGCGTCAGGTCTCGATACCAGCAAGATTTTTGTCTTTGACGTCAAGTCGGATCCTCTCAAGCCGAAGCGGGTGAAGACCATCACTGATTTTGTCGCCCGCAGCGGTGGGGTGGTGGGTCCCCATTCTCTCTATGCGCTCCCCGGCCGCATGCTGATCACCGGGCTATCAAATAATAAGGATCATGGCGGCAGAACGGCGATGGTCGAATACACCAACGAGGGTGAATTCGTGGCAACGCATTGGATGCCCACCGACAGTGACCTTCAAGGTGCGATCAAAACGGGAAAGTATGCCGATGGGTATAACTACGATGTTCGGGCGCTGCCGCGGAAGAACCTTCTGCTGACGTCCTCCTTTACCGGATGGAACAATTACATGATGGATTTTGGCAAGATGCTGAAGGACCCGGAGGCCATGAAGCATTTTGGCAACACCGTAGTGACCTGGGATCTTCACACCCGAAAGCCTAAGAAGGTCTTTGATGTGCCAGGAGCGCCCCTTGAAATTCGTTGCGCCTTGGGTGATTCGAATAACTACTGCTTCACCTCGACGGCCCTCACTTCAAAGATCTGGTTGATTCAGGAGGATGCCAAGGGCGAATGGCAGGCTAAGGATGTGGCCGATATTGGGGATCCAAAATTGATTCCGCTTCCGGTGGATCTCTCGATCTCCAGTGATGATAAGCTCTTGTGGGTGAATACCTTCATGGACGGGAATACCCACGCCTTTGATATCACGCATCCTGAAAAGCCCGTTGAAATTTACCAGAAACATATCGGTGCCCAGCTCAACATGGTGTCCTCGAGTTGGGACGGCAAGCGCCTTTATTTCACGTCCTCGCTGCTCGCCAACTGGGATAAGAAGGGGACCGACAATGAACAGTTTCTGAAACTTTACGAATGGAATGGCAAGGAACTCAAGCCGGTGTTCAGTATCGACTTTACCGCAGAGAAGCTCGGCCGGCCGCACCAAATGCGTTTTGGTGCCCATGCCCTTTATTCGGGTCTAGCGGCAAGGCCTCAAGTGGAGCCGCTCGCTAAATCACCTTGAGCCTCAAAGGTTTTTGTCGGTTCCTGCCTCTTCTTTGGGGGCTTTCGGCGCGTGCCGCCGATCCCTCAGAAGGGGCAGCTTTGAAGTCCCCTCTCCCCTATGCCGCGCCGGCCGCAGGTTCCTATCGCTTGCCGGTAATGGGGTCCGCTGCCGATGGCCAAGTCCTTGAATCCAGTGGTTCGGCCACCTCGCTCTCTGCCCTGATCAAGGGTCGGGTGGTCCTTTTGAGCTTTATCTACACCAGCTGTGATGATGCCGGAGGTTGCCCGATGGCGACCATGGTTCTGCATCAAGTTCAGGCGGCCCTTTTGAAGCATCCAGCCCTCAAGGCCCGCGTCAGACTGGTGACACTCAGTTTTGATCCTGACAAAGACACGCCGGCGGTCATGGCGCGTTTTGGTGAGTCGTTGAACGCAGCGGCATCCGACTGGCATTTTCTGACCACCGCTTCAAAGAGAGACCTTGAGCCGATTTTGAAGGCCTATGGGCAGTCCTTGGACGCTGAACAGACCCCGAAGGGGCAGCGATTTTCTCATGCCCTTCGCCTGTTCCTGTTGGATGAGCAGGGAGCGATACGGAATATCTACAGCACGTCAGCGCTCCATCCGGATTTAGTCATGGCTGATCTTGAGACGCTTCTGATGGAGGCTTCGAAGGAAGTGCCATCGGCGTCATTGGGGGTATCTCCCCATTTGGCGGCGGGGGATGATAAGAGGCACTATGAGTCACTCGATTATGAAACCCATGCCGCCGCCTTAAGTCAGCGGCATGGGCGTCCTCAGGATCTTCTTTCTCTTGCAAGGAACCCAGGGCTTGGGCTTCCGAAGGTCCCCGTGCCCGCACAGCAGCCCTTGACTCGGGACAAGATCGCGCTGGGGCGGAAACTCTTTTATGACCGTCGTCTGTCACTGAATCACACAATCTCCTGTGCGATGTGTCATATCCCCGAGCAGGGATTTACCAGCCAAGAGCAGGCGACGGCGGTGGGCCTTGAGGGACGATCTGTTCGCCGGAATGCGCCGACCCTCCTGAATGCGGCCTACTGGCCGATCCTCTTTCATGATGGGCGGGAGACAGCCCTCGAACAGCAGGTCTGGGGTCCTCTTTTAGCGCCAAACGAGATGGGTAACCCTTCTGTGGGCACCGTCATGGGTGCCTTGCAGCATCTTCCTGACTATCGGGGCCTTTTTGAAAAGGCCTTTGGCGGTCAGCCGGCGAATATGAGTACGGTGGGGGAGGCTTTGGCAGCGTATGAGAGGACCCTGGTCGCGGGTGATTCGCCTTTTGATCGCTGGTACTTCGGCCACGAGGCAGGCGCCATCAGTCTTGAGGCCCAACGAGGCTTTGCTCTTTTCAAGGGGCAGGCGGGATGCTCAGGCTGCCACCTGATCAACCAACGTGTGGCCTTTTTGACCGATGATGCGCTCCATAATACCGGGATTGGCTATCGCGCCAGCATGGGCCTTGGCACGGATCAAACCCTCGTTCAGGTAGCGCCTGGCGTGACCTATCTTATGGATCCTCAGCGACTGGGCGCGGTATCGGGCGCGCCACCTTCTGATCTTGGCGGCTATGAATGGACCCAGAACCCCAAGGACCTTTGGGCCTATCGAACCCCATCCCTTCGCAACGTCACACTCACCGCCCCTTACATGCATGATGGGAGTCTTCCGACCCTTTCGTCGGTCATCGATTTTTATCAGGCGGGCGGCGTTCAGCATGAGGCCTTAGATCCCTTGATAAAACCCCTAAAGTTGACCCTTGAAGAGCGCGCGGCGCTGATTTCATTTCTTGAAACGCTCACCAGTCCTCGTGTGGCTTTATTGGTCGAAGATGCCTGGAGTGCGCCGGTCGGGGATCAAGGAGAGGGGCCGCCTCGGGGTAAGGGCGGGCAACCGGGAACTTTTCATTGATGCTCGCCGTCTTAATCTCTGGCATTTGCCGCTTAACCAGTGAGGGTCCAGATGGAACTGATATCTCTAATTCTCATGATAGTGGTATTTCTTTTGATCGACCGCATGGCCTCACAGCCGCTGATGGTGCCGGTTCGTGTCCTTGATCAGGACTCACAAGATCGGTTACTCAGGTTGAGAGCGGAGCACGGTCACCAGGAGTGATCTCAAAAAGTGCTTCCCATCCCTTGGGAGCATCATAAAAAACCCGGGTGATCCCGGGTTTTTTATGATGGGAGGCGCAGGGCCATCTATTTCCTAATCAGCAACAATGAGTAAAATATAAAGGTCATTGTTTTCTGTTACAGTCATTCTGCGTGTAATAACCAGAGGAGTCTGTGATGGAAATTTTGATTTTAACTGTCGTCTTGATTGGTGCGGTGGCGACCGTGGACATTCGTGAAAACAGAAACAACGACTAACGTTTTAACTGCCGCGATGGAAGAACAATGACCCAGTTTAAACAATACGCATGAAAAAGCCCCATCTTGGGGCTTTTTTTTTCGACGTAAATCAAGGGGTTTTTAGTGATCCCCTCTCTCCTGAAAAGCTTACCCATTTTCCCGATCAAGTCGGTGCCACTCAAAAAAGGGCCCGGGGTCGGTCTTCCGATCGGGCGCAATCTCCTGATGTCCCGCCATCCGATCCCTCGATAGCGTCGGGTAGGTGATGAACAGGGCTTTAATGACTCGGTTCAACTGATCGTACTGAATCGCCTCGTAGCCGCTGTCATCGGTTCCTTCAAGCTCAATGCCAATGGAAAAATCGTTACAGGCCGGCCGCCCCTGATAAGAAGAGATGCCAGCATGGAAGGCGCGTCGATCAAAGGGGACAAACTGGATGACCTCGCCGTCCCGTCGAATGACCACATGCGCTGAAACCCTCAGCGATACAATGTCTTGATAATAGGGGTGCTGCTCGGGATCGAGGCGATTGGTGAAGAGTTCAATAATTCCCTCGGTGCCAAATTGGCCTGGAGGAAGACTGATGCAGTGGATTACGATGAGGTCGAGATCCTCTGCAAGCGGTCGTTGGTCTTGATTGGGGCTCTCGATGAAGCGGATGCCTTCGAGCCGATGATTCTTGATTCTCATAGTGTCGACCCTTTCGCCGGCTCTCAAGGGTGTCTTTTGGATGAAAGTCAGCGGGTAGGCTTTGATCTTAAAGACTCTAACAGCAGGAAGATGACACCGACCGTGATGGCGGAGTCTGCGACATTGAAAGCGGGCCAGTGCCACTCGCCATAGTAAACATCCAGGAAATCGATCACATAGCCATAGAGGACCCGATCGATGAGGTTGCCGAGTGCCCCCCCGAGGACCAAGGCCCAGGCGCTGGCTTCGAGCTTACGGTCGTTGGGTATTTGCCGGATCCAGAAACAGATCATGACACTCGCGATGACGGCGAGACCTATAAAAAACCAGCGTTGCCAGCCCCCAGCCCCTGAGAGAAAACTGAAGGCAGCGCCTTGATTCCTGAGATAGGTGAGAGAAAATGAAGGCAAGAGGGGGATCGATTCATAGAGCCTTAGGGTCGTATCAACCACGCGTTTGGTGGTCTGATCGATCACCAGAACCAAAGCCGAGAGCCAGAGCCATTTCAGCATCCTGATTACCCCAAAAGACGGCTTTCGCCGGCCCCTTCAATGTTGGTCACGCAACGGCCGCAGAGTTCGGGATGACGCTCGTTCGATCCCACGTCCTCCTGGTGCTGCCAACAGCGAATGCATTTGGGGTGGATTGAGGTCATCACCGCGATCCGGAGCCCTTCGATGTCGCTGCTCCCACCGCTAGCCCCGGTGTCCTTTAGGACGTGTGTCTTTGAATTAATAAAGATGAAACGAAGATCGTCGGCGATAGGCGCCAGCTTTTCAAAGCGCGCCTCGCTGCAATGAAGGTGGACTTCGGCATCGAGTGAGGAGCCAATGGCCTCCTGGCTTCGGAGCCCTTCCATGGCCTTGCTGATGGATTCCCTGATCGCCTGAAGGTCTTCCCAGAAGGCGTGGTCGAAGGGGGAGGCCTGATCCATGGGGGCGAGTCCTTCGTACCAGGTTTCAAGGAACACGGATTCAGCTCGGTCTCCTGGGAGGTGATGCCAGATTTCTTCAGCGGTAAAGCTTAAGATCGGTGCCAGCCAGCGAACCAGGGCCTCGGCCATATGGTACATCGCGGACTGGCCAGATCGCCGCAAGGGACTGTTTTCTTGTGAGGTGTACTGGCGATCTTTGAGGATATCGAGATAAAAACTGCCAAGGTCCACCGAGCAAAAATGATGGACCCGCTGATAGACGGTATGGAACTGGTAGGTCTGATAGGCCTCGATCACCTCGGCCTGTAATTGAAACGCCCGATCGACGGCCCAGCGGTCGAGCGGCAGCAAAGCCTCGAGGGGCAAGAGATCGCGGTCTGGAGCAAAGCCTTCGAGATTCGCCAACAGGTAGCGGGCCGTATTTCTGAGGCGTCGGTAAACATCGGCTGTCCGCTTGAGGATTTCATCGGAGACATGCATTTCCTGCCGGTAATCGGTGGCAGCCACCCAGAGTCTCAGAACATCGGCGCCAAGGTTCTGCATGACCTTTTGGGGGGCGACCACGTTGCCCTTCGACTTTGACATTTTCTTGCCGTCGGCATCGACGACGAAGCCATGGGTCAATACCTCGCGATAGGGCGCGACGTCGCCAATCGCCACCGATGTCAAAAGGGATGATTGGAACCAGCCGCGGTGTTGGTCTGAGCCTTCAAGGTAGAGATCCGCCGGAAAATGAAGTTCTGGCCTCCGTTGAAGGACACCAAAATGGGTGACCCCTGAATCGAACCAGACATCGAGGGTATCGGTGATTTTTTTATACTCCTGAGCGTCCTCGCCTAAAAGGTCGCTGGGATGGAGGTCGAACCAGGCTTCGATGCCGCGGGTTTCGATGCGCTTCGCAACGGCTTCGATGAGCTCGGCCGTCTGTGGGTGGGGTTCATTGGTTTCGCGGTGGACGAAGAGGGTAATCGGAACCCCCCAGTTGCGCTGACGGGACACGCACCAGTCGGGCCGATGGCCGACCATGTTCTCAATGCGTGCTTGTCCCCAATCCGGGATCCAGTGAACCCGCTGAATTTCGCCGAGAGCCTTCTCGCGAAGGCCTTCTGCGTCCATCGAGATGAACCACTGGGGTGTCGCCCGAAAGATCACGGGGGTCTTGTGGCGCCAGCAATGGGGGTAGCTGTGCTCAACGCGGGCCGCGTGAACCAGATGGCCGTGCTGCTTGAGGACGTCAATGACATGGGGATGGACGCTCATGACATGTTCGCCCGCAAAGAGCGGGGTGTTGGGGAGGAATTTACCATCATCCCCGACCGGGTTTTCGACAGGTAGTTGGTAACGCATGCCCACGACATAGTCTTCCTGACCATGTCCCGGCGCGGTATGGACAGCGCCGGTGCCGGCATCGAGCGTCACATGGTCGCCGACAATGACCGGGACCTCCCTGAGGTCAAAAGGATGCTGGAGTCGCACCCCTTCAAGCGCTGAACCTAAAGCCCTTGCTATCACGCGGTAGTCGCTGATCTCCCAGCGTGAAAGAACCTCCCCGAGGAGGCCATCGGCGACGATCAGGCGTTCATGATTTAAAGGGCACTCGATCAAGACATATTCAATCTCAGGACCGAGAGCCACGGCCTGATTCGCAGGGAGGGTCCAGGGGGTGGTGGTCCAGATCACGATGGCGATCGGTCCCTGGCCGGGATCTGATGGGGGTGTTGGAAACCTCGACAGCAGGGTTTCCTCGCTGACGACAGGGAAGCGGACATCAATGGCTGGGGAGTGCTTGTTCTCGTATTCAACCTCGGCTTCAGCCAGCGCAGAACCGCAGTCGGTGCACCAGTGAACCGGTTTGGCGCCCTTGACCAGGTGCCCTTTGGCGTTTATTTTTCCAAGCGCTCGAACGATATCGGCCTCGAAGGCAAAATCCATCGTCAGGTAAGGCTGCTGCCAGTCGCCAAGGACCCCTAAGCGGATAAATTCCTCACGTTGGGTCTCCACCTGCTGGCCCGCATACTCGCGGCAGGCTGTTCTGAAGGCGGCGGGTTCGACCTTCACTCCGGCCTTACCGATCTTCTTTTCGACCATCAATTCAATCGGCAGACCGTGACAGTCCCAGCCGGGGACAAAGGGGGCGTCAAAGCCCTGAAGATTCTTGCTCTTGACGATGAAATCTTTAAGGACCTTGTTGACCGCATGGCCGATATGAATTTCGCCATTCGCGTAGGGGGGGCCATCGTGGAGCACAAAAAGGGGCTGTCCCTTTCGGGCCTTGCGGATTTTTCCATAAAGGTCCATGGACTGCCACTGAGTCAGTTGCTGAGGTTCCCGTTGAGGCAAATTGCCCTTCATGGGGAAATCAGTGGCAGGAAGATTCAGCGTGGCTTTGTAATCGGCAGTCATGATCTAAACGCTCGGGTGATTCGTGACGCCGGCGAAAAAGGCGCGCGCGGCGATGATATCCAGTTCAATCTGGGCCTTAAGCGCCAGAAGGTCTTTGAAGCGGCGTTCCTCGCGCAGCTTCGAATGAAATTCAACCTCGACGCGTTTGCCGTAGAGGTCACCCTTGAAATCAAGGAGGTGGGTTTCAAGCAGGATCGTCTCACTGCCGGTCACGGTTGGCCGGACGCCCACGTTGGCAACCCCCGGTATCGGGGGCTCCCCTAAACCGCGCATTGTAACGGCAAACACCCCATGGACTGGAGTGTTTTTGCGCTGCAACAAGAGGTTGGCGGTTGGAAATCCGATGGTGCGGCCGCGTTTTTGGCCGTGGATGACCCGACCGCAAACTTCATAGGGTTTGCCGAGGAGCCGTGCCGCTCGCTCCAGTTGTCCCTGGATCAGGGCTTCCCGAATCAAGGTGCTGCTGACCCTTTCACCCTCCACCATGACGGAGGCCGTGTCGACCACCTCAAAGCCATGCTGTGACCCCGCAGTGAGGAGACGGTTAAAGTCCCCTGCGCGCTGACGGCCGAAACGGAAATCATCACCAATGACGAGGTAACGGAGGGTCAAGGCGTCCACCAGGATGGTTTTGATGAAGGCCTCCGGGCTCATTTGCGCGAGGGCCTGATTGAATCTAAGGATCAGCAGGTGATCGACCGGAAGTTCTGATAATCGATCCACTTTTTCGCGGAGCCGCATCAGCCTCGGTGGAGCCTGCTCTGGATCAAAGAATTCCCTGGGTTGCGGTTCAAAAATGACGACACAGACGGGAAGGTTAAGGCGTTCGCCTTCGCTTCGGAGTCGCTCGATGACCGCCCGATGGCCCAGGTGGACGCCATCAAAATTGCCAATGGTGGCTACGCAGCCTTGGCTTGGGAGGTGTTGTGATTGAAGTCCAAGAGCCAGTTTCATTAGGGGTCTCTAGCCTTCACTGATAAGAAGATGGCGGGGTCTAAGGCCCAAGGCCAGTAGGGTGAGAAAAAAGACGCCGAGGCCTCCGCTCACACTCAAGAACAGCGTGATCAAACGGTCGCTGCCGCTGGCGGCGGACCAGTCGAGATGGCGGCTCTGCGTGATGAGGAAGAGGGCCATCAGGAGGTTTGCGGCCAAGAGGCGCCAGCCAAAGAGGCCCCAGCGACCGGCGGGCCGATAGGTCCCGCGCCGAATCAACACCACGGCAAGGAACGCCGCGTTGGCGGTGGCTGCGAGAGAGGCCGAGAGCGCAAGCCCCGCATGGCCCCATCCTGGTGGGGCGACCCAAAAGGCGAGACTGATACTCAATATTAAATTGATCGCCACGCAGTAGCTCCCGATGAGCGCCGGCGTTTTAAGGTCTTCCTGGGCACTGAAGGCGGGCACCATGATTTTTACGCCTAAAAATCCCATCAGACCGAGTCCGTAGGCCATGAGGCTGCGCGCCCCCATGCGGGCATCTTCGGGGGTGAACTGATCATGCTGAAACAGACTAAACATGAGCGGTTCCGCCAAAATAATCAAGGCGAGGGTCGCGGGTGTCCCGATCAGGGCCCACCAGCGCAAGGCCCAATCAAGTGAGGTCGAGAAGCTTTTAAGGTCACCGGCAGATTGTTTCTTCGCGAGGTGGGGCAGGATCGCGGTCCCTAGGCCGACCCCAAAAATACCCAGTGGGAATTCTACCAAACGATCTGAGTAGTAAAGCCAAGAGATGCTGCCTGTGGCCAGGAGTGAGGCCAAAAAAGTATTGATCAGCAGATTGAGTTGGCTGACGGAGGCCCCAAATAAGGCGGGGGTCATCAGCTTGATGACGCGACGAACCCCTGGATCTTTGAAATCGATGCGCGGCCAATCAAGAAGACCGATCTTTATAAGCGCTGGGATTTGGATCAGAAGCTGCAAGGCGCCGCCCAGGAAAACGCCGATGCCGAGCGCCAGAATGGGTTGATCCATCCGCGGGGCGAGCCACAGCGCGGCTCCAATCATGGCGCCATTGAGGAGGGCTGGGGTGAACGCTGGGAGTGCGAAAAAGCCAAAGGTGTTGAGAAGGCCGCCGGCGAGGGCGGTGAGGGCGATAAAGAAGAGATAGGGGAAGGTCATCTCGAGGAGTTCCTGGGTCAGGGCAAATTGATCGGGATGGTCCCTGAAGCCTGGGGCAAAGAGCCAGACCAGAAAAGGGCTCAAGAGGAGTCCGAATCCCGTCAAGACCACCAAGACGAGAGCAAAGCTCCCGGTGATCCGATTGACAAAGAGTTGAAGATCCTCGCGATGGGCGGTTTCGCGCGTTTGGCTGAGGACCGGAACGAAGGCCTGCGAAAAGGCGCCTTCAGCGAAAAGCCGCCTTAAGAAATTGGGAATCTTGAAGGCGACGAAGAATGCATCGGTGCCGCCATTGGCGCCAAAAAAGCTGGCGATCACCAGATCCCTAAAAAAACCTAAGAGGCGTGAAAGCAAGGTGAATCCTGCGACCACGGCCGTCGATCGAAGCAATTGCTGACTCAGGAGCGGCCTCCAAGGGAAGTCATCGCCCGCTTGGCGGCGCCTTTCTTCAAAGAGCGAGAGGTGTTCACAGTTCTTCTGCGTGATCGATCCAGGTTCTGTGAAGCGGTGGTTGGTAAGCCTTCATATTGAGGAGGAGGGCTTCGGGCTCTTTTTCATGGAGCAGCAGCGCTAGGTTTTCACGCCGAATAAACTGTTCCTCAAGGGCATTCTGGAGGAGGGTGAGGAGCGGATCAAAGTAGCCTTGGGTGTTGAGGAGCCCGATGGGTTTTTGATGAAAGCCGAGCTGAGCCCAGGTCAAGATTTCAAAGAGCTCCTCGAGCGTTCCAAGGCCGCCTGGCAGGGCAATGAAGCCATCGGCCAACGCGGCCATTCGTGCCTTCCGGGTGTGCATAGAGTCCACCACTTCAAGCTGGGTGATGCCTCGATGCTCGACCCGCTCCCCATCGATTTCCCGGCCGAGCAGGCTCTTAGGAATGATGCCCGTGACGTGACCGCCGGCCCTAAGGCAGGCGTCGGCGATGACACCCATCAGGCCGACATTGCCCCCCCCATAGACGAGTTCGATGCCTTGATGGGCCAGGGTCTCCCCGAGACGGCTGGCGATCTCACCGTAGGCCGGAAGGCGACCATGGCTGGCGCCGCAGAAGACGCAGATCCTTCGAAGGTGAGGATGACTTGGGGTGAGCATGGAACCCATGATACGTGGTTCCCTGAAGGTCTTCAAAAGGCAGGGCAAGGCGAGCGCTTCTAAGGATCTCGAATAATTGACTATTTTCCTAGGATATGTGAATCTCAACCACAGATTCTGCCTTTCATGTTGATGGAGATGTGCCGTGCGGTTGACGACGAAAGGACGCTATGCGGTTACGGCGATGCTCGACCTCGCTTATCACGGCGAAAAAAAACCGGTGACGCTGACCGATATTGCTAAGCGTCAAGAAATATCCCTGTCGTATCTTGAGCAGCTGTTTGCTCGCCTGCGTCGCTCGGGAATGGTTGAAGGCGTTCGAGGCCCCGGTGGTGGCTACCAGCTCTGCCGCGGGGCTGCTGCAATCACCATTGCGGAGATTATTGCGGCGGTGGATGAGACGATCGATTCGACCCGCTGCGGCGGCGAAGCCAACTGCCAAAATGACCAACCCTGTTTGACCCATGATCTTTGGATGGGCCTCAGTGATCAGATTCGTGAATATCTCGACTCCATCAGCCTCGCGGATGTTCTTGGGCGTTCCGGTTTTCGGGCGGTAGCCGAGCGTCAGGATCGGGAGGTGGTGATGGTGTCTTTAGAGCGTCCTCTGCAGCGAGGTGCGCGACTCTGAACGTGGATGGCCAATGATCTATCTGGATCATAATGCCACGACGCCCCTGGATGACCGGGTACTCGACGCGATGCTGCCCTATCTTCGCGGCTTCTACGGAAACCCATCTGCCCTTTACCGGCTCGGTCGGCTCGCAAGAACGGCGCTGGATAATGCCCGTTTGGAGGTGGCCCAGCTGGTGGCGGTGAAGCCTTCTCAAGTCCTCTTTACCAGTGGCGCTACGGAATCCAATCATCTGGCGCTTCTTGGTCTCGCCGCTGGCTCCACGCCGGGTATATGGTTCCACGGGAGCACGGAGCACTCCTCGGTGATGGCCCCTCTCCGTGTGTTAGAACGACAAGGCTGGACCCTAAAGGCGCTGCCGCTCAAGCCTTCAGGGGAGCATGATTTTCGGGTGTCTTTCGAGGATGACCAAAAAAGGCCCCTCGCGGCGACCTTGATGCTGGCTAATCATGAAACCGGGGTGATCGAGTCGATCGCCCCGTTGGCGAGAAAGGTGCAAGACGCGGGGGGCTGGCTGCACGTGGATGCCGTGCAGGGGGCGGGGAAGATCCCGCTCGATTTCGGCGCGATGGGGGCTCACACGCTCGCCCTTTCCGCGCACAAGCTCTATGGGCCCAAAGGGGTTGGCGCCTTGATCGTCGCTCCTGAAGTCACTTTGACGCCGATGATGGGCGGGGGTGGTCAGGAGTCGGGCTTTCGGCCAGGCACTGAACATGTGGCGGGGATTGTAGGTTTTGGTCAGGCCGCCCGATTCGCCCGCTTGGAGCTGGCGTCTCGACAAGCCCACGTCCTCGGTCTAAGGCTGCGTCTCGAGGCCGGGCTTTTAGCGCTCGATGCCGTGACGATCTTTGCCAAAGAGGCGCTGCGACTCCCGAACACGGTTCAATTCAGTGTTCAAGGGTTTGATGGCGAAGCACTGGTCATGCTCCTCGATCAGCGTGGGTTTTGTGTATCAAGTGGCTCTGCCTGTCAGAGTGGCGGCGGTGCCCCGAGTCCCGTCCTTCTTGCGATGGGGGTTGATGAGACCTTGGCAAAGGGGGCGATCCGGGTGAGTCTTGGGGTCTCCAATACCCAAGAGGAGGTCGATCAATTGATCGAAGCACTCAAGGATTTAACGCATCTTAATGAGTAGGAGGCATCTTTATATGGCAATCCAATTGACCGAAGCGGCGGCCCGGCAGGTGGCCGCCCAGTTATTGAAGCGAGGAACCGGGATTGGTCTTCGCTTGGGAATCAAGAAATCAGGGTGCACCGGTTATGCTTATGTGATTGATTACGCGGATGATCTTCACGTGGAAGATGAGGTTTTTGAGCAGCATGGTGTCAAGGTGGTGGTCGATGCTGGGTCCTTGTCCTTTCTGAGCGGAATGACCGTCGATTATCGGCGAGAAGGGATCAGTGAGGCGTTTCGCTTTGATAACCCCAACGTGACCGCCAACTGCGGGTGTGGCGAAAGTTTTGCCGTTTCTTAAACGGCTTGAAGATGACTATCGGCGGGCTTTTCCTGTATTATCCACAGGTTAACCCCCGCCCCGAGTGGGCGGTTTTCTTTTGGCCGACCGTTTTTTTATGCGGCCAGAATACAGCCCATCAGGAGTTATCATGGCGATCGAACGTACCATTTCTATCATTAAGCCGGATGCCGTTGCTAAGAATGTCATTGGCGAAATCTACAGCCGCTTTGAACAGGCGGGTCTTCGCATCGTAGCCGCTAAAATGGCGCACCTCAGCCGCGAGCAAGCCGAGGCCTTCTACGCGGTTCACCAGCAACGACCCTTTTTCAACGACCTTGTGACCTTTATGATTTCAGGTCCGGTGATGATCCAGGTCCTTGAAGGTGAGGGCGCCATCAGTCAGCATCGTGATGTCATGGGCGCCACCAATCCGAAGGATGCGGCCCCTGGAACGATTCGCGCTGATTTTGCCGACAGCATTGACGAAAATGCGGTCCATGGCTCTGACAGCGCTGAAGCGGCCGCACAGGAAATCGCGTTTTTCTTTCAGCCGAATGAACTCTGCGCCAGAACCCGCTAATCTCGGGGCAAAAGTCAATCTCCTAGGGCTCGACCTCAAGGCCCTGGAGGCCTTCTGTGTCGAGCGCTCGGAAAGGCCTTTTCGGGCCGCTCAGCTGCTGCAGTGGATTCACCAGCGCGGAATCGCTGACTTTGATCAGATGTCTAATCTCAGTAAGGCGTTGAGGGTTGCCCTTGAGGCGGACTGCGAGATTGCCCCGCCGGTCATAGTCCGTGAGCAGCGCTCAAAGGATGGGACCTGTAAATGGGTGATGAAGACCGATGCCGAGAATCAGGTTGAAACCGTCTTTATTCCGGAGGAGAGTCGCGGCACACTGTGTATCTCATCCCAGGTGGGCTGCGCCCTCGAATGCACGTTCTGTTCAACGGCACAGCAGGGCTTTAATCGAAATCTGACCGCTGCCGAGATTATCGGCCAGCTCTGGGTGGCCCAGCGTGAGCTGGGGGTGGGTGCGGTGACCAACGTGGTGCTCATGGGTATGGGTGAGCCGTTGCTCAATTTCAATAATGTGGTGGCGGCGATCAACCTGATGCTCGATGATCATGCCTACGGGCTTTCAAAGCGCAGGGTGACGCTCAGCACGTCAGGTGTTGTTCCCGCCCTCGAGCGGCTGGCAGATGTCGTCGATGTGAGTCTTGCGGTGTCATTGCATGCCCCGACCGATGCGCTCCGGGATGAGCTGGTTCCCATCAACCGGAAATATCCCATTCAGCAGCTGTTGGCCGCCTGTAGGCGCTACATCGGCCAGGACCCTCGCCGTAAGGTCACCATTGAATACGTGATGCTGGATGGCATCAATGATTCCCCTTTACATGCCCGTCAGCTGGTGCGCGTGTTAAGTCAGCTCCGCTCCAAGGTCAACCTGATTCCTTTCAATCCCTTCCCAGGATCTGATTATCGCTGTTCGGCGCGCGAGACCATTCAAAGGTTCAGCGATATCTTGCAGGCCGCGGGCTTGGTGACGACCATCCGCAAAACCCGGGGTGATGATATTGATGCGGCCTGTGGTCAGTTGGTGGGCCAGGTCACGGATAAAACCCGGAGAACCATTCGGTTAAGCGCCGGATAATCCAACAAGACCCCTCATGGGGTCTCTTTGCTGAAGATCGAGCCATCATCCATATGAGTGAAAAAATTCAGGCGATCCGGGGGATGCACGATATCCTGCCGACGCAGACACCCCGCTGGCAGTTTGTCGAGAGCCTTTTGAGGCGCGTCATGGGCGCTTATGGCTACCAAGAAATTCGGCTGCCCATCGTCGAAAAGACCGAGCTTTTCAAGCGATCCATTGGCGAAGTCACCGATATCGTTGAGAAGGAAATGTATACCTTTTTGGATCGCAATGGCGATTCTTTGACCCTCCGGCCTGAAGGAACCGCGGGATGCCTTAGGGCCTGTCTTGAACATGGACTGCTGTACCATCAGACCCAAAGGCTTTGGTATATGGGCCCAATGTTTAGACATGAGCGCCCACAGAAAGGGCGCTATCGGCAGTTTCATCAATTGGGCGTTGAAGCTTATGGCATGGCCGGGCCTGATATTGATGCCGAGCTGATTTTATTGTCTTACCGCTTGTGGCGTGACTTGGGGATCGATCAAAAGCTTCGCCTCGAGATCAACTCCCTCGGGACCAACGAGGAACGGTCTCGCTACCGGGAGCGCTTGGTGGGTTACTTTAGGCTTCATCTCGATGCCCTCGATGAAGAGAGTCTTCGCCGCCTTGAGACGAATCCTTTGAGGATTCTCGACAGCAAAAATCCGGATCTTCGCGCTATGATTGCCGGAGCCCCTAGTTTGATCGAGGCGCTTCAGGGGGAATCTCGAGCCCATTTTGAGGGGCTGTTGAGCCGGCTTGATTGTCTTGGAATGACCTATGTCGTCAATCCACGGCTGGTTCGAGGCTTGGATTATTATTCGAGGACCGTTTTTGAGTGGGTCACCGATGCCTTGGGCGCCCAAGGGACGGTCTGTGCCGGGGGGCGTTATGACGGACTGGTGGAACAGCTCGGCGGCAAGGAATCGACGGCGGTTGGCTTTGCGCTCGGCATGGAGCGTCTGATTGATCTCTTATCGAACCCCGAGGACCTTGATGCGGCAGCCGACCCTGATGTCTATCTGATTGCGGTGGGAGAGGAGGCGGAGGCTTCGGCCTTGATGTTGGCCGAGCGCTTAAGGAACGAACATCCTGCCTTGAAACTCCAGATGAACTGTGGGGGTGGTAGTTTCAAAAGTCAGTTCAAACGGGCCGATAAGTCTGGAGCCCGGTGGGCGCTGGTTCTTGGCGAGGCGGAGATCCTTGAAGGCACGATCGGCGTAAAATCTCTGAGGGGTGAATCAGAGCAGGCTGTTATAGCGGTCAGCGAGGTCTCCTCCCAATTAATTAGCCTGCTACAACGATGAGGATTCAATGGAAACGTATTTGACCGAGGAAGAACGGGTTGAGGCCCTTAAGCGGTGGTGGAAGGATAATAAATCATCCGTGATCAGTGGCCTGATTTTGGGGTTGGTCGTCATTGCGGGTTGGAAAATGTGGCAGGCCCACCAGTTGGATGGTCAGGAAAGGGCGTCATTGGCCTATCATCAGTTGACCCAGGCCGCGGAGGCAAAACAGGTCGATAGCGCGCTGAAGCTTGGGGATCGGCTGATTCAAGAGCATGCGTCGACGACTTATGCCGAATATGCCCGCCTGATCCTCGCGAAGCTCAAAGTCGACAGCGGTGATCTTGAAGGCGCACGCCTAGCGCTTGAGGAGCAATTGTCTAAGGGGAAAGATGATGTCCTCAAGAGTTTAGCCCGGTTGAGGCTTGGGCGGGTTCTGCTGGCCAAGGGTGATATCGAGGGGGGATTGAAGTCCTTAAGCGGCGCCACTGAAAAAACAGCGGGCAGCTTCCTAGGCCTTTATGAGGAACTTCGCGGTGATCTTCTCATTGCCGGCAAGCGTCCCTCAGAAGCGCGCGCAGCCTATATGAAAGCAAAAGAATTGGGTGATCCTTCGCCCCTCCTTGAACTCAAGATCAACGATCTACCCGCCGGGGTCTGATGCGTACGCTCCTCCCTCTCCTGTTGGGTGTTCTCTTTTTTACCGGGTGTACCCAGTTCAGTGCCGTTAAAGATCTGGCTACCTCGGTGGAAGGGCTGATTTCGGGGACCGATAATGCCGAGCCCCCGAAGGAGTTGGAGCCTTTGGAGCCGACGGTGGCGATGAATATCCTTTGGAAGACCTCGGTCGGCAAAGGGTATGACGGTCGGGTGGTCAATCTGGTGCCCGCCGTCACGTCGTCGGCCGTTTATGTGGCGGATCGCCGGGGTCTGCTTGAGGCGCATTCCCGCCAGGATGGGGACCGCTTGTGGGGTCATGAGACGGGGCTTGAGATTTCGGCGGGCCCTGTGGTGGCGGGGGACAAGCTCCTCATGGGCACCAGCAATGCAGAGATCATTGCGGTCAGTATTGTCGATGGCGCGCTCTTGTGGAAAGCCTCTCTGACCAGTGAAATGCTGGCCTTGCCTCGGGTGGCCCACAACGTGGTCGTCGTCCGCACCAGTGACGGCCGCTTGGTCGGTCTAGATCTTCAGCACGGCGGGTTAAAGTGGTCCCACGAGCGGAGTATCCCACCGCTGTCCGTTCGAAGTCAGGGATCACCGACGATCGTCGGTGATCTGGTGCTGGATGGCTTCGGGGGGGGCAAACTGATTGCGCTCTCTCTCCAGGATGGTCGGGTGGTTTGGGAAACGACGGCGGCAACGCCTCGAGGGCGCTCTGAAGTCGAACGCCTCGTTGAGCTGGACGCCGATCCTCTGGTGGAGGATGAGACGATCTTTATCACGGGTTTCCAGGCGGGGATCACCGCGGTTAATCTTCCAGATGGTGAGATTCTTTGGCGCCAGAATGGCGCCTATTCCAGTCATGGCATGGCGCCTGGCCCGCATGCCTTCTTTCTGAGTGACACCAACAGCGATGTGGCTCGGTTTGATAGCGCGAACGGCGTTGAGAAATGGAAGCAGACCGCCTTACATCAGCGCCGCTTGACGGTTCCAGCCATGGTTCGGAGCTTCGTGGTCGTGGGCGATTTTGAAGGCTATCTCCATGCTCTGTCGGCCGATGATGGACGCCTTGTCGGGCGTTTGGAGGTTGATGACGAGCCGATTCTCGCTACCCCCGTCTATCATGACAACACCCTTTTTATCTACTCCTCCAGCGGCGTGCTGGCGGCCATTGGAATAAACTAGATCATGCTGCCAGTTGTGGCTTTGGTCGGCCGCCCGAACGTCGGGAAGTCGACCCTTTTCAATTATCTGACGCGAACGCGTGATGCGTTGGTTGCGGATTATCCAGGTTTGACTCGCGATCGTCAGTACGGACGGGTCAAGCGGGGCCAGCGCGATTATTTTGTCGTCGATACGGGGGGCATTGTCGAGACCGATGCCGGTATTGATGAACAGGCGATGCGCCAGGTTCAAATCGCCCTAAAAGAAGCCGATGTGATTCTCTTTTTGGTCGATGCCCGGGACGGCTTGAATGTGGGGGATGAGGTCATTGCAGAGCGACTTCGAAGGACCGGCAAGCCGGTCGTTCTCGTTGCGAACAAGATTGATCAGGCCAGCCTCATGATAGCGACGGCTGATTTCCACGCCCTGGCACTCGGTGAGCCACAGCCTATTTCCGCTTCTCACGCGCAAGGCATTGAAACCCTTTTGGATCTCGTCGAGACGCGGCTTCCGACCATTGAAGAACTGCCTCAGGATGAGGAGGGTGGCATCAGGATTGCGATCGTTGGGCGCCCCAATGTTGGGAAGTCCACGTTGGTCAATCGTCTCCTCGGTGAGGAGCGGGTGGTGGTCTTTGATGAGCCGGGAACCACCAGGGACAGTGTTGAAATACCTTTTGAGCGCCATGGCCAGCGTTATACCCTGATCGACACGGCCGGTATTCGGCGTCGGGGCAAGATTGCCGAGACGATCGAGAAATTTAGTGTCATCAAAGCCATGCAGGCCATTGAAAAGGCACATGTTGTGATTTACCTCCTCGATGCTCGGGAAGGGGTGACCGATCAGGACACCAATCTTCTGGGGATGGTCCTTGAGATTGGTCGTGGGTTGATTGTGGGCTTCAATAAGTGGGATGGCATGACGCAGGATCAGCGCGATGAAACGAAGCGTCGCCTCGATCTCAAGCTTCAATTTGTCGATTTTGCTGAGAAGTATTTCATCTCTGCGCTTCATGGGACCGGAGTGGGTCATCTCTTTGATGCGGTCAAAAAGGTCTACGGGGCGACCATGACCGACATGGGGACGTCTCATTTGACCCGCTTACTGCAAGCGGCCGTTACCGCCCATCAGCCGCCCTTAGTGAGAGGGCGCCGAATTAAGCTGAAGTACGCCCACCAGGGCGGCACCAACCCACCGATGGTGGTCATTCATGGCAATCAGGTCCAGGAGATTCCCGGGACATATAAACGTTACCTGATCAATTACTTCAGGTCGGCCATGGCGATCACCGGAACGCCGATTAAGTTGGAATTTAAGGCCAGTGAAAATCCCTTTAAGGGTAAACGGAATGTTCTGTCCGAGCGGCAGATCAAGAAGCGCCGACGGATGATCCGTCACGTCAAATAACAAAGGACGAGCCTCGCTTTAGCGCGGGTCGATTGCCCCATTCACGGAGGGGGTGGTGGCTTCGGGGCTGCCGCCATCACCGGCCATGATGGGATCCTTGGTGGATGAGGTGCCATGGACGGTCACCGGAACACCCAGTGATGCCCAGTGGTAAAGCCAACCGGCATCTTCATTGACCCCCTGACGGCTGTTTTTCTTCTGGGTCGCAAGATTAACGCAGCCGTGACTCGCCGGGTGGCCAAAGTTGTTGTGCCAGAAAGCCCCGTGAAAGGCGAAGCCCTCATGAAAGTATTGCGCGTAGGGCACGTCTTTCACTTCGTAATACCCTTTCTCTCCAGGCTTGAGCCCGGTGCTTTTCATGGTCTTCGTCGGGAAGCGGGCGTAGATGTAAAAGGAGCCGGTGACCGTCGGGGTTTTTGGTTTTCCGGTGGACGCCTTCATCGTCTTGATCATGTTGCCGTTTTCATAGATTTCGACGCGCTGACGGTCGAGATAGACCTCGATGCGCCGATCGGGCCCGGTGCTAAACGAGGCCTCGACGGGTTGTGCTAGAACGCCGCCTCGTGGACTGCGGGCGGCCTTGGGATCGATCCGGACCTTGATGGTTGCGTGGGCGGGCCAGAAGGGTTCTGGTCGAAACTGGAGGTGTTGTTTGCCGGTCCAGGCCCATTTTCCGTGGAGGGTCTGCCCCTGCTCGGTGGTGACCTTGATGGCGTCCCCGACCTTCTCTCGAGCCTCCACTGGCTCACTAAAGTCGATCTGTATAGGCATCGCAATCCCAAGGTTCTTTTGGCCGTTGATTGGGATGCTGGCCCCTAATGCGGGTGCGGTCGTTACCTCGAGGCTAAAGGGGGGGAGGGCGATGCCGTTCATGGTTTCCCAGTCGAGGCTGACGCTAAAGGTCTGCCCCTGGATGACCTCTTCAGGCTTGCTGGTGAGCGTGAAGTGTTGGCGGCTTTCATCGCTTTTGGTTTGTAAATCAAAGGGGCCTTTGGCGGTGATTTTCCCGACGGGTTCTGAGACGTCTAGGGTGAGGCTCCCGCCTGGAGCGAGCTCTTGTCTTAGGGCGCTTTCAATATGTGGAATACGGGCGGTTTCGAAGGCGACGTCTTGGTGGATTTTCTGGCCCAGCCAAGGACGTTCAGCCTCGACTGAAAGGCGGTAACGTTGACCGAAATCGAGAGGGGTATTGATTTCAGCCTCTTCGACCTTCTGAGCCGCAAACACGATCGGTCCGTCGAGTTCGCGGATTTCAACCTCCGACAGGATGGTTCCAAAACCAATTCCCTCAACCACAAGGCGCTCATGGGGATCCCATGAATGACGATGGTCCTCGCTCATGAGGCGCTCCGGCATTTGAATGCCGAAGGGCAGTGAGACGCGGCCTAGCCAGAATCCGGCGACGCTGATGAGAATCAGGCCGATCAGCGCCCAGTGATGAACGCTAAGGCCCGCTCGCTTGGAGGTGGCTTGATCTTTTGGCGGCCGTGCCTTTGGGTCACTCATCGAGGATCTCGCTGGAGGCGCTCGGGTTTATCGGCCGCTGAAAAAAGTCGGGTCTTCACGGGGTATCGGTCATCTCATGGGTGATGGTCTTCGGTGAAAGTGACCAAAGACGGTCCTTTAAGGGTCAATTGTACCCTGTCTTGTCTTCGGGGAAATCCCCTGCAATCCCCCGTTCACAGGGATTTATCGCACTTTTTATGAAGTACCTGCATAATGAGGCTTGACGTCTTCGTGTTTTAGAAAGAAAATGCTGAGTTAGATTTCCCTAAATGACAAGAGGTTCGTGTCTTGGCCAATATCGCTTCAGCAAAAAAACGTGCACTTCAGTCTGAAAAGCACCGCGCCCACAATGCCGCCATGCGCAGCCGCCTGCGCACCTTCATCAAGAAAGTTATCTTGGCGGTCGAGGCAGGCAATCTCGAAGAAGCTCAAGCTGCATTTCGTGCTGCTGTTCCGATTATTGACTCTTCAGTCAATAAGGGCCTGATCCACAAGAATAAGGCGGCCCGCAGCAAGAGTCGTCTGAATGCCCGGGTCAAGGCGCTGGCGCTCAAAGCAGCCTGATCAAATCCCGGTGGGCGACGGTGTTCTGTCGCCCTAAGGCCGTTGATTTCAAGCCAGAATAAGGTTATCCCGATGAATGAGTTCAGGCTCATCAACATAACCTAGAATCTCTTCGATCCGTGCGCTCGGCTGGGTCATGATTTGGCGGGCATCTTCTGCCCCATAGTTGACCAAGCCCCGAGCAACTTCAGTCCCTTCCGTATTGAGGCAGGCGACCAGATCCCCCCGATCAAAGGGTCCCTCAACCGCAATCACGCCGATGGGCAACAGGCTTTTTCCGGCCTCTTGAAGCACTCTCACCGCACCGGCATCAAGGGTTAATTTTCCCTTGAGCTTGAGTTGACCCGCCAGCCAGCGTTTTCTAGCGACCAGCGGTGATGACACATCGGGAATCAGAAAGGTGCCGACGTCTTCGCCGGCCATGATGCGCTGGATGCCATGAGTTTCTCGTCCTGAGACTATGACGGTGGCCGTTCCGGAGCGTGAGGCGAGGCGAGCCGCCTTGAGTTTGGTGATCATTCCTCCCCGCCCCAGACCGCTCCTACTTTCTCCTACCATCGCGCTCAGGCGCTCATCGCTGATAGCCGCTTCTGTGACCAGTGTGGCCTTAGGGTCGACGCTCGGGTCCCGGTCGTAGAGACCTTTCTGGTCGGTCAGGATGATGAGGAGGTCCGCATCAATCAGGTTGCCGACCAATGCACCCAAGGTATCGTTGTCGCCAAAACGAATCTCCTCCGTGGCCACGGTATCATTTTCGTTGATGATGGGCACCACGTTGAGGCTAAGGAGCGTCAGTAAGGTGCTCCGAGCGTTCAGGTAACGCTGTCGATTGGCGAGATCATCATGGGTCAGAAGGATTTGCGCCGTTTTAAGTGCGTGGACTTCAAACAGGCTCTCATACGCTCTGACCAACCCCATCTGGCCGATGGAGGCCGCTGCCTGCAGTTCATGAAGGGCCCGGGGGCGGGTCGTCCAGCCGAGGCGACTCATGCCCTCGGCGACGGAGCCTGATGAGACGAGAATGACCTCTTTGCCAGCAGCCTTTAAGGCGGCGATCTCGCGGACCCATTCCGTAATGCCTTGGATATCAAGACCTCGGCCGCCGCCGGTGAGCAGCGCGCTGCCAATTTTGACCACCACGCGATGGGCATTTGAAAACTCACTCCGCTTCTGCATCGTCTCGCTTTTGATCTTCGAGGAAGTTCATGACGCGGTAACTCAGATCCTTGAGGCCTGAGCCATTTAGTGCCGAAATTCTGAAGGTCGGGCCAGTCCAGCCAAGGGCCTCGGTAATGGCGTTGCAGCAGGCATCGACCTCATCATCAGGGAGGGCGTCGATTTTATTAAGCACCAGCCAGCGGGGCTTCTCATCGAGGCCTTCTCCCCATTTTTCAAGCTCATGGATCACTTTGCGGGCGGCATCTATAGGATCATCGACCCCCTCTCCTGGAAATATGTCGAGGATATGGAGCAGCAGGCTGGTTCTTGAGAGGTGTTTGAGAAATTGGATACCGAGGCCAGCCCCTTCCGCTGCCCCCTCGATGAGGCCTGGAATGTCGGCCATGACGAAACTGCGCTGCTCATCCACCCGAACGACACCGAGGTTTGGATGGAGGGTTGTGAAGGGATAATCAGCGACCTTGGGCCGTGCGGCAGAAATCGCTCGAATGAGGCTTGATTTCCCGGCATTAGGCAGACCCAGGAGGCCTACGTCGGCAATGACTTTGAGTTCAAGATGGAGCTGGCGACGTTCGCCTGGTTTACCGGGCGTTGATTGTCTCGGCGATCGGTTCGTGCTGCTCTTGAATCGGGTATTGCCAAGGCCATGCCAGCCGCCGCGGGCGACCATCAGAGTTTGACCTTCAAGGGTCAAGTCCCCGAGTTTTTCGTCGGTCTCGGCATCTGAAATTTGGGTTCCGGTGGGAACGCTCACGTAGATATCCTGGCCGGCGCGGCCGGTGCAGTTGCCCCCGGATCCATTTTCTCCCCGCTCTGCCCGATAAACGCCGGTGTAACGGAAGTCGACCAGGGTATTGAGGTTGGAGGATGCGACTAAAAAAACGCTGCCGCCATCGCCGCCATCGCCGCCATCGGGGCCACCAAAAGGAATGTATTTTTCTCGGCGAAAACCAACGCAGCCGCTGCCTCCGTCGCCGGCTTCCACTCGAATGTCTGCTTCGTCAACGAATTTCATGAGTGCTCTGACAAAAAAGCCCCGTCATCGGACGAGGCTTTTGATGCGTGCGCAAGGCGCGCTGGTTGCAAGGTCTCAGTGGGTCTGAGCCGGCGCGATGCTGACGTACTTGCGACCTAGAGGGCCTTTGACCTTGAAGGTAACGTGGCCATCGGTGAGTGCAAACAGGGTATAGTCCTTGCCAACACCAACGTTTTCGCCGGGATGGAATTTAGTGCCACGCTGACGAACAATGATGCTGCCTGCGGTGACCAGTTGGCCACCAAAGCGCTTGACGCCGAGACGTTGAGCGTTGGAATCGCGACCGTTCCTTGAACTGCCGCCCGCTTTCTTATGAGCCATGGGTGTGCCTCTTGAAAAGTTTAGGCCGTAATGCCGGTAATTTTAACTTCAGTGAAGTTCTGACGATGACCTGCCTGCTTCATGTGGTGCTTGCGGCGGCGGAACTTCATGATCTTCACTTTTGGGTGACGTCCTTGGGCAGTCACGGTCGCCGTGACCTTGCCGCCTTCAAGATAAGGGGTGCCAATCTTGAGGCCTGCATCGGTCTGAACCAGCAAGACCTTGTCGAAGTGGATCTCTTGACCGGCCTCGGCTAGAAGGGTCTCGACCTTCAAGAGTTCACCCGGCTTAACCCGGTATTGCTTGCCACCTGTGTGAATAACCGCGTACATGATATATGTCTCCAATGGAGAGAAATTCGGTAAACCCGGAATTTTATCGGCATCGAGGGGTGAAAGTCAATATCTCGACCTTATCGGGGACCGACCTGGGGCTTTGGGTGCTCATTATACGATGCCGATCAATAGCCCAAGGATCATAAGACCAAAAATGATCAATATCGCCTTGAGGGTGATGTCAGCCACTTTCCTGAAGATCTCGTCCCTCAAGGCTATGAAGCGGCTGATGCGCTCTGATTCTGGCGTGTTAAGCGGCGAAGCCCTCACGCCTTCAAGATCGATGATGGCGCTTTCAATTTCCATCTGGGCCTGACTTTGTGCCCGAATCTTCTCATGGAGGATGCCCATATCAAAAAGGATATCGCCAAGGAAGGCATGGTCGGGGGCCGCCTGATACGCCCTGATGTCCGCCAGGAGCCTCAGGGTTTCGCGGCTCAGATCCTCCGGCAGGTGATCAGCTGCCTGAGTCATCGTTTCCTCGAAGGAGGTCCCTAAGACGCCCAGAAGTTCGGTGACGGTGTGGTTGAGCCGAAGCCGAGCGGCGCTGAAGGCAGCGATACCCAGATGATCAGGGTCTTGTACTGACATCATGGAGTTCCAAAAAGAGGGAGGGTAGAAGGCGCGCCATCGAATGCATCGTGTCCCTAATGCGTCAGGCTGATCACAAAGACCCCAAGGAGAATCAGTGCAATTTGCTGTAATCCAGCACGCGCCGTGGTTTTCTGATGAAGGCTTGGTATGAGATCGGCGACGGCGATATAGATGAAGCTTGAAGCGGCTAGCGCCAGAATATAAGGCAGCTGCTCATGGATGTCGCCGAGACTGAAGTAGGCGATGACTCCGCCCACCATGGTGGCAAGACTCGACAGGAGGTTGAACAGTAAGGCCTTCATGCGGCTGTAACCACTTTGGAGAAGGATCGCAAAGTCGCCTACCTCTTGAGGAATCTCGTGGGCAGCGACCGCGAGACTGGTGACGACACCCAATTGAATGTCGGTAAGAAAAGCCGCCGCGATCAGTATCCCATCGACAAAATTATGAATGGCATCACCGAGCACAATCAGCGTGCCGGCGGGTTGGTGAAAGTGGCCTTCCTGATGGGTTTCGCAATGATCGGAATGGCAGTGACGCCACAAGAGCAGTTTTTCCAAGAGGAAGAATCCGAGGATCCCAAGAAGGACCGTCCCCAGGATCTGTTGATGATGATCAGGACCGGCCATCGCCAGGGCGTCAGGGAGGAGATCGAGGAGGGCAACACTCAGCAGGGCGCCGAGTGCAAAACTGACGCCGTGCGGAAGAATCTTCGGATGATGGTTTTGAGGGATCAGCAAGAGCAGTGAGACGCTCAGGACGCTCAGGATCCCGCCAATCAAGGTGAAGCAGATGATCAGGGCCAGAAGGCTCATGGGGTGTTAGGCATCCAGGTGACGCCAGATGAGGGTGGCCATTCGACCGGTTGTCCCGTCACGGCGGTAGGAAAAAAAGTCGGCGGGCTGGTCATGGGTGCACCAGTGGCCGCCGTAGATTGCATCAGGGTTCACGCCCGCATCGATCAGCATCATCCGTGCGATCAGGGTGATATGGGCTAAAAAGTGTTCGGGTCCTTTCGGAGTGAAGGCTTGATCGAAGGCTTGATCGAGGCTTAGAAAGATCTCGCGAAGGTCCTCGCGGACTTCAAAGGCTAAAGGGCCAATGGCGGGTCCGAGCCAGGCCATGAGATCCCTCGTGTCCATGGCCTTGATCGTTGCAGCGACTATGCCATGGGCTAGCCCCTTCCAGCCAGCATGAACAGCCGCCACTTGGCGGCCATCCGTCGTCGTGAGGAGAATGGGGAGACAGTCGGCGGTCATGACCCCACAGACGACACCCGCCTGATGGGTGAAGCTGGCATCGGCCTCAGGCAGATGGCCATGGCCGGCTTCAACCGCAAGTGTGCCGTGGACTTGTGAGAGCCAGAAAGGGCTTTGAGGGAGCTTCAGGGCGATGGCCAGTTGCTCGCGGTTCCTGAGGACCCGATCGGCCTCATCACCGACATGAAGGCCGAGGTTCAGGCCGTGGTAAGCCCCCTGGCTACATCCCCCGTGGCGCAAGCTGCTAGCCGCTCGAACCCCTGCTGGAGCTGGCCACTCAGGCGCGATCCATTTCATGGCGGGGCCTCTTCCTCGCGGAGCGCGAGAAGGACCTTGTTGAAGTCCGCTGGAATGGGTGCTTCCCATTCCATGTAGTCGCGGGAGTCTGGATGGATAATTCCGAGTGCTTGGGCATGAAGGGCCTGTCGTTTGAAGGCCTTCAGGGTGGCGAGGGTCTCGGGCGATGCGCCCGCTGGTATTCTGGCGCGTCCGCCATAGACGGGATCTCCGACCAGAGGATAGTGAATGTGGGCTAAGTGAACGCGGATTTGATGGGTCCTGCCGGTTTCGAGTCGGACCTCCACCAGAGTATGCACCTTGAAGCGCTCGGCAATGCGGTAATGGGTCACGGCTGGCTTGCCATCAGGGCGAACCGCAAAGCGTTTGCGGTCGTTGCCATGCCGTCCGATCGGCTCATTCACCGTGCCACCTCCAGTCATGGCCCCATGGACCAAGGCAAGATAGGCTCTTCGGACTGAGCGGTCCTGGAGTTGGTCGACCAAGTGTTTGTGGGCCTCCAGGGTTTTTGCCACCATGAGCAGGCCGCTGGTATCTTTGTCGATGCGATGCACGATGCCCGACCTTGGAACGGTTTCAAGCGCTGGACAATAACTCAGCAGCGCGTTCTGTAAGGTCCCGTCCCAGTGGCCCGCAGCCGGGTGAACGACCAGCCCCGGAGGTTTGTTGAGAATCAGAACGGTCTCATCTTCAAAGACAATATCGAGGGGAATCGCCTCGGCGGCCACCTGAGTGAGGATGGTCGGTTCGGCGATCAGTGTGACCTCTTCGCCGCCGAAGACCTTATGCTTTGCGGTGACTATTTCGCCGTTGAGGCGGGCGTGACCTGAGCGAATCCATTCCTGTAGCCGATTTCTCGAATACTCGGGAAAAAGGACACTCAGCGCCTGGTCCAGACGCTTTCCTGCAAGGTCGTTCGGAATTTCGGTCTGCCGCATTGTTTCCAATTTCATTTCAGTCGTTCAAAACAATCACGTTATACTGAAACGATGTGGCCCACGCACTGAATAATCGGTTTCTCATGCGCATACTCCGCCCTTTGATATCTTGGATATGGATTTTTATGGCCCTGAGCTTTTGGCTCGGGGGTTGTTCTGATACGCCAGAGGAAACGCAGGACGAACATGCGGACTGGACCGCAGAACAGTTCTACAAGGAAGCGCGTAACGAGCTGAATGAAAAGCGTTTTGAAAAAGCCGCCAAGCTCTACGAGAAACTGGAGGCTCGCTATCCCTTTGGTAAGTACGCCACACAGGCGCAGCTCGATGTGGCCTACGCCTACTATAAAAATGACGAGCCTGATTCTGCCATCGCGGCTGCAGATCGCTTCATCAAACTCAATCCCGCCCACCCTCACGTTGATTACGCCTACTACGTAAAGGGCTTAGTCAATTATAACCGAGGCATCGGCTTTATTGATCGATTCATTCCAACAGACTCCTCACAGCGTGATGCAGGCCCGACCCTTGACTCCTATAAGGATTTTGAGGAGCTGGTCCGCCGCTTCCCGAACAGCCGCTATGCTGAGGATTCAAGAAAACGTCTTACCGCCCTCAGGAACAATCTTGCGATGCACGAGATTCATGTGGCCGATTTCTACATGCGGCGTGAAGCCTATCTTGCCGCGGCGCGACGGGCTGGCGATGTGGTCAGGAAATACCAGCGTACCCAAGCTGTTCCAGTCGCTCTTGAGATCATGGAAAAAGCCTATCGAAATCTTGGGATGAGCCAACTGGCTGATGATACGCATCGGGTCTTCGAACAGAATTATGCGGCAGGAGCGCCAGGCCAGGCCGTCAAGGACGTTAATTATGAAACGTCGGCGATGGAGGATGTTTGGCACTTTATCGGCCTTGAGGAGTAAGGCGTTTTGTCAGTGATGGTCAGAACCCTCGATGTGTTGTGCGTCGGGCATGCCTCCTATGACCATGTCTTCTCGGTCGATCATCATCCGGGGCCGGATGAGAAACTGTTTGCTGGAGGAATGATCGGTTGTGGTGGAGGGCCTGCCGCCAATGCGGCGGTCACGGTGGCCCGCCTTGGTCATCGAGCGGGCTTCATGGGCTACCTTGGGAAGGATCTCCATGGCGCCTTGCATGTCGAGGAGCTTTTAAACGAGAAGGTCGATACCACGGCGATCATCCGGGGTGATCAGCCGACCCCCGTATCGGTCATTTTGGTCAAGCCTGATGGCACCCGTTCGGTCACCACCTTTAAGGGCAGCAGCCCATCGACTTCTGCCCAGGGGGCCGTGACGAAAAGGGCCCCTCGGGTGATCTTGATGGATGGTCATGAACCCGATCTTTCCATGGCCATGATGGATGGGGCTGCGGTTACGGTGCTCGATGCGGGCTCTCTCCATCATGGAACGGAAGCTTTGATGCGCCGGGTCGACTATCTGGTTTGCTCTGAAAAATTTGCCACCTCGATCGTTGGACGCGGGGAGCCTGAGGATGCGCTGAGGACGCTCGGGGAGGTCGCCCCAACGGTGGTCATCACGCTCGGTGAGCGGGGTCTTCTCTGGCAGCATGAGGGAATGAAAGGGCGACTTTCTGCTTTTACGATCAGGGCACGAGATACCACCGGCGCCGGAGATGCATTTCACGGCGCTTTTGCAGCAGGGCTCGTTCGGGGCCTTTCATGGCCGGATCTGCTGCTGTTTGCCTCTGCCGCCGGGGCAGCGTGTTGTGAAGTCTTAGGGGCTAGGCCTGGGCTTCCGGGTGATGCATTGATCGCGCGGATTCTCCAAAAGGAATCCCCCTTATTTTCAATGGGTTAAGGACTTCTCTTTGGTCGACCCCTCCTTTTTATTGATGGTCAGAATGACTCTTAAGGACATATCAAGCACCATGGTTCATCGTTACCTATTGATCCTTCTCTCGGTGATGGTTCTCTCTGCCTGTTCGGGGTGTGCGGAGCTTGAGAGTCCTGAGGCCTTAGCGCCAGCGCCTTCCGCACAACCCCCAAGATCTTCTGCGCCAAGGGCCGAGGGTAATGCGGGGGGCTTTTATGCTGCAAGCTCCCTGACGGGTGATTTTCGGGGGTATCCAGAGGCGGAGCGATTCATTGACAAGATGGTGAAGGCGCAGGGGTTTTCGAGAGATTACCTTTACGGTCTCCTGTCCCAGGCCAAACGCAAAACCTGGACTATCGAATACATGAACCGGGAAAAGCCCACCACGCAACCCAAGCCAGGTGGCTGGACCCGTTATCGCGCTAAATTTCTCGATGACCATCATATTGAGGCCGGAGTCCACTTCTGGTCGCGTCATGAATCGGCGCTTAAAAGAGCCACGAGAGAGACCGGTGTTCCCCCCGAGGTCATTCTTGGCATTATGGGCGTTGAGACCATTTATGGTGCGAACCTCGGCACTCACCGAGTGCTTGATGCGTTGGCGACGCTAGCGTTTGATTACCCGCGCCGCGCCGACTATTTTTTGAGTGAGCTTGAGAGCCTCTTGATCATGGCGCGAGAGGAGAGTCTCGATCCCTCCCGTCCGATTGGGTCGTTTGCGGGGGCTATGGGTCTCGGCCAGTTCATGCCCAGCAGTTTTTTGAAATATGCCGTAGATTTTGATGGTAATGGCCGGAAGGACCTTTGGGATCCCGAGGATGCGATCGGCAGCATCGCGCATTATTTTCAGGCGCATGGCTGGCAGACCGGTGAACCGGTCGTCACCGACGCTGTGGTGATGGGCCATTTAGAGCCAGAGCTTAAAACGGGGTTTGATTCCCATTACAGTCCTTCAGCGCTGAGAGATTATGGGATTCGGCCGGCCCGGGGGGAGGTATTCGGTGAGACCAGTTTGCTGGCGTTGAGTACCACGAATGGCGATCAGTACCTCTTGGGTTTTCCCAACTTTTATGTGATCACCCGATATAACCACAGCACCTATTATGCCTTGGCGGTTTATCAGCTGGGTCAGGCGATCAAGCAGCGATATTCGGGCTTTGACTAACCGCTAGGCCTCATGAGCGGGCCAGAGTTCAAGACCCGTTCGGGTGGCCTTTGGGGTATTCAAAACGCAGCAGATGAGCGGATCCCTTCATGATGTGGACCCAGGCGTCCACCTGGAACTCCAAAATCGCGATGCCTGTTGTTGGTAGATGTGAAATTCCAGCGCCACTCAGGTCGTTGATGAAATCGGTGAGGTCTGGATTGTGACCGACCAAGTAGACCCGATGCCAGCGGTCGTCAAGATCGTGAACCGTGCTGATGAGCCCCTCAGTTCCCTCTTCATAAAGGTCGCCCTTGATCTCGATGCCGGTGGCTGGATGATCCACCGCCGCGGCGATGAGATCAGCGGTCATTCTTGCCCGTAGCGCAGGGCTTGAGAGGATATGATCAGGGACATAGCCCCACCCCTTGAGGAGGGCCCCCATCCTCGGAGCGTCTTTGAGCCCTCTTGGATTCAACGGCCGGTCTTGATCCTTGAGGCTGGGATCGTCCCAGCTGGACTTGGCGTGTCGAATGACGACGAGCTGTTTGATGGTGGTTCCTCGGTGGATTTTTAAGGACGCTTTGAGCTTAAAAGATCGCGGGTCTTTTGACGTTCTTTGGAGCGTCAGGCCGCGTTATACTAACCCAAACATTTTGGCGGGTGGAATCCGGCATCGATGATGGCTCGACGTGTTGTTGATGTTGCCGTTCCAAATGTTGGCCTTACGCATGGAGAACCGATCTTGACCTTTAGTTGATAGGAAAACTGACCGTGAGAAAATCTAGTTTTGGTGTTTGGATCGTCTTCGCCCTTGGGGTCTCAGGAATGGCTATGGCCTCGCCAGGGAAAGTGGCCCCGCCCCCCGCACCGGAACAGCCCGTGGCCGCCGCTGAGACCCCTTGGGTGTCTGAGGTCAGGCCCTTTGACTTTTTGGATGTCGAGACGAAGGCGAAGGAATTATCGAAGCAATCGTATCGCCGTGATGACAGCGGGATGCCAGAAAGCCTTCTGAAGCTTGATTACGATCAGTATCGTGATATTCGCTACAAGACTGAAAAATCCATATGGCGTGATGAAGGACTTCCCTTTCAGGTCCAAGCCTTTCATCGAGGATTCATGTTCAAGGATCGGGTGATCGTTAACCTCATTGACCACGGTTCCAGTGCCCGTGTCGGCTATTCGCCAGATCTTTTCGACTATGGAAGGAATCGCTTTGAGGTGCCGCTTCCTGAAGATCTCGGTTTTGCGGGCCTTCGGTTCCATTACCCCTTAAAACGCGATGAAACGTTCGATGAGATTGCCGTCTTCCTCGGCGCGAGTTATTTCAGGGCTGTGGGGCTAGGCCAGGCCTATGGCCTCTCTGCCCGAGGTCTTGCGATTGATACGGGACTACCAAAGGCTGAGGAATTTCCTATCTTTCGGGAATTCTGGGTTGAAAAGCCAGATAAGGACGCGAACGCTTTGATCGTGTATGCGCTGCTGGATAGCCCGAGTGTCGCTGCGGCCTACCGCTTTGTCCTTCGCCCAGGACTTGATCTTGCTATGGACGTTCAAAGCCATTTTTATTTTAGAAAGAAGGTGGAGCGACTGGGGATTGCGCCGCTCACCAGTATGTTCATGCAGGGTGAGAATACCGATCGGTTTATGGATGATTTCCGCCCCGAAGTGCACGATTCCGATGGGCTTCTGATTGGCAAGAGCACGGGTGAATGGCTGTGGCGCCCCCTCAATAATCCAAAGCAGCTAAGAATCAGTGTGTTCAAGGATGCTAAACCCTCTGGTTTTGGACTGATGTCGCGCGATCGGAATTTCGATCATTATCAGGATTTAGAGGCGGGGTATCATCTTCGCCCCAGTGCCTGGGTGGAGCCGATGGGCGATTGGGGTGCCGGCGGGATTTACCTCATTGAGATTCCAAGTGATGCTGAAAAGTACGACAACATCGTTGCGTTTTGGGTGCCAGATGAGCCTACGGGTGAAGGGAAGGAGCTTCGCTACGATTACCGACTGCACTTTGTGACGAATGAATTCACAGCGCCGAGTGGCGGCAAAGTGGTGTCGACCCGGGTCGGATCGATCGGAGGCAAGACCAGCCGGCGCAAGTTTGTGGTTGATTTCACTAGTCCGATGCTCAAGCTGATGAGCCCTAAGGCAAAGGTAGAGGCAGAGGTGAGCGCTGTGGGCAAGATTACGGATGTGGTCGTGCAGAAGAATGAGGCACAAGGAACCTGGCGGTTGAGCTTTGATCTTGAGCCTGAAAAAGGCCGTAATCCCACCGAACTTCGAGCCATCCTAAAATCAGGCAAGGACATTCTGACCGAGTCTTGGGTTTATCAGTGGAATACGCCGTGAATCAAGTGGTGATGGAGGATGAGGGCGTCGCCGATGCGGTTCTTGAGCGGGTCCAAGAGTACTGGCGAACCTTAGGGCTATCCGATGAGGTCCTGATCGACAGTCTGTCGGCCGACTGTCTCAGTCGGGGACGGCGCCTGGTCAGCAGAACCCACTCAGAAGCACTCCTCAGACGGGCGCTTGAGGAAGCTCAAAGACGTTTCGATCACGCCTTAGCGGCCGCCTTTGGGCTTCCACCCTCCAATGACCCCTATCCCCTAGCCGCTGCGCGGGCAGCGTTTTTGATGGCGCCTGATATCTCGGCTGATACGCTCTTTCGTCACGACGATACGACCCGCCAGCTGCGTGAATCCTTGGCCGGGCAACTGCCGCAGTCGACACCGCCGGAATCGCCCCTAGAGATGCTGCCGGTGCCCCTTGATTTTTGGCTGTTTCAATCCACCGATCGCTGACTCAGGATCCATTCGCATGCCTTCAGCAGCCAAGAAGCTGACTCCAAGAACGATCACCGCTAGACGAATCCTCTTTCTGCTCCTTGTGGGCCTGACGACCTTTCTGGCGATGGTGATGATCACCAGTGCGTTTCTGCAAAACGGCATCACGCCCACTGAATTATTACTGTTGGTTCTCTACACCCTCTTAATCCTGTGGGTGAGTACGTCTTTTTGGACGGCTACCCTAGGCTTCTGGGTCCTCTTGCGGGGGGGGGATCGACTTTCTATTGGCCGACTGGCGCCGAGCCCTTCAACCAATGAGGGGCCTCAAAAGACGGCCCTTGTGATGCCGATCTACAACGAAGATCCGACCCGGGTGACGGCGGGTCTTCGGGCGATGTGGCAATCTCTTGAAGAGATCGGGGAGAGCGATCGTTTTGAGCTTTTTATCCTCAGTGATACCCGCGATCCTGAGGGGTGGATGCAGGAGGAAGCGAATTGGTACCAGATGTGTCTGGACTTCCAGGCGCATGGACGCATTTTCTACCGTAATCGTGAGCGTAACATCGCGCGGAAGAGCGGGAACCTTGAAGAATTCTGTCACCGCTGGGGTGGTCGCTACCGCTACATGGTGGTTCTTGATGCCGACAGCATCATGGCGGGTGAAACACTGGTGAAGATGGCGGATCTTATGGATGCCCACCCGGGGGTAGCCTTGATCCAGTCGCCGCCGTTGCCAGCAAACCAGCACTCCCTCTTTTCCCGGATCCTTCAGTTTGCCAGTAGCTTTTATGGCGATATCTTCATCTGGGGTATTAATTACTGGCAGCTCTCGGGGAGTGGTTATTGGGGGCATAACGCGATCATCCGGATCGCCCCATTTGTGACCCACTGCGGGCTCCCGAAATTGCCGGGACGTGAGCCGTTTGGGGGTGAGATTTTTAGTCATGACACGGTGGAGGCGGCCTTGCTGCGTCAGGCTGGGTGGGAGGTCTGGATCGCCCCGGAACTCAAAGGGAGCTATGAAGAGCTGCCACCGACCTTGATTGATTATGCCAAGCGCGACCGGCGCTGGTGCCAAGGAAACTTGCAACATCTTCGCCTGGTCTTTGCTAAGGGGTTTTCGAGTCTGAGTCGGCTCTATTTTTTGATGGGTATCATGTCTTATGTCTCATCACCTCTCTGGTTCTTGTTTTTAGTCCTCACGGGTTTTGAAGCCTACGTCAAAAGTCAGACCATGCCGGTCTATTTTTTCGGCGACAATTTATTCCCCGTGTGGCCTGAATCCTATGCCGTGGAGATGACCACCGTCCTTTTAGTCACGCTGGTGATGCTGTTCCTTCCCAAAATTTGGAGTCTTATTTTGGGGGTTCTACATTGGCGCCGCTTAAAACTCTATGGAGGCTTATTTAGAGCGACGCTTTCAGTGTTTCTTGAAAGCATCTTCTCGATGCTCACGGCGCCGGTCCTGATGATCTATCAGAGTAAGTTTGTGGTGGCTATTCTGATGCGCCGAAGCGTCGGTTGGCCCCCTCAGAACCGTGACGATCATCGACTGAGTCTCTGGGAGGCCATTCAGGCGCACGGAGAGCATACCGTGATTGGTCTTTTAGCGGGATGGGTCAGCTATGAACATGTCCCAGGATTTTTTCTGTGGCTCGTTCCAGTATTGGCGGGCCTGGTTTTGTCGATCCCGCTCTCGATGGTATCGAGCAGTGCCTGGGTCGGCGTTATCACCCGGAAAATGGGGCTTTTTTTGACCCCCGAAGAGAGTAAAGAGCCGAGGGTTCTGACTCTCCTTAGCGAGAATCTCCAAATGCTGGAAGCTCAGAAGGCTGGACGCCGCCGGACGGGAGAAGTGCGCAATATTGAAGATCCAGGGGTCTGCGCGCTGCATTTGGCGCTGTTGCCCAATCGGCCGGTTAAAAAACGCCAGCGGCACCAGTTGCGTGCGTTGGTCTATGAGCTGATTGAAGAGGGCCCTGAAACGCTTTCAGGGCCTCAGAAACGGAGTCTCATCTCGGATCCAGAAACTCTGGTGAAGCTTCATACGCTCTCATGGAGTGATGATCGAGGTGTTCGTTAATTCCACGGGTTGTTCAGCGTTTTTCCCGAAAAAAGCGTCGTAGTTGCTCGCCGCATTCCACTTCGAGGAGCCCGCCATGGACTTCGATCCGATGGTTTAAAAAGTCAGCATCCTGAAGCCTCAGCGCGCTTCCCGCCGCACCGCGCTTGGGGTCAGACGCCCCATAGACCACTCGCACAATGCGAGCATGGCTCATGGCTCCCATGCACATCACACAAGGCTCTAAAGTGACATAGAGGGTCGCCCCGACGAGTCGATAGTTCTTTAAGGATTGGCCTGCTGCTCTGATCGCAACGATTTCGGCGTGGGCCGTCGGATCGTGATCTGCGATCGGGTTATTGAAGCCTTCCCCGATGACTTCATCGTTTAAGGTGATCAAGGCTCCAACCGGAACCTCGCCAAGACGCTCCGCTCTTTCGGCAAGTTCGAGGGCACGTTTCAGCCAAAAGATATCCTTCTGTAAGACTTGAGAAGACAAAGCGGTGAAGCTCACAATGGGTGGTGGTGAAATGAGGCAATGAGTCGTTATTCGTTATAACTTTCAAATATCATTCCCACTCTATGGTTGCTGGTGGTTTTCCTGAAATGTCATAGGTCACTCTCGAGATTCCAGGGACTTCGTTGATGATCCGGCGTGAGACCAGATCTAGGAAGTCATATGGGAGATGCGCCCAGCGAGCGGTCATGAAGTCGATGGTTTCAACGGCCCTGAGTGCGATCACATAGTCATAGCGCCGACCATCCCCCATGACCCCGACGGATTTAACCGGCAAGAAGACGGCAAACGCCTGGCTGGTTTTTTCGTAGAGGTCATGCCGATAGAGTTCTTCGATGAAGATGGCATCCGCCTTCCGGAGGAGGTCTGCAAAGGGTTTTTGAACTTCCCCCAGAATGCGGACTCCGAGTCCGGGCCCTGGAAATGGATGACGATGAATCATCTCTGAAGGGAGACCCAGTTCGAGACCCATGCTGCGAACCTCATCTTTGAAGAGTTCCCTTAAGGGTTCAACTAACTTGAGCTTCATGTTGTCAGGAAGTCCCCCGACATTATGGTGTGACTTGATGATATGGGCCTTACCAGTTTTAGAGCCAGCGGATTCGATGACATCAGGATAAATAGTGCCCTGAGCCAGCCATCTCGCATCTTTCAGTTTGGCGGCTTCCTCATCAAAAATTTCAACGAAGAGCCGACCAATGATCTTCCTCTTCTGCTCGGGGTCGATCACGCCCTTAAGGGCCTTGAGGTAGCGTTCTTCGGCGTCGACTCGAATCACATGGACCCCCATGTGCTGAGCAAAGGTCGCCATGACCTGATCCCCTTCGTTGAGGCGAAGAAGTCCCGTATCCACGAAGACGCAGGTCAGTTGATCGCCAATCGCTTGATGGAGTAGGGCGGCGACGACCGAAGAATCAACGCCCCCTGAAAGTCCGAGGATAACCTCATCATTTCCTAGGAGGTTTTTGAGGTTCTTGAGGTTGTCCTCAATGATATTCTGCGTGGTCCAAAGGGCTTCGCAGCCGCAAATATCGCTGATGAAGCGCTTGAGTAAGCGAAGACCCTGGCGGGTATGGGTCACTTCCGGATGAAATTGAAGGGCGTAGAAGCCGCGCGCCTCATCCGCCATGCCGGCAATAGGGGCCGTTGCCGTAGAGGCGATTGTTTTAAATCCTTCGGGGAGGAGGGTGACCTGATCCCCATGGCTCATCCATACATCCAAAAGGCCATAGCCCTCAGAAGAGGTGTGGTCCTCAATGTCAGTTAAAAGCCTCGAGTGTCCCCGCGCACGAACTTCTGCGTAACCAAATTCACGATGATCGGAAGCTTCGACCAGACCTCCAAGCTGAATGGCCATGGTCTGCATCCCATAGCAGATTCCAAGAACCGGCACACCCAGAGAAAAAACCAGCGCTGGGGCACGGGGGGTATCCGTTTCCGTGACGGTTTCAGGTCCCCCTGAGAGGATGATGCCTTGAGGCATAAAGTCACGAATGTAGTTCTCGTTACAGTCCCAGGGGTGAATTTCGCAATAAACCCCGATTTCGCGGACTCGTCGGGCGATCAGCTGGGTGTACTGGGAGCCAAAATCAAGAATGAGGACTTTGTGAGCGTGAATATTTTGCATGCAATCGGGAGGCACTTAGACTTTGAGATGGGAGGCCCGATGAGGGCCTGATGGGATCTCCCCCCTCGAGTGAGGTGGATCCAAAGGAAGATTAATCCATCGAGTAGTTGGGGGCTTCCTTGGTGATGGTGACATCGTGGACATGGCTTTCACGAATCCCGGCCGCAGTGACCCTGACGAAGCTTGCCTTGTTTCGCATCTCTTCGATGGTTCTGCAGCCGGTGTAGCCCATCGCAGAGCGCACCCCGCCGACCAGTTGATGGAGGATGGAGACCATGGAGCCTTTGTAGGGGACTCGACCTTCAATGCCCTCGGGAACCAACTTTTCAGCTTCTGTACTTTCCTGAAAATAACGATCGCTGGACCCTTGTAACTGCGACATGGCGCCCAAGGATCCCATGCCGCGATAGGTTTTATAAGAGCGTCCATGGTAGAGCTCAACCTCACCTGGGGCTTCTTCGGTGCCGGCAAAAAGGCCGCCAAGCATGACGGCATATGCCCCGGCCGCTAGGGCCTTGGCGACATCGCCCGAATACCGGATGCCGCCATCGGCGATCAAAGGAACGCCGGTTCCATGAAGCGCATCTGCGACGTTTGAGACGGCCGTGATCTGGGGGATGCCAACACCCGCAACGATGCGGGTTGTGCAGATGGAGCCGGGGCCGATGCCAACCTTGACGGCATCGGCGCCGGCTTCTACGAGGGCCCTCGCGGCTTCACCGGTCGCAATATTGCCGCCGATCACCTGGATGTAAGGGAAATTCGATTTGACCCAGCGGACCCGATCGAGAACACCTTGTGAATGTCCGTGGGCCGTATCAACGACCACCAGATCAACGCCGGCCGCAGCCAAGGCCTCAACCCGTTCCTCAGTCCCCGCACCGGTTCCAACGGCGGCACCCACCCGGAGGCGCTCTTGTTCATCCTTGCAGGCCTGAGGGTAATCTTTCGATTTTTGGATGTCCTTGACGGTGATCATGCCGCGGAGCTGAAAGCGATCATTGATTACGAGGATCTTTTCGATGCGGTGCTGATGGAGAAGGCGAATGGCTTCTTCTTTACTAGCCCCTTCACGAACGGTAATGAGCTTTTCCTTGGGCGTCATAGCTTTTGAGACCGCTTCATCGAGACGTGTTTCAAAGCGAAGATCTCGGCTGGTGACAATGCCAACCAGGTCGCCCTTGTCGACCACTGGGACACCGGAGATGCCCTTGGCGCGAGTTAATTCGAGGACATCCCGAATGGTGGCATCAGGAGATACCGTAATCGGATCCTTGATCACGCCACTTTCGTATTTTTTGACGGTACTCACCTCGTAAGCCTGCCGATCCACGCTGATATTCTTGTGGATGATCCCGATGCCGCCCTCTTGGGCGATCGTGATGGCAAGACGCCCTTCGGTCACCGTATCCATGGCAGCGGAGAGCAGGGGAATGTTGAGAGTAATGGTCCTGGTCAGCTGGGTGGTCAGGCTGACATCTCTCGGCAGAACGGTTGAATGAGCCGGGATCAGAAGGACATCATCGAATGTCAGTGCTTCTTGAATTACTCGCATGGGATCAGCCCGCCTTTCCGTAAACGATGGAAATATATGTGATTAAGGCCTCTGGGGCAAGATGGGGGCATGGCGGTGGGGGGGTATCTTTCTTATTCAAGGGGAGCGCCCGCCTTGATATCCATGGCGCGGTAGGCTTCAGAATGATTTTTGAGCGGGACGTCGCTTATTTGTCCAGCTTCTTTCTCGGCAAGAGGAAAGAAGACATCAATCATGGCGGCTTCTGCAATCGCATCAAAGAATGCGGCTTTGATCGCCCAAGCAAAGACGCCGGCAAAAACTTCTGGCCAGAATGACATCTTAATGGGGATACCATCGATCAAAATTTCAATGCCGCCGAGGACCAGGGGGTAAGCGGCCACAAAGCCGAGCCAGGCAAATGCAGTGACCACGGCACGGTTTTTGGTGAGGGTAAAAAAATGCGACTGATGAACAGCTAAGCCCTCTAGAGCACTTCGCCAGGGATTTTCCAGTTGCCTTTGGAAGTGCCAGGCGAGGAGGGTTTGGTGATTTTGCCTTGATAGCGCCTGAATCAGGCGAGTGCAGAGCTGACGAACCGTTGGGTTTTGAGCCTCGAGCTTGGGGCAAGAGACGAGGGTCACCATATCGGACAGTACCTTTCGAATCGCCTCATCCAGCTCGAACATTTTAGCGGTGCTGGGATAAGCGGCCCACTGTCTTTCCTTCGCATAATCGACCAGAGCTTTCCCCGTCGGAAGCGGCTTGCCTTTGAACTGATCAACAAGAAGACCCAGCTGCGGTATCTTGACGGCATTCAGCCAGAGAGGGCGAATGTGGACCATGAGGGCAGCAAATAGGATAAAACCCACCACGGCACCGAAAGGCCCCAGTGAGCTGGCATTTTTTGCTAAGGAGCCGAAACCAACCAGGGTTCCGGCACCGGCCAGTGTCGCGAAGAGATAGCCAAGGGCCACCCCCAGGCAAAGTAGCATCCGGTAAAGCACATAGGCCATCGACTTCTCGATAGAGCGGATGGCAGCCAAGAAATCAAAATCCCACATGAGGGCTCCTCCCTTTGAATCAGATCATCAATAACGGCATTATGCCAAGGATAGACGCCTTGAGCGTCATCAACGCTTCACCTTGGGGCGAGGGCTCATGCTGCCCCGAGGGGGAAGGCCCGTATGTTGGGTGAGGGCCGGGCGGCTGGGACGTTGATTGCGCCGGCCCTCCGGCGTGATGCCCGTTCCTGCGGGTTGCCAAGATGGAATCAGGTGGTGCTTGCCATTTCCGATCAGATCGGCCCGACCCATTTTCTTAAGAGCCTCTCGAAGCATCGGCCAGTTTTCGGCATCGTGGTATCTCAGAAACGCTTTGTGAAGCCGCCGCTGCTTAATGCCCTTGGGGACAAAAACCTTCTCGCTGGAGCGGCTGATGCGGTGGAGAGGGTCCTTGCCGGTGTGGTACATGGTCGTGGCGTTGGCCATGGGAGAGGGCAGGAAGGCCTGCACCTGATCAGCCCTGAAGCCATGACGCTTGAGCCAGATCGCAAGGTTCAGCATATCCTGATCGGTCGTCCCCGGATGGGCTGCGATGAAATAGGGGATCAGGTATTGTTCCTTACCGGCTTCTTTCGAATAGCGGTCAAACATGGCCTTGAAGGCATCGTAGGTGCCTATCCCGGGCTTCATCATCTTGGACAGGGGCCCTGACTCCGTGTGTTCCGGCGCAATTTTGAGGTAACCGCCGACATGATGGGTCACCAGTTCCTTAACATACTCCGGGGATTTCACCGCAAGGTCATAGCGAAGGCCTGATCCAATCGTAATTTTTTTGATCCCCTTGAGTTCCCGGGCGCGCCGGTAAAGCTTAATGAGAGGCGCGTGGTCGGTGTTGAGATTCTTGCAGATGCTGGGGTAGACACAAGACAGTCGCCGGCAGGACGACTCAATCTCAGGATCGTTGCACGCAAGGCGATACATATTCGCTGTTGGGCCCCCAAGATCGGTGATATGGCCGGTAAAGCTTGGGGAATGGTCCCTGATCGATTCCAGTTCACGAATGATGGAATCTTCCGATCGATTCTGGATGATGCGGCCTTCGTGTTCGGTGATGGAGCAGAAGCTGCAGCCACCAAAGCATCCGCGCATGATGGTCACCGAGTGCTGGATCATTTCAAAGGCTGGGATCTTTTTCTGGCCATAGGTCTGATGCGGCTGGCGGGAATAGGGCAGGTCATAAACCGCATCCATTTCCCGAGTGGTCAGAGGGATGGGCGGCGGATTGATCCACACATCCCGTTCGCCATGTCGCTGCACCAGGGCTCTTGCATTGCCGGGGTTGGTTTCCTGGTGAAGGACTCTTGAGGCATGGGCATAGAGGACCGGATCCTCTTTGACCTGATCGTAGCTTGGGAGACGGATGACGGTTTTAAAGGGGTCGAGCCTTCGGCGTTCAAACCGAAGGGCTGTCTGGTCCCCCGCTTTCTCTGTGCTGCAGCCTGGGGTCTCCATCTGATAAGGATCCACAGGGGGCGCAAGAGGGCCAGGGGTATCCACCTCCGTGGAGTCGATCAAGGAGAAGTCCTCCGGTAGGTTTCTCCCAAGAAGGGCGGTCCCTCGAATATTGTCCAGCGATCGAATGGGTTCACCTGCCGCTAGCCGATGGGCAATTTCGACCACTTGCCGCTCCCCATTACCATAAACCAGAAGATCGGCCTTGGCGTCCATCAAGACAGAGCGCCTCACTTTGTCGGACCAGTAATCATAGTGGGCAATCCGTCGAAGACTGGCCTCAATACCTCCAAGCACAATCGGGGCATCGCGGTAGGCTTCACGGCAGCGTTGGGCATAGACCGTGACGCATCGATCCGGGCGCCTATGGGCTTCCCCATCCGGGGTATAGGCATCGTTTGAGCGGATCCTCCGATCGGACGTATAGCGGTTGACCATGGAGTCCATGTTGCCGCCGGTTACGCCAAAAAAGAGATTGGGTTTTCCAAGGGCCTTAAAATCTTCGGCCGAGGTCCAGTCAGGCTGCGCCATAATCCCGACCCTAAAACCCTGGGCTTCGAGGAGGCGGCCAATGATGGCCATACCGAAGCTTGGGTGATCGACATAAGCATCTCCCGTGACGATGATGATGTCACAGGAATCCCAGCCAAGGGCTTCCATTTCGACCCTCGAGGTCGGCTGTTGCTTCGCGACACCAAAGCGCTTCGCCCAGTGTTTCCGATAGGAAAAAAGATCAGGTGCACGATGCATCGGATGGATTTCGATTGGGATGATGAAAGAAGAGAGGTTGATTACCTCGGTTTAGATCCAAGGATAACCCACTAATATACCCCTTTGAGCCTCATCAAGGGAGCCAGTTC
>Ga0114962_10000117_pt1 | contig 65535 bp, 59 predicted proteins | sample C_130820_MF_Meta_FD_87017 | JGI IMG/M metagenome (GOLD analysis project Ga0114962, IMG submission 87017) | Freshwater microbial communities from Lake Croche, Canada to study carbon cycling - C_130820_MF_MetaG | ecosystem: Environmental > Aquatic > Freshwater > Lake | place: Lake Croche, Canada... | reverse complement strand
ATTTATTATATTTTAAATTTAATTTAGCTCGGTAACTTAAATCATTCTTTTGATTCGTAGTTTCATACGGCACTCCAACATACCTGCCGTAAAGGATAATGTTTCCAATTAATGGCTGAAATAGTTGCCCTTCTAACGTTACCGCTGTTTTACCTGGAATTTGTAATCCCAAACCTGCTGTCACACCGTGCAAAGCAGTTTTTTCTTCCTCCACATATTCTGTTTTATTCGCCGAAATTTTTCGGGCAATTGATTTGCTGTAAAGACTAAAAAAAGGGTACAAATACGTATGGTTTTTTCCTGTTTTTTGATTGAATTGCAATCCCAATTCCGCCATTCCTCCTCGATAAGCAGCAAATAAATCACCGTCTAAATTATTGGTGTAATTGTCAGGTGCAATGAATGTGTAAGAACTTTTGTCAACCATTGAATTGGTAATATTTCCTAGTGTATTTAGTTGTAGAAAAAACAATTTCGATGATCCTGGGTTTTGAAAGGTAATTTTGGTTCTAAAATTAAAAGTTAATTGTTTTTCATACCATGAGATTTGACTCGCGCCAATCCCTGTTTCTAGCTTAAATTTTTGCCCCCAAAATACATTAGGAACAAAAAGGAAGAACAGCATTAAATAAGTTATTTTATTTTTCATTTTAATTTTGGGTTAGATGATTACCAATATTTACCTTTTCTTTTTATACCAAAGATAATTCCTCTTAGGATGATAATCAAATGAAAATATAAGCTTGGGATGATACCAAAATGAAATGATATAACATCAAACCTTTCTTTCCAAGATTTTTTTAAATTTTGAACAGATGCTCCGCCTATTAAATATTTACAAATCGAATAATTTGTTTTCGTAATTATCGTACTTTTTTTTAAGCAATTTATTTCCCAATCAATATCTGAACTAAGGTCATAGTTCATTGAATACATGGGAACTAACACTCTTTTTACCAAAAAAGCTTGATGACATACCAACATTCCATATTTAAAATCCTGCCATTTTAATTTATTAGGTAATTTATGTGGAGTGAATTTGCTCCGCAATCCAATGACTTGGTTATTTTCGTTCACGAAAATTGCATCCCCGTATAAAACATCCGGGTTATTTTTTAAATCAGATAGGATGTTAAATAATGTGGTTTCTTCTGCAAAAGTATCTCCTGCATTCATAAATAACAGGTATTTCCCTGTTGCTGCTAAAATACCCTTGTTCATAGCATCATAAATACCTTTGTCTTTTTCTGAAATTAGCTGATCAACTTGAATGGGATGATTTTCAATTATTTTTAAAGTTTCATCCTTGGAAGCCCCATCCACAATAATATATTCAATTGCTTCCGGATTTTTTTGCTCAAAAATACTATCCAAAGTACGTTGAATAAATGCTTCAGCTTGATAAGTAATCGTTATGATACTTAGTAATTTAGACATTATTTAAACTATTAAAATACAATTGAACATGTTTATTTACGATGTGCATTTCTTCATAATTTTGCTCTGCTTTTTCTCGTGCTTTTTTACTAAACTCTAATTTATTTTCTAAACAAACTTGTATACCATTTGCTAAATCTGCTTTGTCTTTGAATTTAGCTACATATCCGTTATTTAAATGATCAATCATTTCAGGAATTCCACCTACTTCAAATCCCAAACAACTAGTTCCGCAAGATAGGGCTTCCATAATCGTGTTGGGTAAATTTTCTTCCAAAGAGGGCGTAATAAATACATCCGAAGCCTTATAAATGTCTACCATTTTTAATTCCTCAGAAATTTTACCAAGCACGTGTATAGGTAGTGGAATTTCTTCGATTAAACGCTGATTTGTGATTTCCCCAATAATCAATACTTCTGTTTTACTAGCCTCTTCAGGATGATTTTTCTTCCATATTTGAAGAGCATTTTTGAGATACTCAAAACCTTTATTAGGTGCAGAAACACGCATGGCCACAAAAAGTAAGTAATTTTTATCCATCGACAAATGAAGATTTTGTCGCGCTATTTCTTTGTCTTTATCTTGAAAAATTGATAAATCTATGGCATTGGGTATCGTTTCAATGCTATGATTCATCAACAAACTACTACTTTTCGCTATTTTTTCTAACCATTGGGAACATGTAATAAATCTTAAATGATCAGATTTAAAAGCAATTACCTTTTCCTTCCAAAGTCGGTTTGATAAATCGCCATTACTTGGTTTTTTTAAAAATTTGCATTCGCCGCAGATTTCTTGAAAGTGGTTACAATCTCCGCTATGATGACATCCTCCTGTAAACGCCCACATATCATGTAGGGTCCAAAAAACAGGTTTGCCTAATTCACTTAATTGACGGATATTTTGGATAGATAAAAACCCAAAATTTACCCAATGTAAATGGATGATGTCCGCCTCTTTAATCAAATGATGTTGTGAAATATCTGTGCCAAAAATACCTGGGTTAAAAAGAAAACGAATCGATTTGTCCTTTTCGAAAAACCAAAAATAAATTCTTTCTCCAATGAATCGTAAGAAGGCCTTCCCTTTTTTCCAATACGTATCCCCTAAAGGAATAGAACCATCATTTCCCGTTTTTTCTTGAACCAAAAAATGAACTTCATGTCCCGCTTTTTGGAGCGCTTTATAGAGTCGGCCACATGCTATACCTGCACCACCATTTTGATTATGGTAGGAAAGTAAAACGATCTTTAGACGTCTTTGAATCATTTTTTTTGGGCCGTAATTAATATATATGGCGAAAATAATTTCGTTTCAATAGGCACTATTTTGAAAAATATCTTCAAGGGTATCCAACAAGCTTTTTTGAATATTTTTACCCACAATGGTTGTGTAGATTCATTTTCTAACCAAAGCATAAATCCACCCGTATATTCCACTTGTATATTCTTTAATCCTAAATCTTGACAGATATTTTGAAGCAATTGAATATCCATGCAGGGGATATAATGCTTGTTGTAATTTTCTATATCAAATGTTTTTTGAAACCATCCATTGAGTCCTTTGAAATTGGGAAGGCTAATGAATAGGTTTCCTTGTGGTTTCAAAAATGCCAAATGGCGAGCAATGATATCTGTTGTATTTTCAAAATGTTCAATCAATCCGTTTGAAATAGCTAAATCAAATGTGTTATACAGGGTCAAATCCTCTGAAAATAAATCTTTTTCTACAATTTCAATACTTCCTTCACAGTCGTTGGCTGTTTTGAGTTGTTCTACCAATTCTGGTAAAATGACAAAATCCAAAAGTGTTGGCTGAATATTTAATTCTTTTCTTGCCCAAACCGAATAATAGCCAGGAAAACCGCCAATTTCAATTAAATTTTGGGTAGATTTTTTTTGAGCAATTTCTTTTAGTTCCTTGGTGAACGGATAATTGGATGGAATTTTAAAGATTAAATGATCTTTATTAAGCCAATAGTTTTTCCAAAATTGATAATCCGTTAAAGACTTTTCAGCCATCTGTATGGGGAATTTTGTAAAATAGGATAAATAGAAAGCAGCAATTTACACATTAGTATTTGGATTAGAAAGTAGAATTAAGCTCTTAGATTGTATTTTGTGATTGCTAAATTGTAACTTTATAGTTTGGTGTAAGATATAGTTCTATATTTTTATTTGTATGATTTTAAAGGGTAAAAAAGTATTGGTAACAGGAGCTGATGGATTCATCGGGAGCCACCTTGTTGAAAGATTATTGGATGAAGGTGCTTTAGTTAAAGCTTTTGTTTATTACAACTCTTTCAATAGTTGGGGATGGCTAGATAGTTTTCCTAAGGAAAAATTAGAACAAATCGAAATTTTTGCAGGAGATGTACGTGATCCTTATGGAGTCAAAGAATCCATGAAAGGTTGCGATGTTGTTTTTCATTTGGCCGCATTAATCGCGATTCCTTACAGCTATCATTCCCCTGATTCATATGTAGATACAAATATCAAAGGGACTTTGAACATTGTTCAAGCGGCCAAAGAATTGGGTGTTGAAAAAGTATTAGTTACTTCAACTTCAGAAGTATATGGTACTGCATTATATGTTCCAATTGACGAAAAGCATCCAAAACAAGGGCAATCGCCTTATTCGGCCACAAAAATCGGGGCAGATCATATCGCTGATTCTTTTTATAGAAGTTTTAATTTGCCTTTGACCATCGTTCGTCCTTTTAACACCTTTGGTCCAAGACAATCAGCTAGGGCGGTCATTCCAACTATCATCACACAATTATTGGCAGGAAAAACAGAAATAAAATTAGGTGCATTACATCCAACCAGAGACTTGGTATTTGTAAAAGATACCGTGAATGGATTTGTTGAAATTGCCCAATCAGATACTTTAGTGGGTCAAGAAGTAAATATTGCCACGGAATCAGAGATAACAGTCGGGGATTTAGCTTTAAAGTTAATTGAACTTATTAATCCCAATGCCAAAATCATTAGTGACGATATCCGTTTAAGACCTGAAAAAAGTGAAGTGGAAAGATTATTTGGTTCCAATCAAAAAATTAAAGAAAATACCAATTGGCTTCAAAAATATTCATTTGATGAATCTTTGAAAGAAACCATCGAATGGTTCAGTCAAGTAGAGAACTTAAAACAATATAAAACAGATATTTATAATGTTTAACAAAGAGATAAAATTTATCAAAGATCAATTTCCTCAACTTGATTTTATCCCTTTACATGCTCCCATTTTCTTTGGGAACGAAAAAAAATATTTGCTTGAAACCATTGATTCCACCTTTGTTTCTTCGGTGGGCCCATTCGTAGATCAATTTGAAAAAAGTTTGCAAGCTTACACTGGTACTCAAAAGGCTATTGCTGTTGTAAATGGCACAGCTGCCCTTCAAGTAGCCTTGCGCTTGGTTGGAGTGAAGGAAGGAGATGAAGTGCTTACTCAAGCATTAACTTTTGTAGCAACGGCCAATGCCATTCAATACAATGGCGCTACTCCCGTTTTTTTGGATGTTGATTTAGATACTATGGGATTGTCGCCAATGGCTGTTTCCATATACTTAGAAACATTCGCTGAATTGCGTAAGGAGGGGTGTTTTAATAAAAAAACGGGTAAAAAAATCGCAGCGTGTCTACCGATGCATACCTTCGGGTTTCCTGTTCATTTAAATGAGTTAATCCAAGTGTGTAACCAATGGCAAATTCCGATTGTGGAAGATGCTGCAGAATCGATTGGTTCCGAGTATCAAGGAAAAATGACGGGTTCCTTTGGACAAATGGGAACTTTTTCATTCAATGGAAATAAAACGATCACTTGTGGAGGCGGTGGAGCCATTGTTACAAATGACTTATCTTTAGGTGCTCATGCCAAGCATTTGACGACAACCGCAAAGCAAGCACATCCTTATGAATTTTTTCATGATGAGCTGGGATATAATTATCGAATGCCCAATTTAAATGCGGCCTTGGCTTGTGCTCAATTAGAATTATTGCCTCAGATTTTAGAAAATAAACGTCATCTGGCAACTCAGTATCAATCATTTTTTGCCCAACAAGGAATAGAATTTAAAACAGAGTTACCCAATACAAAAGCCAATTATTGGCTGATGTGTCTGCAACTAGAGAATAGAGTAGAAAGGGATTTGTTTTTAAAACAGAGTAATGAAAATGGAGTAATGACTCGTCCTATTTGGCAATTAATGTATCGGTTACCGATGTACAAAGATTGTCCACGAGACGAACAAGTCAATGCGCAGTATTTAGAAGATCGAATCGTTAATATTCCAAGCAGTTACCGACCTTAATTGATTAATATGGAGAATCTTGTACTTATTGGAGGTGGAGGTCATGCAAAATCTTGTATTGATATTATTCAATCCACATCCCTATATAATATGATAGGATATGTGGATTTTGAGCCAAATTTAGATTCAAAATTTGGAATACCTTATTTGGGGAAGGACGAGGTTTTAGTTGATTATATTCAAGGGAATCAATTTTTAATTTGTTTGGGTCAAATGAATTCTTCTAACAATCGCGAAAGGATTTTTAACGAAATGAAAGCATTGGGTGCAAAATTTGCTACCATTATTTCACCGATTGCCAATGTTTCTAAATTCGCTAGTTTAGGTGAAGGAAGTATCATTTTTCATGGCGTAACCATTCAAGCGGATGCCCTCATTGGAAATAATTGTATTGTGAACAATCATTCTTTGATTGAACACGATTGTCAAATTGGAAATAATTGCCATATTTCGACGGGTGCCATTGTTAATGGAAATGTAAATATCTCGGATGGTGTTTTTATTGGAAGTGCAGCCGTTTTAAAACAAGGAATTTCGATTGGCGAAAAAGCTGTAATTGGGATGGGTTCTATCGTTTTAGTAAATGTAGAAGCAAATCAAGTTATTTTTGGTAATCCAGCAAAATTGAAATAAATGAATCAGACAATCATCATTGCTGAAGCGGGAGTCAATCATAATGGTAATATGATGTTGGCCAAAAAATTAATCGATGTTGCGGTTGAAGCTGGTGTAGACTATGTTAAATTTCAGACTTTTAATGCCAATTTATTGGTGAGTAAATCGGCACAAAAGGCTGAATATCAAAAAAATAATGGTCAAAATAACGAATCTCAGCATGAGATGTTAAAGAAGTTGGAATTAAGTTGGGAAGATCACTTAGAGCTCATTGAATATTGTAAGGTAAAATCCATTCAGTTTTTTTCAACCGCTTTTGATTTAGAGAGTTTAGCTATTTTAAGTAAACTGGGTTTTCAGTTATTCAAAATTCCTTCGGGAGAAATTACTAACTTGCCCTATTTAAAGAAAGTGGCATATTTAGCGAATGAAGTTATCTTGTCTACAGGAATGTGTACTTTAGAAGAAGTTGGAGAAGCCATTCAGGTATTGACAAATGGAGGAGTTGGATTAGATAAAATCTGCGTTTTGCATTGTAATACAGAATATCCAACACCAATGAAGGATGTTAACTTATTAGCAATGAATGAAATTGGTCGAAAATTTCACGTGAGGGTTGGCTATTCAGATCATACCTTGGGAATTGAAATACCGATTGCGGCAGTCGCTTTAGGGGCTTCTGTAATTGAAAAGCATTTCACCTTGGACAGAAACATGGATGGGCCAGATCATAAAGCTTCTTTGGAACCCAAAGAATTAAAAGCCATGGTTTACGCTATTCGAAACATTGAATTGGCTTTGGGTTCAGGACTTAAAATGCCTTCTGATTCTGAGAAAAATAATATGTCCATTGCTAGGAAAAGTATTCATTTGAAAAGTGATAAGAAAAAAGGAGAGGTTTTGACTGAACACGATTTAGTGATGTTAAGACCCGGTGACGGCATTTCACCCATGCGAATGGAAGAATTCATCGGTAAGATTTGTCAACGTGATTTATCATCGGGACATCCATTGAAAATAGAGGATATTGTATGATGAAAGTTTTAGTTCTAACTAGTTCACGGGCTGATTTTGGTATTTATTTGCCATTATTGAAAGAATTGGAAAAGGATCCTTTTTTTAACATGGAAATTCTTTCATTTGGAACCCATCTGTCCAAGGAACATGGTTATACCATCGATGATATTGAGCGGAATGGATTCAAGGTAAAATATACAATTGAAACGATTCCTAAAGATGATTCTATTTTTGAAGTAACTACTTCTATGGGAATAACAACCATGTTATTTGCTGAATTTTGGGGAAAGAAATACAAGAGTTACGATGTGGTATTTTGTTTGGGAGATCGCTATGAAATGTTTGCAGCGGTTGCGGCAGGCATTCCTTATCAAATCCCTTTTGCTCATTTACATGGAGGTGAAACAACGCTTGGAGCCATAGATAATGTCTTTCGACATTCGATCAGTTTAGCTTCTAAATATCATTTTGTTGCCACTCCTTCCAATGCAAAACGTTTAGAAGAGGTGATTGGAAGACAAGAAGGAATTCACTTGGTTGGAGCTTTGAGTTTAGATAATTTGAACAATTTTGATGTACTTTCTTTAAAGGAATTTAAACAAAATTTTGAAATTGATTTATCCCCCAAAACTATTTTATGTACGGTACATCCTGAAACAGTTGGGAATGTAGCGAATCATCAAAATGTCATTGAACTAATTTTAGCCGTCGAAGTATTGAAGGATTATCAGTTTTTAATTACTTTGCCAAATGCGGATTCCCATAGTTTTGAAATGAGAAAGGCCATGATGGTTCATTTTCAATACAATGAACGAGTGAAAATGGTAGAAAATTTAGGTACAAAAGGTTATTTTTCCGCCATGTACCATTGTGCTATGCTACTGGGGAATACTTCCAGTGGAATCATAGAAGCTGCATCTTTTGGAAAATATGTAATTGATTTAGGGGATCGACAAAAAGGAAGAGAGGCCGGTGAAAATGTGTTTCATGTTCCATTTGAAACGGATAAAATCATTGAAAAAGTTCGAGAAATTGAGCGACTTCCCAAATGGACGAAAGGGAATTTATACGACAATGGAGGTGCAGTAGGTCGTATCATTGACGTATTGAAAAATTTGTAGTATGGAAAAAAAACAAGATTTTAAACGGTATTTGATTTCACAAAACGAATCCGTTCATGTGGCATTACAAATGCTTGACAATTTGGCTTCAGATGCTGTGTTGTTCGTAGTAGATGCGGAGGATAAACTTGTTGGATCTATCACAGATGGTGACATGAGGCGTGGATTTATCAAAGGATTGAACTTGCAAAGTCCATTGATTAACTTTTTATTCTCAAGTCCCAAATTCATTCGGTCTGGAGAAAATGCCATTAGTCAAATCGTCGAATTTCGGAAAAAGGATATCATGATTGTTCCGGTGTTGGATCAAAATGAGTGCATCGTTAATGTCTTAAATTTAAAACATCACACTTCTTATTTACCCATTGATGCGGTTATTATGGCTGGAGGAAGAGGAGAAAGATTAAGGCCTTTAACAGATTCTGTTCCTAAACCTTTATTGCCCATTTCTGGCAAACCAATTATTGAATATAATTTAGACCGTTTAAAAGATTTTGGAATTGAGGATATCTGGATTTCTGTCAACTATTTGGCTGAACAAATCATGGATAGATTCAAGGAAGGTGCTGATAAATCAATGAACTTAAAGTATGTGCAAGAATCTAAATCGTTGGGAACGGCAGGTGCTCTTTCCTTAATTGACGGTTTTTCGCATGATACGATATTATTGATGAACTCTGATTTGTTGACAAATATTAATTTCGAAGAATTTTTCTTGTTTTTTCAGGAGCAAGAAGCTGATTTGGCAGTGGCTTGTATTTCTTATCAAGTGAATATACCATATGCAGTTATTGAAGAAGATAATTTTCAAATCAAAGGCTTCAAAGAAAAACCTACCTATACCCATTTCACCAATGCAGGGATTTATTTGATGAAGCGGGAAATGTTGGAATATATCCCCAAAAATGAGTTTTTTAATGCAACGGATTTGATGCAAAACTTAATTGAAACCCATAAAAAAGTGGTTTCTTACCCCATGTTAGGTTATTGGTTAGATATTGGCAAACATGAAGATTATCAAAAGGCTCAAGAAGATATAAAACATATTAAATTATGAAGCCTTTAGTTCTTATACCTGCTAGATCCGGAAGTAAAGGAGTTCCTTTGAAAAACATCAAGGAATTGAATGGAAAGCCTTTGATTTACTACACCATCGAAGCCGCTCAAATGCTATTTCCAAATCAGGAAATTCTTGTTTCTACTGATGGTGAGGATATCAAAAATGTAGTAGAAAAATTTGGATTAGAAGTGCCTTTTTTGCGCCCTGCACACTTGGCTCAAGATAATTCCGGAACCTATGAAGTACTGTTGCATGCCATTGAATGGGCTGAGTCGAACGGTGATCAACCTGATTGTTTGATTTTATTGCAAGCGACTTCTCCCTTTAGAACTTCTAAACAAATAGAAGAAGCGTTAGCGCATTTTGACCCATCCATTGATATGGTCGTTTCTGTGAAAGAAACCAAGGCAAACCCGTATTTTGTTTTGATGGAAGAAGATGAGGAAGGTTTTTTAAAAAAATCGAAAAACGGAAATTTCGTAAGAAGACAGGATGCTCCAAATGTTTATGAAATAAATGGTGCCATTTACGTCCTGAATGTTCAATCCTTGAAAAATGGACCCATTTCTTCTTTCCAAAAAATTCGAAAATATGTCATGGACGAATGGAGTTCCCACGATATAGATACAGAATTAGATTGGTTATTAGCGGAAAAGATGATCGAAAAAATGAATATTGATTAAAATAATGTCAAGTATTAAAAAGCAATCTATATTGAGTACTGTTTATTCTTACTTTGGGGTAGGAATAGGGTTGCTTACGCAGGGCTTCATTTTACCCAATTTTTTTGAGACGAACCAAATTGGCTTAATGGCCATTTTATTGAGTTGGATGTATTTGATAGCACAATTTGCAAGCTTGGGATTCAATCATGCGGGGACTAAATATTTTTCGTTTTTTAGGAATTCCTCGCCCAAAAATTTAGGATATCTCAATTTAGGCTTGAAAACTCAAACCATTGGTTTTTTTTTAAGTGTCGTTTTTCTTTTTCTTTTCAAAGATCAAATCATATCCAATCAAAATATTCAAGATAAAGCGGTATTGGATAAGTTTTTCAAACTGATTATTCCAATTACATTGGCAACTATGTTGTTTAATTTATTTGACAATTATGCCAAAGGCTTGTATAATACTGTTGCGGGTAATTTATATAGTCAGTTTTTTCAGCGACTTTTCACCTTGTTAGTCGCTCTTTTATATGTGTTCGATATCGTTGATTTTGAGCGTTTTATGTATTTGTGGGTAATAGGTTTGGCATTACCAACTGTTTTAATGATTTATACTGCCGTAAATCTTGGGCCTTTGAATTTTCAGAAAAATGTTCATTTTTTTCAATCTAAGATTAAAAAGGAATTTTATGTTTTTGCAGCATTTAGTGTATTGACAGGTTTATCTTCCATGATTATTCTACAATTGGATAAAATCATGGTTAATTCATATTTGGGATTAAGTAGCACCGGTATTTATAGTACTTGTTTATTGTTTTCTAGCGTAATGGGCATGGGCTATTTATCCGTCATCAAAGCTTCATCTGCTGTGGTGATTAATGCTATGGAAGAAAATGAATATGGAATAGTTAAAACGATTTACCAAAAAAGTAGTATTAATTTATATGCCTTTGGATTATTGACGTTGCTTTGTACGTGGATTAACATAGATCAACTTTTTGGACTAGTTAAGCCAGAATATGCAGCAGGTAGAACGGCATTAATCATCATTGGAATTAGTAAATTATTTGATTTATTGAATGGTATCAATGGATTAATTTTGTCCAATTCCAAATACTTTAAATTAGATTCTATTTTAATTATCAGTTTTGTGTTGATTCTTTTTTTATTGAATAAATGGCTGATTCCTTTATATGGAATTAATGGAGCAGCTTTTTCAGCCTTGTTATCGGTGGTTTATTATAATCTTGCTAGAACAATTTTAATTTGGAAATTTTTCAACATGCAACCTTTCGGATGGGAACAATTGAGCGCTACACTCATATTTGTCGCCGTTTTGTATGTAGGTTTTCTTTTACCTAACACCCCCTCTCTTTTACTGAGTATATTTTATAAATCTCTTTTGGCAACTTTGTTATTTACCTTTTTGATTTATATTTTTCGGTCTGTTCCTGATTTCAATCAATTTGTCAACTTTGGATTACAAAAAATAAAAAAATGGCGATAAATTTTATTTACTTTCTTTCCAAAGTGTATACTTCTTTACTTTCAATTTTGAAAGTAATCCTTCAGACCGATTTTAAAGTAGAAAAATTAAATCTAACAGAATCAGAATGTATCATTTTAGGAAATGGACCTTCTATCAATGAAACCATTAAAAAAGATTTGGAAAAAGTGCAACAGATGTTTTCCATTTGTGTCAATCATTTTGCTTCCACAGATCAATATGTGATCATTCAACCTAAAATGTACATCCTTTTGGATCCTCTTTTCAAGGACCCAGTATATGAATTGGGCCAAAAACTAATGGATAATCTATTGAATCAAACAACTTGGCCTTTGATTGTTTTTATGCCGCAGGATTTTAAAAAATCACCCAAGGTGTTACAACAATTAAGTACCAATAAAAATATTCGATGCTATTTTTTCAATTATACCATTGTGAATGGATTTGAAAGTTTGAATCAATTTTTTTTCAAAAAAGGTTGGGGAATGATCCAATCTCAAAACATTTTAGTTTGCGCGATTTTTCAAACTTTGCAATTAGGTTTTAAAAAAATTTACATTACCGGTGCTGATCATACTTGGCATGAAAATATGCGTGTTTCTGATGTGGATAATGCTTTAATTTTGAACGATACCCATTTTTATGGTGCAAAGAATATTAATTTAAGTACTCGATTTGCCCCAAAACCGATGATTGAATCTCAGCTAGCGATTCAATTTCTATCTCTGCACAAAGTATTTTTGGGTCATCAAAAAAATGCTCAACTCGCAAAAGATTTAGGAGTTAAAATCATCAACGTTAGTCTACATAGTAATATTGATGTATATGAACGAGGGGGGATTGATGTTTGAGGTAAGATGTATGATGTATGAGATGTATGATGTATGAGGAAAGATGTATGATTTAAGAATTCTACATTTCATAATTCATAACTCATAATTCATAATTCATAACTCATTTCAATTCTTCAAGTGAATTTTTATATTCGACAATTTCTTTAGCTAATCGTTGGTATTGTTTCACTTTATATGAATTGCCTTTTTTTCGGGCGATTCTTGCTAATCCTAAATAAGCTAAACCACGAATGTCTTTTGTGAATCGTTCTTCAAATGGAAATTCAAGAGATTTTAGGTAAAAATTTTCTGCATTAGTTAAATTGTTTTTTTTATGCTCCTCCGATAATCCTTTAAAAACCCAAGCTGCACCAAGAAAATAGGGAGATTTGATATTCTCTAGTTGTTGAATGTATTTCTCGGCTTCTTCAAAATATCCAGAAAGTGAAAGCATTTCAGCTCTTTGCAAGATATACCAGTGATTATTGGGAAACTTCTGAATCAATAGTTGATTAAAGGGAAGTGCTTTTGCAGGTGTCCCTTCGTATTTATTATAAATATAGCCTAAATAAAAAAGCGACTCATTTTTGACGAACATGGTTTTTTTTGTAGCCATTTCAAGGTTATTTAGACCTGTTTTTTTATCACCATCTTGGAAAAAAAACATAAAAGGTTTTATCACGGGATGTAAATCTGGGTAGGATATTCGGTAAAAATTATAAATGCCGGAGGAATAAAGAAACTCAGGTTGTTTATCTGTGTTTTTTAAGCCAATTTTTATGAATGAATAGGCTTTCTTTGCATAAGCAACCGCAGACATAAAATTTTGATTATCTGCTTCAAAAGCTGCCAAAAAACCCAATGAGGCAGAACAGAAAAATGCTGATTCCAAATCATTGTTATTTTTATCAAAAGTATTTTGAGCCAATTGATAGCATTTCTCTAGATAAGCTAAGTAGTTTTTGCTTTGGACCGGGTGATCTTTCAATGGAAAATATTGCTGCTCCCATTGCATCGCGAAAAGTAGATAAGCTGCAGGATTATTCGGGTATCTGTTTTTGACTTGCAGAAATGCCTCCGAACTTTCTTTGAATTTGTAACTATATAAATCATTTAATCCATCTACGATTAAATTTTTGGTAATTGGATCTTGTAATACTTGACCCCAACTAAATAACGGAAATAAAATGCATATGATGAAAAATAGACGGCGCATAGTAGTGATTTTGATTTACAAATGTAAGTATTAGTGTGGTTTTTAGGCCTATTTTTTTACTTTTGTTGATAATTCTTTTTTCATTTTTCTAAGTATGATATCCTACCAACAATTTACACTTTCTAACGGTCTTCAAGTTATTGTTCATGAGGATCAAAGTACTACGCTCGCTATCATGGATGTCATTTATGATGTAGGAAGCCGTGATGAAAATGAATCAAGAACTGGTTTTGCCCATTTGTTTGAGCACTTGATGTTCGGGGGTTCAGAAAATATCCCAGACTATGATACTCCCTTACAAATGGTTGGAGGTGAAAACAATGCTTTCACTTCACCTGATTTGACGAATTATTATATTTCTGTTCCATTTCAAAATTTGGAAACGGCTTTTTGGTTGGAGTCAGACCGAATGAAGCAGTTGGCATTCAATCCGCGCTCTTTAGAGGTGCAAAGAAAAGTAGTAATAGAGGAGTTTAAACAAAGGTATTTGAATCAACCTTATGGAGATGTTTGGTTAAAGTTTCGTCCATTTATTTATGAACGGCATCCTTACCGTTGGGCAACAATTGGTGCAGATATTAAGCATATTGAAGACGCAACTTTGGAAGAGGTAAAAGCTTTTTTTGAAAAATTTTATGTTCCAAGAAATGCAATTTTAGTAGTAGCGGGTAGAGTTTCTGTAGAAGAGGTCAAACTTTTAGCTCAAAAATGGTTTGAACCTATTCCAGGAGGGGTAAAACCTGTAAGAAATCTACCACAAGAACTTAGTTTTTCTTCGAATAAGAAATTGGAAATAGAAGGGAATGTACCTTCCAATCGCATTTATAAAGCTTTTCAAGTAGTAGGTAGATATGATAAAGATTATCATTCAATCGATTTATTGTCTGATTTGTTAGGACGTGGAGAATCTTCATTTTTGTACGAACACCTTGTTCACAATGAGCGTATTTTTGATAATTTACAGTCGTATTTGATGGGAAGTTCTGATCCTGGATTAATGGTTATTCAAGGACAAGTGTGTGAAGGTGTTGATATTGCATTGGCGGATAAAGCCTTAGAGGATTTGTTAAAGGGATTTGTCAAAGAGGGGATAACGGAGGAGGCTTTACAAAAGGTAAAGAATCAAGCAGAGTCAAGTTTAGTTTTTTCTGAAGTTGAGGTTTTGAATAGAGCCATGAACTTGGCGATGGCAGCCAATGCAGGTGATGTTGCATTTGTTAATCAAGAAATCGATAAAATTCAATCTGTTCAAAAATCAGATTTAGAATTTTGGGCAGAAAAATTGTTTTTAAGAGATTCTTCTTGCACCTTGTGGTATAAGAAAATCTTGAAATAGTCTGTTGCGATAATTGTTGAAATATGAAAATTCGAGTAGGGCAAGGTTACGATGTTCATCAATGGAAGGAAGGTCGTCCTTGTATTTTAGGAGGTGTGCATATTCCTTCAGATAAAGGGCCTTTAGGCCATTCAGATGCAGATGTGGTTTGCCATGTTTTGTGCGATGCTTTATTGGGTGCTGCCAATATGAGAAATATTGGGTTCCATTTTTCCGATAAAGATCCTCAATGGAAAGGTGTAGCTTCAACTTTGTTGTTACAAAAAGTAATGGAAATGATTCGTGAACAAGGTTGGGAATTGGGAAATGCGGATGTCACCATCATTTTAGATCAACCAAAACTGAATCCTCATATTCCAGGCATTAAAGAAAATTTAGCTTCCGTCATGGGAGTTGATTTAGACCAAATATCGGTGAAAGCCACAACTTCCGAAGGAATGGGCTTTGTAGGTAGAGGAGAAGGTATTTCAGCGATGGCTGTTGCATTAATTCAAAAATAGAGGGCGATGCTGATTGATTTAGAAAAAGAACGGTTAGAAATATTGAAACGTTATCGCAAGTTATTGCGGACGGCTAAACCGTTTCTAAAGGATGATGATGCAAAGCAGATTAAAAAAGCATTTTTGCTTTCAGCAGAGGCACACAAAGATATGCGTCGGAAATCAGGCGAGCCTTATATTTATCATCCTTTGGCTGTTGCTCAGATTTGTGTTGAAGAAATTGGTTTAGGTACCACTTCCATTATTTCAGCTCTTTTGCATGATGTTGTTGAGGACACCAATTTTACTTTACAAGACATTGAGAAGCGATTTGGTAAAAAAATTGCTTCCATCATAGATGGCTTAACCAAAATCGCAGGAACTTTTGAATATGGAACTTCGCAGCAAGCGGAGAATTTCAGAAAAATGTTATTGACTTTATCAGATGATATTCGAGTAATTTTAATAAAACTAGCAGATCGCTTACATAATATGCGAACTCTGACTAGCATGGCCAAGGAAAAGCAAATGAAAATTGCATCTGAAACCATTTATTTATATGCTCCTTTAGCTCATAGATTAGGCTTAAACGCTATTAAAACCGAATTAGAAGACCTTGGCCTTAAGTTTACAGAACCCGAAGCCTTTAAAGAAATTTCTAATAAATTAATGGAAAACAAACGGAATAGAGAAAGTTTCGTGGATCATTTTATCAAACCCATTAAAAAATCATTGGATGATTTAACTTTTAACTATACGATTAAAGGCAGACCAAAATCCATTTATTCAATTTATAATAAAATCAAAAAGGGGAATACCGCTTTTGATAAAATTTATGATTTATTTGCGGTAAGAGTCGTATTAGATGTACCCATTGAGCGTGAAAAAGCAGATTGTTGGGAAGTTTATAGTATTGTAACAGATCATTATCGACCCAATCCAAGTAGGTTAAAAGATTGGGTTTCCACTCCCAAATCCAACGGTTATGAATCCTTGCACACAACTGTGATGAGCATGCCTTTTGGAATGGATAAAGAAGGTCGTTGGGTGGAGGTTCAAATTCGTACTAAACGAATGGATGAAATTGCTGAAAAAGGAGTTGCCGCCCATTTTAAATACAAAGGAACGGATACTCGGACAAGTCAAGCTTTTGAATCTTGGCTAAGTCAAGTCCGAGAGGCTTTAGAGAACAATGACAAGAGTCAATCGGCTGTTCAATTAGTGGATGATATCAAAAATTCACTTTACAATGAGGAGGTTTTTGTTTTCACTCCTAAAGGGAAATTGGTTGTGATGCAAGTTGGAGCGACGGCGCTAGATTTCGCCTTTGAAATACATACAGAGGTTGGTGCAAAGTGCATTGGTGCCAAAGTAGGAGGGAAACTAGTTCCTTTATCTCACAAATTGGCTAATGGAGATCAAATCGAAATTCTAACCTCTTCCAAGCAAAAGCCTTCAGAAGATTGGTTAAGAATTGTGATGACCACAAAGGCGAAAGCGCGTATCAAGGATTGTATCAAAGAGGATAATAAATCTTATTTGATTAAAGGTCGTGATTTGATTGAGCATCGTTTAAAAATATTAGGCTATCCTCTTTTATCGCTAGAAATAACTAATCAATTACGAGCTTATTACAATGCGAAGGATGCCAATGATTTGTTTTATCGCTTCGGAAAAGGATATATCGCCATTGAGCAATTGAAACATTGGAAGTCTGATAAGGAAATGCACGAGCGGAAGCAGGCTGAGAAATCAATCAAAGCACCCATTGTGGATAGTAAAACCTTTCGGAAGGAAATGCAAATTGCCCAAAACGATCGGAAAAATTCAGATACTTTGCTGATTGGGGAAGATATGGATAAAGTAGATTATACCCTAGCAAAATGTTGTAATCCAATTTCTGGGGACGAAGTTTTTGGTTTTGTTACGATTAATGAAGGAATTAAAATCCATCGAAGTGCTTGTCCAAATTCACATGAATTATTATCTAGACATGGAGATCGAGTAATTAAAGCTCATTGGGCTAGCCAAATTGCTATGTCATTTGTTGTAAATTTAATTATCAAAGGCATCGATCGAGTAGGCCTAATCAAAGACGTAACTAGGGTTGTTTCGGATGAATTAAAAGTAAACATCACAGGCTTGTCAATAGGGGTAAAGGAAGGTCTTTTTGAAGGTCAATTGTCTTTGATGATTCAAGATACAAATCATTTAGATGCTTTAGCGATAGAATTGGAAAGAGTTCCGGGAGTTATTGAAGTTGCAAGGGTGGAATAGTAGCTTTTTTCAGATATTTTACCTTATTTTACTTCGTTTTTTCAGTTAAATGTCCGCAGATTTAGATAAGTTCGATTCGGTTAAAAAGATTTTCACAGCCTATTTGGAGAACAAGGGTCTGAGGAAAACCCCTGAGCGCTTCGCTATTTTGGAGGAGATTTATCTGCGTGATGATCATTTCGATGTGGAGGAGTTATATATTTCCATGAAGAATAAAAAATATCAAGTTTCTCGTGCTACAGTTTATAATACCTTGGACGTGTTGGTTGAATGTGATTTAGTTGCCAAACATCAGTTTGGAAGAAATCAAGCACAATTTGAGAAATCCTATGGAAGAAGGCAGCATGATCATTTAATATGTACGGATTGTCACAAAGTGACAGAATTTTGTGATCCAAGGGTACAAACGATACAAAGTTTAGTTGGTGAAATGTTACAGTTTAATGTAATGCACCATTCATTAATATTTTATGGTTCTTGTACGAGAAAAAATTGTGAGCATCGCGCACAGTTTCTAGCTCATTCTCAAGAATAAATTTTCAAACAATAATTTTTATGGCTGTAGATGTTTTATTAGGCTTACAATGGGGAGATGAAGGGAAAGGTAAAATTGTAGATGTTTTAGCTCCTCGTTATCAAGTAGTTGCTCGTTTTCAAGGTGGCCCAAATGCTGGCCATACTCTTGAATTTGACGGATTTAAGCATGTGTTACATCAAATCCCATCAGGGATTTTCAGACAAGAAGTACAAAATATTATTGGAAATGGGGTTGTTTTAGATCCAATTATTTTTAGAAAAGAAATTGATGGTCTAGCTAAATTTAAGTTAGATCTTCGAAAAAATTTAGAAATTTCCAAAAAGGCTTCCATTATTTTACCTTCTCACCGTTTATTAGATGCGGCCTATGAAAAATCAAAAGGTGACGCTAAAATTGGGTCTACCTTAAAAGGAATTGGACCCACCTATACGGATAAAATCTCCCGTCAAGGCTTACGTGTTGGAGATATGATTTCTTCTAATTTTAAAGAAAAATACGATGCGCTAGTAGCTCGCCATAAAGCTATTTTAGATGTTTATCATTTTGAACATAATTTAGCAGATGCGGAAAAAGAGTTTTTTGCAGCAGTTGACTTCATGAAAGAATTCGCATTAGTGGATTCTGAATATTCAGTTAATAAAGCCATTAAAGTAGGTAAAACCATTTTGGCGGAAGGTGCCCAAGGTTCCCTGTTGGATGTGGATTTTGGTTCCTATCCTTTTGTTACTTCATCCAACACTATTACAGCGGGTGCATGTACAGGTTTGGGTGTTGCTCCTAAAAACATTGGAGAAGTATTTGGAATTTTTAAGGCCTATGCTACCCGTGTGGGTTCAGGCCCATTCCCTACAGAATTAGAGGATGAAGTGGGAGAAGCAATGCGCCAAGAAGGTCGCGAATTTGGTTCAACAACTGGTCGCCCTCGACGTTGTGGATGGATTGATTTACCTGCTTTAAAGTATGCCATGATGATTAATGGGGTATCTCAATTGATCATGATGAAAGCTGATGTGTTGAATATTTTTGATGAAATTCAAGTTTGTACAGCTTATCAAATGCCAGATGGTACTATTACGGATCAAATCCCTTTTGAAATAACGGATATCAAAGTAACACCGATTTATGAAACCTTGAAAGGGTGGCATTGTTCTTTAGAAGGAATGCGACAATTCGAGGAATTACCAAATGAATTGACGGAATATATAGCCTTTTTAGAAAGGCATTTAGAATTACCTATTAATTTCATTTCCACAGGGCCTGATCGAGAAGCTTGTGTTTTGAGGGGGTATTTAGCTGAATAATGGTATGTCTTTAGGACAAGTCAATTTATCGGAGTTATTTCAATTCGATGAGCTTTATTGGATTCCAAGTGAAAAAGTAGAAGTTGCTGCCGTTCATTTTGAAGGCGTTGAAGTGCTTGTGATAAAACAGGAAGAAAAAGTACTTGAACCTGTTGCTATTCAATTTCCAGTGATTTCAACCACATGGGTTGTTATTGGTCAAATTTCTGAAAAAGAAAGGCTGATATTAAAACAAGCTTTTTCAGCAGCCCCTTTGAGTTTAAAGGAAACTGATTGGTCAACTTTAGACTTGCGAGAGTTTCCAAGTGATTTTACGGCATTTATTCAAAATACCCAAGCCAAGAAATATATTTTTTTGGGAGAACATACTGAAAATATCAAAAGCCAATTACCTCCCAATGCATATTCTGAAATATTCGATTCAAAGGTGTTGGTATTTCCTCGCTTGATTTCTTCTCTAAATGAATCTGAAAAACAATTGAAGGTGGCCTTTTGGAACCACCTAAAAGCACTATAATAGGTAATAAATAGGTAAAAGGTAATAGGTAATAGGTAAAAGGTAAAAGGTAAAAGGTAATAGGTAATATAGGTAATAGGTAATAGGGATTTGGTACTTTCGATTTATATGCAATTAAAAAACTAATAACTAATTACAGATAACCAATATCTGTTACTAATACCTATTACCTATTACCTTATACCTAATTACACTTCTGATTTGCGTAATTCAATACATTTTGAATAGACCTGTCAGATGGCTCTAAGTAGGCTTGATCTAATTGGTTTTTTATGGCTTCAAATGCAAGAAAATCTATTTGTTCATCAGAATTAAGATCAATGCTGTAACTTTTAAAAGGTTCATAAAGATTTTTAACAAGGTCATTTGGGGTAGAGCTTTGCGTCATAGGCTAATTCTTGTTTTTGCATCATTTTCCTCAGGTTAATTAATGCGTACCGCATTCTTCCTAAGGCTGTGTTTATACTTACATTTGTTAATTCTGAAATCTCTTGGAAACTTAATTCCTCATAATGTCTCATTACCAAAACTTCTCGCTGCTCGTCTGGTAGTTTTTTGATTAATTCTCGGATATTAACGATCAGATCTTGTTTTAATTGTATATCCTCCATAGATTCCTCAGAAAAGTCGAAACTATTGAAAACCTTTGATCCATCTTCCAAAACTATCGTTGGATATCTCTTATCTTTTCTAAAATAATCAATTGCTAAATTGTGTGCAACACGCAAGATCCAAGGCATAAATTTCCCTTCTTCATTGTATCTGCCGCCTTTTAAAACATCAATCGCCTTGATGTAGGTTTCCTGTAGAAGATCTTCTGCTACATAGCGATCTTTAACTATTAAATAAATAGTGGTGTAAACTTTTGACTTGGTTTTTTTGACAAGCATTTCAAATGACTTGTCATCTCCTTGTATGTACGCAGAGATCAACGCTGCATCGTTAACTGAATTTTTAATAAGCATAAAAATACAAAATGGTTAACGTAGAGGTTTATCTCATATAATTTCTCCTATAAAGTTTTAGGTTGGCGAATTGATTTCGTCTCAAAAGTATGAAAAACTTTTTACAAACAAAATCTACAATTAATTTTATAAAAAAAATGATAATTATTTTAAACTTTTAATGACAATCTTCTGTTTAATAACTGAAAAATAAATTAGTTTTGTTTCCATCTATAAAACAAATCAACTTAAAAATGAAAAAATTACGAATTACAATTACTGCATTTATCATGATGATTTTTGCAGCTTTGAGTCTACAGGCACAAACTTCATCTGTTTCAGACTATCAAGGAACTTATCAATTACAAGATAATCCATATGTAAAATCAATAAAGCTCACTGCTAATGCAGGAAAATTGGTGATGTCGGCGGAAGGTTTCCCAGATGCAGAATTGGCGGTTGGTAAACAAGCGGACGAATTTATTTTAGAAAGTATGAATGCAGTTGTATCCTTTACACGTGAGGCAGGAAAGGTCAAGACCATTAAAATCGATGCTCAAGGACAGGAGTTAAAAGGTGAATTGGTCGCTTCTAAAGCTGGTTTGGATCAATATGCGGGTAGCTATAAAATGGCTGAAAATGAATACGTGAAAAAGGTAATGCTTTCTGTAAAGGAAGGTAAATTAGTTTTATCTACAGAAGCAAATCCAGCAGAAGGTGCTGAATTAACGACTTCTACTGAAGCTGATACCTTTTCAGCGAATATTCAAGGATATGGTGCAGACATTATTTTTACCAGAAATGCAGGTAAAGTAGCAAAAATTAAAGTCTCTGTTGGTGGAGGCGCTGTTGTGCTAATTGGAGAGAGAGAGTAATTAATTGATGTATGATGTATGATGTAAGATGTAAGATGTAAGAAGTATAATAAAAGTTATCATACATCATACATCATACATCATACATCATACATTTTACATCAATTAAGTCCCAAGTCGTTTTGAATTTCCTTAACCTTTAATTTTAAGCTCTCAAATGTTTCATTAAAATCTGTAACTGATTTCAGTGGCGTATTAACCGAAACATAAAATTTAATTTTCGGTTCTGTTCCAGAAGGTCTTGCGGAAACTTTCGAGCCATCAGCTAATAGTAATTGAATCACATTTGAGGCTTCTATCCCTCTTCCTACCGCGATAGGAGTAATTTTCCCTGTTATTAGGTCAGTCTCTAATAAGCCTTCATAATCCAATACTTTCAAAGGTTTACTTCCTGCCACATTTGCAGGTACGTTAGAACGAAGATTTATCATCATTTGTTTGATTTCTTCCGCACCAGCTTTACCTTTTTTGGTTAATGATATTAATCCTTCATAATAAAAATTATTTTCAACGTACATTTCTGCAAGGAAATCAAATAATGTTTTACCTTGATCTTTTGCATAAGCGGTTAATTCAGCAATGATAGCGCAAGAAGCAACAGCATCTTTATCCCGAACTGCGTCTCCAATTAAATATCCATAGGATTCTTCTCCTCCGCCTATAAACTTTTCCTTGCCCTCTAATTCACGTATAACTTGAGCGATGTATTTAAAACCTGTTAGAGTATTATAGCACGAAACCCCTTGTTTGGCACACATTTTGTCAATTAAATCAGTTGTTACAATCGTTTTTGCAACAAATTCTTTACCAGTTAAACGACCTAATTTTTTGTCAATGTTTAACAGATAATATAGTATCAAACTTGCCATCTGATTCCCATTTAGTAATTCCCATTCACCATTTGGATTTTTTACCGCCGCACCTACGCGGTCTGCATCAGGATCCGTTGCAATAACCAGATCCGCATCAATTTCTTTGGCTTTATTTAATGCCAAAGTCATGGCTTCTTTTTCCTCTGGATTAGGATAAACAACAGTAGGGAAATTGCCATTGGGTTCAGCTTGTTCTTCTACTACATGTACTGCTTCGAATCCAAGTTTTGCTAGAGCCTTAGGAACTAATGTGATTCCTGTGCCATGAATAGGTGAAAAAACAATTTTTAGGTCCTTTTGGCGTGTAATAACCTCCGGTTGGCGACAATTATCCATTATCGTTTCCAAATAGGCGTTATCAATGGATTCACCTAAAAAATGCAGAAGCAATGGATTCCCTTGGAATTTGATTTCAGCCACTGACTGAATGGCATTTACTTCATTTACAATATTTTTATCATGTGGTGCAACCACTTGAGAACCATCGGACCAATATGCTTTGTATCCATTGTATTCTTTCGGATTGTGCGAGGCAGTAATCACAATTCCAGCTTGACAACCTAAATGTCGAACAGTAAAAGATAATTCTGGGGTTGGTCGTAGAGATGGGAAAAGATATACTTCAATTCCGTTTGCCGTAAAAATATCAGCCGCAATCCTACAAAATTCAGGTGAATTATTCCTGGAATCATGTGCAATTGCTACCTTGATTTTTTGATTGGGAAGGCATTTGTTTAAATAGTTCGCAAATCCTTGTGTGGCAGCACCAACAGTATATTGATTCATTCGATTGCTTCCTACTCCCATTTCACCCCTCATTCCACCCGTTCCGAATTCCAAAGATTTGTAAAAAGAATCAGTCAATAATGTATTTTCATCTTGTTCGATCAACGTTCTAATACTACTTTTGGTGGCTTCGTCATATGGCCCATTGAGCCATTTTTCAATATTAATTTGTGTATTGGAGTCTAGGGTATCTATCATATTTTTCTTTAATTACTTATAAAGTTAAGGAATTAGTCTTTTTTGCTAAATATAAATATGTTATTTTTAAATTTAGGTGGTTGAATGCGTTATTTTATGGTATTTTAGCTTCTGAAAATTTATTTATCTCACAAAAAATTCGTTAAGTTTTTGGAGTTTCCTTGTTGGGAGTTTGGAAACAAGGAAAGTGAATAATATTTTGCAAAATATATAAAAATTAAAGTTTACTATGAACTTGGATTTTAAAAAGCACAAATTCTTTGTAATTGCATTATTTCCTGCTTTGATTTTTTACTTATTTTTTTTCAAATTCGGGGTAAATGCTCCTAATGCTGATGATATCAGTGCGGTAAATGCCTTGGTTATTCGTTTTTTTAATGGACACGATACTTGGTGGAATAAAATTCTTTTGTTGTTTTCTCAAAACAATGAACATCGGCTTTTTTATTTGAGTACAGTGGCAGTTATTCAATTTGCCATGATGGGTGAAATAAATTTTTTGGTATTGGACTTAATTGGAGGGCTTGCAAGTTTTGGGATCTTGTTTGTATTTTATCGAATGATGATAAAATTCAAATACCCCCTTTGGTTAATCATTCCAATTTCTTTATTCCTTTTTAATTTATCCTATTTTCATAATATTTTTTGGACAGTTTGCACGCTTCAGCACAATACGCTTCCTTTTATGATACTTTTAGTCATAATTGTCTTAAGTGGTAGAGTGGGAGCGTATTCGTTTTTAACAGCTTTGTTTTTTGCTTTTTTTGCCGTTTTCACCTCCGGAAATGGTTTTTTAATTTTTATCGCCGCTTTACCTCTGTTATGTAGGTATTCCAGCAAGTATATGGTTTTTTGGCTTTTTTCTGGAATTCTTTGTTTTTTGTTGTACATGTCTAATTATGAGCATCCATACCAAAGAGGGAATTTATTAGAGAATGCTTTTCAAATCAAAGCCATATTAGGAACATTTTTTGTTTACTTAGGCTCATTTTCTTCGGTTTTTTTCTTCGGAATGCATCCATTACGAACGAAAATCAGTTTTGTTATAGGTCTTTTCATGTTTTTAGTTATTGTGGTCATTTATTGGAAAAATAGAAGCCAATTACTGAAAGAAAACACCCCTTATTTAACTTTATCTACGATTTTCCTTTTTGTTTTCGGAACCGTGGGCTTGTATTCTTTGGCTAGGGCAAATGAAGCCATTGAAAGTGTATATGAAAGTCGTTATGCTATCAATACAACTGTATTTTTGAATGCCTTTGTTCTATTAATTATTCCTATTAAAAATTCTTTCGTAAAACTAAAGTGGTTCTTATTCCTTATCTCTGGCGCATTTTTTATCAGTTCCTATTTATCAAGGTTAGTTTCGGTGGTTAATTTTTCGAATGAATTAGTAGCTGGGGTTTTTTCAAGTAAAAATTTACAGAGAGGCTATTATTTTTATAGGGATTCCTCTGGGAATAAGGTCGATTTGACTATGCCGACCGTTTTAGAATTGTCTCAACTACCAAAACCCATTGTTAATATTACTGCCCAATTACCTGCTTCACTTAAGTATTTTAACGATGTGATATACCTTTCAGCGGTTAATCCAGCTTTCCAGCCATTTAGTAATCGTTACAAACTCATTGATCAGGCTTTTGACCAGGCTATTTTAGTGCCGAGCAGCACTAATAGTAATAATATTTTGCAAATTTGGTCTATAAAGGATGGTTTCAGATATTTTGGAAAAGGTATTTCTGCACGAATTACCTCTGGGGAAGATGGCGTTTTTGCCGTTTTAGTAAATAAAAATCATAAAAAATGGGTGTTTAATTTATTTTGGTCAGAGTTAAATCGAAGACAACAATTGACTCATTGGGATGCAATTTATGTCAGAAAATTAGATGGCATTATTCCTTTCAAATATTTGCCTGATGGACGCTATACATTGAAAATTTTCAAGGTAGAAGGCAATCAGGTCACTTTGATGGGTGTAAAGGATGGAATGCAGGTTACCGGAATGTAATTTCTCCTTGAAACACTTTCTCTGCGGGGCCAATTAAAAATATTTCATGAAACCCATTTATTAAATCCCCTTTAAATTCAACTGATAAATGTCCTCCCAAGGTTTCTATCTTTATAGGACTTTGGTATCCCTCCTGAATGTGTGTTATAAGCGCTGCTGCGGTTACACCTGTTCCACATGAATAGGTTTCGTCTTCTACGCCCCTTTCGTATGTTCGTACAAAAATACCTTGGTTTCCAAGTAGTTCCACAAAATTGACATTCGTCCCATTTTGATGAGCGAATTCATTGGAATATCTAATTTGGGCACCTTGCTTTTTTATTTCAACGGAGTCGACATTCTGACAAAATTGGACATAATGAGGAGATCCGGTATGAATGTAAAAATCCTTGTTGATATTTATAAATTCTGAAACATCTTGCATTTGTAATGCAATTTTTTCTGAATCGATATAGGCTAAATGCGGACCATCTACTGCAATGAAATTTGTTTTTTTCTCTGCAATACCTAAATCGTTGGCAAAGCGAACCAAACATCTACCTCCATTGCCACACATAGTTCCTACAGTACCATCGGAATTATAGTAAACCATTCTGAAATCATATCCTTCTGCATCCTGAAGAAGGATTAATCCATCGGCACCAATTCCAAATCTGCGGTGACATAGATTTGCAATTTCTTTCTGTGAAAGCACAAATGTTGCATTTCGATCATCTAAAATGATGAAATCATTTCCAGTACCTTGGTATTTGTAAAATTGCATTGCTTCGAATTTAATTTAATGATTAAAATTAGGGAATTTTAAATTAAGATGGAATGTTTAAACAGCTGAGTCAATTGAATTTGTTTGAATAAGGCCTCTTTTTTCTTTTCTTGCGTTTTCTGGCTAAATTGCCCTTTCAATGAAGAGAGTTATAATTTTATTCATTTTTCTATTTTATTGTTTGAAGGGATATTCAAATGGTCCTAAGCGGGAACTTCGCGGAGTTTGGGTTGCAACTGTGCAAAACATTGACTGGCCATCCGCTAAGAATTATAATGGTTTTAAACAAAAAGAGGAATTTATTTCTTTGATTAATTCTCATCAACAAACTGGATTTAATGCTATTTTCGTTCAAGTTCGAACTTCCGCGGATGCTTTTTATGCGAAAAGTGCAGAGCCTTGGACAAGCTTTTTATCGGGTTTACAGGGTCAAGCCCCCACTCCATATTATGATCCTTTGGAATTTATGATTCAAGAAAGTCATTCAAGAGGCATTGAATTTCATGCGTGGTTGAATTTGAATCGGGCCACGATTTCAAATAAGTCGCTTTTAAGTTCAGATCATATTGCCAGAAAACATCCTGAATGGCTTTTGGCTTATAATGGTCAACATATTTTGAATTTTGGTATTCCTCAAGTAAGGAATTATATCGTAGAACTAGTCCGTAATTTGGTCAAAAATTACGATGTAGATGGAATTCATTTTGATGATTATTTTTATCCTTATCCTATTAAAAATAATCAATTGAAAGATGAAAAAACCTATCAAGCATTCAAACTTTTAGATGAAAATATGGCTGATTGGAGAAGAAGAAATATAAATTTGTTGATCAAGCAAATATCTGAAGTCATTAAAGAAACCAAACCAAAAGTAAAGTTCGGGATTAGTCCTTTTGGGATTTGGAAACATCAAAGTGTGGATGATGAAAATGGATCACCTACCAAAACGGGTTTGCAATCTTACCAGGATTTATTTGCAGATTCTGATTTGTGGATTAAATCTAATTGGGTAGATTATTTGGCACCTCAACTGTATTGGCCTTTGAATCACCGAGTGGCCCCTTTTGAGTCGTTGGCCAAATGGTGGAATGGGCATTCTTATCAAAGACCCATTTATGTAGGATATGCCGCTTATCAATTAAATTCAACTTGGAATGCTGCGGAATTATCAAAACAATTACAACTTGCTCGTGGTTTAGATAAAGTAAATGGGGCCATTTATTTCAGTTCCAATTTGTTAACATCCAACGTAAAAGGTTGGCGAGATACATTAAGGAACAACTACTTTGCTCCAATTGCGATTGTCCCAACAATGCCTTGGTTAGACAGTATACCTCCTACTGCACCTCACCAAGTAAATCTTGCTAAAAAACAAGGGAAATGGCATTTAAGATGGGAGGAGGGTGAGCCTAGTTCTGATAATGATCCAGCTGACTATTTTTTGGTTTATCGAATAAAAAAAGGGGAATCAAATCCTTTGGATGATCCTAAAAATATTATTTATAAAGGCAAGTTTAAAAATATAGAGCTTGAAAATAAATTTTTGGTCAGCGGATATGGATTTGCAGTAACAGCCTTAGATCGGCTGCATAATGAATCAATTCCAGGCACCTTACAATGGATAATAAGTAACGAAGATTAATACAAAAATATGAGTTCCCAGTATTTATATTTGACAGTAAAAGAAATTACGGAAGAAACTGAAGATACCAAAACCTTTCATTTTTGGCATCCAATTCATGATACATTAACGTATTTTTCTGGTCAATTTTTGACAGTTATCCCAGTAATTGATGGAGTGAAAGTTCGAAGAAGTTATTCTTTTTCGTCATCTCCCAAAACGGATACTACACCAGCCATTACCGTTAAACGGATAAAGGGAGGTTTGGTTTCAAATTTCCTTTGTGACCAAATAAAAGTCGGCGATAGCTTAGAGGTCATGGAATCCATGGGAAATTTTTATATTGATCCAAACGCTGAGATACATAACAATTATGTTTTTATTGGTGCCGGTTCTGGTATAACTCCATTGTATTCCATGATTAAAACCTTGTTGAAAGCGGAGCCCAAATCGAACATTCAATTAATTTATGGGTCAAGAAATGAAAATCAAATTATTTTTAAGTCTGTTTTAGATGAATTAGAGAAGCAATATGCTGGAAGATTTACGGTATTACATGTCATTTCTCAACCTGCAGCCAATTGGCCGGGATTGAAAGGACGAATTAATCAGGCTTCGATTGTCTATTATTTGAAGCAAGAATTAAGTATTCACATTCCAAGTTCCATTTATTACATGTGCGGACCGGAAGGGATGATGAAGGATGTTCAGTCATCTTTGGGCATGTTTGATGTACCAATGGAGCAAATTCACAAAGAATTATTTGTTTCAACTATTTCTGAAGCAGTGGAAGAAGCAGAAGAGGATGGAAGCTTGCAGGAACAAGAGATCACTTTGATTTACGAAGGTAAGGAGCATAAATTGATTGTAAAACCAAGTGAAACGATTTTAGAGGCCGCCCTGGAATCCGATTTGGATATTCCCTATTCTTGTCAAGCGGGCATGTGCACCGCCTGCCTAGGTCTTTGCAAAAGTGGTAAGGTGATCATGGACGAAGAGGATGGCTTGACACCCAATGAAATTAACAAAGGGTATATTCTTACCTGTGTTGCGCACCCTATGAGTGCAGGGGTGGTGATTGATTTGGACTAAAAAATTATGAATTATGAATTATGAGTTATGAATTGTAGCTAATTTCCATATTTCATTATTCACTTCTCACGCATGGCTCTGCCGAGTGTGGGATTTGAATTGAATGTGTAGTTCAAAGACATGGTTATATTTTCTCTCTTCTCTCTTCCAGTTTTCTCTTTTCTCTTCCCCGGTTGCTGAGCCTGTCGAAGCATCTCTCTTCCCTTATGAGAATGGTATCGAAGTTGCAGCCAAATTACTTGTGCCTTTGGCTAAGATTTTACCTTCTTGATTGTACATTTTCGCATCTACATTGGCAATTTTTTTGCCCACACGGAATACTTCTGAAATTACCTTGACTTTTTCTCCTGGCTTAGCTCCGAAAAGGAAATCTACGCTCAAGTTAATTGTTACGTACAAATGTTGAATTTCTACCGTAATTAATGTCATTCCCATAATTTCGTCTAACATGGTTGTGATAATACCCCCGTGTAAAATTCCAGCATGATTGCATTGGTCTTCTCGAACCTCAAATTCCACGGTAATAGATCCAGCGGAAGCGGAAATTAACGTTCCGTCAAGCCATTTGGATACAGCATTTGGATTGCCATCGGCAATTTTTTTATTTAAATTTTGGTTTAAATAACTGAGAATTTTTTCATTAGGCTTCATATATGACTACTTAGGTTTTTATTTTTTAAGACCTAGTCCATGTGCTAGTTCTTCCAAACATGGAAATTCCAATAAATCCACGAATATCTAGGGTTTTATTGTTGTCTTTTGTTTTCAAGATACAATCATAGGTTTTTCCTGAGTTGGGGTCATAAATAGTGCCTTTTTCCCATGATTTGCCATTAAATTTGAAATTTTTCAAAATGACAGTACCAATTAATTCTTTGTTTCTAGCATTCGGGTCTGGGTTATTGGTATCTTTTCTGCCTGGTGTTTTCCCGCCAGAAATTTTACCAAAATACATGTCGCCTTGTTTGTAAATAATAACCTTTCCTTCGTGATTTTCGGTATTCCACTCTCCAACTATGATATCGGCATTGTTATCTGCAAAAGTGGTGAATGGTAAGGTAATGACGGTAATTAATAAGAAAAGTATTTTTTTCATTGTTGAGGGATTTTGAATGGACAAATATACAAAATCATTTAACGAAATTTCAAAAATGCAAATTGGATTCTTCTTAGTTTGGCTCAATCAGATGTTATGCTTATTTTTGTAGGAAATTTTTATAGCCAAGGACACTATTCACAAACAAAATAGTTATTCAATAAAATATGAATTATAATTTAAATCAAATTCCGGAACGCTCCGTTAAACCACGTCAAAAGGGTTTAACAATGGTTATGGACAAAGGCTTAAGCCTTCGCCAAGTTGAAGATTTCTTAGAAATGGGTGGGGCTTATACTGATATTGTAAAATTGGGATGGGCAACCTCTTATGTAACGCCCAATTTGAAAGAAAAATTGGCTATATATAAATCTGCAGGTATTCCGGTTTATTTCGGAGGGACTCTTTTTGAGGCTTTTTACATCCGTGGGCAGTTTGATGAATATCGTCGTGTTTTGGATCAATATGGCATGGAATATGCTGAAATTTCAGACGGTTCAGTTGAAATGGATTCAGAAGTAAAATGTGAGTTCATTCGAACCTTGTCTCAGCAAGTTACCGTTTTATCTGAAGTTGGTTCAAAAGATGAAGCAAAAATTATTCCTCCTTACAAATGGATTAAATTAATGCGAATGGAGTTGGAAGCGGGTGCTTGGAAGGTGATTGGTGAGGCGCGTGAAGGTGGTAATGTAGGTTTGTTCCGTGCATCTGGCGAAGTTCGTCAGGGTTTAGTAGAGGAAATTCTGACGGAAATTCCGGAAGATAAAATTATATGGGAAGCCCCTCAAAAATCTCAGCAAGTTTGGTTTGTGAAATTAGTTGGAGCCAACGTGAATGTGGGTAATATCGCACCAAATGAGGTTATTTCGTTAGAAACTATTCGCCTAGGTCTGCGTGGAGATACGTTTGATCATTTTTTAGATAAATAATCTTACAATGGAACCCTAGCTTGCTAGGGTTTTTTTACATCAAATTTTATGTTGAATCTACTACTTGATTTATTAAAAGATCCTTTGAATTTTTTAACGCAATTCATTGCAGAACATGGTTCTTTGACTTATGCATTGCTATTTGCTATTGTTTTTGTTGAAACTGGCTTGGTTGTCATGCCTTTGCTTCCGGGAGATTCATTGTTATTTTCAGTTGGTTTATTAGCCTCCGCGAGTGGTCAATTAGAAATTTCTACTGTTATACCTATGCTTATTCTGGCTGCTCTTTTAGGCGATCAGGCAAATTATTTTTTAGGAAAATATTTTAGTAATTGGATAAGAACGAAGGATCAAATTTTATTTTTAAAACGTTCGCATATAGATCAAACGGAAGCCTTTTATCAGAAATATGGTGCAAAAACTGTGATAATTGCGCGATTTGTTCCTATCATTCGTACCGTGGCACCTTTTGTGGCTGGTGCTGGTAGAATGTCATATTCGGTCTATCTATTATTTGGTTTTTTAGGGGCGGTGCTTTGGGTGACAAGCATAACCTTTGCGGGTTATTTTTTAGGTGATAACGAGTGGGTAAAAACCAATTTTGAAAAAGTCGTTTTAGGTATTGTTGCCGTTTCCATTCTTCCTATCATTTTTGGAATTATTAAACAAAAATTGACACATAAATAAATGGCTATTTCTTCACTTTTTGGATTAATTGGGTATCCCTTAGGGCACTCATTTTCAAAAAAATATTTTACTGAAAAATTTCATTCGATTAACTTGAGCGAAACACATGCTTATGAGCAATTTGAACTTTCATCCATTGATTTATTGCCCGAATTACTGAAAAATCATCAAGGAATTCTGAAAGGTTTAAATGTAACAATCCCATATAAACAAGCAGTTATTCCTTTTTTGGATGATATAGATGAGGCCGCTGCAAAAATCGGTGCTGTAAATACCATTAAAATTTTTCCGGATGGGAAGACCAAAGGTTTTAATACGGATTATTGGGGCTTTCGATCAAGTATTGAAAAATGGGATGCTTTTTCAGCGTTTAGGCAAAAAAAGGCGCTTGTCTTAGGTCAAGGAGGAGCTGCGAAGGCAATTATTGCGGCTTTAGAAGATTTAAATATGGTGGTATCAAAGGTTTCAAGAACCGTATCAAAAGAGCATATTTCTTATGCGAATTTAGAAGAATTAGTTAATGATTTTGGCTTAGTTGTCAATACAACTCCCTTAGGCATGTATCCTAATGTTGATACTTTCCCGCCGTTACCATACGAAAAACTGAACCACCAGCATTTTTTCTATGATATTGTTTATAACCCGCTTCAAACGGCATTTTTGAAAAAAGGATTGAACCAAAATATTGGAGGAATTCACGAAGGCCTCGAAATGTTACATGGGCAGGCGGACAAAGCTTGGGAGATTTGGAATTAGGTAAGAGGTAATAGGTAAAAGGTAATATGAGTAATGTATTCTCTATTTCCATTTTCTCTCATCTATTTCTCTATTTTCTCTCATCTCTTTTTCCATTTTTTTTCATCTCTTTTACATCATACATCATACATCTTACTTTAAATAAACTCCCATCATTTTGGGGTCTGATAGGATAACTTCTACGTGTTCTGAAAGGGTAGTTGAAAGTTCGTATCCGATGTAATCTGCTGAAATAGGGAATTTTCGATAATTTCGATCAACGATTACAGCCACCTGGATTTTTTTTACTTGAATACTTAAAAATGGAGCTAGGCTGTAAGAAAAAGTCCGACCTGTATTTAAGACATCGTCTACCACAATGATTACTTTTCCTTCAAATATACTTGGATCGCAGTCGAATTTTACTGGACTTTCATATGGAATTTCTTTGTTAAGCTGAAGAGCAATTGGTAAAGCTTTGATAGAAGAAATAGTTTCTAGGTTTTTACCAATCAATTTTGCTAAAGAAAAACCTTCCCCTATAATACCCGCAATGATGATTTCTTTCTCTTCAAAGTTGTTTTCGTAAATTTGAAAAGCAATTCGACGAATCTTTTGTAACAGTGCAGGGCCATCTAATAATTGTTTGGGAGACATAATAATATAAGTATTCGTTCAAATTAGAAGATTAAAATTATCGAAAAGTATCCAATTTTTGTACCTTTGCGACTTATTAAGTTTATTTAAAAATACGAATATGGCTAAAAGTTATGGAGCACAGCAACGTCAAGTTCAACAAGTGCCTTCTAATCCGCTCGCAATTAAGACCAAAAAATATGCTCTTGAAAAGAATAAATACATTGCTTTATGTATGAGGCAGTTATTTTCTAATCAATGGAAATGGGCATTTTTGCCTTTGGTTTTGGTTCTTGCAAATGTAGCATTAAACTTGACAGGTACATACAAGAATTATTGGATATATGTATTTTTGGCAATCGGAGTTGTGGGATATATTTTATTTTGGTTAATTCAATTTTCCGGTATTACCCAATTGGCTCAATACAAACAATTATTTGATAAGTATCGATATGAAATTGATTCTCGTCAAATTTTCATGAAATTATCAGATAAAGAGGGAGGAATGATCAAGTGGGACATGGTTCCCGAGGTGTACAAAGATAAAGAAGCCTATATTTTAATGATGGGTAAATATCAATTCATTTATTTGCCATTTATTGTTTTTAATAATGACAATGATAAGAGATTGATGGATAAAATTTTGCGTGACAAAGGTTACATCAAATAGCTAGGTGGGACGTATCATGGCAATAGATTATGGTTTAAAAAGAACGGGGATTGCGGTAACGGATCCCCTTCAAATTATTGCCAATGGTTTAGACACCGTTCCTTCACATACTTTATTGAAATTTTTAGAGGAATATTTTGCCAAGGAACTGGTTGACGATATAGTGATTGGCATGCCTAAGAATTTGGAAAATCAAGATACTGATTCTACACAATCCGTTCGGAACTTTGTCAAAGCATTTGAGAAGAAATTTTCAGGCCGTAAGTTGATTTTGCATGATGAGCGATTTACTTCTCACATGGCTATGCAGACGATGATTGCGGGTGGGATGTCTAAAAAAGATCGACGTGTTAAAGGAACAGTGGATCGCGTTTCTGCTACCATCATTTTGCAGTCGTATATGGAAGGTAGATAATTATGAGTTATGAATTATGAAGTATGAATTGAGGCTAAATAATCTAAAAACCATAATTCATAATTCATAACTCATAATTTATTTAGTTACTACCTTAGCAAATCTGTGGTAAAAAGGAGTTTTACTATTTTCAGATTTTGGTTTGTATTTTCCGGTAATGATGGGCATATACATAACTCTTCGTCTCGATTTCTCACCAAAATTTGGGGACACTTCAACTCGATGCCATAAACGTCCGTCATGGATGGTTAAATCACCTTTTTCGATCTCGAAAGCTGCTTCTCTTGGATCCGCTTTATGATCGATAAATTGTTTTTTTCCAAACAATAGTTTTAGCATACTTTGATTCTGGGTTCCTGGCAAAACTCTTAAACCCCCATTAGAAGAAGGACAATTATCCAAATGAATTCCTACATTTAACATCGGAAGGATTTTTTGACCTAAAAATAAATCTCTCGGGCTATCTGTATGCCATCCCATTTGGGAAAATTTTGAATTTGGTTGATTAATGTAGTGGTTGAAAACTAACCCGTCTTTTTCATCTTCCCCAACACGTCCATCATAAGGGTTCAATAACTCAAGTAAAATTTTAAATCTTGGATCTTGTAAAAATTCGCTTAAAACGTTACTATATTTATTCGTAAAGCACATGCGTTGAATCATATCTTTCCCTTCAGCGTCTTTTCCAAATTTCAATGGAATCCCATTGATTTTTTCTACCTTCTCATCAAGCCACTTTTTCTCAATATTAGCCAATTCAGAAATAAAAAGATCAGCTGTTTCATGTTCAATGAATTTTTTAAACTGAATAACTCCGTATTTTTTAAAATATTCTTTTTGTTCTTCAGTAAGCTGAGAACCTAAAGTAAATGTTTTGTATTCGAATTTGACTGGTGACTTTCTCATAATGGTAGCCATTTAAAAAGGCGTTTGTTTTAAAATATAAAATTATTAAGGGCTAGAAATTAATTGGGATGCAATTTACGGCTTTGTTCTCGAAATATATGAATGAAAGTTAAATTTTATGATAAAAATCATTTTATAAATTCAAATTACTGACCAATTATTAGCAATTTTGTATTTGCTTAAGTATTGAAAATTGCTCTTGTGTGTAATTTTGCCGTTTTTATCCTTTTTTTTGAACACCTTATATTAAAAATATATGTCTAAGTTCTTTTTATTACTATTCTTAGTTTTTTCATTTTTAGCTTTTGGTCAAACAAAAACAAAAATCCACAAAAAAGGTAGTTATTACGTTCATTGGGGTTATAATCGGTCTAACTATGCCAACTCAGATATCAAATTTGTTGGACCTGGATATGATTTTATTCTGTCAAAAGTTCAAGCAACGGATATGCCAACTCCTTTTGATGGATTTACTACCTATTTTAATCCGTCTTTGTTTTCCATTCCTCAGTTTAATTTTCACGGAGGTTATTTTTTGAAAGATAATTTATCCATTTCAATTGGTTGGGATCATATGAAATATGTCATGGTTCCGGATCAGGATTCTCATATAAGCGGTTATATTTCTTCCCAAGTTTCCAATCCTGCTTTTTCAGTTAACCCCGTTTACGCGAAACAGTTTAGTCCCAATACACCTTTCAAAATTAATTCAGAGGATTTTCTGCAATTTGAACACACAGATGGTTTCAATTATGCCTCAGTTGAACTAGAACATTATCAACAACTATGGCAATCGAAAAAAGGGCAATTTCAATTGGATTGGATTAATGGTGCTGGATTGGGAGTGATGGTACCGCGCTCAGATGTACGATTGTTTACCATCGGTAAAAATAATCTTTGGAATGTTGCAGGAGCTGGAGCCTCTATTAAAACAGGTTTAAGAATCAATTTAACCAAACTATTGTTTTTTGAAACAACTTTTAAAGGCGGATATACCAATTTATGGGATATTCGAACCACTGGTAGGTCGGTGGATCATGCGGAACAGGCTATTTGGTTCGGCGAGTTTTATGGTGCTTTAGGGTTTAATATTAATTGAATAATTATGAGGTATGAATTATGGGGTAATGATCATACCTTAAAATTCATACTTCATAATTCATAACGCATAATTCTTAACTCATAATTCATAACTCATAATTCATGTAATTCATGACTAATAACTAAATTGCGAAGATGTTTCCTAGAGCGGTATTTTTCTTCCTTGTATTTTTAGGCTGGTTGTTCCTGAGTTTTCAGATAAAAGCTCAAGTGAAGGCAGAAGAAATGACCGTGCAGGTTGAATCCAAGAATATAAGTACAGAAGAAGATTTAGTGATTTCTGTTTCTAGTCAAGTTGTTTCCTCCTCCAATGAACCCATTAGTTTTAAATTCCCTGAAATTAATTTTTTTAAAAAAATTGGAATTAGTAGAAGTAAGTCATCTAGTTACATCAATAGTCAATTAATTACTACTTTCACCTATTCCCAACACTACGAGCCTTCCAATAGTGGTATTTTCAATGTCCCAGTTTTGGAAATTTTATTCAATCAACAATCTGTTACATTAGATGGGTTTAAAGTAATAGTAACGAAGGGGATTAATCTTCCGACTATAGATGAAGAAATTCCTTTGACAAGCATCCCCAAAGAAATTCAGGTAAGTAACAAGCCATTTTTATTGGTTTCTTCAAATAACTACCATCCTTTGATAGGTCAAGGTTTTACCCTTAAGTTTTCCTTATTTATTCCCGAAAATAATACTGAGAAGTTAGAATTTGATCGCAATGATTTGCAATTACCCTTTCTGATTCAAAAAATCAAACCCACTAATTGCTGGCAAGAAAATTTCGAATTGGAGGAAGAAAAAATTGTCTCAGTTACTTTTAATAAGAAAAAATACACCGAATATCGTTTTTTTCAATCTACTTATTTTGCCTTAGATCTCACACCTATTCGAATTCCTAGTTTAACTTTGAGAGTAGTAAAAAAATCGAACGAAAAAGGGGATGAGGGGCAAAAATCCAATGTTTTTTTTAAATCTCCTTTCGTACTGATACAGCCAAAATCGCTTCCAAATAAAGCAATGAATAATCTCCCGGTAGGTGTTTTTTCTTTAAAAGAATCCATAAGTCAATCCGTAGGAAAAACAGGGCAAAAGTTGATTTATAAATTTAGCTTAAAAGGGGATGGCAACGGTATATTGTGGGATAAGAAAAAATTAGAGTCGGATTTTTTTATTGATTTTGTGCGTTTAAACTCTTCTATTTCAGTTTTTCCATTCAAAGACCAAATGTTTGGCGATAATTCTGAAAAAATACAAATTATTCCTAAACAACCAGGTAAATTTGCGTTGAATAAATATTTTAATTGGGTATATTTCAATACACAAACCGAGAGTTTGGATACGCTTGAGTCTACAATCATTCTACAAATAGAAGGAAAACCTTCTGATTTAAAGTTGAATACTAAAAATGAGGTTTCGGAGCTTTACCAGGGATTAGAAAAGGATAAAAGTGTAGATTTGAGCTTGAACCGATGGATCAACTGGAGGCAATTTTTTAATACATTGGTAGTTTTACTGTTTCTTATTGTTCTAATTGTTGTGATTAGAACACCTAAATTATAAAAAATGGGAAGTATTTACGGAAAGATTTTTCAAATTAGCACTTTTGGTGAATCTCACGGCGCTGCTGTTGGAGTGGTTGTTCAAGGTTGCCCCTCAGGAATTGATTTTGATTTAGATTTTATTCAATCAGAATTAGATCGTAGGAAGCCAGGACAATCTAGAATTACTACACAAAGAAAGGAAGCGGATTCTTTAGAGGTATTATCAGGGGTTTTTGAAGGAAAAACAACTGGAACTCCTATAGCCATGCTAGTGTGGAATGGTGATCAAAGATCAAAGGATTATTCTCATATTTCAGATCAATTTAGGCCTTCCCATGCTGATTACACTTATTTTGCCAAATATGGCTTGAGAGATTACAGAGGTGGAGGAAGAAGTTCTGCCCGTGAAACAGTCGCACGTGTTGCTGCTGGAGCTTTGGCCAAATTAGTGTTGAATCAATTAGGTGTAAAAATTTCAGCTTACGTTTCCCAAGTTGGAAAATTAAAACTTAGGACCCCAGTAGAACAGTTGGATTTATCGTTAACCGAAAGTAATGCTGTTCGTTGTCCGGATGTGAAATTAGCCGAGGAAATGTTCACTTACATTGATAATATTAGAAAGCAGGGTGATTCTGTTGGAGGTGTTATTTCTGCCTATATTCAAGGTTGTCCTGTTGGTCTTGGAGAGCCTGTTTTCGATAAACTTCATGCGGAATTAGGAAAGGCGATGTTAAGTATCAATGCAGTGAAAGGCTTTGAATATGGAAGTGGATTTGAAGGCGTTGAATTGAAAGGTTCAGAACACAATGATATCATTGTAAAAGATGGTGAAACAGGTGAAATAAAGACTTTAACGAATCATTCAGGAGGAATTCAAGGAGGTATATCTAATGGTGAGCCTATTTATTTTCGAGTAGGATTTAAGCCCGTTGCAACTATCATGCAAGATCAAGATAGTTTGAATGAAAAAGGTGAAAAAATTACCGTTTCAGGAAAAGGAAGACATGATCCGTGTGTGGTACCTCGGGCTGTCCCGATTGTAGAGGCGATGGCGGCAATTGTTATTTTGGATTTTTATTTGAGAAATAAATTGATTCAGCTATCCGCATTATGATTTTTGACGAAGATGCGTATTACATGGGTTTGGCCTTAAAGCAAGCGGAAAGAGCTTTAGAGGAGGAGGAAATTCCAGTCGGTGCAGTGGTGGTTTGTCAAGGTAAAATTATTGCCAAAGCATATAATCAAACGGAAATATTAACCGATGTTACCGCGCATGCGGAGATGATTGCTATTACATCAGCGGCTCAAACGATTGGCGCAAAATATTTAAAAGATTGCACCTTGTATGTTACATTAGAGCCTTGTTTAATGTGTGCAGGGGCTATCTATTGGTCACAATTAGGAAGATTGGTATTTGGCGCGAATGAAGAAAAAAGAGGATTTCAACAAATGGGGAATCGTATTTTGCATCCTAAAACGCAGATCTTGGGTGGAGTATTAGCTCAAGAATCAGAGAGTTTATTGAAAGATTTTTTTTCGATGAGAAGATAATTTTGGAACAAAATGTTCCGTTTTATAGTTTTTTGAAATGTACTTTTTAAATATTTAAAATTATGGCTTTTGAACTAGCACCATTACCCTATGCAAATAATGCATTAGAGCCTCATTTTGACGCATTGACTATGGAAATCCACCATGATCGTCATCATAATGCTTATGTAACTAACTTGAATGCAGCCGTTACTGGCACAGCATTAGAAGGGAAATCCTTGGAAGAATTATTTACAACTATTTCTACTTTGGCTCCAGCCGTACGTAACAACGGTGGTGGGCATTACAATCACCATTTATTTTGGAATATTTTATCCGCAAACGGTGGTGGTCAACCTGTTGGAACCTTAGCAAAAGCAATTGATGCGAAATTTGGTAGCTTTGATGCTTTCAAAGAAGAATTCAAAAAAGCAGCTATTACTCGTTTTGGATCAGGCTGGGCATGGATTGTTGCTCAAAAAGATGGTTCAATAGCTGTTTCTTCTACACCTAATCAAGATAACCCTTTGATGGATGTAGCTGATATAAAAGGTTTTCCTGTGATTGGATTAGATGTTTGGGAGCACGCATATTATTTAAAATTCCAAAATAAGCGTCCTGACTACATAGATTCATTTTGGAATGTAATCGACTGGAATGCAGCAGAAAAGCGTTATTTAGAAGCGCAAGCTTAAATATAATAAATCAAGAAAATTCATTTTTTCTTCAATTGGGTTTGCTTACTAACACCTTTTGTGTATTTTTGCAATCCTAAATGGTGGTTGTAGCTCAGTCGGTTAGAGCATCGGTTTGTGGTTCCGAGGGTCGTGGGTTCGAGCCCCATCTTCCACCCCAAAAGCCTTAGCGAAAGCTAGGGCTTTTTTTGTTTTATTTTTCTGAAAATATTTGCCACATTTATCAATGGTCAAAGAAATTTTATTTCAATCTACGAGGTTCTTGTTATTTATTTACCCTTTTTTTATCGTCATTTCACAACATTTTTTAGCTTAATTGAGCAATATTTCAAGAAATTAATTTATACTAATTAAAAAATAATTATATTTAATCATTGAATCTGAAAAGATTTTTGAATCTATCTATGAAATATTTTTATTCTTTGCTTTTAACGGCCCTATTGGCTCTTTTTTGCTATTCTTTCTATAGTTGTAGTTCGGTCAATGCTTCCGATGAATCGATGCCAGATGTTGTTGATTACAACTTTCATATTCGTCCTATTTTATCCGACAGATGTTTCAAATGCCATGGGCCAGATGCCAAGAAAAGAGCAGCTAATCTGCGTTTAGATACTCAAGAAGGTGCGTATGCAGCTTTTAAAGATAATTTAAAAGCACATGCTATTGTTCCGGGAAGGCCTAATGAGTCGGACGCATTTCTTCGATTGATTACGAAAGATACTTCATTACACATGCCACCCGTTAAGTCTAATTTAACTTTAACCCAATATGAAATTGATTTAATCGAAAAATGGATTGAACAAGGTGCCGTTTATAAGCCTCATTGGTCATTCATGCAGGCTGTCAAAGTAAATTTGCCATCCGCAGACGAATCATGGACACGCAATGAAATAGACTATTTCGTTTATGATAAAATGAAGCAAAAGGGCTTGAAGCCTAGCAAAGAAGCTGAAAAAGAGCAATTGTTAAAGCGCCTTTATTTGGATCTAATTGGTTTGCCACCAAGTATTGAACAACAAGAGAAATTTTTATCAGATCAAAGTGAAAATGCCTATGAAAAAGTTGTCAATCAATTGTTAGCTAATCAACATTATGGTGAAAAGATGGCCTTACCTTGGCTAGATGTCGCACGTTATGCAGATTCTCATGGATACCAAGATGATGGATTAAGAACCATGTGGCCTTGGCGAGATTGGGTTATTCATGCTTTTAATGCTAATTATTCTTACGCGAAATTTATCAAGTGGCAGTTGGCCGGAGATTTACTTCCAAAAGCAAGCAAAGAAATGATTTTGGCCACAGGTTTTAATCGAAATCATAAAATTACGCAAGAGGGTGGTGTCATAGATGAAGAATATCGTGTGGAATATGTCAATGATCGGACAAGTACTTTTGGTAAGTCTTTTTTAGCATTGACTTTTGAATGCTCCAAATGCCATGATCATAAATATGATCCTATTTCACAGAAAGATTATTATAGCACCTATGCATTTTTCAACCAAGTTCCCGAAAAAGGACTTTTTGGTACCATTGACGCCTCTTTTGCTGATCCTCCCAATATACAAATCACGAGTTCCGATGTGAAAAAAATATTGAAGTTTATCAATAAAAAAGATACTTCAGCGGTAGATGTAATGGTCATGAAAGATGATTCTATCAAGCGAAAAACCTACGTTTTAAGTAGAGGTAATTACGATATGCCAGCTGCCGAAGTAGCCATTGGATTACCCAAAACTATTTTACCTTATTCACCCGTTAAATATGGTACCAATCGATTAGGCTTAGCTAACTGGTTGTTGGATGATCAAAATCCTTTGACATCACGGGTTTTTGTAAATCGTGTTTGGGCACAATTTTTTGGTAAAGGAATTGTGAAAACATTGGGTGATTTTGGAATGCAAGGGGAATTGCCCACACATCCTCAATTACTGGATTGGTTAGCTGTCGATTTTAAGTCTCATCATTGGAATATCAAGCGATTAGTGAAACAAATCGTTATGTCAGCTACTTATCGACAATCTTCAGCCATTTCAAAAGACGCATTGGCCAAAGATCCAGAAAATATTTATTTGTCACATAGTACTCGTATGCGAGTGCCTGCAGAAAATGTGCGTGATTTGGTTTTGGGTTCTGCCAACATTTTAAATCAAGAAATTGGAGGTCCAAGTATTAAACCCTATCAGCCTAAAGGAATTTGGGAAATAGCCTCTTCAGGGCGCGGTTCTTTGATGAATTATATTCAAGACCACAACCAAGATTTGTATCGAAGAGGGATGTATGTTTTTATCAAAAGAACGGTTCCGCCACCTTCCATGTTGATTTTTGATGCGAGTAATCGTGATCAATGTGAAGTTCAAAGGGGTAGGACAAACACTCCTTTACAAGCTTTGGTAATGATGAATGATCCAAGCGTTATGGAAAGCTCTCGCGTGTTGGCAAGTTCTTTGTCCCAACAAAAATTGGGTCAAGACCAGTTATTGACACTGGCATTCCGTAAAATTATTTGCCGAAAGCCTAATAAAAAAGAGCTTGAAATTCTTCAAAGGTATTTTGAAAAAGAACTAAACGCTTTTGATGTAAACCCTAAAAAGGCTGATAAATTATTGGGAATTGGAGAATATAAAAAGGAGGCAAAATCGGCAAAATCGTTTACTGCCGCTTTGATGCAAACCATTCAGCTGATTTATAATATGGAAGAGGCTTTAATCAGAGTATAATGAGCATGAGAGAAAATGAATTTTTAAAAAACCAACTGAACATTACCAGAAGACATTTTTTTGGTAAGGCTGTCGCTGGTATTGGCGGTCTAGCTTTGGGTTCACTATTGGTTCCTGAAATTTGGAAAGGAGATGAATCGTCTTCATCACTTCCCCTAGGAGTAGCCCAATTCGCCCCTAAAGCGAAAAGGATTATTTATTTATGTCAGAATGGTGCTCCTTCACAATATGAATCTTTCGATTATAAACCAACCCTTGTACAAAGAAGCGGAGAAGAATTACCTGATTCTATTCGTGGTACTCAGCGTCTAACGGGTATGACCGCCAATCAAGATAAATTTCCTTTGATAGGTTCATTTTATGGTTTCAAACAATATGGTAAATCGGGTACATGGATCTCTGATATTTTCCCTAATATTGGCTCCATTGCTGATGATATTTGCGTAGTAAGAACGATGAATACGGATGCCATTAATCATGATCCAGCCTTGACTTTTTTACAAACAGGTGCTCAGGTTGGGAACAGACCAAGTATGGGTGCTTGGATGTCGTATGGTTTGGGAAGTGAAAATAAAAATTTGCCAGCATTTTGTGTGTTATTGTCGAGAGGCAGAGGAAATGGGCAAGGAGTTTATTCGAAACTATGGACCAATGGTTTTTTAGATTCTACTCATCAAGGAGTTGTTTTTAGTAGTTCAGAAGATCCTATTTTATATTTGAATGATTCAGATGGGATCGATAAAACGGCTAGAAGAAGAATGTTGGATGAATTGGCGGAGTTGAATAGTTTGGGTTTTGAAGAAAATGGAGATCCAGAGGTACAAGCCAAAATTCAACAATACGAAATGGCTTACCGGATGCAAACTGCGGTTCCTGAATTAACTGATTTATCAAAGGAATCTGACCATATAATTAAAATGTATGGTCCTGATTGTTTGGTTCCAGGTACATACGCGGCGAATGCCTTGTTAGCTAGAAAATTATCAGAATCAGGTGTTCGATTTGTACAACTATATCATCAAGGTTGGGATTCTCATGGAAATCTACCGAAAGAAATGGCTCTGCAAGCTCAAGATGTAGATCGTTCTTCTGCGGCATTGATAACTGATTTAAAACAAAGAGGTTTATTGGATGAAACATTGGTTATTTGGGGCGGAGAATTTGGCCGTACTAATTATTGTCAAGGCACTTATACAAAAGACAATTATGGACGAGATCATCATCCTAGGGCTTACAGTATTTTCATGGCAGGAGGAGGCGTAAAAGCGGGTTCTGTTTATGGTGAAACGGATGAGTTTGGATACAATGTGATCAAAGATCCTGTTCATATTCACGATTTTCATGCAACTGTGCAACATTTAATGGGTATTAACCATGAGCAATTGACGTTTAAACATTTGGGAAGAAGGTACCGATTGACAGATATTGCGGGAAAAGTTTTACCAGGCTTAATCGCGTAAAAGATGAAATCAAAACTTTATGATGTTTTAACGAGTCTAATCCTCTTTTTGCAGGCTCTCTTGGTATTTGCTTTGTTTTTTCAAAATCAATTGGTTTTGCCTTTTCAATTTTTGGGAAGAATGCATCCCTTGATTTTACATTTACCTATTGGACTAGGCTTTTTGTTGGTTTTTTTATTCCTTATCAAAGGGCAAATTTTGTCCATTGAATTTTATCGAATCTTTCGTTTTATTCTATATTTAACTAGTTTGTTTACAGCTCTTACAGCAATATGTGGACTATTTCTTTCGCTAGAAACGGGCTATGATATTGATTTGATTAGCTATCATCAGTGGGCAGGAATTGCTGTTAACTTTTATTATCTAATCGCACTTTTTTTGTTTGAAAAAGATTGGATTAGAGGGTGTATGAAATCTTTCATCCTAAGTTGTATTGGATTGGTGCTTTTTGTAGTGGCTGGCCACGGAGGAGCGAATTTAACCCACGGAGAAAACTTTTTGTTACCAAATGCTGCAGATCAGGTTTCTATTACGCAAGAATCCATTCTGTTTAAGGATTTAGTTCAACCTCTTTTAAAGAAAAAGTGCGAAGCATGTCACAATGACCAAAAGACTAAAGGGCAATTAAACATGAGTTCTGTGGCTAAAATGCTAAAAGGTGGAAAACATGGATCATTATGGAAGTCTGGAAATGTTTCACAAAGTCCGCTCATCCTGCGTACTGAGTTACCTTTAGATGCCAAAGAACACATGCCCCCTAAGGGAAAGGTGCAATTAACAGCGGACGAAATTATGTTGCTCCGATTATGGGTTCAAACAGGCGCTTCTTTGGATAAAAAAATAAAAGATTATCCAGCTAACTTGGGGTTTTCAAAATGGATGAATCAAAATAATTTATCTCAAGGAGATGTTTCAGTTGAAGAAAAAGAATATGATTTTTCTGCTGCTTCGGAATCTGACATTGAATCTGTTAATACACCGTTTTGTTCTGTTAGGTCTGTTTCTAGCCAATCTCCTGCATTAGAAGCGGAATTTTTTGTAGCCAAAAAATTTGAGATAAAAACATTAGAAAACTTATCCAAAATAGCCAATCAATTAGTGTCATTGGATATTTCTAAAATGCCAATTAAAAATACTGAATTAAAAGTAATCGCCAAATTGGCTCAATTAGAAAAGCTAAATCTAAATTTTACTGATATTACTAGTAAGGGCTTAGTGGATTTACAAGCCTGTCAGAAGTTGTCTTCTTTGTCTTTGGCTGGAACAAAAATTCAAGAAAGCGAGTTGCAGAATTTCTTGAAAAAAATGCCTTCGTTGAAGGAATTATTTATTTGGAATACAGAATTGACCATAAATCAAATTGAGCAATTAAAGCAGTTGTTTCCGAAAATAAAGGTAGAACAAGGCTACATTCCCAAGGATGAACAATTGTACATCAATCCGCCGATTTTGGTGACTGAAAATTTAATTTTAAGGCCAGGAGAAGATTTGAAATTTAAGCATACCTTGAAGGGTGTAGATTTTCATTATACTTTGAATGATTCCACACCAGACTCATTGGGGAAATTAATTACTCGCGGCCCAATTAAAATCAATAAATATGCTAAGGTGAAAATTTTGGCCACCAAAGCAGGTTGGTTGGCTAGTAAATTGTTAGAGTTGAAAGTCTACAAATCGAATTATGTACCAGATTCCATTATTTTATTGACCAATCCCGAACCGAAATATATCGCTCAGGGCTCATATACTTTGAAAAATTTTGTATCTGGTGCACGTTATACGAAAGGTGTTCCTAATCAAACTTGGCTTGGGTTTAATGGTTCAGATTTTGAAGCGGAATTTTTATTCGAAAAAGTTAATTCTATAAAAGGACTTACGTATTCTTATCTAGAAAAAACAGATGAAGGAGTTTTTCCGCCAAAAGAGGTGGAAATTTTAGCCTTTACTACTCAAAATACATGGAAGAGAATAGGAATGTATCGATTTGAACAACCCACGGAACGTAGAGGCTTTTCTAATAAAGCAGTGAATATCGATGTGATTCCTGGAAATTATTCTAAGATTAAATTGAAAGCGCTTCATGTTAAATCATTACCCAAATTTCTACTTAATAACGATAAAAAGGAAGCATTTGATCAAGCTGGCAAGCCTGGAAAACTTCGAATGGATGAAATTGTCTTTTTTTAAATAGAGTCTGCAATGCTAATTAATTCTTGGAAATTTTTTAGCACTTGGATATTCTTAGGTAAATGTTCATCTCGTTTGTCTTGTGTTAATAAAAAACCACTCAGTATGAATTTAGGTTCGGGCATGCTTTTCGATAATTGATCAACGTAATTGTCAATTTCTGAGGCACTTGGTTCAGTGGTAAAAACACTACAAATGTAATCTGGCTGATGTATTTTATTGGCAAATACAAGTTCATCAAAAGGCAAGGATTGTCCTAAATAGATAACTGAGTGTTGCCTTGCCCTAAGTATATAATTAGCAAAAAGTAAACCTAATTCGTGTAGTTCGCCCTCTGGCAAATAAAGAATAAATTTTTTTGCATTGGCTTTTGTATTTAATTCCTGTTGGTCGATTGCAGCAATTAATTTTTGTCGAATCAAATGGGTGATAAAATGTTCTTGTGCTGGTCCTACAGACCCAGAGAGCCATAATGTTCCTAATCTTCCTAAAAAAGGATAGATGACATTTAGTATAAAATTTTCAAATCCTATTTTTTGGACGATATTTTCAGTTAATTTTTGAAAACGTTTTTCATCCAAGTCAAGCATTGCAACGGTCAAGGCCTGAATTTGATCGGGATAATCTAATTTATTTTCTGAGAGGGATAGGATTTGTTTTGAAATTTCCTTCTCACTCATTTTCGAAATTTTCGAAATTTTAAAATTTCCTTTGTCCTGCAAAATCGCAATATTCAAGACAATTTTTAGGTCATTGTCTACATAAGAACGGATATTGGTATCTGATCTGACAGGATTCAATATACCATACCTTTGCTCCCAGATTCTCAAAGTATGTGCTTTGATTCCGCTCAGGTTCTCTAGGTCTTTAATGGAATAATGATTCATTTTAATTAAGTAATACTTTGGTAACCTGAAATGTTAAAAAAGGTTTTGTTTTTAGTTATTTTATTACAAAGAAAATATTTCGAATTAGGATCAGGCTGCCAAAGTCTCTTCAATTGCTCTTTTTGTTTTATCTTCTCTTTTCTCCTTGTCTGAACTATGATTTATTTGATTTTTGTGATGGTATGATTTTTTCTAAAAGATGAATGTCAATTATGATATTCTCTTTTCTCTCCTTCTATCTTCTATCTTCTCTTCTCTCTCTCTTCCCCACGGACATAGGTGGTCTTTGATGGTGTAGTAGTGGTTAGAATTATTGGATAGGCTTTGTTTTGTACAATTCTTTTTTATGAATAAAATAAGTATGGAAACAATTAACGCTTAATAATTCTTAATTATTATTGTTTAACAACAATTTAAATTTTAAGATTAAAACATTTTAACCATTAAGAAAAATGAAGTAATTAAGTACAGTAAGGTTCAAAATTTTTCTCTCTTTATTTATCTCTTTTGGGTTCGAAACTTAGACGGGCTCAGTAACCTTTTGACGGAATCATCATTTTTATTTTAACCCTTAATTCGCATTATTACCTATTACTTATTATTTTGTCTTCTCTTCCCCACGGACATTACCAAGGTGGTCTGAGAGGATGAAGGAATAGTTGGGCATATTAGATAGGCTTTGTTTTGTACAATTTTCTTTTTTTAAGTAAAATAAGTATTGAAACAATTAATGCTTAATAATTCTTAAATTATTACTGTTTAACAACAATTTAAACTTTAAGATTAAAACATTTTAACCATTAAGAAAAATGAAGGAATTAAGTATATTAAGGGCTACATTTTTTTTCTCTATTACCTATTACCTATTACCTATTACCTCTTACCTCTTACATCATACATCTTACATCTTACATCATACCTCTTACCTCAATTCAGCGCCCAATGCCCTAAAAAGAAAATGAATTGAAGTAAAGCAATTAAGCGGAAAAGGCTCGATTTTGAACCAAGGTTTTCAGAAAGATAAATCCAATGAAAAAAGAAAGAGGCTAACCACCACGCTCCAAAATTTTGAATAGGTACTTGTTCTCCTTGCCAATGCCAAAAGTCGAAATGAATGGCAACTGGTTCAATGATCAAATCTAGTGCAGTCATTAATCCTGCTCCTAATGCAGCTTTGCCAACTTTCCCTCCAATTCCCCATTCTTCAACGACTGCATTGGTGGAAATGACTAAAATCAACCAATTGATTCCGATGGTTAGAGGAACTTCCTGTATTTTAAAACCTAGTGTACTTCCATAATAGTACGAACCGAAAATTTTACCGGTAGAAACTCCCACAACTTCTAAAAACCAAGCAGAAACAGCGATTAGTGCCAATATGGCGTAACTTTTGAAATCTGTTTTTGGGAAAAAATACATGCAAATAAACCCAGTGAACCAAAGTGTTAGTGGTACCAATGAAACAAAAGTGGATGACGTTGCGGCAATATTCATGCCAATCAAACCTGCTGAATAAAGAACAATTAAGAAACGTTTTAAAAATATAGGATTCATACTTTTAGCAATTGGTTAACTATATTTCTCCTCCAAGTTACTGGCATCTTCTACAAATTGTTTAACGAATTGTTCTTGATCTTTGGAACAAATCATTAACACATTATCATTTTCTGCGATAATGTAGTTTTCTAACCCTTGAATAACAACAAGTTTATCTTTGGGGGTTTTAATGATACAATTCTTTGTGTCATACAAAAGAACTTCGCCATCTATTACATTGTTTAGTTCATTTTTTTCACTGATCTCATATAACGACTTCCATGTTCCTAAATCAGACCAACCTATGTCTGACAATATGACTTTTACATCTCTTGCTTTTTCCATGATGCCTGTGTCTATTGAAATATTCTTGCAAACGCCGTAAATTTTTTTGATAAAATCATCCTCTTCATCTGTGTAATAAAATGCCGAACCTTCCTCGAATTGTTCAGCCATTCTTGTTAAGTGTTTTTCTAACTCCTTTTGGAAGGTTGAAAAACTAAAAACAAATATGCCGGCATTCCATACATAGTCGCCACTATCTAAAAAAGCTTGCGCAAGCTCTAAATTAGGCTTTTCAGTAAAGGTTTTAACACGTTTGGCATCTTGGTTTTCAGGATGAAATTGAATATAACCATAACCTGTATCTGGACGAGTCGGAAGAATCCCTAATGTGACTAATATTGGATCCTCTGCTGCGATGAGGGCTTTTCTAATATTTTCTTTAAAAGATTCTTCTTTCAAAATCACATGATCTGAAGGTGCTATGATCAATTTAGCTTTTTTGTTTTTCTTGGCAATTTTATAGGCTGCATAGGCAATACAAGGGGCTGTATTTCTTCTTTGAGGCTCTTTTAAAATTTGATCAGGATGTAAAAATGGTAATTGTTCCAAAACGATTTCCGCAAATTCCGTGGAAGTAACAACATAAATATTTTCCCTTGGAACAATTCCTTCAAATCTTTCCGCTGTTTGTTGTAACATGGTCTTGCCAACCCCAAGTACATCAATAAATTGTTTCGGCTGACTACTTCGACTAATTGGCCAAAATCTTGAGCCAATTCCACCTGCCATGATGATTAAATATTGATTTTTCATTCTTTTTTATTCAAAAGAAATTGATTGATTCTATCTCCCACATTTTCCCTGATGGATGAATAATATAAGTTATAATCTGCTTTATGCCAATTTTTTATGTTGACAAACATTCGTCCTTTAACATAAGGAATATGTGTCCAAAGTACTCCCAAATGGTTTTGAGCATCAGCCATATTTTTTGCATATTCAAATCCAAAAAACACTCCTCCTTTATTCATTTCTTTAGGCTTAAATTCTTCGTCTAAGGTCCATGAAAGAGGATTGGTTGACACTAGATTGGTTGTGGTGCCAGGATGCCAAGGCGGCAGGTAACCTTGCTTAAAAGTTGTCCAGGCAATAAAACAGCCAGTAGATGTTGGGGAATCACAAGCCGGTATTTGATGAAAGGTGTTTTTTTCTGTGGCAATTCCTATGATATAAGCTGCTACCAATTGTTTTTGTAGCGGTTTTTCATCGAAGAATTCTTTTAATAAGCGAGTGGCATGCAAGGTGCCTTGGCTGTGGCCTGCTATTACGATGGGACGACCTTGATTGAAATTTTTCAAATAATATTCAAAGGCTTTTTTTACATCTTGATAAGCGAGATCCAGTGCGGCGTCCTTATCGGTTTTGTTGGGTGTTACAAAAGCATAATAATGCGCTTGTCGATACCTCGGTGCATAAACTTTGCATGATCCGTTGAATACCGTAGCTTGATTCAGAATGGTTGAACTATCTACGACAGCATTTAAATATTCGTCCTCCACTGATCCATTCCAAATGAATTCATTTTTGGGTTCGTAGGTAAAAATGGTAGGGTAAATAAAAAATACGTCCGCTTTAGCATCTGCCTGCTGGTCTTTAAAACCCGATTTTTTAGGAACTAAATCTGCCGCATCCTTCTTATTAGGTAGGGCTGCCCAATTTTTTGAGAGATCGTAGACTATTTCTGGAGGTTGAGGAGCTTCTGTCCATGACTTGTTTAAAACAATTTTTGGAACATTGAAACAGCTATTCAAGCCGAAAAGTGCAATTGTGAGGATAAATAAGAGGGAGATATTTTTCATGAAAAAAATTAAACCAAAATTACTAATAATTTCTTGGTTTATTGGGAGGGATGCCACACGGAAGAAAGGAATAATTCAAAGGGTTCTTTAATAATATTGCCAAATTTTTGGAAAAGTATAGTGCCAAGCATGTCTAATTGATTAATTAAAATCATTAAAATGTATTTTTTTTAAAAAAATTATTATTTTTTTTATAAACCAATATAAAAAAACAATAAATTTTTTTATTTTTGTGGCTGTTTATATTTAGGTAAATTCAATCCTAATTAAAAAAATCTTTTATGAAAAAAATCTTTACTCAAATTTTACCAAGTTTTGTTGTTTTGATGATGCTTAGTTTGTCGGTGTTTGCACAGACAAAAATAAGCGGAAAAGTAACAGACTCAGCTTCAAATGAAGCATTAATTGGTGTTAGCATCGCCGTAAAAGGAAAAGTTATTGGAACTATAACGGATGCAAATGGTAGTTTTTCGTTAACAACTTCTACTCCAGTACCTTTTACGATTTCCGTTTCTATGGTTGGTTACGAACGCCAGGAAATCGTAGTTAAAGGTGCAAAAACAGATTTCGCTATTAAATTAAAAGAACAATCGACGCTTGGTCAAGACATTGTTGTTTCCGCTAGTCGTATTGAAGAAAGTGTTTTACAATCTCCTGTATCCATTGAAAAATTGGATATCCGTGGAATTCGTGATACTCCTTCAGCTTCTTTCTACGATGCTTTAAAAAATATCAAAGGTGTCGAAATGAGTACACAATCCGTTTCCTTTTCTTCCGTAAGTATGCGTGGATTTAATGGTAACGGTAACGTTCGTGTGGTTCAAATGATTGACGGTATGGACAACCAAGCACCAGGTTTAAATTTCTCAGTTGGAAATATCGTAGGTATTTCTGAATTGGATTTGGAAGGTGTAGAATTGTTACCAGGTGCCGCTTCTGCGCTTTATGGTCCCAATGCTATGAATGGTATTTTATTGATGAACTCTAAAAGTCCATTTTTATACCAAGGTTTAAGTGCTCAAGTAAAAGCAGGTGCTATGTATGCTGGAAATCGTTCGACAGCAACGACTCCTTATGGTGACATTTCTTTGCGTTATGCAAAAGCAATCAACAATAAATGGGCTTACAAAGTTAACTTTAATATGTTGTCTGCTGATGATTGGCAAGCAACAGATTACCGTGATCAAAGTTTAATGAATGGTACTTCTTTAGGTGCTGGTGATAGAGTATCCAACCTAGCTTATAATGGTGTGAATATTTATGGAGATGAGACTAATCTTAACATGTTGTCTTCTTTGACACCTGTTTTGAAAGATCCAACCAATCTATTAACTGCTGGTATCAATCAAATTTCAGCCTTGTCGGGCGGTTTATTGTCTCCAACAGCTATTTTGAATTACATAGTTCCCAACACTTCTATTTCTAGAATAGGTTACAATGAAGTGGATTTAGCTTCATATGCTAATCGTAACATTAAATTCAATGCGGCATTGCATTATCGATTTAATGATAAAGTTGAATTGATTTTACAAGGTTCTTATGGTCAAGGTACTACTGTTTATACAGGTATTGATCGTTATGCCATCAAAAACTTTAGTATGGGCCAATACAAGGCTGAATTAAAAGGAGCTAATTTCTTCTTAAGAGCTTATACCACACAAGAAAATTCAGGCGATGCTTATTCGATAGGTACTCTTGGAGCAATTGTGAATGAAGCGGCTAAACCTAGCACAGCTTGGTATCCACAATATTTTGCAACATTTGCAACATTGGCATTAACTAATTTTGGCCAACAATTAGGTGCTGCCTTGATGTCAGGTAAATCACCGCAAGTTGCTGTAGGTACAGCAGTAGCAAGTACGCAAGCTAGTTTCCCTTTTTATCATGGAACAGCTCGTGCAGCTGCAGACAACACTCGTTTAATTCCAGGAACTCCTGCATTTAACGCAGCAGTAGAACAAGTTAAACTATCTGCTATTCCAAAAGGAGCTAAATTTACAGATAAAACTGCTTTATACCATTTGGAAGGTATGTACAACTTGACTGAGAAATTTAACAACAAACTAGAAATGATTGTTGGTGCTAATTATCGTCAATATGCCTTGAATTCAGAAGGTAGTTTATTTGCCTTGGATAACGCTGGTAAAGAATTTACGATCAACGAATATGGTGCTTACACTCAACTAGGTAAGAAAATATTAAACGATAAAATGAAATTATCGGGTTCTCTTCGTTTTGATAAAAACGAAAACTTTGATGGAGTATTTAGTCCACGTTTCTCTGGAGTTTATACAGAAGGTCGCTCAAACTTTAGAGCTTCTTATCAAACAGGTTTCCGTATCCCAACAACTCAAGATCAATACATTGATTTGAATACACCAACAGCTCGTCTTTTAGGAGGTTTAGATGTAATTCAAAATCGTTATAAATTATCTGGTAACTCTTACACGAGAGAATCTTTAGCTGCTGGAAAGCCTGAATTGTATCAAGCAAAAACTTGGAAACCAGAGCAGGTTCAAACGTTCGAAATTGGTTACAAAGGTTTCTTAGGAGACCGTTTATTGGCTGATTTCTATTGGTACCAGTCGAACTACACCAATTTTTCAGGTGGTAAAGTAGTCGTTCAAACTCCTGATCAACACAAGGACCCTTCATTTATTGGTAATAAAGTATTCTCTTTCCCTTCAAACATAGACAATACAGTTGTTACCAACGGTTGGGCTCTAGGATTGGATTACCAATTAGGTTCTAATTGGATTTTAGGGTCAAACATTTCTTATAATGCAGTAAAAGATAATGGTGGCGCTACTGATGCTCAAATCGGTTTTAACACGCCTGCTTATCGTACCAACGTTTCTTTAGGAAATCGTAATATTGCAGCTTCTGGCTGGGGTGTAAATGTAACTTGGAGATATCAAGATCAATTTGTTTGGAATTCAAGTGTTGTTTCTCAAGCTGTTAGTTTAGCTCAACAAAGTTTAATTCCTGCTTACCAAACGGTTGATGCTCAAGTGAGCAAAAAATTGTCAGGTATGAAATCTATCTTAAAAATAGGTGGAACAAATTTATTTGGAACTCCTTACACAACGAGTTGGGCTAACCCAATCGTTGGAAGTATTTACTATGTTAGCTTAACATTTGACGAAGTATTGAATAAATAATAATTTCCAATATTTTATTGAGGCTGCCTCCCAAGGGCAGCCTCTTTTTTTGTACCTTTGACGATTAATTTTGATTCCAATCATGCAAGAAACAAAGGACTTAACAGGGTTTTCACACATTGAAGTTTTTGGTGCAAGAGAGCATAATCTAAAAAATATCGATGTTAAAATTCCTAGGAATCAATTAGTAGTGGTTACGGGTATTTCAGGTTCAGGAAAATCGAGTCTGGCCTTTGATACCATTTATGCCGAAGGACAACGTAGGTACATGGAAAGTTTTTCTGCCTATGCCAGAAGCTTTTTGGGAAATATGGAGCGCCCGGATGTTGACAAAATAGAAGGACTATCTCCAGTTATTTCCATTGAACAAAAAACAACTTCCAAAAATCCTCGTTCAACTGTAGGTACCACCACAGAAATTTATGATTTTTTGAGACTTTTGTATGCAAGAGGATCGGAAGCGTTTAGTTATTTGAGTGGGCAAAAAATGGTCAAACAATCGATAGATCAAATCATTGCTACCCTATTTCAACAGTTTTTAGGAAAAAAAGCAGTTTTATTAGCACCTGTAGTTAAAGGACGAAAAGGGCATTATAGAGAGCTCTTTGTTCAAATTTCAAAATGGGGATTTACCAAAGTGCGAATTGATGGAGAAATAGTCGATTTAGAAGCTAAAATGCAAGTGGACCGATTCAAGGTACACGATATTGAAGTGGTGATAGATCGATTGCTTATTAGCGAAGAGGAGCGTTTGAGGTTGTCTCAAAGTCTACAAACGGCAATGAATTTGGGTAAAGGTTTGGTGTATGTTTTGGATGAAAAACAAAAATTACATTACTTTTCTAAAACCTTGATGGATCCCGAAACAGGCTTATCTTATGACGAACCTGCTCCTAATTCTTTTTCTTTCAATAGTCCTTACGGTGCTTGTCCTTGTTGTAATGGCTTGGGTGTTATTGAAGAAATAACCCGTGAATCTGTGATTCCAGATCCTAAATTGAGTATCATTCGTGGTGCCATTGCACCCATTGGTGAATACCGTGAATTATGGATTTTCAAACAATTGGAGGTTCTATTAAAGCCTTTTAAAATTGGTCTTTCTACTCCCATAGAAAAGTTTCCTGAGGAGGCTATTGAATTGATGTTATATGGTACCGATGAAGTAGTACCTGTTCCTTCTAAGAAATATGTGGGAACAGAATGGACCACAAAATACGAGGGAATTATCCATTTCTTGAAAAAGCAGCAAGAAAATGGCTCGGATAAAACACAAGATTGGTTGCGGGATTTTTTGGTCATCAAAACTTGTCCAGAATGCAATGGCTATCGATTGAAAAAAGAATCTTTGCATTTCAAAATTGATGGGAAACACATTGGTGAGTTAGCTCACATGGATATTTCGGATCTCGAAAATTGGTTTGCCAACTTGGAAGAAAGAATTTCTGATCGTCAAAACCAAATTGCCCATGAGGTTTTAAAGGAGATACGGAAGAGAATTGGATTTTTGACACAAATTGGATTGAGTTATTTGACTTTGGATCGCCCAATGAAAACTCTTTCGGGCGGAGAATCTCAACGTATTCGATTGGCTACTCAGATTGGAACGCAATTGGTGGGAGTTCTTTATATCATGGATGAACCCAGCATTGGTTTGCACCAAAGAGACAATGAGAAGTTGATTCAGGCCTTGAAAGATTTAAGGGACTTAGGTAATTCCGTTTTGGTTGTAGAACACGATAAAGACATGATGTTGGAGTCTGATTTTATTTTGGACATAGGACCTGGTGCTGGTCGACATGGGGGTCATATTGTTGGACATGGTTCTCCAACGGAATTTTTAAAATTGGAAACTCCGACGGCTAATTATTTGAAAGGGAAATGGGAGATTGCTATTCCTGAACAAAGAAGGAAAGGCAATGGGAAAGAGATTAAATTAGTTGGAGCGAAAGGGAATAACTTAAAAAATGTGACGGTTAAAATTCCTTTGGGATTATTGATTTCCGTTACTGGAGTTTCTGGTTCAGGAAAATCTAGTTTGATACATGATACCTTAGTGTTGAAATTAAAGCAGCACTTTGACCGCACCAAGCGTGATGCCATGCCTTTTAAGGCGATTGAGGGATTAGAGTTTATTGATAAAATCATCGAAGTAGATCAATCGCCCATTGGACGAACACCGCGCTCTAACCCTGCTACCTATACGAATATGTATAGTGACATAAGGACTCTTTATTGCGAATTGCCCGAGTCTAAGATTAGGGGTTATAAAGCGGGTCGTTTTAGTTTTAATGTGAAGGGGGGAAGATGCGAGACCTGTGAAGGCGCGGGGAGGAAGAAAATTGAAATGGAATTTTTGCCCGATGTATTGGTGGAATGTGAAACGTGCAAAGGCAAACGCTTTAATAGGGAAACCTTGGAAGTTCGTTTCAAGGGCAAATCCATCTCGGATGTTTTGGATATGACGGTTGAACAAGCTTTGGAATTCTTTGAGCATCAGCCAAGGATTTACCGTAGGGTAATGACCTTGTCGGAAGTTGGATTGGGCTATATTACCTTGGGTCAGCATGCCACCACCTTGTCTGGGGGAGAAGCGCAGCGAGTGAAATTGGCTGAAGAATTATCCAAAAAGGATACTGGAAATACGTTATATGTATTGGATGAACCCACGACGGGATTACATTTTCAGGATGTCAAATTGTTGTTGGATGTATTACAGAAGTTGGTAGATAAAGGAAATACCGTGCTGATCATTGAACATAATTTGGATGTCATTAAAGTATCAGATTATGTGATTGATATGGGCCCAGAGGGCGGAAATGCGGGTGGTGTGTTGATTGGTTCAGGGACGCCTGAAGATATCGCCAAAATCAAAGGAAGTCATACTGGAAGGTTTTTGAAAGCGGAGCTGAAGAGGTAATAGGTAAGAGGTAATAGGTAATAGTTAAGAGATTAAGAGTATTACGCTTGGTTGTGCCACTCCTTTTATTTAATTTATTCTTCATGGATTTAACGAAGATAAATGCAGTTAGGAAAGTAAAATGACTTTTGGAGTGGTTAGGTATTTTTGTAATTCTTAAAACCTTCTTACAAATATTTTACTTTTTTGAAAAACTAAACTTGTGTTTTTGCAACTTTGTATAAATTAATTACTAAAAATTTCAATTATTTATTTGGTGGTATTAGTAATTATGCAAGTATGCATAAATCAATCGTTATTCTCTCATCAATTGTTCCACCACCTTCGGGAAATCCCTGTGCTCCAAGACTTGGCCTTTTTTAGCTACATCTAATGGGGAGTCGGTCGGTGTAACTTCAAAGCTACTTTGGAAAATAATGGCACCTTCGTCATAGTGTTCATTCACATAATGAATGGTGATACCAGATTCTTTTTCACGGTTTGCCACAACTGCCTCATGCACAAAATGTCCGTACATTCCTTTGCCGCCAAATTTGGGCAATAAGGCCGGGTGTAAATTGATGATCCGTTGAGGAAAAGCTTCTGTGAACTCCTTGGGAATTAACCAAAGAAATCCTGCCAACACGATTAAATCTGTGGATAAATCTTTTATCTCTTGTAAAATTATTCCTTGCTTGAACTCTTCTCGGTTGAATATTCGACAAGGTATATTTAAGCGTTTTGCTCGTTCAATTACCCCCGCCTCTGCATTGTTACAATAAATTTGACTTATCTTTGCAATGCGTAAAGGTGCTAAATGCTCGATGATTTTTTCTGCATTGGAACCAGAACCGGAGGCGAAAATGACTAAGTTTTTCAAATTTGTCTATTATTTAACACAAATTTAGGCTTTAAAAACGGAACCTTTTAACTTAAATGATAGTTTTGTTTTTTCGGTAAAAGACTATTTATGAAAATAGGTATTATTTGTTATCCAACGTATGGTGGAAGTGGCGTAGTGGCCACTGAATTAGGAAAAGCTTTAGCGGCGGTTGGTCATGAAGTTCATTTTATTACCTATACGCAACCCCCTCGTTTGGATTTTTTCAGTGAAAACATCTTTTACCATGAAGTAAGCGTTGCTTCTTATCCTCTGTTTCAATATTTACCTTATGAGTCTGCTTTAGCCAGTAAAATGGTGGATGTGACCATCAATGAAAAGCTGGATTTATTACATGTTCATTACGCTGTTCCACATGCTTCTGCGGCCTATTTGGCCAAACAAATATTAAAATCGAAAGGAATTAACGTGCCTGTTATTACTACCTTGCACGGAACAGACATCACTTTGGTGGGTCGTGACCCTTCTTTTGAGCCAGTGGTTACTTTTTCAATCAATGAGTCCGATGGAGTAACAGCTGTTTCTGAAAGTTTGCGCAATGACACCTATGCTGAGTTTGAAATATTGAGTCACATAGAAGTGATTCCCAATTTCATTGACCTCAACCGTTTCAAAAAACAAGCCAAAGAACATTTTAAATTGGCCATTTGCCCTCATGGAGAAAAGTTGTTGATTCACACTTCGAACTTTAGAAAGGTGAAAAGGATCGAAGATATTATTCAAGTTTTTGCCAAAGTACAAAAAAAGGTTCCAAGCAAATTATTGTTGGTAGGGGATGGACCTGAGCGTTCCGTGATTGAGGCGCTGTGTCGCGATTTACATGTACAAGCAGATGTTCGTTTCTTAGGAAAATTGGATACCATTGAGGAGGCATTGTCTTTGGCAGATGTGTTTTTCTTGACTTCAGAAAAGGAAAGTTTCGGATTAGCTGCTCTGGAAGCGATGGCATGTGAAGTGCCTGTTATCTCTTCTGATGCTGGAGGTATCACGGAAGTGAATATTCATGGTGTAACGGGATTTGTGAGTAAAATTGGGGATATCAATGACATGGCCAAAAATACCATTCACTTATTGACAGATGAAAAATTACTTACTCAAATGAAGGCTAATGCTTTAGAACGCGCCAAACATTTCGATTTAGTTAAAATTCTTCCGATGTATGAGAATTATTATCAGAAAATCATTGATCAAAGTTGGAAATTTCCGAATCAAAGTAATTGAGGTATAAAAGGTAAAAGGTAATAGGTAAAAGGATAGGGAATACTTTTCTCTCCTGGTTTTCTATTTTACCTTCTTATTTTTCTCTTTTCTCTTCCCCGGTTTCTGAGCCTGTCGAAGCATCTCTCTTAAACAATGCGGCATTCACACTCATCTTCGCATTCCAACAACAGCTGTTCCATTGTTTTTTGAATTTTTGGGTGAACAAAACTGGGATTAATTTCTGTCATGGGAACCAAAACAAATTTTCTTTCTGTCATTCTTGGATGAGGAATTTCCAAATTTTCTGTTGAAATTATTTGGTCATCAAAGAAAATAATATCTAAATCCAAAGTTCTAGGTCCCCATCTTTCATTCCGTATCCGTCCCATTTGCAACTCGATTTCTAGTAATGCATCCATCAATTCTTGAGCGCTTAAGTAGGTTTCTACTTCAATCACTTGATTAATGAAATCATTTTGAGGGATGGGACCCCAAGCGGCAGTTTGATACAAAGAGGATAATTGGGTAATTTTGCCTACTTTTTTTGTTAAGAAGTCAATCGAATTTTGAAAAATTTCGATCGTATTTCCTAGATTGCCTCCCAAAGATAAATAGGTGATTATGGACATGTTGTGCTAATTTCACATCAAACTTACAAATTTCTTTTTTATGCCGAATAATTACTACGTAGAGGATTTGAAACCGGGAATGCTTTTGCTCTCTGAACCTTATTTGGAGGATGCATCATTTCGTCGATCAGTGATTCTTTTATGTGAACATTCCAACTCGCATTCCTTTGGTATTATCATCAATCAAGCACAAGACAATGTTTTTGAAACAGTGATGGACGAAAAAGTTTTTGAAAACATCCCTTTATATGCAGGAGGTCCGGTAGATACCAGCATATTGCAATTTTTGCATCGTCGGCCAGATTTAATTCCGGGGGGATTGGAAATTGCTCCGAATATATTTTGGTCAGGTGATTTTGAAAAAGCCATCGAATCGATCGTAAACGAGGGTATTACATTTTCAGACATTAAATTTTTTATTGGTTATTCAGGTTGGGGTGCTGGACAATTAGAAAGAGAAATTAAATCCAATGCCTGGTATCTTGAGCCTGCCAAAGCGGAATATGTGTTTGATGAACAATGCGATCAATTGTGGAGAAAGATTTTGATGGATAAAGGAGGGAATTATCGGGTCCTTGCCACCTATCCGGAGGATCCGAATTTGAATTGAGGGAAGAGGGAAGAGAGATGCTTCGACAGGCTCAGCAACCGGGGAAGAGAGAAGAGAGAAAATGGGAAAATAGAAAATAGAAAAGGAAAACTTTTACCTATTACCTATTACCTATTACCTATTACCTTAAGACGCACGGCCTTGCCTCTCTACTCAACTGATCTTCGCCCAATTCGTTGCATCTTTTTTCAAATGTGCGACTTGCTCACGGATAACCCAATGATTTTCCATTTCTAAATTGGGATCTGTATGCAGAATTTCTATGGCAGTATCTCGGGCAACTTTCAAGATTTCTCCATCTTTGGCTAAATCAGCAATGAGCAAGTCAATGACACCGGATTGTCGAGTTCCAGAGATGTCACCTGGGCCTCTTAATTGTAAATCCACTTCGGCAATTTCAAAACCATTGTTGGTACGCACCATCGTTTCAATGCGTTTTTTAGTATCCGCACCAATTTTAAAACTGGTCATCAAAATACAATAACTTTGTTCAGCACCTCTACCTACTCGGCCCCTTAATTGATGCAATTGTGAAAGTCCAAATCGTTCCGCACTTTCAATGATCATCACGCTGGCATTGGGTACATTAACACCCACTTCAATCACAGTGGTGGCAACCATAATTTTGGTTTCATTTTTCACGAAACGAGCCATTTCAAAATCTTTGTCGGCTGGTTTCATCTTGCCATGCATAATCCCTAGCGGTACATCTGGGAATGCTCTAGAAATACTCTCATGGCCATCCATTAAATCTTTAAAATCCATTTTTTGAGATTCTTCAATCAATGGATAAACAATGTAAACTTGTCGCCCTTTACTAATTTCATTTTGAATGAATCCGAACACTTGTAAGCGATGAGAATCGAATTTATGCATCGTTTGGATAGGCTTTCTTCCGGCAGGTAATTCATCAATAATGGAAATATCTAAATCACCATAAAGCGTCATAGCCAAGGTTCGAGGAATTGGCGTGGCTGTCATGACCAACACATGCGGGTGAATGAATTTATTTTTTTCCCAAAGTTTGGCTCTTTGTGCAACGCCAAATCTGTGTTGTTCATCAATGATACACAATCCTAAATTATGAAATTGGACAACATCTTCAAATAAAGCATGCGTTCCGACTAATATTTGTAAGTCACCAGAGGCAAGATCTTCTAACAAGCCTACACGGTCTTTCTTTTTAGTAGATCCAGTTAATTTGGCAATTTTGATTCCCAATAAATCGGCAAAGACTTTTAGGCCTTGATAATGTTGATCAGAAAGGATTTCAGTAGGAGCCAACAGACACGATTGTGTTCCATTGTCGATGGCTAAAAGCATACAAATAAAAGCGACGATGGTTTTACCAGAACCAACATCCCCTTGGAGTAGTCGATTCATTTGTTGGCCAGAACGCATATCATGAAAAATTTCTCGAATGACTTTTTTTTGTGCTTCAGTTAATTGGAAAGGCAAATGATTGTTATAAAAATCTGTCAGTAAAGTTGCCGACGAAAAAACTTGTCCAGGATAAGCGTTTTTTTGAATCAGATTTTGTTTGATTAATCGCAACTGATTGTAAAATAATTCTTCAAATTTCAATCGCCTATTAGCCTGATGTAGCCAATTATCTGATTGTGGTAGATGGATGTGATACAGCGCTTCTTGCTTCGAAATTAATTTGAATTTCTGTATGATATCGGTAGGTAAAGTTTCTCTGATATAAGGGAATGCAATGGCCAAAAGGTTTCTTTGTAGTTGTGCAATGACTTTGCTATCGATGTATTTTTTACGAAGTTTTTCTGTTAGATGGTAAACAGGCTGGTAAACTTTTTCGGTTAGTTGTCGGCCTTTATAAAATTCCATCTCAGGATGGGTCATTTGCATTTGCCCGTTAAAACTTCCGGGTTTTCCATAAAACAGATAATCCGACCCCGAATTAAGTAATTTTTCCACCCATTTAATGCCTTGAAACCAAACCAATTCGATGCAGCCAGATTCATCGCAGCATTGAGCCACTAACCTTTGTTTAGGTCCATTTCCTAATTTTTCTACATATCTAATTCGGCCAACAAACTGTGCATGTTCCATTCCATCTTGGATTTGATTGATGGGAAGAATGACAGTTCTGTCTTCGTATCTGAATGGATAATATTGAATCAAATCGCCATAAGTGAATAAACCTAATTCTGATTGGAGTAAACTGAGTCGAGCGGGAGTAACTCCTTTCAGTTTGCTTAAATCCGTATCAAAAAAATGGCTGAAAGACATTGCGTAAAAATTTTATGAATTTAGGTATATTTACAAAACCTTTGATGTGATTTATTAAAAGCTTTATGTATCTAACACAAAAATTATCAATTTCTTGGATAAAACGGACCTTTCCAGGCTTATTTTTACTATTTTTTCTTTTGTGTTCTTTTCAAAGTTTTTCTCAAACAGATTGTCCTTGGGTGGCCCTTCAAGACAAAATGGTTTTGCTTGGCGGAGATCCTCCGAATAAAACAAATCTAGAGAAAGATACTATAAAAAAGCCTCTCGTTAAATTAAAAGATGTTTTATTGCCAATTAATGGAACAGGAACAGGAATTAGTTGGGTCTGGACGGATCTGAATGAGCGATCTATGAGTGGTTTGTTGACAAATTATAATAGTTTAAAAACACAATTTAAATTTTCTGAGGGAATATTTGCTCCAATAGCTTTGGATAGAATTTATCTTTTGAAATATAAAATTACTGGGACACCTACCAATACATCTTGTCCTACTGTTACTGCGAATATTAAAATTAAAATTTTACCGGGAATACGTCCTTACAATGTGATGACTCCAACGAATGATGGTTTGAATGATGTATTTTTTGTTGAAAACATTTCTGAAAAAGAAATTTACACTGATGTGATTATTAAAATTTTTGATCGTTGGGGACAGCAAGTTTTTAGTAGTAAGGGGAATAAGCCTCAATTTGATGCTTTGGCAAATCCCTATAAATTACCCACAGGAACGTATGTGTATTCGATAAAACCAGAGGAAGATTATCCGGAAGTAGTAGGTGAAATAACAATTATACGATAGGTGATGAAGAGTTTATTAGATCAGGAATTTCAATCGGAGGGTTTTGTTATCACCAAGGTAGATGATTTACTCAATTGGGCGAGGGCTAGTTCCTTGTGGCCAATGAGTTTTGGTTTAGCTTGTTGTGCCATTGAAATGATGCAGGCTTTTTCTTCTGCCTATGATTTAGATCGTTTTGGGGTATTTCCTCGTCCTTCCCCTCGTCAATCGGATGTTATGATTGTGGCGGGAACTGTAACCTTCAAAATGGCAGATCGGATTAGGCGTTTGTATGAACAAATGCCCGAGCCTCGTTATGTAATTTCAATGGGTTCATGTGCCAATTGTGGAGGTCCTTATTGGGAACATGGTTACCATGTAGTGAAAGGGGTGGATCGAGTGATTCCGGTGGATGTTTATGTTCCTGGTTGTCCACCTAGACCCGAAGCCTTGTTGGGGGGGATTATTAAGTTGCAAGAAAAAATCAATCAATCCTCTTTGGTAGCTCCCAAGCGTATTCTGAAAGCATTAAACAAAGCTTAATATGTCAGTAAATTTCATTCCAAATTTGATTCAAGAGAATTGCTCCATTTCATTGGAGTGGAATGAAAATTTGCAAAGAGTTAGGATTGCTTCCCAAGATTTATTGAAAGTTTGTGATCTATTGTGGAGAAATCCTTCTTGTTATTTTGACCAACTATCCTGCTTAACGGCTATTGATAATGGACCTGAAAAAGGAACCTTAGAGTTGATTTATACCCTTTATTCTATTCCACATCATTTGACTTTTCATATACAGGTAGTTGTTCCTAGATTGTTGGAGGATGGTTCATTGCCATCGGTTCCCTCCTTGGTTTCTGTTTGGAAAACCGCCAATTGGCATGAAAGGGAAGCGTTTGATTTAGTTGGGGTCAATTTTGACGGTCATCCTGATTTACGAAGAATTTTATTGCCGGAAGATTGGGTAGGGCATCCGCTTAGAAAAGATTACATTGAGCAGGAAAAATACCACGGTATTCAAGTGAAATTTTAAGATGAAGGTAGCTGGATTCACTTTTATTCGAAATGCCGTAAAAAATGATTATTCAATTGTGGAGGCAATTCTTTCGATACTTCCAATTTGTGATGAATTCATTGTTGCAGTCGGTCAATCCGAAGACGCAACCTTGGAATTAATTCAATCCATTGATTCTCCTAAAATCAAAATTATCGAAACAGTTTGGGATGAATCTCAAAGGGAAGGCGGGCGAACTTTTGCTTTGGAAACAGATAAAGCACTCAAAGAAATTTCAAAAGATTGTGATTGGGCTTTTTACATTCAAGGGGATGAATGTGTGCATGAAAATGATTTGCCAATCATTCAAAATGCCATGCAGAAATATGTGAATAATAAGGAGGTTGAAGGTTTATTATTCCATTATCAACATTTTTATGGTTCCTATGATTTCATTGCTGATTCGAGAAGGTGGTATCGTAGGGAAATTAGACTGATAAAAAATTCACCTGAAGTACATTCTTACAAGGATGCTCAAGGTTTTAGAAAGTCGGGTCAAAAATTAAAAGTACAATTAATTCCAGCTTTTATTTATCATTACGGTTGGGTAAAGCCGCCCAAAGGTTTGAATAATAAAGTGCGAAATTTTCAGCATTATTATCGGGATGACGCTTGGATGGCAGCCAACGTACCCATTGATTATGAGTTTGATTTTGAAAATGCGGAACGATTACGGCGTTTTACTGCTACGCACCCCAAGGTAATGCAAGCCAGAATTGAAGCTCAAAATTGGCCCTTTCATTTTGATCCTAAACAATTACGCAAAAAAATGAGCCT
>Ga0114962_10000116_pt1 | contig 65789 bp, 60 predicted proteins | sample C_130820_MF_Meta_FD_87017 | JGI IMG/M metagenome (GOLD analysis project Ga0114962, IMG submission 87017) | Freshwater microbial communities from Lake Croche, Canada to study carbon cycling - C_130820_MF_MetaG | ecosystem: Environmental > Aquatic > Freshwater > Lake | place: Lake Croche, Canada... | reverse complement strand
CAGGATCTGTGCAAAAGGACGCTTTAATGGCTCCTGCATCTTCCGTGATATCATAATGTGGCTTGTATTGAATCCAAACCAATAATTGGCCTATCATCGCCCCTAACAGCTGCGCTCCAACATATGTTGTAAATAAACTCCAATCGCCCGATTTTGCACATTCTGCAATGGTTACGATGGGGTTTAAATGGGCACCAGGACTTCCAAAATAGGTTGAAACAAAAATGCCAATGGTAACTGCGAATGCCCACGCGGCCGCAATTGCTAATAGACCCGTTTGGTGCCCTTTGGTATTTTTTAATAATACATTGGCAACAACGCCATTGCCAATATAAAGTAGGGTGGCCGTGCCGGCAAGCTCACCAGCAAAAATTGAACTCATGTGAATTGGTTTTAATTAACAGTTTTCCAAATCTATAAAACATTTGCATAAAATCACAAAAAGAAGTAAATTTCTGATTATAATTTTCTTTCTATTATAACCTCTTCAATGAACCGATTTATACTATCAATTTCAACCTTATTTTTATTCGTAATTTCTACAAGCAGCATCCCCTTAATAGGGGAGGAAAGTCTAGAAAGCGTTTTTAAGCGAATTAAAGACGAGGTAAATCAAAATTCACAAGCTTATTCCTCTTTGGGCTTTGCCTGCAATACAATGGGTCATCGTTTGACGGGAAGTGTAAAAGGAAAGAAAGCGGAGGAATATGCTTATTCATTGTTTAAGAAGTACGGGTTTAGGGATACGAAATACCAATCTTTTCAAGTAGAAGCATGGGCAAGGGATACAGTTACCTTATCCTTAGCACCACCTAAATCTGATGATTTTAGAAATGTGCCAGTTGTCTCTTTGGCAATGACACCCACTGAAGCAAACATTACTGGTAATATTATTGATGTAGGAAATGGCTTAGATGGCGATTTTTTGGAGAAAAAGGACTTGGTAAAAGGGAAAGTAGCTCTGATGAACATAGGCTTGATTGAACCGAAATCGGGTGAGAAAAATATTCATCGTTCTGAAAAAACAGCCTTGGCTATCGAGAACGGAGCCATAGGAGTGATTTTTGTCAATACTGTAAAAGGGCAAGTATTATTAACTGGGACTGCTTCCGTGACAGGAAATTTAATATCTATTCCCGCTGTTTGTGTTTCTTGGGAAAGTGGAACAGAAATTCGTAATTGGTTAATATCTCAACCGGGTTTATTGTCAATGATTGAAATGCACAATGTTAGTCAGCCTATAAAAGCAAGAAACATTATCGCCACTTTAAAAGGAGAAAATAGTAAATACAAACACGAAAAAATTGTTATCGGAGGTCATTTAGATTCTTGGGATCTTGCTCAAGGAGCGATAGATAATGGTATTGGTTCCTTTTCTGTTATAGATATTGCTAGAACCTTTAAAGCTTTGGGTTTAAAGAGTAAACGGACCATTGAGTTTGTTGCATTCATGGGCGAAGAGGAAGGATTGTTAGGTTCCAAGGCTTACATTCAAAAAGCGAAACAAAATGGCGATTTAGATGAAATTGTTTACATGATTAATTTGGATATGACTAATGATGTTCATGGTTTTAATGCAGGAGGTAGAAAGGAATTAATCCCCCTTTTAAAAGAAATCGGAGATAAAATTAAATCCATTGATGCTGATTTTGAAAATCAACAAAGCAATTCAGCTGGCTTACATTCCGATAACCAATCTTTTTTAATGGAAGGTATTGCTGCAAGTACACCGATGGGGAGATTAGGTAAGGGAGTGGTCGATTGTTACCATGCTAATTGTGATGGTTTTAATTTGGTCAATGAAAAAGAATTAAAGAATACGGTTAAATACACCGCTATGCTTTTGTATGGCTTGGCGAATGTACCTAAATTCCCTAGTCAACGATTAGATTTTTATTCTACACGCGATTTTTTTATTCATCAAAACCTGAAAAGAGATTTAGAGTTAGGCGGAGAATGGCGTTGGGGAAACGAGTAATTAGTCCTTAATTTTATTAATATTTGCAAAGTTCCTATTCTAAAATTTCTTTACAATGAGTAACAACAACCCATCATTCTTTGATCATGATTTTGAACTAGTACCAGAATCGTCCTTCAAATCAATTATAAAGGTAATTGGTATAGGTGGGGGTGGTTCCAATGCTGTTCGCCATATGGACAACATGAAGATCAAAGGTGCTGATTTAATTATCTGTAATACGGATTCTCAAGCATTAGCTTCTAATCCTGTTAAAACCAAAATTAAATTAGGCGACCAAGGTTTAGGGGCAGGCACAGATCCTGAAGTTGGTAAAAGGGCTGCTTTGGAGAGTAAGGATAAAATTGAGGCTGTAATGACAGCTGGTACAGAGATGGTATTCATCACAGCTGGAATGGGTGGTGGAACGGGTACAGGTGCCGCTCCCGTAATAGCGGAAATAGCAAAAGAAAGAGGTTTATTGACGGTTGCTGTTGTGACAGCTCCCTATTCATGGGAAGGACGAGATAAGATACAATACGCGCTAAATGGTATTCAAGAGCTTAAAATGCATTGCGATACTGTTTTAGTGGTAATGAACGATAAATTGGCTCAAATTTATGAATCCTTAGCCGTTAAAGATGCTTTTGCAAAAGCAGATGATGTTCTTGCCAAAGCGGTAAAAAGCGTCGTAGATGTAATTGCTAAGCCCGGCGATATCAATACAGACTTTATGGATGTAAAGAAAGTGCTGAAAAATGCTGGGCAGGCTATGATGAGTTCTGCTTTGGGAAAGGGTGAATCAAGAGCTTTGGATGCTGTTACAGAAGCATTAGAGTCGCCTTTATTGAATTCACAAGAAATTAAAGGCGCAAAACGAATTTTGATTACTGCCGCGACAAGCAGTAGCAAAGATTTAAGAATGGATGAACAATCCATCATCGTAGATTATTTGATGGCTCGTGTATCAACACAAGCGGATATGGTGAAATTTGGTTTCTCAACAGATGAAACCTTGGGCGATAATTTGTACTTAACGGTCATAGCCGCAGGATTCGAACACCGACAAAATGCTTTAGATGAGTTCCTTTTTGGAGATACAAGTCACTATGGTTCAGCAGAAAATCATGTGTTAACTCCAGGTGAAACTTTCGATTTTTCAGATTTTGAAAACAAACAAAATTCCAATGTAGTGGAAAGCGAAGAAATTCGTTTTGTGAAACTAATGGATATTTACAAGAAAGGTGGACCGGATTCGAAGGATTTCGCAATTCCAACCTATCAAAGAAATAATGTCCCTTTATACGACATCAATCGAGTGCCTCAAAATGAATGGGTAGAGGCCAATTTATACGAATAAATTAGAGGGAATTAATTTTATGGATAGTTTCTCGTATGATTTCTTCACAGGAATAAGCGATTTCAAATTCTGGAATTTCAGTGATTCCGCCCATGGAAATTCCAGGTCTGCGATATTCCATCAATGAATCTCTTGTTGTTCTTGCGCTCAAGTGAACAGCATCAGCACCAGCTGATATAAAATCCAAACAATTGATTGGATTGACTCCGCTACCCGCCATGATTTCAATTCTTCCTTGACTTTTTTGGACTAAATCGGCAATCATTTCAATACCTTCATGGGCTTTGTTTTTACAGCCAGAAGTTAAAATTCGATTGAATTTTAACTCAATTAAGGCATTTAGAACTTCAAATGGATTTTTTGAAACGTCAATTGCTCTATGAAAGGTGAGAGGTATGTTCCCAACCTCTTGCTTTATCTGTCGAATGAAAGGGTAATCAATTTCTCCATTAGCCAAAAGTGCTCCAACCACAATTCCATGAACGCCAGCTTTCAAAAGCGATTCAATTTCATGCAGCATCGTATCTTTTTCAAAAGAGTCGTAACAAAAATCTCCTCCTCTTGGTCGAAGCATGGCATGAATTTCTATGTTAGTTGATAAAATAGATGCTTTTACTAAACCCAATGAAGGAGTAGTTCCTCCCTCCCATGGCGAACCACATAATTCCACTCGATGGGCTCCTGCTCTGTCCGCAGAAATACTTGAAAATAGGGAATAGGAACAAACTTCAACCTTTATCGATTCTGAAATCATGACTTATTTTTTAGACTTTTTTAACTGGGAAAATATATTTTTTTAAAATTTATCAATAAATCTTTTATAAATATAATTTTATTTTACTTTTGCAGTCGAAAGGCTTTTTGAAAAGAGCTAAAGGAATTAATTTTCACTATCATTTAACGGTTTTAAAATACAAATTATGTACTGGACACTAGAACTTGCCTCTTATTTAGAAGATGCACCTTGGCCCGCTTCAAAAGATGAATTAATCGATTTTGCTATTCGTACAGGCTCACCCTTAGAAGTGGTTGAAAATTTACAAGAGTTAGAAGATGATGGTCAACCCTTTGAAAGTATTGAAGAAATTTGGCCAGATTATCCTACTAAGGATGATTTCTTCTTTAATGAAGACGAATATTAATAGGTAATAGGTAATAGGTAATAGGTAATAGGTAAAAGGTAATAGGTAATAGAGCTTTTTCTATTTACTTATTACCTTTTCCATTATCTTTTCTTATATCTTTTCTTATTTTTCACCTCTTATCTTACCTATTACCTATTACCTTTTACCTATTACCTAATTTCTTTTACCTAATTCATATCTAATCCTATCCGCTAAATCCTTATCGCGGATTTCAATTCCCCACCTGCGTTGTAAAATATCTTCTAAACCGGTGGCCATTTCATTTTCTTCAAGATATTTGATTTCACCCAATAGATAGGGTTCCTCAGCTAAAATAATTTGCAAGCCATTATTTTGCTCTAGACAAAAATTTAACACCTCCAAAGCTTTTGCTCCATAAACCTCTTTCAAATGCTTAGAAGTATTTGGATGAATCGCTAATTTATTTGCCATTTCTTGGTAAGCTTTTTCATCGATTGCCTGCCCTCCTTCCAAAATAAAATCTCGGGTTTTACACTGAGTTTTATTTTTCTCAAAAACTTCATTTTCCATTACATCTAAGGTGTCTTTCGCCATCACTCGGTAAGTGGTCCATTTCCCACCCATTATACTAATTAAGTTACTTCTTTGGTCAAATTCTACTTCATGGTCACGGACAATGGATTTGGTGCCTGTTTTCATAGCGGAATGCAAAGCTTCCTGTAAAAGAGGTCTTTGTCCAACAAAATCGGAACAAATATCTTCCATGTTGGCTTTTCGTTTAGCAAAACGGTTGAAATAATCTAGCAAATAAACTTTTTCTTCTTGCTTAATTTCAGGACTTTCTTTCAAAGTATCAGCCTCATCCGTGGTGCCCACTAAGACATAATCTCTCCACGGAATTAAAAAAACCACTCTTCCATCATCCGTTTTAGGAATTAGAAGAGATAATTCTCCTGGCCAAAATTCTTTTTTTAGCACGATATGAGCACCTCTACTTACCTTCATACGCTGATGTAATTTTGGATTAGCCATTTTCCGAACAGTATCTGTAAATGGTCCTGTGGCATTGATGAAGGCTTTGGCGGAAATTTCGTGTTCTATGCCAGAAATTAGATCTTTGAAAGTTATTTTTTTTATTTTTAAACTTTTAGGACTAAGCGTAAACTGCCGAAATTCAGCGTAATTTAAGATGTCTGCGCCATTTTTTTCGGCTGTTTGTAACAAGGCCAAAGCGTATCTTGCGTCATTTAATTGTCCATCATAATATAAAATGCCCCCTTTCATTCCAGTCGTATCTAAAGCTGGAATCATTTGGCCCATTTCTTTCGGACCCATGCCTTTGCTAGTTTGCAAATTGCTTGCTCCTGCAATTTTATCATACATCCATATACCAATGCGATAATAAATTCTATCGAACCAAGAATAGCAAGGAGTTAATAATCCCATTGGATGAGCCAAATGAGGTGCATTTTTTAACATGATTTGTCGTTCATGCAATGCTTTGTAAACCATCTTGAATTGTTGCCAATCAAATGTTTTTACCGCTTGCTCCAAATATCGGACCCCGCCATGTACCAATTTGGTGGATTTTGAAGAAGTTTGTCCTGCAAAATCCCCTTTTTCAATCAAGATAACCTTGTATCCCCTCAATACGGCATCTAATGCAACACCTGCCCCCGTAGCCCCACCACCTATAATACAAATATCATAGGTTGAGTTATTTTGATGAATTTTTTGGAATTGAGAGGTTCTATTGAAGGTCATAAAAAATAAAATAGTAGTCTTTAATTGTAATTAACGACAATTTAGGAAGATTACGCAAAAATAAACGTAAAAGATTCTAATAAAATTGATAAAAATGAAAGAGATTTTATAATTTTGCATTCCTTTTGACTAAAAGATCAAAAGAGTTAAAAACCAAAATAAGAATCCTGATAAGGACAGTTATGGCAAAGAAAGAAAAATTAGAAGGCATTGAAATGATAGAAAGCCCGGAGGCGCTTCAACAAGAATTCAACAAAGTAACAGGTTTAGTTGAAAAAAATAAATCATCTGTTATTGGTATTGGAATTGCTATTATAGCAATTATTGCCGGCGCTTTTGCTTACAAATATTACATAAGTTCTCAAGACGCAGAAGGAGAGAAGAAATTATTCAAAGCTGTTTATGCATTTGAAAGTGATTCATTATCGACTGCTGTCAAGGATTTGAATAAAATTTCTGATGAGTTTGGTGGAAATACTCAAAATGTAGCTGATTTATATTTGGGTATCACTTTATTGAAGCAAGGCAAATTTGATCAATCCATCGAAAAGTTAAAAAACTTTAGTAGCACAGATTTATTGGTTCAAGCAAGAGCTTATTCATTAATTGGTGATGCTTATTCAGAAAAAAAATCTTATCCAGAAGCAATTGATTATTATCAAAAAGCGAGTGACTATAAGGCAAACAAGTTCTTTACACCTACTTATTTATTGAAGTTGGCTACAGCGTATGAGGCTAATAAACAGTTGAAAGAGGCCTTAGATGTGTACACACAACTTACTGAGAAATTTCCGCAGTCGGCTGAGTCGGTTCCTGCCAAAAAATACAAAGCTCAATTAGAAAGCTCAATCTCTGAATAATAATTTTTACGAAATGAATGTAAGGGATAAGGGCAGCAGCTTTTATCCCTTATTGTTTTAAATACATTAATATGTCTTCAGCTGATAAAAATTTAAGTGAATTCCTTGCGAAGAATTTGCCAGATGTAAGTGAAAAGAAATTCGCGATTGTGGTATCAGAATGGAACCAAGAGGTTACTGATGCACTTTACGAAGGAGCTTACAATACCTTGTTAAACTATGGAGCAAAAGCTCAAAATATTGTAAGAGCTGAGGTGCCAGGAAGTTTTGAATTAAGTTTAGGTGCTCAGAAAATGGCACAAAAAGCTGAAATAGATGCTGTTATTTGCTTGGGCTGTGTGATACAAGGCGAAACAAAGCATTTTGATTTTATTTGCCACGCGGTAGCACAAGGAATAACAAATGTCAGTTTGAAATACGATAAGCCAGTTATTTTTGGCGTATTAACACCCAATAATCAGGAACAAGCGCTTGCAAGAGCTGGTGGAATACATGGCAATAAAGGAGATGAAGCAGCGTTTACCGCAATTAAAATGTTAGGTTTATAACTATCAAAATAGATTATTATGCAAGTTTGGAAATTTGGGGGAACATCAGTTGGAAAGCCGGAAAGAATGCATTCCATTCGTCAACTTATCACTGAAGACGGAAAACCTAAAATTGTTGTTTTATCGGCCTTGTCTGGAAGTACCAATTCTCTTTTGTCAATATCTGAATCATTGATCTCAAAAAATATTACAGAAGCCAAAGAAAAGGCCAATGAACTAAGGGCGCATTATGATGCATTTATCCAAGAATTGTATAAGACTCCATCGGGATTAGGCAAAGGACAGACAATTGTAGAAAAAGAGTTTGCCTTCATTGATCAATTGATTACTACTGTTCCTTATACTTTAAAAGAGGAAAAGGAAATGGTTGCATTGGGTGAATTGTTATCTACTCAAATTTTTGAAGCTTATTTACAAGAAGAAGGAATCGATTCATTGTTGCTGCCTGCTTTGGACTTCATGGTAATTGATGCAGATAATGAGCCTATTTTATCTAAAATTGAATCCAATTTAGCAACTATTTTAGCGCCACATAAAGGCAAACAAATTTTTATTACTCAAGGATTCATTTGCAGAAATCCAGCTGGTGAAGTGGATAATTTAAAACGAGGAGGCTCTGATTACACTGCTTCTCTGATTGGTGGCGCAATTGCTGCCGAAGAAGTACAAATATGGACGGATATTGATGGCATGCACAATAATGATCCGCGTATCGTAAAAAATACTTTCCCAATTCGTGAATTGTCATTTGCAGAAGCAGCTGAATTAGCCTATTTTGGAGCAAAAATTTTGCATCCAAGCACCATCACTCCTGCCAAATTAAAAGGTGTGCCCGTTCGTTTAAAAAATACTCTGGAACCAATTGCTTATGGTACTTTGATTTCAGAAAAATCAACAGACATAGAAATTAAGGCGATTGCTGCCAAGGATAATATTACGGCTATTTATATTCATTCAACTAGAATGTTGAATGCATATGGTTTCTTGAAACGAGTGTTTGAGGTTTTTGAAAAATACAAGACACCTGTCGATATGATTACTACTTCCGAGGTTTCGGTTTCTGTAACGATTGATAATACGCAAAATTTGGATGCCATTATGAGTGAATTGAGAGAATTTGCTGATTTGGAAGACCCAGATATGAACCAAGTGATTGTTTGTATCGTAGGTAATTTTTATGCCGATAAAGAAGGAATAGCAATCAAAGTTTTAAATGCAATGAAAAATATCCCGATCCGAATGATTTCATACGGAGCTTCTGAACATAATATTTCCTTGTTGGTGGATACCAAATTCAAAAACGATTCATTAAACGCTTTAAACGAAGGATTATTCTTTTAAAATACTATGTTAACGGTTCAGTTTATACGCAATAATAAAGAAATTACGATTCAAGGTTTGCAGAAGAAACATTTCCCGAATGCAGAATCAATTGTAAATCAAATTTTGGAATTGGATGATTCACGTAAAAATTTATTACAGCAAGCTGAACAAGTTTTAGAAAAGTCGAATGCTTTGGCCAAACAGATTGGTGGCTTCATGCAAAGTGGCCAAAAAGAGCAAGCCGAAGTATTGAAGGCAGAAACAGCTGAATTGAAAGTTCAATCGAAGGATCTTGGTGAAGCTGCAAAAAAATCGGACCAAGATTTAATTGATGTTTTAATTACGCTGCCTAATTTGCCGCATGCCTCTGTTCCTCAGGGAAAAGTAGCGGAAGACAATGAGGTCATACTAACGTGGGGGGAAGTTCCTGCATTAGCTGTTGATGCTCAACCGCATTGGGATTTGATAAAGAAATATGACATCATAGATTTTGAATTAGGAAATAAAATTACCGGTGCTGGTTTTCCTGTTTACAAAGGAAAGGGAGCTAGGTTGCAAAGAGCTTTAATCAATTTCTTTTTAGATGAAGCAATCAAGGCTGGCTATTATGAAATTCAACCTCCTATCCTGATTAATGAAGAATCAGGTTATGGAAGAGGTCAATTGCCTGATAAAGAGGGGCAAATGTACATTACCAAGGAAGAAGGTTTGTATTTAATTCCAACGGCTGAGGTTCCCATTACGAATTTGTATCGGGATGTGATTGTCAATGAAAAAGAATTACCAATCAAAAACGTAGGTCATACGCCATGTTTTAGAAGAGAAGCCGGTTCTTGGGGGGCTCATGTTCGCGGATTAAATCGTTTGCATCAGTTTGACAAAATTGAAATTGTTCAGATACAGTTACCAGAAAATTCGTATACTGCCTTGGAGGAAATGTCTACACACGTTCAAAGTATTCTTCAAAAATTAGGTCTTCACTACCGCGTCTTACGTTTGTGCAGTGGAGATATGAGTTTTGCTTCGGCTTTAACATATGACATGGAAGTTTGGTCTGCGGCACAAAACAGATGGTTAGAAGTAAGTTCTGTTAGTAATTTCGAAACTTTTCAAGCGAATCGCTTGAAACTAAGAACTAAAATAGACGGCAAGTCGATTTTGTGCCATACGTTAAATGGTTCTGCTTTAGCCTTACCAAGAATTGTTGCTGCCTTATTGGAGAATTATCAAACCGCGGATGGAATTGTTATTCCAGAAGTTTTGGTTCCTTATTGTGGGTTTGAAAAGATATTTTGATAGGAGAGAGTAGAGTTGAATTCCTTTAAGAAAATCAGATTATTGATAGGAAATAAAAGTTTCTAGTTAATAAATCTGATTTTCTTTTTTTATGGGGGAATGGGTCCCCTAACCCCCTGCAATTTAGGTGTTTAAAAGTTCAATTGTTTGATAAAATTGATTAGAAAGAATTTTTTTCTCTCATCTATTATCTCTTCTATCCCTTTAGTTTTCTATCTTCTCTCTTCGCGTTTTCTCTCTTTTCTCTTCCCGTTTTCTCTTTTCTCGTTTTCTCTCAGATAACTTTTAAAATAAACCCTTCCCCATGCAAGTTTTGTAATTGTATATTGGGGTCGTCCTTTAAGATTTTCCGAAGCTTTGTCATGTATACATCCATGCTTCGGGCATTGAAATAAGTATCGTCTCCCCAAATTAACTTCAGCGCATAACTACGACTCACCGGATGGCCAATATTCTCGCATAATAATTTCATTAAATCATTTTCTTTAGGAGTAAATTTTTGCTCTTTATCTCCAATGAATAATTTCATTTTATGAGGGTAATATAAAAATTTACCCAAGGTAATTTCCTCTGCCAAAGAAGGTATGACTTTGTCTTTTTGACTTCTTCGTAATACCGCTTCCATTCTAGCTAATAAAACTTCCATGGAAAAGGGTTTTGTCAAATAATCGTCTGCACCTATTTTAAATCCTTGCAAAGTATCTTCTTCCATGGATTTTGCGGTAAGAAAGATGATGGGTACCTGAAGATGGTTTGCGCGAATATCTTTGGCTAAAGAGAAACCATCTTTTTTGGGCATCATTACATCTAGTAAGCAAAGATCGAAAGGGTTTTTTACAAACAAATCCAAGGCTTGGTCTCCGTTTTGAGCCCATTGCACGAGATATCCTTTTTTCTTCAAAAATTCAGATAACAATAAACCTAAATTAGGATCATCTTCTGCCAATAAAACGTGTGGTGTATTCTCCATATTTAATATTGGATGGGTAAACTGATTTTGAATGTACTTCCTTGATGTAACTTGCTTTCCAAACTTACTTTTCCGCCGTGAGCTTCTACTATTTTCTTCACGTAGCTAAGTCCTAATCCAAATCCTTTTACATTATGTATGTTGCCTGTTGGAACGCGGTAAAAAGCCTCAAAAACCGTTTCTTGTAAATCGTTGGCAATACCAATTCCTTGATCTTTTATTTCAATGAATAGGTATTGCTCCTCATTATAAGTAGAGATAGTGATCAACGGATTTTCTTTCTTGTACTTAATGGCATTGTCCAGTAAATTGAATAGCACATTAGAAATGTGTACTTCGTCTATTTCAAATTGGTGTTTTTCAGCATTTAATTGTAACTCGATTTGTCCATTTTGTGATTGAATCAAAGGACCATTCATTTCAACTATTTGTCGGATCAAGGTATGTAAATCAATCTTCTTTTTCTTTAGGCTAATGGCTTCTTTTTCCATTTGTGCTGCTTGCAGTACACGTTCAACTTGATGTCCTAATCGGATGTTTTCATCTTTGATTATTCCCAAATATCTTTGAACAGAATCATTTTGAATCATCACTGGATCTTCTTGTATCAATTGCGTTGCTAAAGAAATCGTACTGATTGGCGTTTTAAATTCATGCGTCATATTGTTGATGAAATCATTCTTTACCTCTGCTAATTTTTTTTGTTTCAAAATAGTCATAATGGCCACGTAAAAACAGATAATCATAATGAATAGCAAAAGAGCTGAACCCCAAAAATTCAATGCCATGGCTTGCCAAATGTAGGAGTTTTGACTAGGAAAATACAAGGTTAAAAATTCACCTGATGTGTTCAAATCGTTCGGAAATAAGGCCGAAGAAATAAAAATACCAGCATCAGATTGAAGGGTTTTATATTTTTTTAACGAAGGAGAGGAGGTATAAATCCAATCTTTATTCGATTGAATTTTTTGAGGCGCTATTCCAAAAACATAGGCTTGATGAATATCTTTTTGAGCTAATTCGACCTTGATTAGGCTGTCTATAAAGTAGGGTTCCACTCTTTGTTGAATAGGTCTTTCTTTGAATAGGAAATCAGAAAATACTTCTTTGGCCAATTCGGTTTTTTGTTTGACTTTAAGTAATTCAGCTTGCTGCTTTTTAAAATCGATTTCTTTTTTGCTTAGTTCAGATTGAATTTCATTTTTCAATTGGCGAAGTTGACGCGATTTCTCCTTGAAATTCTTGTTAAATCTTCTTTGTTTAATTGATTGATTTTTATTGGGGCGTTTAAAATCCGATTCAAATATTTGATTCAATTGTTGCTCTTCATGGTATTTTCTTTGAATATCCGATGAATTGATAGCTAATTGATGATATTCTTCGGTAATTTCAGCGATTTGTCCATTGGGCAAAACAAAGGATTTTTTGACATACATGATGTTGTCCGTAGGGATTTCATTTTGAAAATTACCTAATATATTTCTGCCCAAATTTTCAGGATTAGTAGGCCCCAAATAATCAGTGGTAGCTAACTCAATATTTTGTTTTATTGAAGTTTTTTTAGGTTTTGACGCTAATTTTTCTGTCATCAAATCCAGCTCTTTTTTCTGTTTTTCGTACAATCGTTGCCTTTGTGCAAGAACCACCAACTCTTGCTTTTCCAACTTTCTAACTACTTGTTCAATGGCATCACGTGCTTGTACAGTAAACTGCTCTTTCTTCGATTCCATCATAAAGCCTAGCCAATAAGCTTGAAAAGCTATCAAGCCAATCAATGCTAATGTCATGGCGCCTATAATGAGTCGAATTTTATTCTTTGACATTTGGGAAAAATTACGACACAAAAGTAAATGATAAATTGTTTAGATAGTCCATTTTGTCTCTGCTTAACATTCTTTAACATTTATGATTAAAATAGAATACGTATGTTTGCATCGTTTAAAACAAAAAAATATGAAAAAAATATTTCTTACAGGCTTTTTGAGTTTCTTCTCAATGGCTGTGTTTGCTCAAGAAAAAGCAACAAAGAATTCGACAAGCATGAAGATTGTTGTAGATGACAACGGTAAGCAACAAATCATCGAAAAAACATTTTCTGATGATGAAATGGCACAAAAAGAAATCAAAAAGTTTTCTGATTCTTTGGATGTTTCTATGACGAAATCCAATGGAAAGCGAAAAATTATTACTGTCAATGTTAATAAGAATAGGAATGAATTTTCATCAGGTGATTCGACTAAAAAATCTCGTCGAATCATCATCCGTAAGGATGGTGCTGATTTGTTACCTCAACTTGAATCTGAAAATGATGTCATGATTTTACGCAATGATGGAAAAAGAATAAAGATGATGGATCGTATGGGTCGTCCTGATATGCCACCATTAGAAAATGAAATCCATGTTGAAGTGGGTCCTGAAGATGTAATGCCTGACCGTAACATGCGTTTTCGTGCAGGAAAAATGAAATTGTCAAAGGAATTCAAAGAGCAAAGGCAATCAAAAACCATTCAAGGTTTATTTGCGAATCCAAACAATCCTTTCAACGGAAAATTGAATGTCCGTTTCAATGCACTTCAAAAAGCTGATGTGGTTATTTCTGTGACAGATGTTAATGGAAAAGAAATTGTTTCTGAATCTGTTAAGAATTTTGAAGGTAAATATTTAGGCCAAGTGGATCTTAAAAAGGCCAATTCAGGTATCTATTTTGTTCGCGTAGTCCAAAATGGCGATGGAATGGTGATTAGGGTGGAGATTTAGACATAAGATGTATGAGGAATGTAGAATTAAGAATGGAGAATGAGACTTTTTCCCAAGCCTTGATTTAACTCAGTTACAATGATTTTTTTAATTCTTAATTCTACATTCTTAATTCTACATTCTTAATTTCCTACATCTTCATGTTCCCCAAGACAAACGCATACATATCAGCTGTCAATTCAATGGCTTTTGCGGTGTTACTAGAGCCATGACCACTGTTGGTTTCAATGCGAATGATGGTAGGATTTTTACTCGTGTTTTTTTCCTGTAAAGTAGCAGCGTATTTAAAACTATGTGCCGGAACTACCCGATCATCATGATCGGAGGTATAAACCATTGTTGCAGGGTATTTCTGAGATTTTATATTTTGTATGGGTGAATAGGCATAAAGTGCTTTGAATTCTTCTGCGTTGTCACTACTACCATAGTCTGCAATCCAATTCCAGCCAATGGTGAATTTTTGGAATCTCAGCATATCCATTACTCCTACACCAGGTAAAGCTGCCGCAAATAATTCAGGTCTTTGGTTTAACACTGCACCCACCAATAAGCCTCCATTGGATCTTCCTGAAATGGCTAAATAGGATGAAGAGGTATATTTTTCTTTTATCAAATATTCTGCTCCAGCGATGAAATCATCAAATACGTTTTGTTTTTTTAATTTCATTCCTGCTTCATGCCATTTTTCTCCATATTCAGAACCTCCTCTTAAATTCGCTACTACATAAACTCCTCCTTTTTCAAGCCATGGAATCAGTGTTGATGAAAAACTAGGTGTTAATGAAATGTTGAACCCTCCGTAACCATATAAAATGGTCGGATTTTTTCCATTCAATTCGATGCCTTTTTTTGCAACAATAAACATGGGAATAAGTGTTCCGTCTTTGGAAGGATAAAATTGTTGAACTACTTCATAATCGCTAGGGTCAAAAGCAAGTGTCGGCTTTTGGAAGATTTCCGATGAATTGCTCGCAATATCATAGCGGTAAATGGTGGGCGGGAAATTAAAGGATGAATAAGTGAAAAAGGTGAATTGATCAGTTTTTTCACCATAAAATCCACTAACATTTCCTAGTCCCGGTAGTTTTACTTCACCCAACTTAATTCCTTGGTAATTGTAAATCAAGACTTTGGAACTCACATCTTTTAAATAATTCAAATAAAGTCGCTTACCAACCGAGGTTATTCCTTGTAAGGGTTCCGCACTTTCTTTGATGATGGTTTTCCAATGACTTTTCTCTGGTTGTTTTGCATCAATTGCAATGACTTTTTGGTTTGCTGCACCATCATTGGTACTGATCAAAAATGTTTCACCATCGTTATCTATAAAACTGTAGTCAAAATCACCTGGCTCCTTGATTAATGGTTTGAATTTACTATTGTTATCCTCCGTTTTTACAAACCAAAGGGCATTGCCATCCAATCCTTTTCCTCTGTCGCTAATGGTTAGAAAGGCATATTTTTCGTCATCACTTGTACTAACCGTATGGAATCTTTGAGGATTAGCTACATCTTCAAAAATCAATTTATCCTTGCTTTGGTCTGTCCCAACTTGATGAAACCAAACTTGGTGATTTTCATTTTTAGTGCTTAATTCTTTCCCTTTTTCTGGTGCAGGGTATCGGCTGTAATAAAAGCCATTGCCAGCCCAAGCAACACCACTTACTTTTACCCAATTCAACTCATCTGCTAAATCTTTTCCTGTTTGCATATCGCGTACAAAATAAGTCTGCCAGTCGGAGCCGCTTTTACTAATTCCCCAACAAGCATATTTTCCATCTTTGGAGAGATTAAAGTTAGATAAACGAGTCGTCGCATCTTTTGATAAGGTATTGGGATCCATGACCAACTCCGCTTTGCCTTTTAAACCTTTTTGACGATAAAGAACACTTTGGTTTTGCAATCCTGAATTTTTGTAAAAATAAAACCATTCCCCTTTTTTGAACGGGGATGTCAATTTTTCATAGTTGGAAACTTCTTCTATGCGCTTTTTAAAAGCATTTCTTGTAGGTAATTTTTCTAAATATTCGAAGGAAACTTTATTTTGTTCTTTTACCCACGCTTTTGTTTCTTCACTGTTGTCATTTTCTAACCAACGGTAAGGGTCTTCTACTTTACTTCCATGATACTCATCAGTGATAACTATTTTTTTTGTAAGAGGATAGGTTTGTTGAGCCATGCTTTGAAATGATACCGAAATGGTGAAAACAATGGATAAAATTTTTTTCATAATAAATTGTTAAAATAAGGTGCCAAGGCTGGCTTTAGGTACTATCCCTACATGTAGATAGGCTTTTTCCGTAGCTTCCCTTCCTCTTGAAGTACGCTTCAAAAAGCCTTCTTGTATTAAAAAGGGTTCGTAAACCTCTTCAATGGTTTCAGCCTCCTCACCACATGCGGTTGCAATGGTGGTTAAACCTACGGGACCTCCTTTGAATTTTTCAATGATCGTTAACAGGATGCGGTTATCCATTTCGTCTAATCCATTTTGGTCCACATCCAATGCCTTTAAGGCGATTTTAGCTATTTCTTCATCGATTTTACCTGTTCCTTTGATTTGAGCAAAATCGCGTGTTCTTCTTAATAAGTTATTTGCAATACGGGGTGTCCCTCTTGATCTTCGTGCAATTTCGTAAGCGCCTGATTCTTCTATGGGCATTTTTAATATGGTTGCCGATCGCTTAACGATGCTTGTTAATAATTCCGCATTGTAATATTCTAAACGGGCATTGATTCCAAATCTGGCTCTTAACGGTGAGGTTAATAATCCTGCTCTGGTTGTAGCTCCAATCAATGTAAATGGATTTAAACCAATTTGAATACTTCTTGCATTCGGACCAGAATCCAGCATGATATCAATCTTATAATCTTCCATCGCAGAATATAAATACTCTTCCACGATTGGATTCAGTCGATGTATTTCATCGATAAACAACACATCGAATGGTTGTAAATTTGTCAATAAACCAGCTAAATCAGAAGGTTTATCCAATACAGGTCCAGAGGTGATCTTTAACGTCGAGCCTAGTTCATTGGCGATGATGTGTGAAAGTGTTGTTTTTCCTAATCCTGGAGGGCCATGTAGTAAAACGTGATCTAAGGCTTCTTCTCTGCCTTTGGCAGCACCAACAAAGATTTGCAGATTGTCTACAATTTTACCTTGTCCTGCAAAATCCAAGAAACTCAAAGGACGCAAGGCCTTATCGTATTCTTTTTCCTCTGGATTTAAAGATTCGGAATCCCCGGTTAAATAATCTTCTCGCATATGGATGGATGGTAATTAGCAAAGATATTGAAAATGAGTAAAGATGTAAAGCCCTTTGTGAATAATACCATTTGTTGGTTATATTAAATGAAAATCAGTTAGATAAATAATTGAAATCATAAAAATGCGTTTCTTTTTCTTTTAATGAGAAAAGCAATGGAACAAAAAATCAGGCAAAGAAAAATAATTCGTTTAAAAGGTTATGATTACTCCCAAGCTGGGTCTTATTTTATTACAATAAATTGTCAAAATCGTATTCATAGATTTGGAAGCATAGAAAATGGTAAGATGATTTTAAATCAGAGTGGGTTAATAGCTTATGATGAGTGGATTAAATTATCTAATCGATTCTCTACTATGGTTAAAGACGTTTTTCAAATAATGCCTGTTCATTTCCATGGGATTATAAAATTGACTGAACCTGTTTCAACTTTAAAAATTTCAGTTTCTGATATCATTGGTGCTTATAAGTCCATTGTGTTGGTAAAATGTTTGGAGGTTTATCGAATGAATAACCAAATTATGGGTAAATTTTGGCACAGCCGGTTTCACGATCGAATTATTCGAGATGATCGTGTATATGAAAATATTTCAAAATATGTGATTGATAATCCGATTAAATGGAATAAAAATCAGTAGGGTCAACTCTTACGGTTGACCCTTATTTGATTAGGTCGACCGCGAGTGTCGACCGTACGGAGTCGCGAGAATCAATGTTTGGGACAATCGCAGCTTTTCTTTTTGAAAAGGCCCCAAAGGAATCCTTTTTTTTTATGAAATTTATTCGCTTTTTTGAAATTGTTCGGTTTATAAAGAACTGTGCTGTTTTTTGAATGAGCAAACGCTTCACCGGGAAGGTTAAATACTAATAAAAAGAGTATTAAAATATATTTCATCGTCCAATTCATTTATACAAACTTAAAATAATTTGCTTAAATAGTAACGGAAATGGCTATCGTAAAATTTCATTCTTTCTAAATATTTTGGAAGCTCAATAAATAATCCGATACTTGTAAAATAAATATACTTCTTAACTATGTGCGATACGTTGTTTAGTCCAGCTTATTTGAATGAAAATGGACATTCAATTCTAGCGAAAAACTCTGACCGAGAACCCAACGAAGCGCAGCAAATTGTGCGAATTCCCGCCAATAAACGTACTGATAAAAAAGTTCAAACAACCTTTATCTCCGTCAATTGTCCAGAAGAATGTTTTGAAGTCATTCTTTCTAAACCTTTTCAAATGTGGGGTGCGGAAATGGGTACCAACGAACATGGTGTGGCCATTGGAAATGAGGCTGTTTTCACCAAAATAAAATTAGCCAAAACGAATCAAGGACTGACGGGTATGGATATGCTTCGTTTGGCATTGGAGCAATCTCGAACGGCTTTGGAAGCAGTAAATGTTATTAAGTATTTATTGGCAAACTATGGGCAAGATGCATGCGGCGGTTATCAGGACAAAGGGATGTTTTATAGTAATAGTTTTTTGATTGCTGACCCAACTGATGCCTATATTCTTGAAACAGCAGGTCATTTTTGGGTTCAAAAAAGAGTTGATTCTTACGCATCAATTTCTAATATTTTAACCATCGGTACTGATTTTGATGAAATCCATCCAGGTGCAATGGAATTTGCCTATCAAAAAAAATGGGCTTCTCGAACTGAAGATTTCAACTTTCAAAAAGCTTTTTCAGAACCCATCATGTCATTTTTAGGTAAAGGGACACAGCGCAAGTTTCAGTGCGATAATCAAGGGGTATTAACAAATAGCCCTATTAAATTTGGAATAAAAGACGCCATCTCTATTCTGCGTAGTCACAAAAAAGACTCCAATTTTATCCCTTCCGATGGTGATATGGGAAGTATTTGCTTACATGCGCAAGGATTACTAACTCCTTCTCAAACAACGGGAAGCATGGTGGCTGAACTAAGAGAAAATGCTCGTTCAACGGTATGGTTGACTGGAAGTGCTGCACCTTGTTTGAGCATATTTAAACCTTTCTATTTTGGAACAACAATCTTAAATGAAGAAAATTTTATTCCTTGCAGTGCTCAAAAAGACGCATCCTATTGGTGGCAATGGGAAGAATTGCACAGAAAGGCTTTAACGAATTATCATCACATACATAATGAAGTGCTTGATTTTCAGTGTTTCACAGAGCAGGAATGGATTCAACAAGATCAACAACTCGCAAAAGAATTTGATGTTGATCAATTGGAAGCATTTAGTCAAAAATGCCTTTCATTAAGTATCGATTTTTTACAACAATTGAAGCTACAATTTGCTTCATTCAAGCATAAAAAGACTTCCATTCTATACCGTTTGTATTGGAGTTGGCAAAATAAAAAAGTTCAAATATGAAAACGATTCAAACAGATATTCTGATTGTCGGAGCAGGTTTTGCCGGCATCGCTGCGGCAAAAAAATTAAAAGCTGCTAATAAAAATTTTGTGTTGATCGAAGCCCGTGATCGAATTGGGGGGAGGACCTTGACAGAAACATTGGATTGTGGGGTCACGGTGGATTTAGGAGCCAAGTGGGCAGGACCCACACAACTTTTATTGTGGGAATGGATTCGGGAGACAGATACGGAATCATATGAAACCTATGATTCAGGTAAAAATCTCTTGAAGTTTGGAGAGAAAATATCTTCTTATACCGGTGTGATACCCAAAATAGATCCCATTTCCTTGGTTGATTTGGGTTTGGCGATTGAAAAAATGAACAAACTGTCCAAAGGAATTCCTTTGGAAAATCCTTGGGATCATCCCAAAGCCAAAGAATATGATTCGATGACCTTGGCCTCTTGGATGGATAAAAACATTTGGACAAAAAAAGCGAGGCACTTATTTGAAATAGGTGTTCAAACCGTTTTTGCTGCTGAAGCTAGTGAGATTTCTTTGTTGTTTGCCTTGTTTTATTTCCAATCGGGCGATAATATGGACACCTTGATTTCGATCAAAAACGGTGCGCAACAAAGCATATTGAAAGGCGGCATGCAGGGCTTGGCGAAGAAAATTGCAGCACCTATGATGGAGCATATTCATTTGAGCCAGGCATTAAGAAAAATAAGTCAGCACGAAAATGGCTTAGTTGCTGAAACAGATTATTTAAGAATTGAAGCCAAGAAATGCATTTTGGCTTTGTCGCCCACTTTGATGAATCAAATTCAATTTGATCCCATTTTACCTCAGCAAAAAGCGCAATTGTATCAACGCATGCCGATGGGTGCGGCAATGAAATGTTACTGTATTTATCCAACTCCTTTTTGGAGAGAATTAGGATTAAGCGGTCAAATTGTGAGTGATGAATTTCCCGTCAAAGTCACATTCGATGTGGGTCATAGCGACACCGACAAGGGAGTGATGTTGGTTTTTGTGGAGGGAAATGATGCTCGAAATTTCATTGATATGGATCCGAAAGAACGAGAAAAACTCGTTTTGGATCGTTTGGTGAAGGTATTTGGTGAAAAAGCGGCACATCCTTTGGAATATACGGATAAATGCTGGACAGAAGAGGAATATTCTCGAGGTTGTTATACAGGTTTGATGGCACCGAATACGATGACACAGTTTGGTACACATCTCAGAACTCCTTTCATGCACCTTCATTTTGCGGGTACTGAAACTGCTACTCGATGGAATGGTTACCTTGATGGCGCTATTTCGAGTGGGTATAGGGAAGCCGAATTAGTTATGGGAGAAAATTAAGAATGTAGAATTAAGAATGTAGAATGGTTAATTTTAAACAAATTGTCATTTTACATTCTTAATTCTACATTCTACATTACTTCAACCTCTCCTTAAAATACCCAATTGCTAAATTCCAAGCTTCTTCGGTTGCTTTTTTGTCGAAATTTGGATTTGAAGGATTAGCGAATGCATGTTCAGCATCAAAAATTTTCGCGGTGACTTTTTTGCCAGCTGTTTTCATACTTGCTTCAAATTCAGCCACCACTTTTGGGTTGATCCATTGTTCTTTTCCTGCAAACAGACCTAAGACATCTGTATTTAAGCTCTTCAATTGCTCTGGGTCACGAATAGGCATTCCATAATACATCACACAAGCAGCGGCTTGCTTTTCAGCTAGTAATGAAGCCTTTAACGACAAACCGCCTCCAAAGCACCAACCAACCGTTGCAATTTTCGCTTTTGGTCCAACATAAGCGATGGCCCCTTTGATAATGGATTCTAATCTAGCAGGATTCGCATCTGCCATGTATTTTCCAGCATCTTCGCGGGTACTTGCTACTTTTCCATCATACATATCGATTGCCAATACATTGACATTTCCCAAAGTGGAATAAAAATGCTCCGCTTCTCTTTTGATGTGATCGTTCAATCCCCACCATTCTTGAAAAACAAATAAGGTATAATTGCTAGGTTGCGCTGCTTCAATGTAAAACCCGTTGGCTTTTTTCCCATCTGGAGTAGAAAACTCAATCATTTTAGCTCCAGCTTTACTTATGTGATGGTAAGGTTTAGGTAGCGCGTGTGATTTTTGAAACGCCTTATTTTTGGCTAATAATTGCATTTCATCTTTTTTGACAAAGCAACAAGATTGTCCATTGAGGTTCCATACCAAAAATAGAGATAGGCAAATTGTGAATAGATTCTTCATGATATATAAATTTTTTTGATAAAAATAATCGAAAATTTCGGTTTTAATCTTAATTTGCTTGCTAGTATTTATCTAAACTTATTTTTATGAAATCAACTTGCTTCGGATTCAGCCGAATTCTATTGAGTTTTTGTTTATCCCTACTCATTTTTCAAAGTACTTTTGCACAAACTGTTCATGTGTTAAAAGGAAAAAAAGTCCTGGTTTTTTCCTCTACAAAAGAATTCAGACACTCATCAATTAAAGCAGGAAAAGCTGCATTTTTGAAAATGGCTGCTGAAAAAGGATTTCAAGTTGATACAACAGAAAATGCTTCTGTCTTCACTGAAAATAACTTAAAGAAATACCGTGCGGTGGTATTTTTGAGCACGACGGGAAATGTGTTGAACGATGCCCAACAAAACGCATTTGAGCGATTTATTCAAGCAGGAGGAGGGTATTTGGGAGTTCATGCAGCTACAGACACCGAATATGATTGGGCTTGGTACACGAAATTGGCCGGTGGACAGTTTGCTTCGCATCCAGGTCGTCCGAATGTGCAAGTTGGTAAAATGCATGTATTAGATAAATCGCATATTTCTACTGCACATATGCCAGAATCTTTTGATCGAAAAGATGAGTTTTATGACATCAAAAACTTTAATAAAGATGTCAAAGTTTTGGTAACGGTAGATGAAAAAACGTATAAAGAAGGTAAAATGGGTGATTTCCACCCGATGGCTTGGTACCATGAGTATGATGGTGGTCGTTCTTTTTATACCAATTGGGGACATACCGACGAGACTTTTTCTGAGCCTTTGGTTTTGGATCATATCTGGGGAGGTTTGCAATGGGTTTCATCTGGAGGTGATATCAATTACAAGAAGAAATTAAGAACGGGCGTATTGCCGGAAGATAATCGTTTTACAAAAACGATTTTAGATAAGAACTTGGATGAGCCTACGGAACTTGCTGTAACTGAGGGTGGCAAAATATTCTTTTCAGAGAGAAAAGGTAAATTAAAAATGTATGATCCTAAAAAAGGGAAAACAAAGGTAATTGCCGATTTGAATGTGTTTTCTAAATTTGAATATGGTTTAATGGGTGTTAATATTGACCCGAATTACAATAAAAATAAGTGGATTTATTTATTCTATTCCCCTCAAACAGGTCAAGCAGACACTGCACAACATTTATCCCGTTTTGTGTATGATGATGTGAATGATACCTTGGTAATGAATTCCGAAAAAGTGCTTTTGCGCGTTCCTGTAAAAAGAACAGGATGTTGTCACACAGGTGGTTCTATCGCGTGGGATAAAGCGGGTAATTTATATGTTTCTACTGGTGACGATACCAATCCTTTTGATTCCAATGGATTTTCTCCTTCAGATAATCGCGAAGGCCGTTCAGGTTGGGATGCTAGAGCGACGAGCTCAAATACCAATGACTTAAGAGGAAAGATTTTACGAATCAAACCACAAGACGATGGTACCTATACGATTCCTTCGGATAACCTTTATCCTAATAAAGTTTACCATGCCAAACAAGAAATTTATGTGATGGGTAACCGAAATCCTTACCGTATTTCGGTGGATCAAAGAACAGGATTTTTGTATTGGGGTGAGGTGGGTCCAGATGCAGGAGAGGCAAGCGAAAAATATGGACCAAGAGGTCATGATGAAGTGAATCAAGCCCGTCAAGCAGGATATTTTGGATGGCCATTGTTTGTGGCTGATAACAGAGCCTATAACCAAAGGGATTTTGCCAAAGATTCCACTTGGGCAAAATTTGATGTTATGGCACCTATCAATGATTCACCACATAATACCGGATTTTCCCATTTGCCAAAAGCACAGAAAGCCTTTATTTATTATCCTTATGTAGATTCGCCGGAATTTGGTCCTGTGATTAGCAAAGGTTCAAGAAATGCCATGGCCGGACCTGTGTATTACAGCGAAGATTATGCGAAAAATTCATCAGTGAAATTTCCATCTTACTATGACGGCAAATTATTTGCTTATGATTGGGCAAGAGATATCATTTACACGGTATCCATGAACGACAAAGGTGATTTTGTTCAAATGGAAAGATTTTTACCCAACATGAATTTTTCTCATCCTGTGGATATGGAGTTTCATAAAGATGGAGCTTTGTATGGTTTAGAGTACGGACCTAATTGGTTCGCACAAAATGAAGAGGCTGTATTGTATAAATTGGAATATAATTCAGGCAATCGGATTCCAAAAGTGGAAATCAAAGCAGATAAAAAAGTTGGATCAGCGCCATTGAAAGTAAAATTCTCTTCTGAAGGAACTTTGGATTACGATGGAGATAAAATCACCTACCTATGGAATTTTGGAAATGGTCAAACATCTTCCGCTGCGAATCCGACTTTTACGTACGCTAAAGCAGGCAAATACAAAGCTGTTTTGAAAGTAAAAGATGCCAAAGGAAATGTAGGTTCAGCCTCGCTTGATTTCATTGTTGGTAATGAAATACCAACCATAGATGTGGCGATTGAAGGGAATAAATCATTCTATTGGAATGATAAAACGGTTAAGTATGAAGTGTCGGTGAATGATAAAGAAGATGGTACTAGCAAAGCCAATAAAATTCCAGCAGAGGATGTATTATTAAACATCGATTATTTGGAAGGTTATGATAAAACAGAGATTGCTCAAGGTCACCAAGCCAATACCTCTTTCTCTTCAGGCAAGCGTTTGATGGATTTGTCGGATTGCAAGACTTGTCATGCGAAAGAAAAGAAATCCATTGGACCCTCTTGGATTGACGTAAGCAAGAAATACGAAGCATCTGCACAAAACGTTGAAATGTTGTCGAAGAAAATCATCAACGGTGGTGGTGGAGTCTGGGGAGAGCAAGTAATGGCAGCCCATCCTCAAATTTCGAATGCTGATGCAAAGGAGATTGTGCAATATATTTTGAGTTTGGGTGATGCGAAAAAAGCATCTAAGCCGATCAAAGGAGAGTACGTAACATCTGATAAAGGTAAGCCAGGAACATTTATTTTTGCAGCGACTTACACCGATAAAGGAAACGGTTCAATTGCTCCTGCAACAGGAACAAAAGTGGTTACTTTGAGGAATTCACATGTTGCGGCGGTTGATTATGACAATTCTTCTAAGGCAATGAAAATGAAAGTAGAAGGATTAGGAGAGATTTTGATTGCTACCGCAGACAAGGGTTTTGCACAATTCTCGGACATTGATTTGACCGGAATTAAGTCGGTAAAAGTGATGGCTAATTACATGGAAGGAACAACTGCTGGAGGCAAATTAGAATTGCGCACAGGCAGTGTTTCAGGCCCATTGGTAGGCTCTATTGAAATCAATGCGAATAAGCAATTTGATTTACCATTGAACATAACAGGTATTCACGATTTGTATTTTGTTTTTGTGGCCAATGTTAACGCTGGTGACAAACCACTTTATGCGATAAAGGAGTTTTATTTTAATTAGTTATTTTAAAAGAGGAGAGAGGAAAGAGAAGAGAGAAAAAACCTCTTACCTCTTACCTCTTACCTCTTACATCTTACATCTTACATCTTACATCTTACTTCATACATCAATATGGGACTACTAGAAGAATTCAAAACATTTGCCATGAAAGGCAGCGTCATTGATTTGGCTGTCGGTGTGGTGATAGGTAGCGAGTTTAGCAAGATTGTTAATTCTTTGGTGAATGACATCATTACTCCAGCCATCTTAACTCCTGTGTTGAATGCCGCGCATTTGACAGACATGAATAAACTGGTTATTCCAGGAACGGCCATCAAATACGGCAATTTTTTGTCAACCTCTATTTCCTTTTTTATAGTGGCATTTGCTTTGTTTATTGTTTTGAAGGGTATCAATAAGGAGAGGGAGAAGTAGGTAAGAAGTAAGAGGTAATAGGTAAGAGGTAATAGGAACAAAAAAGTATGCAAGAAATAATTTGTCCACATTGTAAAAAAGCGTTTAAAATTGATGAGTCAGGTTTTGCTGATATTGTTAAGCAAATACGAGATCATCAATTTGAAGAAGAGATACAGAATCGTTTGCAAATTGCTGAACGAGAAAAGGAGAGTGCTGTGCAATTAGTGGAGGCTAATCTACGTGGCAAATTACAAGAATATATTTCCAAAAAAGATCAAGAGGTAGCCCAATTGAAATCCAATGCGGCAGCGGAATTAGCACAGAAGTTAGCGGAAAAAGAGTCGAAAATTGCCGAAATGCAAGCAAGTATAAATACTGCTGACTTGCAAAAAGATCTTTCTGTCCAGACTGCTGTCCAACAAATTCAAGAAGAGCGTAATCAATTGAAGATGGATTTGTTAAAGGTCGAATCGGAGAAGCAATTGACGGTTCTTTCTATGAAAGAGCAGCACAATGCTGATTTAAGGCTCAAAGATGAAATCATCAAATTCAAGGAAGAGGAGATTCAATTGCACAAAGATCTGAAGTTGAAATTATCCACTAAGTTGATTGGGGAAACCTTGGAGCAGCATTGCAAAATCCAATTTGATATGGTTCATAACCTGGCTTTTCCGAGAGCCAGTTTTGAGAAAGATAATGATGCTAAAACCGGCACGAAAGGGGATTTCATTTATCGGGAATTGGATGATCAAGGCAACGAAATTTTGTCGATCATGTTTGAGATGAAAAACGAAGGAGATGAGACTGCCACGAAGAAGAGAAATGAAGATTTCTTTGATAAGTTAGACAAAGACCGAAAGGAGAAGCAATGCGAATATGCCATTTTGGTATCGCTTTTGGAAAAGGATAATGATTTTTACAACTCTGGCATAGTTGATGTTTCCCATAAATATCCAAACATGTTGGTCATCCGACCACAGTTTTTCATTCAGATTATTTCCATTTTGCGAAAAAGTGGTTTAGATTCATTGAAGTACAAGGCGGAGTTGTCGATGATCAAGAATCAAAATATCGACATCACGAATTTTGAAAAGAAGATACAGGAATTCAAAGATGGGGTAGCCTATAACTACAGTTTGGCACAAAAGAAATTCTTGGAGGCGATTGAAAACATCAACAAATCGATCAAAGATTTAGAAAGAACGCGGGATGCCTTAGTTAATTCTGAAAATAATCTCCGCTTGGCGAATGATAAAACCGACGGTTTAACCATTAAGAAGCTCACGCATGGTAATCCCACGATGAAGGAGAAGTTTAAGGAGGTTTCGGAGGAGTAGGGGAATGGTGGGTTTATTTAGTCTTTTTATTTTTCAATAATTCTTGAACGGATATTACGGGTAGAATTACTTTTTCCATTATGGAATTTCGCCATGAAGTTAGTAGCATACCTCTTGTAGTAGAATAACTAATGCTTAATAGTGTTCCAACAAACATGCCATCGAACAATGGTTTACCGTCTATTAATTGATAATGCGAAGCTAATTGGTCAATTTTAAAAATAAAATCAATTTCATAATAACCATTCTGTTCTTGCATATTTTGACTCGTAATTTCTTCAGCGATATCAATAGAAATGCCAATTTTGACAATTTCTTTTTCCAAATTATGCATCATGGAATAAGTGATTTGAAAGTCGAAACTGCTTGAAGCATCATATTCTTCTGTTTTAAGAACTAAATGATCCTTCACCCAGCGAACCTCTAGTAAATGAATATTTTCAGGAACAATGCTGTTATCCATATTTAAGAAGCTTTAGGAAAATCAGTTCCTTTGGTGAAAATTTCAGAAGCTTGAAATTGCATTTCTTCTTGTTCGTCATTAGCCCATATTTTAACACGAACAAATTTTATTTGTGGTTCAACATGAATAATGTCGTCACCTAATGCGACTTCGATTTTAGCAATTGTTTTGGTTGTAAAGGTATGTGTCCCCGTAAGCCATTTTGAAATTTCAGATGCTTTTTTGTCCAACATACGGGCTAAATCAACAGCTTTTAAACCTCTTTTTTCTAAAAGCTCATGTATTTTATTGGCGATGGCCAAATTTTTTTCAACTAGTTTAGTTACAGCGGGATCACCGTTTTCTTCCAACCAACTATTTATGATATTTTGTTGCGGGAATTCCATTTATAGATATAGTTTTAAGTCGTTTGAATAAATTAATAAAGTTAAATCGTCATTCCATTGAATTTCACCTTCTTTAAATGCTTCATCAATGACTTTTGTTAATTGATTAGCTAACAAAAAATGCTCTTTTACGTTTGGACACTTTTGCGCCTTATTAGCTGTTTTTACATCTCCATTAAATAAGAATACTACATGTTCATTTGCTCTCAAGCAATATAATCGTAGATTGTTTGCCTTTGCTTCGCCTGATTCATTAAAACATGGTTTTCTGTCTTTTCCATTGGGTGGTAATGCGGCTGTATCTGAAATAAAAGCTTCTGATCTAAATAAATGATTTTGTGCACCATATTTATCACCAATCGTTTGAATCCATGATAAGACATGCTGTAACTTTTCTCTGTTTTGTTTTCCATGAAAAACAACAAACTCTTCAAACAATGATATTTCACTATCATTCATGCTTACAGAGTAGTAACTGACTTTTCTGTATTGAGTTATTGGTTTTATGCGTGCAAAATTATTCACTTATAAGTTAATTTCAAAATGATATAGTTATTTTTAAGTAAATTTTTAAATAATGCAAATGATAAACCTATTCTTTGCGTAAGTAGTCCCACAGCTTTAAGCCTAGAATTAGCAAGAATGCAAGAATAATCGTGATATATTTTTTTGATTGGAATGATAAGACAAATCGCTATAATTAAGCGTCATGATTGAATCTATCAATTTGAAAAGGGCAATAAAGCCTAACATCGGCCTTATTTTTGATTTTACTTTCATTAGTGATTAGGTTGAATTGATTTCAAATGTAATGAAATTTTCAAAAGGTGTAAATGTACTGAATGGAAATGATGTTAATTTATAAGTTTATTGGATTAGTTATTAATGCGAATTAAGCTAAAGAAAAAAGTTTTTTTGTTTCTTTTTTTTCAAAAAAAGAAATGCCTTAGAAAAAGAATTAGCCCGTAAATTGCATTTTTTCAAATAAATTGGGAAATAGCAAATTCAAATTCGCTTTTAAACATACGTTTAGAACTTAAACTATTATAATTTCAACTCTTAATTCGCATTATTAGGTATTAGTTGTTAGGTTTTGGAATTTTTAACTTACCTCATACATCAATTCGTTTCGTTCAAATCTTTCGTCGAGACTAACAGACACATAATTGATAATTTATATTTGTTGATGAATTAGTTTTTCAATACTTTTTATTTCTCTTCCTAAAACTTAATTCCCTACATCTTTTGAACTAGATCCATTCAATCATTGCCTTTAAAACAAAAAAAACCTAGAGCGAAATGTCTAGGTTTATTTTCTTATTTTAAAGTGCTCGACCATAGCAGATTGTATAATAGGGCACTTTCAAAGTACAAAAGTCAGTTAATTTTTTTTATAAATCAAATTTAATTTTCTCAAATATTAAATTATCAACTAGATGATTTTCTTTCGCTTTCTCTATTAATAATTTAAGCTCAATTTCTAATTCATTCGCCCGATTTTGTGAAATTTTACTTAAAATAAATAAAATCAGCCTGATAGATGCATTTATATTTGTCGTATTTCTATTTTTGATTCTATATCTTTTATTTGGAATTCTTCTAATACCATACGGTTGATTGAAATCAAAAAGTAATCCGTTATGAGAACAGATGTTTCTTATATTGATTTAGGCTATTAAATAATTATTTAAAAGATTTACCTCTCTAAACCCATAAATACCGCTTACTTCTTTTTTAAGATTTTCGTTCTTTAAATTTGAAAAGAATTTAAATGTTTGTCCAAATGTTAGAAATTCAAAGACTTTCCAAGCAGGAGCAAAATCACATGTATGCTTTTTGTGATGTTCAATAATAATTTTGTTTTTTGTTTTTAGATTAAAGTAAATACCATTAAAATCTTTAAAAATATGACTATCCATATTTTTAGCATCCATGTACCAAGCATTGTTTTCAGCAAATTTGTTTGATGCCAAATGAATAAACTGAGTTCTAAAATGTACTTCAATTCTATAAATATATCTTAATAAAAGTATCTTAAGGTCAAAATCAAAATAATAGAGTTGTAAAATGTGACGTAATTTAACACCGCTAAAAAACATGCGTGTGTGTGGATCTTGGAAAAAATGCAAATAGAAACTTAATCGATAAAAACCAATATCTAATAATATCTCTTTTAATTTTGCAATTTCAGATTCGTTATCAAAAATCATCCCATACGTGTTTAATTTTTGAATTTGTTCTTCTATCGTGGTTGCTCTAGTGTCCATTTTTGTAGATTTAACAACCAGTATTACCATAAAAATGGTGAGGATTTTTTTGTGGCATTAGTGCTTAGGTTGAATTGATTTCAAATGTAATGAAATATTCAAAAGTTGTAAATGTACTGAATGGAAATGATGTTAATTTATAAGTTTATTGGATTAGTTATTAATGCGAATTAAGGGTTAAAAAACATTGGGATCATTTGTTAAAAAATTCATTTATGACCAACGCTTAATCCTAACGAAAGATTTGAACGGAGCCTATTGAATTATGAATGATGAATTATGAGGTATGAATTTAAAATAACATCTCATAATTCATAACACATAATTCATTTAGATTCGACTTGGATTAAGCTAAAGAAAAAATTGCATTTCTGTTAAAGAACTAGGGGAAAAGTAAATGGAGAAATGACGCTACCCACCTATTACCTATTACCTCTTACGACCTCCGGCTTCGACTCCGCTCAGCCATCGGTCTTTTACCTTACCTCTTACCATTACCTCTTACCATTACCTCTTACCTCTTACCTCTTCACTACTTTCCTTAAATACAATATTTCCACTTTTTTCCTAGCCCAAGGGGTTCTTCTCAAAAAGGTTAAACTGGATATTTTATTTAGACAAAAAAGAATCTATTTTCAGAATTCTAGTCAATTTTATAAAGATTCTTAAATGACAATAGCTTGTATCTAACAAGCTATTGAAAATAGTAATTCGTGAAAGTGGAAAGGCTTAGCCTAAAATTATATCAGTATTCATGGTATTATTATTTATAATGTTAATAATGTTTAGTAAAATTAGTAGTAATTATCGATAAAACAAAAAAATACATTAATTCACCAATAAGTCATTTCCAGATAAAAATCGTTTTTCAGTAATACATTCTTTATTGATAAAATCTTTTTTGAAAACTTTATTAAATCCTGATAATGAATGTTTTGCAATGATTGAAAGTCGTATAAAGGAGTTTGAGTCGTCCCACATTTCTTCTATATTTTCGGTAGTTCGAATTCTAACAGCATGTAAATTATGTGGATTGTTATTTGAATGACTTGGTAGATAGGATAAAAAATTATCCTTTAATTTGATGTCATTTCCTAATAAATTTCCACCGTTGTAATCACCTATGGGTTTGTAAAAGGTCAGTTCAATGTGAATGTCAAAAATTTCACAATCTGTTAAATTGACAAATTTAAGTAAATAGCTTGTTTCTCCTTTTACCAATTGTTTACTAATGTAATCAGAAATGACTATTTCGGGTTTCTTTTTGTTTAAAAAGTAGGTTAAGAAAAAATAAGATGCCGCTATTCCTGAGGTTAGACCTGTAGATAACGCGATAAGGATATCAATAAGAATTTTCATGTGTAATTAATGGTTAGTTTAACGAATTTTTATTTATTCGTTAAGTTCGTATTTTTTTTTGAAATTTGTTCTAGTCTTCCTCATCTCTTCACTACTTTCCTTAAATACAATATTTCCACTTTTTTCCTAGCCCAAGGGGTTCTTCTCAAAAAGGTTAAGCTGGACTTGATACTAGGGTCTATGGCAAAGCAATTGATGCGAATTTGGCGCGACATTTCCTCCCAACCCATGGTTTCAACTAAATATTCAAGTATAAATTGAAGTGTTTTTCCTTCGAGTGGGTCCATGGCGTATGTTTTTGGATACAAATATAGTTTATTTTCCTCCGCATTCGACTCCACTCTGGCATCGGCAGAAGTTCCTTTGCCTTCGACTCCGCTCAGGCATCGGAGGGGGTGATTTGATTTATTTCCGATGCCTGAGCGGAGTCGAAGGCGGAGGAATTATTTATATAATGACTCTTATTTTGGCAAATAGCCAATGCATGAAGTAAGTACTTTTGATTTTCGATAAGTGCTTCTTTCTTTTTTCGAGACCATTTTTGGATCTGTTTTTCTCTAAAGAAGGCATAATCTATTCGTGTGAAAACTTCGAAATAAACTAATTCAACAGGGATTCTATTTTTTGTATGATTGGCACCTTCACCATTTTGGTGTTGTAATACCCGCCTTTCTAAATCGATTGTGCTGCCTGCGTAATAGCTTTCATCAGCACATTTTAAGATATACATGTATCCTATCATGATAAAAATTGTTTTAGTGGTAAGTTTATTTGTTCCTCCGCCTTCTTCTTCGCTCAGGCATCGGTTGGTAGTAGTGTATTCTTTTCTCTTGATATTTTCGGTTTCGATTCCTGAGCTCAGTTCCGATGCCTGAGCGGAGTCGAAGCCGGAGGAATTGGTAATGTAATATTCTTTTCTCTTTTTAATTTCGTTTCCGATGCCTGAGCGGAGTCGAAGGCGGAGGAAATGGATGTGAAAATTTCTCTTACATCGACAACTCCAACCACCTTAATTCTTTTTCTTCTAACGTGTTTTTGATGTCTTCTATCGCTTTTGCCCATTTAGCTAATTCTTGAAAATCTTCCGATCCGGCATTTAACTTTTCAATCAATGCTTCTTTTTCCAATTCCATCTTTGCCATTTCCTTCTCCAAATCCTCAAACTCTTTTTGCTCTTTGAAAGATAATTTTTTCGCAGGCGCATTTGTGGCAGTATTTTCGACAGCCGTTGATGCTGAACTATCTTTGACCACTTTTACTTCGGGTTGCTTTTCCTTGTTTTCCAAAGCAATCCGATAATCCGTGTAATTGCCATTGAAGAAATTGACTTCGCCTTCACCTTCTACCAAAATCAATTGATCTACTAAATTATCCATGAAGTACCTGTCGTGCGATACCAATAATAAACAACCCTGGAATTCACTCAAAAAGTCTTCCAAAAGTTGTAAAGTATCCAAGTCCAAGTCGTTGGTTGGCTCATCCAAAATCAAGAAATTGGGATTGGTGACCAATACTTTCATCAATTGCAATCGCTTCTTTTCTCCACCTGATAATTTGGAAACGGGTGTGTATTGTTGCGCGGTTGGAAATAAGAATTTACTCAAAAATTGACTCGGGGTTAAACTTTCATTTTTTCCGTAAGGAATAACCTCCGCAATTTCCGTGATGGTGTCAATGACTCTTTGCTCGGGTCTAAATTCAAAGGGTAATTGCGTATAATAACCAATCACCAAAGTTTCTCCCGGATCAATTGTTCCTGAATCAGGTTGAGTATTTCCTGTCAATAATTGAAGAAAAGTAGTTTTACCAGCTCCGTTCTTTCCGACTATTCCTATGCGATCTTTTTTCTTGAAGGTATAGGTGAAATCGTTGACTATTTTCTTATCGCCCCAAGCCTTTTTTAAATGATTGATTTCAATGATTTTGTTACCTAGTCTCGACATCTGTATGTTCAATTCTAGCTTGCTATCGTCAACTTTCTTATTGGCTTTTTCTTCGGTGTCATAAAAGGCATCAATTCGAGATTGTGCTTTAGTTCCCCTTGCTTTGGGTTGCTTGCGCATCCATTCCAATTCTTTTTTATACAAATTCTTGGCTTTGGAAATACTGCTTGCCTCCGAGGCTTCACGCTCCGCTTTCTTCTCCAAGAAATACGCATAATTGCCTTCGTAAGTATAAAGTGCACCTTCTGCCAATTCAAACATTTTGTTGCAAATCTTATCCAAAAAGTACCTGTCGTGAGAAACCACTAACACCGTTACATTTGGACCTGATAAAATTCCTTCTAACCATTCGATCGTTTCAATGTCCAAATGGTTGGTTGGCTCATCCAATATCATAATGTCCGGACTCTCGATCAATAATTTAGCCAAGGCTAACCTTTTCTTTTGACCTCCAGAAAGGGTTGATACCTTCTGTTCTCCATCAGGAATACCTAATCGAGTAATGATTTGTTTGGCTCTTGCTTCATAATCCCAAGCATTGTTGATTTCCATCAAAGAAAAAGCTTCTTCCAATTCTTTAGGATCTCCCGAAATCATGGCTTTTTCGTAGTATTTAATCGCTACAGCACTGGGTAAATCATCCGAAAAAAGGTAGTTCAAAACTTCCTCTGTTTCAGTGAATTCTGGATTTTGAGGAAGATAACCTACTCGAATTCCTTTACGGATAGAGATTTTTCCTTCATCTGGACTTTGCATTCCCATTAATGTTTCCATCAAGGTGGTTTTACCGGTCCCATTTTTGCCAATTAAGGCCACTTTTTCACCCTTTTGTAAGCCGAAAAACAGATTTTTAAAAACCCATCTTTCGCCCAAATTGCGTGAAACATTCTCTGCCGAAAGGTAATTCATTGTTATTTGTTAAAGAATTCGATTAGGAATTCGCTTCTTCCCTCATTTTTCTACGCAATACATTACCGGAAACAAATATGCTAATCTCATAAAGACCCACTAGTGGAATTGCTACCAAGAGCTGACTAATCATATCGGGTGAGGGAGTTATCAGAGCAGCCAAGACCAAAATAACAATCAAGGCATGTCTTCTGTATTCTCTCATGAATGATGGCGTTAATAATCCTACTTGTGAAAGCACGAAGGCCACCATGGGTAATTGGAAGGTTAAACCGCAAGCCAATGTCAACATAGACAATAGCGAAATGTAATCATTGATATCAAATTGGTTTTGAATGGACGGATCTAATTTGAAATTGGCCAAAAAGTTGATGGCCATGGGCGCTACCACAAAATAACCAAACGAAACTCCTGTAAAAAATAACAAAGAAACCCAAAAAACAGCTCCACGCGCTGCCTTTAATTCCTTGTTTTTTAATCCTGGTTTGATAAATCGCCAAACTTCGTAAAATGCATATGGAAAGGCAAATAGTAAACCAACAATGACCGATTGTGTTAAGGCCATCATGAATTGACCAGAAACCTCTCTACTTTGCAAGATAAAGTCTGCTTTTTGCATGCAAAGACTTGTCATTCCTGTGATTTCTCCTAAATGACAAAGTGCTTGATTGGTCCAAAAATCTACTTTTGTTGGCCCCATGATAATGATACCAAAAATTTCATTTCGGAAAATCCAAGCCGCTACTGTAAAAATAACAATGGATGCAAGCGAACGAATGATGTGCCAACGCAACTCCTCTAAATGACCCAAGAACGACATTTCAGTACCGTCCTTGTCTTCATTTTCACTTGAATTTTCTTCCCAATCTTGATCTAAACTCATTTTGTTTTTTATTTATAAAGAGGGAACTGCTTCATCCACTCATTGACTTCCGTTTTAATTTGACTCAAAACAGCTTCATTTTCGTGGTTCATTAATGCTTTATCCACTAAATCCACAATCTGAACCATTTCGCTTTCTTTCAATCCACGAGTTGTCATGGCAGCAGTACCTACACGCATACCCGATGTAACAAATGGTGATTTGTCATCGAAAGGAACCATGTTTTTATTGATAGTGATATCAGCTTTGATCAAGGTATTTTCGGCTAATTTACCACTTAATCCTTTGGGACGTAAGTCGATTAACATCAAGTGGTTATCTGTTCCACCAGAGATAATTTCGTATCCTTTGGATAAAAATGCTTTGGCCATTGCTTGCGCGTTTACTTGCACCTGCTTGGCGTATGCCTCGAATGTGGGGGTTAATGCCTCTCCAAACGCAATGGCTTTTGCTGCAATTACGTGCTCTAAAGGTCCGCCTTGTGTTCCAGGGAATACAGCACCATCCAGACAAGCGGACATTAATTTTAATTCGCCTTTCATGGTTTTAAATCCGAAAGGATTTTCAAAGTCATTTCCCATCATGATCAAACCACCACGGGGTCCACGCAAAGTTTTATGGGTGGTTGTGGTAATAATATGGCAATGTTGCATCGGGTTGTTCAATAAACCTTTCGCAATCAAAGCTGATGGGTGAGAAATATCTGCCAATAAAATGGCACCTATTTGGTCTGCAATATTTCTTAGACGAGCATAATCCCAATCTCTTGAATAAGCCGAAGCACCACAGATGATTAATCTTGGTTTTTCTTTCAAGGCTGTTGCTTCAACCTTATCCCAATCAATTAATCCTGTTTCTTTTTCTACACCGTAGAAAAATGCTTGAAAGTATTTTCCAGAAAAATTCACTGGAGAACCATGCGAAAGGTGTCCACCGTGTGAAAGATCAAATCCTAAAATTTTGTCTCCTGGATTTAAAAACGATAAAAATACAGCCGCATTTGCTTGTGCACCAGAGTGTGGTTGCACGTTTGCCCAAGTGGCACCGAACAGTTGTTTGGCTCTTTCAATCGCCAAGGTTTCCACAACGTCAACTACTTCACAACCTCCGTAATAACGTTTGCCTGGTAATCCTTCAGCATATTTATTGGTTAAAACACTTCCTTGAGCTTCCATCACCTGTGGAGATGTGAAGTTTTCAGAGGCAATTAACTCAATACCAAATTCTTGGCGATGTGCCTCTTGGTTAATCAAGTAAAAAATTTCTTTGTCGCGTTGGGTTGGGAAAGTGCTGGCAGCCATGTATAATAAATGTTCTTTGGATACGTTTTAAGAGCGCAAAAATACGATTTTATATCCGAAATAGAAAAATTTATCTACTAATACGAATTTCTATTTTTCTAAAAGCTAAATTTGAACTTATTTTCAATAAAAATAATTACATAATTGACTAAATACTAACTCATCTTATGAGATTGAAACAACTAGTTCTTTTATTTTTGACCCTTTTGAATTTACCATTGATGGCTCAAAAAATAACACCTGCCAAATGGTCTTGGACTTTAAATCCCAAAAGTCCGAAGGTAGGACAAGAAGCAGAAGTCATTTTCAAAGTGGCGATTCAGCCTAGTTGGTATTTGTATTCATCAGATTTTGATAAAGATTTGGGGCCTATTGTTACCACGATAACATTTAATAACCAAGGTGTTGAAACCATTGGCGAGCTAAAAGCCATCAATCCACATTCAAAATTTGACAAGGAAATTTGGAACGGAACCTATACGTATTTCACTGGAAAGGCAGAATTTCGTCAAAAGGTCAAGATTTTAGCCCCAAATTGGAAAATTGAGGGGATTTATGATTCGCAATCATGCTCCAATGTGACGGGATTGTGTGTGCCTATCAAAGGCCCTTTTTCCATTATTGCATCTTCCGATGAGGCTTCTTCAATCGCAAAAGTGGATACGGCAATTCCTGTCAAAGCTACAACGGAGCTTAAGGGTTCCAAAGATTCTCTGAAATCAGATACCATCTCAGCTGCGCAAATTGCGCTAGCTGCTGATTCTCCTCAAGTACCCGAGGATGAATCTTTGTTTTCCTTTTTCTTTATTGCATTGGGGGCAGGATTTTTGGCATTATTAACGCCATGTGTTTATCCATTGATACCCATGACAGTTAGTTTTTTTACCAAACAAAAAGGAGGAAAGGGTTTAGCCTTTTTGTATGGCGGGTTCATCGTTTTGATTTACGTTTTTTTTGGAACGATTTTGGCCTTCTTTGCTGGAGCTAGTTTTGCGAATTTCTTGAGCACGCATTGGATTCCCAATCTGTTGTTTTTTGTGATATTTATCTTTTTTGGTATTTCCTTTTTAGGCGCTTTTGAAATTGTACTACCCTCCAATTTAGTAAATAACGTGGATGCGAAATCGGATAAAGGAGGAATCATTGGGGTCTTTTTCATGGCTTTCACGCTTGTTCTAGTTTCTTTTTCTTGCACGGGGCCATTGGCAGGCTCGATTTTGATTGCGGCTTCTCAAGGTGCATTTGTGAAACCCATTGTTGGTATGCTTGGTTTCTCATTGGCATTTGCTATTCCATTTACTTTGTTTGCTGTTTTTCCTGGATTCATGAAAAAATTACCTAAGTCGGGCAATTGGATGAATGAAGTGAAAGTGGTTTTAGGGTTTTTGGAAATAGCTTTAGCCTTTAAGTTTTTAAGTGTTGCAGACCAAGTGTATCATTGGCATTTATTGGATAGAGAAATATTTTTAGCTATTTGGATTGCTATTTTTGGAGCTTTGACCTTGTATTTATTTGGAAAAATATCTTTGCCACATGACGGACCTTCTGGAAAATTATCGGTTCCTAGAACCTTATTTGCTACAGCCGTTTTAGCTTTTGTTATTTACTTGATACCAGGTATGTGGGGAGCGCCATTGAAAGGACTTTCGGGTTGGTTACCTCCCATGGGTACGCAGGATTTCAAAGGAGGTTCGGGAGAGTCGACGTCGTCTGAAAAATCAAATACATTGGTTAAATATGGCGATTTTTTAAAATTGCCATTGGGGCTTGATGGTTTTTTTGATTACGAAGAAGCGAAGGCTTATGCCGTCAAAGTGGGCAAGCCTATGTTTATCGATTTTACCGGACACGGTTGCGTGAATTGCCGTAAAATGGAAGAGAATGTTTGGTCTGATCCGAAAGTATTATCTATTTTGAAAAAAGAATATGTGGTAGTCGCTTTGTATTGTGATGACAAAACAGAATTGCCTAAAGAGAAATGGTATGTGTCTAAAGAGGACGGTCAAGAAAAGAAGACATTGGGAGATCAGAATTTAGATTTTCAAATTACCCGATTTAATTCCAATGCACAGCCACATTATGTGTTGATGGATCCGAGAAAGGATTTGCAGCCATTGCAAAAGCCGGTAGCATTTGACCTAGATGTAAATCATTTTATTGAATTCCTTCAAAAAGGAATTGCCGCCTATAAATCCAATCAATAATGTCGTGGGGAGCTTATTTTGCTGTTATGCTGGCAACAGCATTGAAATACATCGCTGGCCCAATCACGGGCTTCAGTTTGGGTTTAACTTGGTATGAAACCTTGTTGGCTTCCTGGTTAGGATTCATGCTAACAGTGATTATCATCGTTTCAGTAGGCAAGTTTTTGGTAGCTTGGTTTGCCAGTTTTCGCAAGACAAAACCCTTGGTTTTTTCCAAGCGCGCGCGTTATGCGGTGGGTATTTGGCAAAAGTTTGGTATCAAAGGAATCGCAGCTTTAACTCCTTTGATTTTCACCCCCATTGGAGGTAGTTTATTGTCCTTGTCATTCAAGGTCCCTTTGCCAAGAATCTTATTTTTTATGGCCATTTCAGGTCTTATTTGGTCTTCTGCTTATACACTGATTATTTATCAATTAACTTTTTTGAAGGAGTATTTATTTTAGGTAGTTTTAGAAATTATTCCATCTAAAATTTGCATAAAGTTATCTGATTAGGTAACTTTATTGATCCACTAATGAAGCTTAAGAATCAAAGAAAAATTTTCTTCTATGAAAATTATTTTCAGGAATTTTATGACCCTCTTTCGAAGCCTGTAAAAGAAAAAATAGTATGGACTTTGAATTTGTTAATAGTGCTAGAAAAGGTACCTATACACTATTTTAAACATATAACTGGATCTAGTGGATTGTATGAAATTAGAATTGAGTGGGGTTCCAACATATATCGGATTTTCAGTTTTTTTGATAGGGGTGATTTGATAGTGGGAACCAATGGATTCCAAAAAAAATCACAAAAGACTCCAAGAAGTGAAATTGAATACGCAGAACAATTAAAAAGAAATATTTCCATGAAAAAGAAAAAACCTAATTTGAGCTCATTTGATGACTTTTTAGATAAGGAATATGGGAAAAAAGGTACATCATCCCGGGATGAATACGAACAAGGTTTTGAGGCATTTAAATTGGGTGTGATGCTCCAAGAAATTCGTAAGGAGAAAGGTTTGACTCAATCCGAGTTAGCGATAAAATGTGGTACAACTAAAACCTATATTTCTAGAATTGAAAATGATGCCAGTGATATTCGTCTATCTACTTTAATTCGCATCGTTCAGGTTGGACTTGGAGGAAAACTAAATTTGAACGTGAATTTTGACATAAAAAAAGCCGAATAAATTCGGCTTTTAAGTATCTGTTATGAAGGAATTAGTTTCCTTTGCTGATTTCTTTGCCGTTGAATAATTTTTCACGGATGGCGTTTGCTTTCATCTCTAATTCTGGTTTTGGATCATATTTCAGATTTGTTTGAACAGCAGCACTATCGGGATGAACACCGTATACATATTCATTACCCTCGTTCAAGTCTTTTTGTTTGATACGATTATTTTTTTGATAATCGCAAGCCGTTGCCACTAATGCAATCGCTAAAATTGGAAGTAAAGATTTTAATTTCATTTTCTTTTTGTAATAATTACGGTGCAAAAATAGTAAAGAATTATGAATTATGGGGTATGAATGATGAATTTTTTAGTCATCTGACAACTCACTAATCTTCCCCTTCAAGAAATCCATCAACTCGCTGATGTACTTTTTGCTGAAATTGAATTCGATGCCGGCTGCAGAATAAATTTCTTTCATTGGAACCGTATATCCTAGCGCCAATGCATCTAAATATTGATTCAAGGCTTTTTCTGGATTATTACAATAATTCCTCCAAACGGCTAAAGCGCCCAATTGGGCAATCGCGTATTCAATGTAATAAAAGGGTACTTCAAATAAATGCAATTGTTTTTGCCAAATATGAGCCTTGATTTCCTCTAATCCGGTCCAATCGGTGATTTTATCTGAAAACTTAGATGAGATTTCAAGCCATTTGGCTTCCCTTTCTGACAAGGTATGTGTTGGATTTTCATAAATCCAATGTTGAAATGCATCGATGGTTGCGACCCAAGGCAAGGTTTCTAAAATGTCTTCTAGGTGTTTTATTTTCGCTCTTTTGGCCTCTTCTGGGTCCATAAAATATTCATCCCAATAATCCATCGTGATTAATTCCATGCTCATGGAAGCTAATTCTGCCACTTCAGAAGGGAAATTACGGAAAGAATTAATAACTAGATCTTTTGTTAAGATGGAATGAACCGCATGTCCACCTTCATGTAAAAGCGTTACCATGTCCCTCACTTGTCCAGCAGCATTCATGAAAATAAATGGGAAACCACTTTCTTCTAATGGATAATTGTAGCCTCCTGGATTTTTCCCTTTTCTCGAATCTAAATCGAAACGCTTTAGTGTAATCATTTCTTTCAAACAATTCGCTAAAAATGGATCTAATCGGTCAAATACAGTAATTGTTTTTGACAATAATTCTTCTCCTGTTTCAAAGGGTTTCAAGGGTTTTCTGCCAAATGGGTCCACCGTTTTGTCCCATGGTCTCAAGGCGGTCAATCCCAGGTTTGATTTTCTTTTTTCAGCTTGTTCATTTAAAATGGGAACAATCGTCTCGGCGACTGCCTCATGAAATTCATAACAATCCGAGGCGGTATAATCAAATCGTCCTAAGCTTGCAAAGGAGTAATCTCTGAAATTCTCAAAACCAGCATTTTTGGACACTTGGTCGCGCTTGATAATTAATTGACTGAATAAATCGTTCAATGGATTTTTTAAACTCATTCGCTTCTCCGCTATTTTCGAGTAAACTTCTTCTCGAATGGCTCTGTCTGTCGATTCTAAATAGGCATTTGCTTGTTGTAGGGTTTTTTCTTGACCTTCCATTTCAATCATTAAACCACCCGTAGCTGCGCCGTATTGAGTTTGCAAATTTTGAAGTTCAGTGAACAAAGGAATGTTTTCTTCTCTAAATATTTCGATGGCCTTTTTCATGCCACGTAACATAATTGAGTAACCTATCAATGGTAATTCTGAAGCAAATCCACTTTCTACCACTTTTTTGTTCCATTCGTCATCAAAAACAGAGGCATTGGGCATGATTTCATTTACAAATTGCTGATAGCTTTTTTGCAATGTTTCATTTTGATTGTCGCACGACATCTTAATGTATCTCCACGCGAAATTTTCGGATAAATAACTTTCTAATTCAGAACGGTGTAGACAGAATGTTTTTAACCCTTCTAAACTTTGGATCGTTTGTTGAGATAATTGCTCGAAAAAGGGCAAAACGCTTTCCCAAGTAGTTAGTATAAAATTAGAAGGTAAAAAACTCCTTGCTGGAGTTTGAGTTGTAAAAGTTCTCATAAAGCGGATTTTTAACAAAAGTACGGACTACTAAAACGAAATGAAAGAAATTTACCTTCTGGGTAGTTTCTTTGGGTGTTTTTTTTGATGAAAACAAGCTAGAACGTTAATCGACTTATTTTGAGAATCAATAGTGTAGTATAAGGAATATGGAAAATTTTTGATTTTAATTGATCGGATGTTTTTATACTTGATAGAAAAAAATGGATTTGTAGCCAAAATAGAATAAACCTGAATTATTTCTAAAACAAATTTTTTTTGTGTTTTAGAGCTGATTAGTGAATAGTAGTTGCTGGCGTTTTCAATTTCAATTTGAGCCTAGTTAGAAATTGAAATCTTATACTCCATATTTATTTTTGAGTATAGAAACTGATTCATCTCTACTTAAATATTTCTCCTTATTTTCGCTTAATCGTTGGTCAAGCAGCGCTTTCTCTTCCAAGTTTAATTCATATTCTAAATCAGATTCTTCTATTACAATTGTAATAGATTTTGATTTATACCTTACTTTTATCTCTTCTAATAAATCAATATTTAAATCTTGAGCCGAGGATAAATGATAGGTAGTAGACATGATTTTATAATTTTATGATAGGTTTCGAAATTTAGTTAGAAATATTAAAACAAAATGTAGGACAACTGATTTTTTGTAAAAAAATCAAATAGGTGATTTTTACATTTTCTATTTCAACACCTGATAAACTAAAAAGGCAGCTAAATACGCCAATGTAGTCATGTATCCAAATTGAATCAAAGGGTATTTCCAAGATTTTGTTTCTCGATAGGTGGTTGCTAACGTACTCATGCATTGCATGGCAAAGGCATAAAATATGAGCAAAGAAAATCCAAGGGCCGTATCATATAACGGTTTCCCTGTTTCAGGATTGATTTCAGCGCGCATTCTATTTTTAATGGTTGCATTTTCGTCCTCGACTTCTCCACCTAAACTGTAAATGGTTGACATGGTTCCGACAAAAACTTCACGAGCGGCAAATGAAGTAATCAAGGCAATTCCTATTTTCCAATCATAGCCCAAAGGACGAATGGCTGGCTCAATGAATTTGCCAAAATGCCCAGCATAGGAATTTTCTAATTTTTCGGATGCGATTTTGTTGGATAATTCAATTCCTTGTAAAGCAGGATATTGATTTTTAACATTGATTTCGACTTGATTGAAACTATCTCCGGGCCCATAGCTGGCCAATACCCAAAGTACAATGGATATCGCAACAATGATTTTTCCAGCTTCAAAAACAAATGCTTTTACTGAATTTAAAATGGAGATGGATATGTGTTTGAATCTTGGGCCTTTATACGTTGGAAGTTCCATGATAAAATAACTTCTTTCCTTTACTTTTAAGATTTTAGACATGATCCATGCAGAGAAAATAGCCATGAAGAATCCTAATAAATAAAGTCCAAAAAGAGCCACTCCTTGTAAATTAAACAATCCAAACAAGGTATTTTTTTCAGGAACAACCAAACCGATCAACACGGTATAAATTGGCAATCTTGCGGAGCAAGACATTAAAGGAGTCACTAATATCGTTATTAATCGGTCTTTCCAAGAGCCAATACTGCGGGTACTCATGATGGCCGGAACAGCGCAAGCAACACTTGAAATCAAGGGAACAACAGATTTTCCATTGAGTCCAAAACGGCGCATCAATTTGTCCATGATGAACATGACTCGGGACATGTAGCCTGTTTCTTCCAATAGTGAAATAAATAAAAACAGAAAGGAGATTTGTGGGATAAAAATCAAAACTCCTCCAATACCCGCAATTAAACCATCGGTTAAAAGGCCCGTTAGTTTGGTGTCTGGCAAAATCTCTTTAAGCCAATGGTTCAATGTTGCCACACCACCATCAATGGCGTCCATCGGAATGGTTGCCCATGTGAATATAGCTTGAAACATGACAAATAGGATGGCTAAAAAGAATAAATAACCACCAACAGGGTGTAAAAATATTTTATCTAAACGATCGGTCCACGTTTTGATAGGAACCGCATCCCACTGCCTATTTAGGTTGATGACGCAGCCTTCCACTACGTCTGTCAACTGCTCATAACGCTTAACCGTTTCGGCTGATTTATAATATTTGGGACTAAACTTGTGCTTTTCAATTAATTCGTCAAACGTTTCTCTTTGTTCTTGGTTAAACATTTTCATTCGATCATGTTCCATTAACCATAACAAAGAACGGTAGGGGTCAGCCTCACCAAATTTGTCTTGAATATCTTTCAGTAAACTTTCTTCTACGGGAAGGGGTAATGCATCATTGGAAGCATAAAGGTTATGTAAGGTCTTTGAGACCGCCATCCGCAAACCATTTATTCCAATTCCTTTTTTAGCATTTATTTCCGCGACTTCGACGTTCAATTCCCTCGCTAATTTCAATGAATTGAGAACATAGCCCTGATTTTCGGCTACGTCAATCATGTTTAAGGCCAAAACTGTTGGAATTCCTAAATCACGAACCTGTGAAAAAAGTAACAGGTTTCTTTTAATATTTGAGGCATCTGCTACCACAATGGCCATATCTGGATAGTCCTCATGTAGAGGATTCCCCAAAATATTTATCACTAATTCTTCGTCAATTGATTTCGGATAAATGCTGTATATACCAGGCAAATCAAGTATTTCAACTTCAATTTCTGGCTCTAAGTCCCAAATTCCCGTTAATTTATCCATGGTAACCCCCGGAAAATTACCTGTTTTTTGACTCAGCCCTGTAAGGGTGTTAAACAGAGAGGACTTTCCTGCATTTGGGTTACCTATAAGGGCTATCTTGGGTCTTTTCACTCGGGTATAAATTTATTGTTTTTTAACTTGGATGGTTGCGGCTTCTTCTTTTCTCATTGAAAGCGTATATCCGGAAACTTTCACTGCAATGGGATCACCAAAAGGAGCTAGATGCGTCAGTTCAACCTCTGTTCCGGGCAAACAACCCATTTCCAAAAGCTTTAATGATAGAATTTCGTCTGTAAAACCGATTATTTCCGCCTTTTCACCAATCTTTAAATCCGCCAATGTTAACATATGAAAGTCGATCCTCTTATTTAGAATTGTTCAAAATTAGGACAAATGTACTAAGTATTTTCGATGTAAAAAATGATTCAAATTAGTTATTAGTAAAATAGAAGATAGAAGAGAGAAAACGAGAAGACAGAAAAAATCCTCTATTTTTAGGGGAACATTTTTTTTCTCTCTTCTCTCTTGTTCTCTCTTTTACTATGTAATAAGAATATTCCTTCCTTTAAAACAATTTCTGTTGTAAATTGCCTGTTCCTTTAGGAAACCTTACATGGTATTAAATGAAATAGCCGTTTTAGTGAAGAAAGAGATGCAATTGGAATGGCGTCAGAAATATGCTATTCATGGATTGCTGTTGTATTTGGCTTCAACCATTTTTGTTTGCTATTTGTCATTTAAGGCCAAAAATCAGGCAATAAATCCTATTACTTGGAATACACTTTTTTGGATAATTATGCTTTTTACAGCTGTCAATGCAGTTGGTAAATCTTTCACTCAAGAGCCCTCTCAAAGAGGTATATTTTACTATACTTTAGTGAGTCCAGAGTCGGTGATTTATTCCAAAATCATCTATAATTCATTGATTTTATTGCTCATTTCCATCATAGGCTTTGTTTTTTATTCTTGGGTGATGGGTAATCCGGTTGGGAATTTACCTTTATATTTTTTAACCTTAATTTTAGGGGCCATTGGATTTTCATCTAGTTTGTCTTTGGTTGCGGGTATAGCGGCTCAAGCAGAAAATTCTGCAACATTAATGGCCGTTTTGAGTTTCCCTATCATTATTCCTTTATTACTTTTGTTATTGAAAATGTCGAAAAGTGCTTTAGATGGAATTCCCATTTCTGAAAATTGGGATGAAATTGCTATTTTAAGCTCTTTGGATGTTATTGTAATTGTTTTATCAGGGATTTTATTCCCTTACATATGGAAACATTGAAGAAATATTTGGCACCTATTGCCTGCGTTATTTTATTGTTTTATACCATTTGGGCTGGCTTCAATTCTCCTGTACCAAGGCAACCTATTTTAAATGAAACCGTTCGTAATTTGTATTTTCATGTGACCATGTGGTTTACCATGATTTTCTTATTGGGAACCTCTGTTTATCATTCTGTCCAATATTTGCGTAAATCAGACCTGTCACATGATTTAATCTCCAATGCGTATGTAAAAATAGGTCTTCTCTTTGCCGTTTTGGGCTTAGTAACAGGTTCTATTTGGGCTAAATTCACTTGGGGTGATTGGTGGACGAATGATCCGAAGTTGAATTCCGTAGCCATAGGAATGTTGATTTATTTGGCCTATTTATTGGTTAGATCATCGATACCTGATGAACAACAAAGAGCAAGAATATCCAATGTCTACAACATTTTCGCCTTCTTTATTTTTATGGTTTTGATTTGGATTTTGCCTCGAATGACAGATTCTTTACATCCTGGAAATGGAGGAAATCCTGGATTTAATTCCATGGACTTAGACAATCGAATGAGAATGGTTTTTTATCCAGCTATTATTGGTTGGACATTGTTGGGTTTTTGGATTGCGAGTTTGAAAATACGTATTGAAAAAATTGTACAATTAATCGAAGAAAAGGAAAACGCATGAAATCTTTGTTAATAATGATTTGCTTTGCTTTAACGAGCTTTTTGGCTCAGGCACAAGAGGTAGAAATGGCTGATAAATTCCGTCAGGATGGTAAAATCTATGTAGTTATTGCGGTGGTTGCTGTGATTTTAATGGGGATATTTGTCTATCTTTTTCGTTTGGACTCGAAAATTTCTAAGCTTGAAAAACAATTGAAACAATAATTCAAGATGAAAAAGACACATATCGTTGGTTTGGTTTTAATTGCGGTGGCTATTGGTATCATACTTACCACAACAGCAGACGTGAGTACTTATGTGGGTTTTGATGAAGCAGAAAAGATTGCCCTCAATGACCCCAATCAGAAAGTACATGTTGTTGGTAAACTCAAAAGAGATGCTCAAGGGAAAATAATGGGTTTGAATTTCAATGCAGCATTGGATGCCAATCGTTTGGAATTCTTGGTAGAAGATAGCTTGGGAAGAGAAAATCAAGTTATTTATGCTGCTCCTAAACCACAAGATTTCGAAAAATCAGAGAAAATTGTGTTGGTAGGAAATATGAAAGCCGATAAAATCTTTTACTGCGATAAAATTTTGTTAAAATGCCCTTCTAAATATCAAGAAGGTAAAATTACAGTTGATTCAACCGCTTCTATTGAAGCAAAAAAATAAATATGGTACACGAAACTATTGGTTCTGTCGGTCATTTTCTTGTCATTGGGTCTTTCATTACGGCTATGATTGCTACGCTTGCTTATTTTAAAGCAGCTCAAGCTAGCAATGACTTGATTATAAATGAGTGGAAGTTAAATGCACGGTTTTTCTTTATAGTCCATTTACTATTTGTGGTTGGCGTAGCCGCCAGCTTATTTGTGATTATTTATAATCATTATTTCGAGTACCATTATGCCTTCACTCACTCATCCTTGGCTTTGCCAACGATGTTTATGATTTCCTGTTATTGGGAAGGACAAGAAGGATCTTTTCTTTTGTGGATTTTTTGGCAAGCGGTTTTAGGAACCATTTTAATGGTTAAAAACCCGAAGTGGGAAGCCCCTGTCATGGCCGTTTTTGCTTTGGTACAAACCTTTTTGACTTCCATGATTTTGGGTGTGATTATTCCTTTTATCGATTTAAAAATTGGATCTTCTCCGTTTTTATTATTGCGTGAAGCTCAACCAGATTTACCTGTTTGGAGTATGCAGCCCAATTTTATTCCGAAAGATGGACGTGGATTAAATCCATTATTGCAAAATTATTGGATGGTTATTCACCCTCCAACCTTATTTTTAGGATTTGCATTAACGCTTGTTCCATTTGCTTATTTAATTGCGGGTTTATGGAAAAAAGATTTAACTAGTTGGATTAAGCCTGCTTTACCTTGGGCTTTGTTTGGCGCGGGTGTTCTTGGGGTCGGCATCATGATGGGTGCGTATTGGGCTTATGAAACATTGAATTTTGGTGGTTATTGGAATTGGGACCCAGTTGAAAATGCTTCCTTTGTCCCTTGGTTGGTAATGATCGGCGCGATTCACACCATGATAGCCCATCGTCATTCAAGTGCAGCCTTGAAAACTTCTATTATTTTGGTTATTTCAACCTTTATTCTTGTCCTCTATTCAACTTTCTTGAATCGTTCAGGTATTTTAGGAAATGCATCTGTACACTCGTTTACTGATCTAGGTTTGTCTGGACAATTGTTGCTTTACATGGGAACTTTCCTGTTTGTGGCTGTTGCTTTGGCAGTTTGGAGATGGAAGGATTTGCCTCAAGATGAGAAAGAATTATCTATCTATTCTCGGGAGTTTTGGATATTTATTGGAGCAAGTATTTTAGGATTGTCGGCTTTCCAATTAACCTTTACAACCTCTATACCTGTTTATAATAAAATAGCAGAAGCTTTTGGATTAATATCCAATATTGCTATGCCTGCCGATCAAGCTACACATTACAGTAAAATTCAATTGTGGATATTTTTAGCGATTGCCTTATTGTCTGGTGTAGGACAATTCGTTTGGTGGGGGAAAATCAAGGAGTCTACTTCTTGGAAACCATTGACCAATTCTGCGATTGTAGCCACTGTATTGGCGGTGGTCATGATTAATGTGGGTAAAATATACACTCTATCTTATATCGCCTTGTTGTGGAGTAGCCTTTTTGCTTTAGCTGCTAATTTCAGTATTCTCTGGTTTTTAATTCGTCAAAAATTCAGCTTAACAGGTGGTGCCACAGCGCACGTCGGTTTGGCGATTATGTTGATTGGAATTTTGTTTTCTTCTGGATATTCTAAAGTTGTTTCTTTGAATGGCTCTGGATTTGCTATTTCCAATAAAGCAGAGGAATTTACCAAAGACAATAACAAGGAAAATAAGGAAAACTTACCTCTTTGGTTAGGGCAAGGGGCTCAAATGCAAGATTATTTAGTGACTTACAAAGGCCGTAAAATAGAGGTTAGGGGACAAAAAGGATTTTTTAATCGAAAAGATTTTGAAATTATTGAAGGGGATTTTCATGCCGTTGCTTTGAAAGATATCATTCGTGATGGTGTAAGTGTTGCCAAAAAAGGAGATACCTTAACGGTGGAGCCTGAAAATACCTATTACGAACTGGAGTTTAAAAATGCAGAAGGTAAAGTCGTTTCGCTTTTTCCTAGGTGGCAAGTTAATCCAAAGATGGGTACTGCTATTTCTCCAGATGTCAAACATGCTTTTTCTCATGATATTTATACCTATGTTTCACTTGATCCGCGTTTGGCTGCGGAAGCTGGAGAAGAAAAGCAATGGAGCCCTACAACGAATTCAACTGTCAGTATTGGAGACACCTTATTTTTAAATGATTTTGTGGCAGTCTTAAAAGATGTAGCGCGAGTGACGACAGTAGAAAATATTACTTTGGGGGCGAATGATGCGGCTGTTCAAGCTAGTTTTCAGGTATTGGGTAAAAATTATCAACAATATGATTTAAATCCTGTATTTGTGATCAAAGATGGGATGGTGGGGACGCCTGCTTTTGAAAGTGAAGAGACTGGAATAAAAATTAAATTTACAGCCATTGACCCTAAAACACAACAATTTAGCTTTGCGGTGAATACTACTCAGCAAGATTTAATCATCATCAAAGCTTTAGAAAAACCTTATATTAATTTAGTTTGGGTTGGTTCTATTTTGATTTTTATTGGATTGTTTGTGGCCACGTTTAGATATGTACAAAAATCGTTAATGGCATAAATCATGAACAGGAAAGAAGTTTTAAGTTTGTCGGCAGGTATTGGATTTTTTATCATTTGGGTCATTGACCTCAATGCTCCTACTCCTGTGGAAATTCAAGGCAAATTTTGGTTAGAGCTTTTTTTCCATTATAATTGGTTAATGTTTTGCATGGCTTTTTTGTTTTATTACCAAATAAGTAGAAATGAACGCTTAAAATCGGAGGAGAATGCAACAAAAAACCCTACCAAAACAGTCCATTCAACCCCAAAGAAAAAGTCTAAAAAATAAGTCCTATGGACCCCGATAATAGTATTACCCATTTTGAAATTATTGCCATTTTGGTATCCATGATTTTTAGCGGCTTCTTTTCGGGAGTAGAAATGGCTTTCGTTTCTTCCAATAAATTGTATTTTGAATTAAAAGCCAAACAAAATATCCTTTCGGCTAAAATCATTTCTGCTTTTAATCAACGCCCTTCCCGATTCATAGGAACGATGTTGATAGGAAACACACTTTCTTTGGTAGCTTATGGCATTTTTATGGAAGAGTTTTTGCATCATTTAATTATGGCAAATATTCCGCTGTTAACAAGTGAGATTTTGGCAAGGTTAATCGCTTCTGTTATAGCCACCATTTTAATTTTAACGACATCTGAATTTACTCCCAAAAGTGTATTTTTAATTAATCCAGACGCTATTTTAGAGTTTTTAGCCATTCCAATTTGGATGATTTGTACGTTGATGTTTCCTTTGGTTTGGTTGACCGTTGGCTTGTCTAAATGGTTTATCACCCAAGTCATGCGTTTGACATATTCTGAAGAAAAACCTGCTTTTGGTTTAACAGACTTGAATCACTATTTACAGAACCTGAATCGGAAGATATCGACAGAAGAGGAGGCTGAGGTAGACACTAAAATTTTCCATAATGCCTTGGAATTTAAACAAGTTAAGGTGCGCGATTGTATGATTCCGAGAACGGAGATTACAGCCATTGATTTAGAAGACGGGATTGAAGGTTTGCAAAAAGTATTTATTGAGAGTGGCCATTCAAAAGTATTAGTTTATAAAGAAAATTTGGAAGATGTCATTGGCTATTGTCATTCATTAGCACTTTTCAAAAAGCCGAAAGATTTGCAGGCCATTCTAACCCCCATTCCCATTGTACCGGAGGCTATGCCTGCTAATGATTTGTTGATCAAGTTCTCTAAGGAAAGAAAATCTTTAGCTTTGGTAGTGGATGAATTTGGAAGTACTTCTGGATTAGTGAGTATGGAAGACGTTATGGAACAAATCTTCGGAGAAATTCAAGATGAATACGATGATTCCGAAGATTGGGTGGAGAAGAAAATAGATGATAAAACATATATTTTATCAGGTAGGCATGAAATCGATTATTTGAATGAAAAATACGAATGGAATTTACCAGAAGGCGATTATGAAACACTTGGTGGAATGTTAATTAGTTTATATGAAGATATACCAGGCGTTAATGAAGTCATTACATTACAACCCTTTACGTTTCAAATTTTGACGACCAAAGATGCAAGGATTGATACAGTGAAGGTTAGTTTTGGCGAGACTATCTAGTCGTTTCAATGACTGATTTTATTGTTTGCGTTTTCATTTCTGTTTCTAACCATTCTTTTTCTATGTCAGAATCTTCGGTTATTCCACATCCTGCGTAATATGTTAAAAGGTATTTTTGGGCGCTTTCCTCCATTTTAACGGTCCTTAAATTCACAAATAGGTGAATTTCTTTATCGATATTTATGGGACCCAAGTAACCGCTGTACATTTCTCTTTGATGTAATTCAGCTTTTTTGATCCATTGTATTGCCGCTTCTTTTGGAGTTCCACATACGGCTGAGGTGGGGTGTAAAAGCGATAACATAATTCCTGATAGGTCAGGTAAATGAACTTCTTTGGTATCTACCACATATTCTGTTTTCAGGTGCATTAAATTTCCTGCAATGACCGTTTTAGGTCCGATTTCATCGTATTCTCTAAGCCGTATTTTTTTAAAACAATCGATGATATATCTACTTACGAACGCTTGCTCTTCAATTTCTTTGTGTGTCCAAGTCGCTTGTTGACAACTTAAAGCTTCACCTTTTTCATTTAGAGCGGATTGCGTACCGGCCAAGGCGATGGTTTTAAAAAGGCCATTATGGTCTTCTTCTACCAAGGCTTCTGGACTAGCGCATAACCAGGTGGCTTGTAATGAAGGAAGGTAAAATGCCGAAACAAAAGCCTTTGGGTAGGCTAAGCTTAATTTCAAGAAAGCCTTTAGCACCGAAAATTCTTTTGAAAATTCACTTTGTGAAATTCTTGATAACACTACTTTTTGGAATTTCCCTGCTTGAATCTCCTCTACAGCCGACTTCGCTTTTTGGATGAAATAATCTTTTATGTTCGTATCCTGAATAGAGAAAGTATCATAGGATTGAGCTGTGAAATTCGCTTCCAAAATGCCGCTAGATAATTCTGAATTTTGTAAAAGGAATGGTGTGCCTACGAAAGGTGCCGCTATAAAACCTGGACCTAATTCTTCCAATGCCAATGAATTGATTTCTTTTCCTCCTTTTTTATCAATCAATAAAGTGGTTTTTTCTTGGTTGGGTAGTCGCCAAATAGCCATTGCACTTTGCTCTTTTTGAGCATTATGCCAAAGAATTTCCCACTCTGAAATTGAAACTGAATGATTTGACTTGGCGGAATTATTCATTCGGTGAATTATTTCGTTTGCAAAATGGCAACCGTTAATCGGCTAGCACAAATTAAATTTTCTTGTTCGTCATGAATTTTAATTTCATAAACATGCATGGTTCTCCCAATTCTTAAGGGTGTACAAGTGCCAATGACAAAACCCTCTTTCGCTGATTTCAAATGGTTGGCATTGATTTCTACTCCCACTGCAATTTGTGTTTTTGGGTCTTGTACTGCCAATGAAGAAGCGACACTACCCAAGGTTTCTGCTAAAACGACAGATGCACCCCCATGTAACAATCCAAAAGGTTGTTTTGTTCGATGGTCAACTGGCATCTTTGCTTTTAAGGTTGTGGAGCTTAACTCAATGAACTCGATTCCGAGATGTTCAAGCATATTTCCTTTCCCCCAATTATTCAATGACTCTAAGCTAGTAGAAGTATTAAACATATAATTTGTATTTTTGTGTGTAAAATTCGCAATTATTTAGCGATTTCAATCTCATAATACAATTATTTATGCATTCAATAAAAGACATTTACTTAGTACGACATGGGGAAACAGATTATAATCGATTAGGGGTTGTGCAGGGGAGTGGTATAGATGCAGATTTAAATGAGTTGGGTCGACAACAAGCCCAAGCTTTTTTTGATCATTATCAACATTTGGAATTGGATAAAATTTATACTTCCAAATTGAAAAGAACACACCAGTCGGTGGAGTCATTCATTCAAAGGGGGATTGATTGGGAGCAACATGAAGGCTTAAATGAAATTTCTTGGGGTAGTAAAGAGGGGAAAGAAGCGAATGATGAGGACAATTTATATTATAAAAATTTAGTCCATACTTGGCGTGAAGGAAATGTACATGTTACATCTGATCAAGGTGAGAGCCCATTAGATGTATTGAATCGTCAGAAGCCTGTGGTGGATTTAATTATTGCAAGACCGGAAGAGAAGGCCATTTTAATTGCCATGCATGGACGAGCAATGCGTGTTTTATTAACTCATTTATTCAATGAGCCTTTACATAAAATGGATCATTTTGCGCATTTTAATTTATGTCTGTATCATCTTCGGTATAATTATGAAAAAGCAGCTTTTGAATTAGTGGATGCCTGTAATGTAGCGCATTTGAAACACCTGCCGCAGTCGATGTAATATGAAAAGATCCAAACTTTATTGGATGTTGCAATTAGGCGGTTGGCTCACTTGGTCTTTGAACGAAGCCTTATTGTACACTAATCAATACGGCTGGAAGTGGGCTTGGGCTATTGCCTCCATCATTAATATTTTTGTTGCCATTTTTTTAACTCATCAGTACAAAAAAATTTCTCACCATTTTCATTGGCATGAATTGAGTTTGTATAAAATGCTCCAATGGCACTTTATATCCTTGGTATTCATGTCAACTTGCATGGCAGCACTCAATATACCCTTTGATTATATTTTTCTGCAAGAAAGTTTTGAAGTGGATTTAAGTCCATTCATTGTGCTTCAAATCATCTTTAACTTTATGAAACCGATTGCTATATGGCAATTGATCTATTTCTTTTTTCAATATTCGAATAAAAGGCTTGAAATGGAAAGGGAGAATGATCAGTTAGAAAGAACCATTCAAGAAACGGAAGGGAAGGTGTTGAGAGCGCAAATGAATCCACATTTTGTTTTCAATGCATTGAATAGCATTCGGGCTTTGATTACAGAGGATCCACAAAAAGCTAAAAAAGGAATTAATCAATTATCGAAATTGTTGAGAAGTTCTTTGTTGACAGAACGAAAAAAGACCATTCCATTATCAGAAGAAATGGAAACCATCACGGATTATTTGGCCTTGGAAAAAATCAGGTACGAAGATCGCTTGGAATGGTACTTTCAGATAGAGCCTATTTGTTTAAAAGCGCAAATTCCTCCTATGATTTTACAAACACTCATTGAAAATGCCATCAAGCACGGTATTTCCAAATCGGTAAAAGGCGGTATGATTACCATTAAGGCGGAGCAGCAGAAGAACCAAATGTTAGTGATTGAAGTAGAAAATCCAGGACATTTGACAGGAAAAAATACGGGTCAATTGGGTGTGGGATTAATTAATTCTCAAAACCGATTACGAATTTTGTTTGGAACGACCGCTCAACTTAGTCTTTCACCTTTGAACAAAAATCAAATACAAGCAAAATTGATTTTACCTTACCTTGAGGAATAAATTCGGAATAGTATGAATGCAATCATAGTTGATGACGAGCGACTGGCTAGAAATGAGTTGAAGCGCTTATTGGAAAATTTCCCCAATATTCAAATTGTGGCTGAAGCTTCCAATACAGATGAAGCGACGTCTTTGATTGAGGAATTGCAGCCTGATGTATTGTTTTTGGATATTCAAATGCCCGGTAAAACAGGTTTTGAGTGGTTGGAAGAATGGGAAGGTTTTTTGCCGGAAGTTATTTTCACAACAGCCTTTAACGAATTTGCTTTGAAAGCTTTTGAAGTAAATGCTTTGGATTATTTATTAAAACCCATTGAATTGCCAAGATTAAGTGAAAGTATCCAGAAGTTAGAAAAGAGGATTTTTCAAGTTCAAAGAAATCAGACGGCTCAATCGACTCATCACGTGAGCCATGTATTAGGAGCCTTGGATCAAATTTTTGTCAAAGATGGTGAAAGATGTTGGTTTGTGCGTTTGGATAAAGTTCGTTTATGCGAATCGATGGGGAATTACGTTCGCTTGTTTTTTGATGATCAAAAACCGCTAGTCTTAAAATCGCTAAATGCTTTGGAAGAGCGCTTAGATCCTAAAGTATTCTTTCGGGCGAATCGAAAACATATCATTAATTTGAATTATATCGAAAAAATTGAGCCTTGGTTTTCTGGTGGATTGCAGGTTACGTTAATCGGCAAAGGAGAAAAAATTGAGATTTCAAGAAGACAATCCATAAGATTTAAGGAGTTGCTGTCGCTGTAGAATGTAACAATTAAGAATTAAGAATGTAGAATTAAGAATTTTCTTAATCAGGGTTGAATTCTTAATGTTTTTAAAAACAAAAATTTGAAATTTATATTTACCCAATGCTTTTTAAATACATAGATTCTGCATTTTACATTCTTAATTTTACATTCTACATTTTTCCACTCCTCTTCGGTGCTTCTCCCAAAAGATAACCATAAGCTTCTAAGGCAGGTACATGGTCAAAAATAACCTTCATGATGGCGGTTAATGGAAGGGCTAATATTAATCCAGGGATTCCCCAAATCAATTCTCCGATTAGCAAAGCAAACATCGCGACCATTGGATTGACACTCACTTTGGATCCAACGACAAGAGGTGTTATGAAATTACCTTCGACGAATTGAACTGCGGCAACCCAAGCGATAACTGCGACAGTATTGGCTGGGCTTAAAGAAATTAAGCTAAATAAAATGGGAAAAATTGTCGCAATCCATATTCCAACATAGGGAATGATCAATAATAATCCAGATAATATGCCAAAGAATATGGGGTATTCCACTCCCATCCAACTAAATCCGATGCAATTGATCACTGCTACCGACAACATGACCATAAAGAGGCCAATCAAATAACTTTGAACCACTTTTCCTGTTTTATTCATGATACCGCTTAGAATATTTGTTTCGGTATTTGGAAAAACTTTTGATAAGAAAGCTGCAAAAAAATTGCGGTAGTAAAGAAAGAAGAAAACAAAAATTGGAATCAAAATTAAGGAGGTAATGATATGAATCATTGTTCCGAAGGTCGTCGTTAAAATAGTTCCAGAGTTTTTTAATACACTAATGGTCTGGTTGCTTAGCTCAGTCATTTGTTTTTTTCTGGAAATATTTAGGTTACGGGATAAAAAGGTTTGAAGAGAGGAAATCCATTTTTCTGTTTTATGAATAAAAATGGGCCAATCAGAGATGAATTCGGCCATTTGTAAAGAAAGTAAGGAGATGATTGTAGCAATAATGATCAAAGTAATTAGCAAGGATATGGCGATGGAAAATAATCTCGGCAGTCCTTTCGATTCTAATTTTGAGCAAATGGGTAATAGCAATAAAGCAAAAATCAAAGCAAATGATAGCAGTATTAAGATGTCCTTCATCCAATACAATCCAATGATAACAAGGCACATGGATATTAGTACGGAAGCAAGTCTAAAAGAGTAAAGGGAATTGGTTGGCATTGCTATTTGTTTAAATTAAAGCTTGTCTAAATTAGGTAAAAAATTAATAATTTGGTAACTTTGAGCTTTCTATATTTGTACCAATACTTCCAACTGTCGCAACAAAATTATGAATCTTCCACTCAGATCTTCTAAAATTTTACTTGTAGATGATGACCCTGATATTTTAGAATTATTAGAATATAATTTAGCAAAGGAAAATTATATCATAAAAAAGGCAAATGATGGTAAAGAGGCATTGCAAATTGCCAAGGAATTTATCCCTTCTTTGATTATTTTGGATGTAATGATGCCTGTGATGGATGGCATAGAAACAGCTCGGCAATTGAAATTAGTTCCAGCATTGAAAAATACCTTGATTTTGTTTTTAACAGCTCGAGGAGAAGAATATACAGAAGTGGCTGCATTTGATGCAGGCGCACATGATTACATCATTAAACCCATAAAGCCTAGAGCATTGGTCAGTCGGATCAATTCGATATTAAAAAGAGATACAATTACTGCAGAATCAGAGTTAGAAACCAATATCATCGAAATTGGGGGGATTGTGATCAATCGCAATCAGTATTCTGCTAGTTATGAAGGAAGAACCTTGGTGTTACCCAAAAAGGAATTTGAGTTATTGTCTTTTTTAGCCAAGCATCCGAATAAAGTTTTTAATCGAGATGAATTATTGGAGAAAGTTTGGGGGGCAGATGTGTTTGTGGTAGAAAGGACGGTGGATGTTCACATCAGAAAACTTCGTGAAAAAATACCAGAGAAGTATATCAAGACATTGAAAGGAGTAGGGTACATGTTTTCAGTGGAATAGCGGGGAGGTAAGATGTATGATGTAAGATGTATGATGTAAGATGTATGAGGTAAGATGTATGATGTATGATGTATGAGGTTGTAAGTAAACCACTTAATTGTTAAATCTACCTTCTTAATTCTACATTCTACATTCTTACCTAATACCTCATTTTCAGTACTTCCAAATGGTGTTTTTCGTGTCCAGCGATCATCCAAGCCAATGCTCTAACGCTTGTTGGGAAGTTGTTGGCTAAACCCATTTTATTCCATTGCACATCGTTGAAGGATTGAAAAAGGCATATACTAGCCCTTCGAGTGGCTTCGTATTGTTGCAAAAGCTGTTGGGGATTTTGTGTTTCAAATTGGGCTTCGCTCAAATAGTCGTTCTCGTCAAAACCCGGTAGCGATTGCTTCTCCCCACGGCTGATGGACAAGGCTCTATAGGAAAAAATTCTTTCGGTATCGATGATGTGTCCGAGTAATTGGATTCTGGTCCATTTATCTTTTTGGTAGGCAAAGTTCCAATCTTGGGGAGATAAATTTTTATAAATAGATCTTATTTCGTTGGTATTTTTTTCAAGAACCTCAAAAAGATTTTCTGTGGGTGTAAAATTCAGATATTCAGCGAAATAGCGTGAATTTGGAAATTCATGAGGCAAAGGAGGGTGCATGATTTTAATATTTTTTTACCAAAGGTATTGCAAAAATGGATTAAATGCCTAATTTTGTGCCACAGTAAGGCACGGTCCGGTAGTTCAGTTGGTTAGAATACATGCCTGTCACGCATGGGGTCGCGGGTTCGAGTCCCGTCCGGACCGCCAACTAAGATTTAAGTCTCTGATTTTCAGGGACTTTTTTTGTGCTATAAAAATATGGAGAATGTAAAATGGTAGAATGTAGAATTTAAAATTAAGAATGTATTCTCTTATTACCTCTTACCAATTACCTCTTACCTATTCCCTTACCTATTACCTCTCTTTCTACACCACCAACAATCCCATCTCCTTTAATTCCTGCGCGGTTTCTCCCTGCCAAAATATCCTAAAATCGCCCAATAATGCCTCTGTATACGCTTTTTGGAATTCTTCATAGGTCCATGTTTTCTGATGCCCAACCGATACCATGGCCAAGATGTCAATAAGCCAAAGACCTAGCTTTTCTGGAACAAGCAATTCTTCCTCGTCCCTTCCCATGCTCAGTTGCAAAACATATTTCCCGCGGTTAAGCTTGCCTAGGGTAGGAATGGGGCCGAGCCAACAAATTTTAGCCTTAGCTTGAGGTATTTTTTCTTCCTTTATGGTTAATATGCGCGAAATATAGTTTTTGGGAATTTGCGTGCGTGGAATTTTGAATTCAAACCATTCTTGCAAAGGCATATCTAGCCCAATACCATGCATGTAATTGAACAAGGATTTCTTTAGCCCTTCGCTAAAAAGGGCATGGTCTGTACCAGTCGGGTCAGCGTGTTCTAAATCATTGTTTGCAAAGGTTCCTGGTTCAGGATTTAAGATTTTGATGTGGTATGCGTCTGGATTTAATCCCACCGGGCTATGCGCTGTCAAGGCAAATTGATGCCAAAATCCCGAGTGCATGACTCCATTTTCTACTAGTTGGCGAACTACTTCCAAGGAATCCACGGTCTCTTGCGCGGTCTGCGTTGGAAATCCATACATCAAATAAGCGTGCACTAAAATACCTGCTTGCGTGAAATGATCAGCTACTTGGGCTACTTGTGACACTGTCACACCTTTATCAATTAATTCCAACAATCGATCCGACGCGACTTCTAAACCACCCGAAACGGCGATGCAGCCCGAACGAACCAATAGTTGGCATAAATCTTTGGTAAAACTTTTTTCAAATCGGATGTTGGTCCACCAAACGACCGTCAAGTCCCTACGGATAATTTCCAAGGCTACATCGCGCATCAAGGCTGGCGGTGCGGCTTCATCTACAAAATGAAAACCGTTATTCCCAGTTTGTTGGATCATCGCTTCGATACGATCGACCAGCAGGGGAGCCGTGGTTGCTTCGTAATCTTTGATATAGGATAAAGAAATGTCGCAAAACGTACACTTACCCCAATAACATCCATGCGCAAGCGTTAATTTATTCCAACGCCCATCACTCCACAAGCGATGCATCGGATTCGCAATTTCAATGACCGATAAATATTGATTCAAGGGCAAATCCGAGTAATCTGGAATTCCTATGTCTTTTTGTTTGACATCGGGGTCTTTGGACCCGTTTAAATAGGTGACTGTTCCATCAATGCAACAAAAAGTGCGTTTTAGGTCCTTTAAATCTCGTTCTCCTTTTAAGTATTCTAGCAGATTGATTAAGGGCGTTTCCCCATCATCTAGTGTGATATAGTCGACAAATTCAAATACGCGGGGCTCTTGCAAGGAGCGTAATTCGGTATTGGCATAGCCTCCGCCAAAGGCTACTTTGATTTCCGGATGGTGTTTTTTGATCCATTGTCCACAGCGCAAGGCGCTGTAAAGATTTCCAGGGAAAGGCGCCGTAATGGCCACCAAATCGGGCTTTTCTTTTTCGATTTTGGCTTTTAATAATTCCACCAATATATTGTCTATGTAGGTAGGAGGCGATTGCAAGGCTTGGTTTAATTCTTGAAAACTGGAGGCAGATCTACCGAGTCGCTCCGCATAGCGACTAAATCCAAAATGAGGGTCAACGGCATCAATGATTAAATCAGAAATATCTTCTAAGTAAAGCGTGGCCAAATGCCTGGCTTTATCTCGTACACCCATGCTACCAAAGGCCCATTCCAAATCCGTTACTTGCTGAAAACGAGAGGCTTCCGGTAGATAATTTTGTTCAGCAATGACATGCGCAAGTGTGGGGTTTTTATCGTGCAAAAAGGAAATAACGGGATCGATGGTGCGAATGTAGGACTGTTTCAGTCGGATCATGCGCTCTCCATTCGCATTGAGTTGTTTGCCAGAACCTTCAATGTGGGCAAATAATTGCTTGAGTCCCTCTTTTGAAAAAAGTTCTAGTATGACTTCAAGACCCAAATCGGACTGATAAGACGCCAAACCTTTGGTATTCAAAAAACCTTTTAAATAGGCCGTAGCAGGGTATGGCGTATTTAATTGGGTAAAAGGTGGGGTGATAAAAAATACCTTTGGATTACTTGAGCTCATGTAAAACAAAAGTACTCGAAAAGCGGTAAAAAGAAAAGGCCCTAAGGTAGAATCAGCTGGCTTGAGCATACGAGCTTGCAACTCTACTTCTTACTTCATTTGCTATATTTCTGCAATTTTTATCATCAATTATGTAATTTCTTTGGGTAGATATCCTCGAACTTTATGGCACTATGATAAAAGTAAAGAAAGAAGGTATTCTATTGAGTAAAACCGAACTAGGTTTTGAAAACCAAGGGGTATTGAATCCGGCGGTGATTCAAGTGGGCGATATCATTCACTTATTTTATCGAGCTGTGAAGGAAGGTAATTTATCTAGCATTGGCTACGCCCAATTATCTTCTCCCATACAGATAGCATCCCGAATGGAGGTTCCTATTTTATTTTCTCAACATGAATATGAATCTCAAGGTTTGGAAGATCCTAGAATTTGCCAAATAGAGGGAATTTTTTATTTGACCTATACAGCATACAATGGCGAAACAGCCTTAGGAGCTTTAGCTATTTCAACCGACTTGCAGACATTTGTGAAAAAGGGAATAATCGTTCCACAAATAACCTTTGAGAAATTTCAGCAATTAGCAGAGTGTCAAGGGAAAATAAATGATAAATATTTACGCTTTAATGACCCTTTTACTTTATCCAAAAAGGAAGATAAAAATGTCATTCTTTGGGATAAAAACCTTGTTTTTTTTCCACGAAAAATCAACGGTAATTATTATTTCATCCACCGTATACGGCCGGATATTCAATTGGTTATAGTGCATGAATTAGAAGATTTGACTTACGAATTTTGGGAAAACTATTTTTTGCATATGAATGATTGGATTATGTTATCCCCTAAATACCCGCATGAGGTAAGTTATTTGGGCGGAGGTTGTACGCCAATAGAAACCTCGGAAGGCTGGCTCATTATTTATCACGGTGTTTACGATAGTATTGATGGTTACGTTTACACGGCTTGTGCAGCATTAATGGATATTAATGACCCTCTCATTGAAATTGCTAGACTGCCCTTTCCATTGTTCTATCCTGAAGAAGCTTGGGAAAAAGTGGGTACCGTCAATAATGTTTATTTTCCAACAGGCGCTCTGGTTCAAAATGACCGCCTATTTATTTATTATGGTGCGGCAGATGATTGTATTGCTTGCGCCTCTTTAAGCTTGATTTCTTTATTAAATGAGTTAAAATCCAATACGTCTTATGTCCCTGCCTGAAATACTTTTTATCTCTACTTTTCCACCTAGAGAATGTGGAATTGCGACTTATACACATGATTTAATGCATGCAATCAATGATAAATACCAACAAAGTTTTATCCTCCGAATTTGTGCCTTAGAAAATGCTGAATCAATTGGTACCTATAAAAATCAACCCTATTTTATTTTAAAAGCTGATGAAGAAAGTTCATATCTTGAATTATCTAATCTCCTCCTTAAAGATCAAAATATACAATTGGTGGTTATTCAACACGAGTTTGGTTTGTTTGCTTCGCAACATAAAGCCTTTGAATCACTGTTAAAAAGTATGCATCAACCCATTGTTTTGGTGATGCATACCGTATTGCCCAATCCCAATCCAAGCCTTCAAGCACAACTACACTATTTTGCCAAACATGTGTCTGCTTTGGTTGTTATGACGCAGCAATCTTCTCAAATTTTACAAAGTGATTATCAAATAGATGCCAGTATCATTCACGTTATTCCGCATGGTACACACTTGCTTCAACACAGTAATAAAGCGGAATTAAAATCGAAATTTAATCTGGAGGAAAGGGTTATTCTTTCCACTTTTGGATTCATTGGGACCAATAAAAGCATAGAAACAACCTTGGAAGCCTTGCCGGATATTATTAGCAAATTCCCGACTGTCCTTTTTTTAATTATTGGGAAAACGCATCCCAACACCATTGTTTCTGAGGGGGAAAAATATCGCAGCTTTTTGGAAGATTTGGTTCATCAAAAAGGACTTTCCAAACATGTTAAATGGATTAATTCCTTTCTTCCTACGCCTGAATTACTCGACTATCTTTCATTGACCGATATTTATTTGTTCACCTCTAATGATCCTAATCAAGCGGTAAGTGGCACTTTTTCCTATGCAATCAGTAGCGGTTGTCCCGTTATTTCGACTAAAATTCCCCATGCAATGGAGGTGCTTAAGCCTGGTATGGGAATTCTGATTGATTTCAATAGTCCCCATCAATTAGCACAAGCGGTGAATGAATTGATTCAAGATGCAAAAAAGAGGGAGCAGATGCGGGTTAATTCATTGCAAAATATGGCTTTTTCGGCTTGGGAAAATGCGGCAATCATGCATGCCAATTTGTTTAAGCAAATCATAGGAAGAAATCTCACTTTGACTTACAGATGGCCTTCTATTAATTTAAAACATATTTATCGACTTAGCACCTCATTTGGTATTATTCAATTTGCGCACATCAATGAACCTGATCATGCTTCAGGCTATACGATTGACGATAATGCTAGAGCTCTAATAACAGTTTGTGAGCAATATGCTATTTCAAAGAGTAAAATCGACCTACAATTGATGGGAATCTACTTAGATTTTATTCTCTTTTGTCAGCAAGAAGATGGTTTATTTTTGAATTATGTGTCAATAGATAAGGATTTCACAGAGCAAAATGAATACGTTAATTTGGATGATTCCATCGGGCGGACAATTTGGGCATTGGGATTGGTCATTTCTCATCAATCTATTTTGCCTTCCTTATTGGTTGAAAGCGCAAGGATGATATTTGAAAAAGCTATTGAGAGTACATACGATATACATTCCACTCGAGCGATGGCCTTCATCATCAAAGGGAGTTATTATGCAAAAAATGAACAAAATGATCATTTATTAGAACTTTTTGCTAATCGATTAGCTGGAATGTATCACCATGAAGCTTCAGAAAAATGGGCATGGTTTGAAAGTTACCTAACCTATGCCAATAGTCTTTTGCCAGAGGCAATGTTGATGGCCTGGCAATTAAGTGGAAATGTCCTTTATAAAAATATTGCCATTGAGTCTTTTGAATTCTTGTTAACTCATTTATTTGAATCTGATGGAATACATGTCATTTCGAATGCTCATTGGTCAGAAGAGGGAGAAAATTCCTATCAGGTAAACTCCAATTCTTTGAGAATATTAGGTGGAGAACAGGCGATAGATGTATGTTATACGATTTTGACACTTCATACCTTTTATCAGGTATTCAAAGAAGCACAATATCTTGAAAAAATGCATTTGGCTTTTGATTGGTTTTTGGGGAAGAATCATTTAAACCAAATCATATATAATCCCATAACGGGTGGCTGCTACGACGGTTTGGAATTGTCAAATGTCAATTTAAATCAAGGTGCAGAATCCACGATAAGCTATACCTTGGCCCGTCAAACAATGGAAAAAATTCAAAATATTGCTTATTCATTATCGGAAGAAAAAAAGGAACGAGTGGCGATTTGACCTGGAATTACATAAAATAGACCAGCTAATTCGAACAAATAATTCGTTTTAACTGGTCTATATAGGTTCCCCAACCTCTTTAATTCTTATACATAATGGTTACTTTTTACCTAAGCTAGACATGGTTGCCTTTTTCGTTTCATCGTATTGATCTGACATTGAATCAATTAAATCTTCGAATTTTTCTTTCAATTCGTCACCATACTCTTCTCCTCTGTGGAGGATTCTTTTTCTTGTCGAACTTCCTTTAGAAGGAGCAAAAATGATGCCACCGACTACTCCGAGGGCTATTCCGGCAAATACGCCTAATGTTACTTTGATCGCGTTCATATTATTTTATGTTTAATGTCCAACAAAATTGATATTTATCTAACGGAAATCGTTACAGAAAAGAACGAAAGGATTGCAATTTATTTGTGTTTTTCATGATAAAAATCATGTTTTTCAAGTTTTTATCGCACAAAGTATGGTCTTTTAATTATCTACCTTCCGTAAATACTCCAAGGTTTGGGAGATCTTCTAAATTAATATGCGATGAAACTTTTTTTTAAACACATGGTTTGCATTCGCTGCAAAATGATTGTAAAAGCAGAATTAGAAAACCTGGACTTGCATTACTATTCTGTAGATTTAGGGGAAGCAATCATAGAAGAAACGCTTACACCCTACCAACGGGATAAATTGGATACAGCACTTCGGAAATCAGGTATTGAATTATTAGAAAGCAAAAAAAGTATTTTAATCGAAAAGATTAAAAACATTATCATTGAACAAGTGCATTATGTTGAAGAACCACTTCGGACCAACCTTTCTACCTTATTGTCAGACTTGCTTTGCCATGATTATACTTATTTAGCCAATTTATTTTCTAATTCTCAAGGAATTACTATTGAGAAATTTTATATTTTACACCGTGTTGAACGCATTAAAGAATTACTGCTTTATGATGAATTAAACATCTCAGAAATTGCTCGATTGATGCATTATAGTAGCGTTGCGCACATGTGTAATCAATTTAAAAAATCGACTGGTCTTACAACAAGTTTTTTTAAAAATTTAAAAAATCCGCATCGTACTCAATTGGAAGATATTTGACGAAGTTCAACGATCATTACTAAATTTTTTCTTTCACATCCTATAAAACTTTTATTTTGAAACAATCTGAAATCGTACCTGCCAAAGCATTAATCATTGTTGAAATAATTGAATATGTTCCTAATTCAATTGTGAGTAGAACTATTTTAAAGAAATCGACAGGAAATGTCAGTTTAATGTCTTTGGACACAGGAGAAGCTTTGACTGAAAGAATTTCGCCATTCGACACTTTTGTCCAAATAATTGAAGGTGAAGCAGAAATATCGATTGATGGAGTCGTTCAAACTTTACATGCTGGACACGGAATTATTATACCTGCCCACAAGTCGCAGATTGTAAGTGCAAATGAACGTTTCAAAATGATTTCAACGGTTATTAAAAGTGGCTATGAGTCTTGAAATTTGTGATTAGGTATTAGGATTGATGTAAGATGTAAGATGTATGATGTAATAGGTAATAGATTCTCTCTTGCCCTTTTTTCTCTTGTCCTTTTCTCTTTCTCTCTTCTTCCTATTGTCTGAACTATGATTTTTTTGATTTTTGTGATGATATGATTTTTTCTTTTT
>Ga0114962_10000113_pt1 | contig 66393 bp, 62 predicted proteins | sample C_130820_MF_Meta_FD_87017 | JGI IMG/M metagenome (GOLD analysis project Ga0114962, IMG submission 87017) | Freshwater microbial communities from Lake Croche, Canada to study carbon cycling - C_130820_MF_MetaG | ecosystem: Environmental > Aquatic > Freshwater > Lake | place: Lake Croche, Canada... | reverse complement strand
CGGAACTCGCGACCTATGATCAGGTCAAAGAGGCTTACAAGGCCGGCGCCGACTGGTGTAACTATGGTTGGGTTAAGGGACAGCTGGCCCTCTATCCTACGCAGAAATCCACTTACGAGAAACTCCAGGCGGGGCCCGAGTCTGAGCGAATGATGTGTGGCTTACCCGGCGTAAATGGTGGATTTTTCCCGAATGCCGATCAACGTTTTGGTGTTAACTGCTACGGCCCCCGCCCCGTGGAGACGTCGCTTGACCAGCGCGAACATATTGCAGAAGCCACCGATATTCCGTTCGATCGTGAGGTCAATCGTTTCCGCTCTGAACTCAATACTTTCCCTGTGAGCCCCTTCAACTCTGATTCGTGGTCTGCATAGACCAGGTTGTCACATATTCCAGGTTGTCACATACGTTTACCTTCCAGGTTGTCACATACGTTTACCTTCCAGGTTGTCACATACGTTTACCTTCCAGGTTGTCACATACGTTTACCGTGATCCGCCAAATAGGGATCCACCTTCGCCGATCGTGGATCCGTATTTGTCTCCATCTCTGCCTCAGCGTCCAAGTCATACGGCGTAGCATCATACGCGCCGACGATCGCGTAGGTCCGTTGCGCCCACCACGGCAAAAACAGCAGCAATTCCTCACGCCAACCATCACACAGATAATCCCAACTACAGGGATTAGTTCCAAACACTGGCCGAAATACCTCTCTCAACCAATCACTCAGCCGCACCTCATTCGAAAACCAGTCCTGCCACACTTGTTCAGCGTGATCATCCCATCCATCCGGTTTCGACACGACTCTCTTGGGACCCACAATCGTAGTGGGATGCCCGCGACGACGGAGATCCATATATTGCTGGATCTGCGAAGCCAGATGTTCACGCGGCATATCTATATACAATTTCCGGCGTTTCAGAAATCCCTCAATATGTTCGGCGACCTGTTCCGCAACGGTACTCATTATGTATAACTCCTCAGTACGGCTTTATGTCTCACGTCTTCTTCAGTGACTCGACCTCTTTGGATTCCCGATGTTCGTGTAGCCATTTTACGAGAGCCGTGGACTGTACTGCTGGGATACCCGAGCGTGAAGACCACGCGGCTATCTCCCGTTCAAGATAGGTCCAACTGAGTCCAGCGGGCACGGACTTCTTCTGAATATTGAGAGTCGCTCCCGATACCTGGATCGTCGACGCACTGAGACCGAGTTCCTTCATCAGACGTATGGAATCCTGTTCGTGTTTGTTGCGGAGATTACGGGCATTGGTTGCCTGTTGATTAAACGATTCCACGAGATTATCCATATGTATCCATCCCCGGATAGCCTCGATCAATTTCTGCTTGGGTGTATCGGCCATTGTCCTTCTACTTCAGGGATGCGATAGTCGCTGTAGGAGATGAACGTAGCACAATGACACAGGTGATTACTGTACACAACAGAAGCACCAGGAAGAGGATTGCGACCCCGACAATCCACGGAAAGATGGAGTTCAGAATATGACGAACAATGGGATCGATGAATTTCTGTAAGACGAGTTGTTGAGTGGGACGTTTTTCGAAACCGTTGACCCAGTGTTCGGCGATCTCCAGACCGAGATCGTGAAGAGCAGTTTTGGCTCTGGTTTCTCTAGCCTCTTTGTTCTCTTTGGTTTCTTTTGGTTCTTTGGTTTTGTCCATTACTAGAGGACGCGGTTTTCCCAACGACAACAGACCGCACTCCATCATAAGATGCCGCTTCAAGCACCCAAAAAGCAAGCGGGTGGTGGATATCTACTGGCTCTGGATCCTCCGACGGCGTCACCGTCACTTAAATGGTCTGCCACTGCCTGGATACCAACAGCCGAATGGTCGACCTGGGCGGAGGAGCAACGCAAACAGCTGCTGGGAGAACTTCTGAGTCACGGCAACTGGTTCTCGCGTCCACCCCGGCGTGATCTCATAGAGTCCATTTTCGCCCCCTGGATCGGAAAGAATATGAAAGGCGAACTCCAGTTTTTCGGGGCGCTACCAGCAGCAACGGTACCAGGAACGGCCTCTCTGATCCTCCAAGGACTAACAATGTCGGCAACGGCCATTTCACCGGTATGGACCATTGAGGATTTCAAGCCCGATCCCGAGGAGGACAGAATTTCTCTGTTCGGTGGCGATGAGGATGAGGATGAGGATAACAGTCCGGAAACACGGGAGATCGAATTCGAGGAAATTGAGATCGCTTCTCCGGCTTCAGCCCCAACAATGCAGATTCGGAATCGCGAATGGGAGGCCAAGAAGTTCCTGGCAAAAGAACGCGTCCGAGAGGCGCGACTGAAGGCCCAGGTTGCCGAACATATTGCGCGTAAAGAGGAATCCCGGTTCCTGTTAACCTACGGAGAACTCGATGACAATGAATCCAATTTCAGCGAATACGATCTTAGTGAATATGGATCCGTAGAAGAGTCTGATTCCGAAAACAGTCAAAGTCCGTCTGGGCCGTAACAATTTTCACGCTTCTCATCAGAACAGATGTTTGATCAGAACCTAATTGTCGGCCTGGTTGTTCTGGCAGTTGTCGTCCTTGTTGTCTATGCATATGCGCCCAAGCTCCGCGGGCTTCTGTCCGGCTTTGGTATGGAGGGCTTCACGGCCCAGGGTAAGAAGAAGGTGAGCAAATTCGCCGATGGCCCGAATACGGCGACGCCGATGGCGACCAATGGTGGTATGGGTGATAGCGGAGCACCCACTGCGGGTCGTATGGCGCGCGAGGGCCCGCACGTTGCCGCTGGTGTCGAGGGTATGGCGAACTTCGGCAGCGATGACACGATGGGTCCCGTACCGATGGCGGCGGGTGCGAAGCCCCAGGGCTGCTACCCGCGTGAGCAGCTCAACCCGATGGATCTCCTTCCTGAGGACAAGCACAGCCAGTGGGCGCAGGTGAACCCCACGGGCGCCGGTGACATCCAGGGCAAGAACTTCCTGTCGGCGGGTGCGCTCATCGGCGTCAACACGATTGGCCAGTCTCTCCGCAATGCGAATCTCCAGCTCCGCGCTGAGCCCCCGTGCCCCCAGGTCCAGGTCGGCCCGTGGCTCCAGAGCACGATCGAACCCGATCTCAACAGACGACCTTTAGAGTGATGATATAATTACGTCGCGAATTTTTTTATTGGACCATATTTGTTCGAAGACTATGATCCCATAAAAATAACACTACCAGAGAGAGAGAGAATGAGCGGCATAAGTCCCTACGCGCTGGTGCTCGGTGTGCTCGGTGCCGGCGCAGCCGCTTTCGCATACAAACAAGGCAACTATGATATGGCACACGTCCAATCCACCGTCGACGGCCAGAAATACATTGTTCGCAATCTACCAGACAAACAGGATGCCGCCGATCGTCTGGCCCGTACGCGTGCGAAACTCATTCGTCTGATGCGTGATCTCCAACAGACCGATCCGAAGAAACCGTTCGTGGAGCAGATGACCCGCAACTTCGATGCCGATCCGGCCCGTTTTTCGGAATCCACGCCCGATGCCAATTACACATCGTATTCCGTGAACAAGGGCGAAAAGGTCTTTATGTGCCTCAGACAACGCAATGAACGCGAAGAACTCGTCGATGAGAACGTAATCACCTTCGTGGCGATCCACGAGATGGCCCACATCGGCACCGTGGATGTCGGACACACACCACTCTTCTGGAACAACTTCGGCTGGCTCCTGAAGCGCGCCGAGGATATACAGATCTATAAGTTCACGGATTTTGCGGCGCATCCCGTAGAATACTGTGGCATTCGTATTACGGATCAGCCCACCTATGACAAGTCAAAGGATCCGGATGTTAGTGCATAAAAGATGTGCCCGCCTCTTTTAGAGGACAATGAGTGTAACGACGGTTCCACTCGTTGAAGATTTACAGGGGCCGTGGCGATCCTTCCGTGTTGAAATCGCTGAATCCACGGCGGAACTCACAACGATCTATCCATTTACGAGTGTCACGGATCTCAAACGTCAGATATGGATTCACAAGAACGGTGATCCCCGGTGGGCACCCGAACGTGTATTTATCTGTGTCCGAGCAAATGAGGGTAAAGTGAGACCTATCGAATTCCATTGGCCCGCCAGCGTTACAGAAGTTGATCTACCAGATCCGAAAACGACACGTGAACCGAATCCCGCACTCGTCGACGCAACCGGTGTTCGTAAACCAGTGGCTCCCGTTATGATCGGTGGTCTCATTTTGGAGTCCGCTCTCTCACCAGAGATTCTGAGCACAGGAACAATACCCACGGTGACCGTGTTCTCACTGACCGATCTCAGAGCCGATGAATTCTCTGCTGCGGTGTTCGGTGGCTATTATCAGCTGTATTTTCCGTGGTTAACCACGCCGGCCCAAGTGATCGATTCGGCACTTGACACATCTATAATCAGAGAGGCATATGCCGCCGCGTTTCCGTACATTGAGGATCGAAATGGCCGTATTGAACTCGTGCAACGGGCGCTCACTAGTCTGACAGCACTGGGATCAAGATCGGTAACAATGAACACAATGGTTCGTCTCCGCTGGACTCTTCCGCCTCCTGCCGCCAAACCACTGTCACTGGAACGCACTTTCTACGGACTCACGGCCACCGAAACAATTCCGTTTATACGTTATTTTCCCGCCGCTCACACAACAAGTCAGGCACCGCTTCTCAAACTCGCCCTGAAGGCAGATGGCTCTCCTATCATCGACGACCCGAAGCTCTACGCACAGTTTCTAAATCAACAGGCACCCAACATCAAGTCGGCGGTTATTATGGCGCGGATTCCACTTGATCGAGGCACATCGTTTATGCTGTTTATGTTCGAAGATGGAACCTGCGACATTACACTGGAGGTACCTCAGCGTGGCACCACATTTCTTGCGGCCACGGCCGCCGAGGCTCAGCGTGTTCTGAAGACGGTTGTCGCGGCCATCGGGTTCCCCGCGGATACAACGCCTATTCTCCGTGATCTCCACGCGACTTACAAATGGATCCACCCCCGTTCTACATCATCGTTATCGTCGGCACGGATAAAAGCACGGGTGGCCGCGTTCACACCATTCTTGGAGGCCGTTCCTGAAGTGAAAGAAGCCAAAACACCTGCTTTGGCCATATTCCAATGGCGTGCTGTTAGTAATTATGAGAGTGAATCGGCGCAGTTCGCCTACATTACTCAGATGGTGCTCCGAGGAGACAAAGGAGACAAAGGAGGGAAAGGAGAGAAAGAAGGCGCGGATATGCTGCGTGCCTATGGAGCGGAACTGGCGGATCGTTTTGGTCTGACTAAGGAGGTTGCCGCCTCCCTACTGGAACGATGGCTAGAACGCCGTGGTGAGGCCGTCGCACCGGTTACGGGCCCAGGCGCCAGTGCCACTGCCGTGCCGAAATTCTCGACAGGAGCATCCGTGGCCATAACTGGTACACATCCCGAATACTCGCTCGAGATCCAGGGTGTCGATTCCTATGAGGAGCTCCAGCGACTCGCCAGCGTGGTGAGTGTTCTTTTGGGTGCGCCAACGTCGGATCTGAAGTTTTCCGCGCCGGCGCCGGTAATTCAGGCGGCGGCCGCCGCCGTAGCAATCGCGGATGCCATAGTCGCCGAGGCCGGTGACGAAGAAGGAGGCGAAGGCGAAGAGGAAGAAATGGATCCAGCACTGGCGGCACTGATGGCGGATCTCGGTTTCGGTGGCGGCGGTGAGACTTTCGGTGAAGAGATAGAAGAAGAAGAAGAAGAAGAAGAAGCAAAAGGAGAAAATGTAAATGCGGGTCCAGGCCTAGTAATAGAAGAATTGCCCGTAGTCGAAGATACAGGACCCGGTCCAAATCTCGAAGCCGCCGTTGCCGCCGTCGAAGAAGAATGCCGCGGAACACCCTGGGCCGCCGGCGAAGCACCTCTCAAGATCACATCCGACTACTATATGGCCAAACTCAAAAAGGAGGACAAGATTATGTTCGGCTACTCAAGTGGCGCCACCGGTCGCACGAAGACTTACAGTAAATCCTGCCAACGTCGCGATGACCGCCAGCCCAATATTATGACGCTCGCCGAATACGCCCGTGTCCAACGCTGCTATGAGGGACGTGTTCGCTTCGCCAATCTGCCTCCGCAGAAACCATCCGATATCCCACAGGATCCCGAATACTCCCCAAAACGCCGTGTTCCCGAAGACTATTACTACACTGATCCCACTCCTGGCACCACCGTGGGTTGGCCGCTCTGGTCGGTCTACGGCTATCAGAATAAATCCCGTCCCGGCGAGTATCTGTATCTTATCTGCGCCGAGCTCTGGTGCGACCGCGACAATATTCCGCTCCTTCCATCCGAGTACGAAGGCACCCAGGGCCGCGGTTTTACGAAACCGCCGATGACGTGTCCTTTCTGTGCCGGTGCGGCCATTCGCGATATGGAACATCCGCAATCCGGTGAATCTGTTATTGTCCGCCAGCCGAAGGGCGCCACGGGCAAGGTCCACCGCTACATTGGCACGATCACGCGGAACAAACATCCAAATGGCTATGAACTTCCTTGCTGCGACACGACCCCGCGTCTCTTGGAAAAATATATGAAGGCGGCGTTCTATAACAAACCACTCGCAGAAGTCGATGCGGATGAACCGGAACCGGCACCCGAACTCGGTCTTGCTCCCGTGGCCGAGGGCGTTGCCATTGACTATCTGTCAGTCATCGGCGGAATGCAGACCCAGTATGTCCTTGCCCGCAACAATACATTGAGCGCCGGCAAAGTCGGTCTTCTTCCGGCGCCGCTGGACAAGTTCTTCGGACAAGATGGTCCCCGCTCTCTGACGATGAACGGCATTCGTCCTTCATTCAAACCGGGTCAGCTTCTGTTTGTCCATCTCGGTGTCGACACCCGTCTTCGTGCGCCGGGTCTCAATCTATTCGCGGGTCTCGCGCCACTCCTGGGCTTCGAATCAGCGGAGGCCTGTCGTGCCCATATCTTGTCGCGCCGAATGATCCGCGCATTCGAATCGGCGAATTACGGCAATCTCGTCCACGAATTCGCGGCCAAATCCACGACAACGGAAGCGGAACTCCGTTCATCGCTCGCGACCTTCGCCGGTGAATACGGATATAATCTGGAGAGCAACAGGCCCCACGTCATTCGTCTGTACAAGGCCTGGACCGCGTTCTTGAAGATGCTGGCAGACAATCGCATAGCCAAACAGCTCCGTCATCTGGAACATCTATTGGCCCAGCCCCGTGTGATAACCAATCGCGGACTTCTGTTAGTCACGCTGGAACTAACAGGTGAAGAAATCAAGGTTGTCTGTCCGTCATTCGGAATTCCCACGGCCTCTCTCTTCGGCGATGTTCCGGTGGCGTTTATGTGGCACGACAAACGCGATGAGAGCTGGGAGCCGATTATCCTCTACAACGGATCTAAAGACGCCACTCTTTTCTTTGATTCGCCGGAGTTGAGTACGCTTCCAGAAGCACATCGCACGGCCATCCGCACCTGGCTCCAGGAATGGCGATCATCATCGTTGGGATGCGGACGTCCGACTCCACCGCCGCACGTATGGACACCCGATCGTGATACACGGGACCTTCCCCGTCTGTCTACTCTCTTACATAAGATTGACCCCTATTCACCGAGAACACTGGTACGTGACCGCAGTAACCGACTGGCGGGAGTACTTTTCAATGGACCTCAGGGACCCTTGTTTGTCCCGTGTTTGGATGACGGAAATCTGACAGATGGAATGCCACGGATCTTTGAGGCGGATAGTATTCCGCCGGTGCCAATCGACGCATATATGCGTTTGTATGATATTCTATCGGAGAAACATCGCGGACTCAAACCGGTGGCGGCACTTACACGTCAAATCCAAGGCGAAGAAGAACTACAGATTATTGGATTCCGTGTGGCGGCGGGTTCTATCGTACCGGTCGCACCGTCTCCGTTGCGATCCACGGATCTACCTGAGACGCAGATAACCCAGCTTCCGTGGGAGCGTGATGCGCTAATTATGAAGAGTCCGGACGTGGCGACAACGGGTCGCATTGTGATGGAAGAGTCGACTGCTTCTGTGGAAGAACAGGCTGCGGAGGCGTATCAATATCTGCGTCTTTCTCTGAGTAACTGGCTGACATCGACGCGGGATCCCCGTGGTCCCGCCGCCGCCGCCGAGATTGGTACTATTATGAAAAAGACAATACCTCTGTATGAAAAACGGAAGCGATGTGATATTCTGTTGGAACCCATTATTCGTGAATGGGTCTCGGTAGAACAGACTGAGGAACGCAAACCGCTCTCAATTCTCCGTGAGGACTGTCTGAGCCTGGATAAAGATGCGTGTGATTCCCATAGTACGTGTAGTTGGTCGGGTGGGCGGTGTCTGATTCACGTACCGACGCGCGGTGAAGCCGTGGATCCGGTACGTATTTACACGGCACGACTAAGTGATGAACTGCTGCGTTATCCGTCGAGCAAACGGGAAATCTTCGAACAGAAGGTCCAGGCGATTAGGGTTCCGCGCGGAGCGGTCCGCGTCGGCGACGAGTTGTATTTGGCGACCAAGGCCAAAGAGTCGGCAGAGGCAGTGTTAGAGCGTCTGGGTTTCTTTGGGCAGATGGCGGCCCAGTTTCCTGAGGAAATGCTGCGGTTTGAAGGCCTTGAGGATGAAGGTGAGGGTCCAAGCATAGTTGAAGATGATTTGGGGCTAGAGATGGAATCTGAACCCGCTACTTTGCTACCACCGGCGTGGATTGAGAAAGGCCTAACTCTTGCCGAAGGTGACACAAAACAGGAATCGTTGGCACAGGGGACAGCGGCGACAATTGAAAATTGGGAAACCCGTATCAAGAAAAAACGGGCAACCGCGAGTCTGCCAGGTGATCCAAACAGACCAATAACCTGGTCTATTCAGGATTGGTATTCAGTAGTACGCATTGTATCTAGCGATCTCTTGTTTGTTACACGGAATCCTGCTGGTTTACTGAAAGTATCAATGTGGATTAAATATAACACTGGCGGTCTTTCAGGATCATCTATGTATATGATTTTCTGGGACAATTCATTGGTTGTTCGTGGGACAACGTATCGGTTCTTTCAAAAGGATATACCAAATGATTTGATGACGGCAATGGATGCCGCAAGCCCGATTCCTGATGAAGAGGCAAAGAATGGTGTTGAAGCTCCTGTACCGCAACTAGTAGAAGCCAAATCAAAAACCAAATCAAAAGCCAAATCAGAAAAGCCGGTGCTTGGATCTGAATCTTCAACAAATTCTTCTTCTGGATCTTCAGGAACCAATTCTTCTTCATCATCCGAATCTGATCCGAGCCCTGAATCTATCACACCAAAAGGAACAGAAGCAGAAGCACCTAAGCCAGAAGAGCCAGGAAAACCAGAAGAGCCAGGAAAACCAGGAAAACCAGAAGAGCCAAATCCAAGTACCATTGAACAAATAGCCTCTGCATCAGAAGGTGCGGTAGAGGCAGTCGGTTCAGTACTAGGATCAGCATTAAAATCATTAACACTAGCGTAACAAAATATTAATAGAAACATAAATAGCCAACAAAAACATATTTAATTCCAATAATCTTTCTCTTAATCCTTCACTTAATTGGTTTAATCCTTCTCTTAATTGTTCGTATCGTAGATGTAATTGAGGTATCTCCTTTACCATTAAGTCATTCCTATACCATATATTTGCAATTTGAGCAACAGGTGCCGCCGCGCCACCAAGGAATTCTAAATATGTTAAGACACCTCGTATATTATAAACACTCACTATGAATCTTCCATCAATCCTGAGATTAGCAATTGAAGATCCGATTGCCAAACACGTGAATACGTGCGCGTCCGCTGGATGCCCATTTGCAATCCTAATCAGAGCTGATAATGCGGTAAATATTACCGGAAAATGATCGTGTACATTTTGGCCAAATAATACCAATCGTCCTCCCCGCCGCAGCACAGCAAAATAAATTGCCATTACCACGCTTAAAGACATCCAACCATATAATACCAAAGCATCAGAATTAGGACCAGGGCCATACCCTCCATTATCAGGTCCACCACCTCTCTGGTTCTTGGGTAACGCAAACACTACATCAAACTGTTCACGAATTGCGGTTAGTTCTTCTTCTTTAACCCCCTTTGTTTTAAGAAAATCCAATAATTTTTCATTTATTACACGTATTTCTGTTAGACTATACGGCATCAACCCGATATCAGTTGTTGTCGATGATGACGATTCTTCCCTCTTTGGAAGATTATCTATAAGCCAAAAAGCGAGACCTTTAATTCCGTTATCTTCATCACCACCTCCACCACGCTGTTTTCTTGTTTGTCTTCGTCTCCTTGTTTGTTTTTTCTTTCCCTTTGCTTTTGTGTGAGCCATCTCCCCTCTTTACTATGGACACCCAATAATTAACCGCTCATTCGCTCACCCGCTCATTCGCGTAGCCATCATCCCAACCACCTCATCGTCCATAAAGTTCAGCTTCGACACACGCCAGCTGTCATTATCTGGATGGAGAACGACCAGAGCAAGTTCCGACACAACGTAGCCGTAGTGCTTCTGGAGAATATAGCGATAGACATTGAGCTGAAGCGTATAGTGCCAGTAATTCGCATCCGGCAGATGCGCAACCGGTCCCAGGCCGCTCTGGAACTTATTTTCCGTCTTGAGCTCACCTGTTCGCTTCCAGTCATAGATCGCCAGAGTTCCATCGGGCTTCTTGTAGACCATATCAATGGAACCGGCGACCCTGTGGTCCTCATCAAACACGAGCCACTCCGTCCTGAACGGTACGAAGCCGTTCTTCTCCACATAGTTCCGCTGGAAATCGCAGAAGTAGTTCCACTCCGCACCAGGATTCGGGATCCATCCATCAACCGCCAGACCCGCCATACCGTCCTCGAAGAAGTAAGAGCAGTTGTCTCCACCAGGAAAACCAGATGGCATTGCGTTGTAGAACCGCTCAATGTCCAAGTGCATCCGCGTACCCGCCGTAGAGGCCTCCGTGCCCTTATCCGACCACTGCTTCTTGATCTGTTCGGGAGTCATTCCGAAGTACTTGGATGCGTACCACTTAGACGATTTCATCATCTTCGCAATGATCGCGTCAGCATCAAACTCACCGAAGAAATGATGGAGAAATCCGGTACACGATGTCCATCCATCCTTTGTACCATCAATCGTGTATGTATGGGACGCCTCCTCAAATTGGATACGATCATCACGCGGATGCTTGTTGATCACAGCCAATCTCTGCCATTCGAGAGCACCGTCACTAATAGAAAGGGGCATCGTAATTGTTCGGGCTACGGAGGTCAAACGCGGTCACCTTTTTTGAAAACCTAACCACGATATGCCGACCCACCCAAACGCTGTGTACCACCGGGACCCAGCCAGACACTATCGTGACCAGGCCACCGCCGAGGCCACCGTCTAGGCCATCGCTCATTGATGACCACCGTATTTTTATCCGAATAAACAACGACGAAAACCACTACAGCCGCAACAACAATAACCGCGGCCAGAAGTGCCACTGAACTCTTCATTCCTAAGTATACCCTCGAAAAAGTTGACAGTCGCAAGGCCAAAGCCAAGGCCAAACAGGAAATGATCCGTCCTCTCAAGCAAACAGATTACACCTCCGTGAAACACTTGTTCCACGATCTCTTCGATATATCCGAAGATCCGAAATTCTTCCAATCCTGGATCCACCGTAGTCGAAGTATCGGATTCTTTGACCGAGGCGTTCTAGTGGGCGCGGCCATCGTACGCAAAACATTCTTGGACTACATCTTTGTTAGTCGTCTATATCAGAGTGCAGGAATTGGCTCACAACTTCTGCGTTCTGTCTTGAAGATCACGCCGAATATTCATCTTCTGCCGGTTGACGATGCCGCCGTCCAAAAATGGTATTTCAAATACGGATTCCACCTGTCAGTACAAGACGGTGATTACCGTGTCTTTACGCGGCACACACACGCTCTTCGTTCGCTTATGCGAGGATCTGCATAAGTTTGCCGATCTTGTTTTCGCCACCGGCAAGCGAACCGTCTTTTCGTATACCCACGCCGAGTTCATTCGCGTCTGTTCCATTGACAAACAGAATATTGCCGCCCTTTTCTTTGATGGTGACGATAATCTCGCGGAAACGCGCATCGGCCGTGAATCGCTGTTGGAGATAGGCGCGATACAGATCCATTTTTTGCGCCGTCCACGCTTCGAGATTCCATACGGCACCGTATGCCTTTATCTTACCTGGACTGGAGGCAACACGGACGGCTGTGGACTCGTCCTCTATGCTTTTGGGAAGCGCCGGAGGCGCTAAGGTCTCACGTTTCCTGACATAACTCTGGTGAATCGAGCCTTCGACGCGGAAGATCTGGGGACCGAGTGCAGGTTTATCGGTCGCCTTCTGAAACTTGGCGGAGGCAATAGCGGCCTCGATACTGGGATAACGGATGGTAGCATCCGCAAGATCGACGATTTCGATCTGGGCCGCCAATGAGAGATACCGCGGCCAATCCGAAAGAGCAGGACCCAGACGCACATCATCGGGTGCCGTGGGATTGATGAAGTAGTCTTTGGATTTTTCTTCTGATTTCTCAGTGATTGTGAGAGACGGCATCTCTGATGCTTCTGCAATAGCTGAAAGAGGTTCTGGACCTGGTCCTGGACCTGCGATCGCAATCCGCCTTTCGCTAGGTCGAGGGCCCAACTCCGAAACTTTCTCAGATACAACCTCTGTTAGTCCCACAGGTGGCGCCGGCATCGCAGTTGGTGCTGCAGGACGACGATCCGACCTACGACGGAACACGAACCAACGATTCAACACCGAATACCGCCGCACGGCATCCGTCATTGCGAATGACTCCTTATCTGCAGTCAACATATCGCCGAACATCTGCGTCCCGGAACTAAGACCAAGACCAGCAAGCTCCTCGGCGTTCAAGAGTTCCAGACCGCACTCCGCCAACCGCGCCTGCAGATACGGCCAGCTCATCAGATACTGTGTCCGCGCCTCACCCGCCGCAATGAAATCGACGTCAAAGGCGAGTCCGAGACCCGAGGCCGACGGCGGTACAGAGTTGCCGATTCCAGAACCATAACGCTTCGTCATCATCCAGACATCTGTTCGTCCATCCTTGGCTACCACGTTTCCATCCGCGGCAAGCAGCCGCGCCACGGAATCACCATCGAGTCCGCAGCCCGCAAAGTAGCCGCCCACTTTGACCGTGTCCGCCAGATTATTGAGGAACCCGTCCAGCGTCACCGGATCACGGAACATATACTCCATCGCGAACATACAGGTCACCGTATCGAAACCCGCGGCACCGGCACCGCTGGAACCGAAGACGCTCTGGAGCATTGTCTGATCCTCGGCGGTCATCCCTGCTTCGCCCGTCACGAGACGCCGCGCCATATCCGCCTGGGCAAACATCATCAACGGAACACGATCGCGTCCGCCGAGCTCCACCATCTTATCGAGCAGACGACGGTAGGCACCGTCCTCCGGTCCGTTGATTGCGGGAGCCAACACATCGCAACCGAATGCGAAGGCGACGGGTGCGGCGATCCATTTGCAGATATCATCGCCGTTGCCCATAGCGAGGTCGCAGACGGTGGATCCCGCCGTCACGAGACGGCGAATCATATTCCGTTTCACGTGGTCGTGGAAGTTCCGCATACACTGAATCTTGAGCGCATCGCGACCCGGTGTACGGCGTCCACCCACGGATGACGCAGCGACCAACGTATCGGGTGCCGCGCACTGGACGATGCGTCCCGTCCGCACAGCATCCTCCGTGACGGGATTATGTATGGATGTCCAGATAGAATTGGCGACCCAGTCGGCATTCATCGTGCCGCCTTTGCGACCCTTGCCCGCCTGCTGCGCGAGCCAGCGTTCCGTCTTATCGTGGCGGACACGTACGGGTTCCCAGCGCCACCCCGGTGCTCGCTCCGGATGATACGCCATCTCCACGATCATATCGCTTTGTATGACATCGCCGGCCTTGGAACGAATCACATCCGTATTCACGTCGAGACCACTGCTGCTATCCTGAACTGCCACAAAGCAGACCGACGCCATCGGATCACGGGGCTCTACGGGACGGAATTCGACCTCCCGCCATTCGCCTTCTTCGAGGGACTGCGGCAAAGCCTCGGAGCCGAGAACAGTGATCCGCGGATCCGCGAAGGCTCCGTCGCGATTGCTGCCAACAAAGAGGCGCAATGTCTTGAACCGCACTGTCTGACCTGCATCCTCACGATACTTCGTGCCAATCGTATCGACTCCCGAATCGCGTTCGCGATCGACGAGCACCAGGAAATCAATCGTGTTCTCGTGCGGCGGCTTCCACTTGAGCTGTTCGTGCCACGTTCCGCGCCCGAGAGGCAGTGGCATCGAATTCGGTGTGAAAATCAGTCCGTCGGTGGTGTAGGGCGCCGACTTCGCATCTTCGAGAGTGGCCGACGCACATTTCACAAAGATCTCGGAGCCGGCAGTACACGGCCGGAATGTCTTGACACCGATTTGTAAGTTCTCCTCAGGCGGCACACGGCTCACACGCTGAGTCGCAGTTCCGAGAGCGCCGACGATCGCCGTCATCACAGCGTGTCTGGTCGCACCGGCGGAAAGCATATCGCCCGCAATCATAAACGGCTCTCCCGTGATGCGCGTGTCGCCTTTGTTCGCAAGAATATCGAACGCATAATAATGACTGACACGCTTACCGGCGCGATTGCGTCGGATCCATTCTCCATCGAGGACTGTGCCGGCGACAGCCTTATCGGCTTGTTTGCCCGTGGCGTAGACACGACCGCCACCGTCCACGAGAAAGATATTACCGTTGTCGGCGACGAAGAGAGCACAACGGAGTCCATCGGCTTTGTCAGTCACGTTGTATCCACCGGGCATAGTCCGGAGATTCGGTACGCCGGGTTCGGCCTCGGACTCGACCAACATATTGCGGCGTTCCAGAGTTGCCGGCTGCGGTCCAGGATAACGGAAGGGACCACCACCACCACCATTACGACCTCTGTTCGAACCACCACCAGGAAAACCAGAGCCAAAGATCCCACCCAGAGATGCTCGCACGTAGTCCTCTGCAGACCGACTCACCAGCACAAACGAGCGCTGTCGGCCCTGGAGAAGCCAACTGATTCCCCGCAGCAAGTGGGCCACGGCGGTCGCCGCCTTGGTAGAATCACGGGGCGCGGTCACCTCCACTTCGGCCTCGTAGCGTGGCGGCTGCGTCGTCACCCGCGCCTCCTGAAAGGTGCGCGCCGGTTTTCCCGCGTTCTCGCGAACGATACTAACATCGAAGCGAATCGGAATGCCGCCCGGTGCGACGAACTCGAAACGCTGGATATTGCGGAAATGTTTGCCGAGTTGATCCCAACGGGCCAGTGCCTCCTTGACACGGGCGTCGTCGGCGGCCAGCGGAATCTCCCGCTTGAGTTTGGCCTTCACAGCGTAGCCATTGAACGTCACGGGCTCGGCGTCGGCCACGGCCTCCTTGAGCATAGCCACGAACGGCTTGTCGCCGATGCGGTTGTCACGACAGTAGGCCTGAATGACGCCGGCACCTTCGAGTGTTAGCCGGATATCGTTTGACAAACAAATGTTCATCTTGACAATCTGGGGAGCCTCCCGCATCCCAAGACTCCGGAGATATTGAATAACGTCTTGCCAACCGGTCAGATCCAGATTCAACAGCATTGCCTCTAGCTCCGCACCAGGTGTGGTCTTCCATATTTCACCAAGACGTTGGAGCCCGTCGTTCTCTGTTCGTCGTAAATCCATCGTACTTCCTTATTGTGTACGGCGATTTGGGGGGGTCACCTTTGTTTGTTTTTCGCCCGAATGAGTAGAGAATGGAGGATTTACAAGAAAGATTCAAGGCTGCTCAAACAGAATTAGACAAAAATAAAGAAATGAATATAGAAGCATTTAAAGCTATTGCTGATAAAAATGTACTCCGCTATAGTGGGACAGATAACACTGTAGAAAATCGTGAACTACCTTTAATTGGTTTGGCGATACTACAAGGAAATATGCCTGCTATCCAGGCTATGATTGAAAATGGATATCAAACAGAATGGACATTACCATTTGGTGAAGATGATAGCGAACAAACTGCCTATGATTACGCAATTGAGAACGCACTTGAGATTGCTAGAGATAAGTTTGCCATGTTAAAACCGGCGGCGGGTGGCAACAGGAAAACCAGAAAAACCAGAAAAACCAGAAAAACCAGAGCAAAAAAGTCTAAGAAGGCAAAGAAGTCAAAAAAGTCAAGGCGTCGTCATTGATTCCAACAGTCTCCTGTCCGTTGAGAGATACGACCAGTGTTAGCCAGTGCAGCCGATTCCACAGAACCGTCCGTCCACCGGTCTTTGGCTGATCCGCGCCACCTGGAAGAGCCGCTATCCGCTCCTGAATATGGGCCACGGTCTGCGATCCCGCTGCCGAAATCGTTGCGGCAGGAATCCACGTGATATCACCGGCTTTCTCCAGAAGGGCCGGCCACGTCGCACCCGAGACTTTATAGCCAGTCGACATCATAATCCGTCCCGACAAACAGTTGAATTGTACGACCTCTGTAACTTTAGAACCAGAAGCCGGTATGACCGTCACAGCCTTGTGCTCCGGCCACCACAGAGCCACACGGAGTCCTCTCACCACACAGATATAGTCCATTAGAAGAGCCGCGCGTTTGGTTCCTCTGATAGCCTCAAACGCATCTGGAGCCGGCTCTCCGCCACCCGCGCGCACCCTGAGATCCTCTTCTAGATGTTTGCGCACCCAACCCCGCACACGTCCATTATGTTCCTTCCAGGCGGACTCCGACTCGTGTAGAAGCCACAATGCCTCCTCCATTTCCATAGAGCGCCGAATCGGTGGTGACGCCGCGCGATACATCGGATCACGGACCCACAGTGATAGCGCCACTCCGTCCAATACGGTCATAGAGTCGTCTTCGGTCCAACCGGGCAGCCATTTCAGCTTCGCTTCTCCGGAAGGAAGCGCCGCCACACTTGCAGATGCCGCACCTTCTCCAGAGAGACTAACACCTCTCTGGGGATTCAATTTGATCGCCGTTTCGATTTCGGCCCAGGATACATTTACGTGTGAGCCCATTCATTATATATAGAGGACCGGCCTTAGGTATCAAGCTGAGCTCTCAAGCTCAGAAGCCCGTTTCTCAAGTTCCGTATTGTTCTGTTTTACAAAATCGCGGAACACCAACAACTCATCAAACACCTCCGTCGATATCTTACACAAATCAAAGAAGACGCCGCTCCGATTCTCGCTGACGACGACGTTGTTTTTGCGTAGGATCCGGGCGATCTCAATGAATTCTGACCGGGACATCGTTTTCAGCGATTCACAGAAGACTTTGCGACGTTCATATTCGGCGGTGTCCATAACTGCTTCTTGGATCGTTTCCTCTATCGGGATGTAAACGCTTTGGCTTCTTCCTTCATAAAATCAACGACTCAAATAGAGTGTAAATGAAATATATCTTGCTGTTTTGCGTCGTCGCCCTGTATATATTCGTAACTACGATATATTCCAAAGGGGCATATGAAGGTTTTGCCCCTGTCCCACCCAGCTGCCCACCAGTTCCTGCGTGTCCTCCAATCCCTGCCTGTCCCAATCCGATACCTAAAATAGCCAAAGCCATCGACGCCGCGAACAGCGATATTTTAAAACGCCAGGGTGAAATCGGTTGCGGTGGCCCCCGTATAACGGATCCTCTATCACCAGAAATGTCAGCAACTCTTGCAGGCAAAGTGGGCCAATGCTACGAAATCAACTATGTCAAAAATACGCTCTTGAAAAACATCAGTGACTCTTTAAAATAATAGATCTAATAAAATAGAGAATTCCGATGAAACACACAAAGGCGTTCGTCGTTTTTCTGTTAGGCATATTTGTTGTCGGCGCGGTAGTTTACGCAACAACATCTCAGGATCTCGAACATTTTGCGGGTGAAGCGGCTGGTAACACATTGGTTGGAGTAGTTAAGAATGTTAATAAAGAGTTGGATGCCAATGCCACCCTATATCGTTGCGCTGACATTATTGGAAAGGGCGTGGTTACTACGGAAACATCCGCAAGCGATGCAGAGAAATTCGGACGCTGCAGCATTATTATGGATTTCAAGAATCGTCTGTTTCAGAAAGTAAAGGATATTGTCGGCGGCGTCGATTAGTTCTAGACAAGATACGGATTCTTGAGAGCGAGACCATCGCGGATAACAAAGAGCACATTTATAAGACCCCGATGGCGCGTTGTAAGACGAACAATCAGAGGCGATCCCGACTCAACGCTGAGATCCACGTGGGTATTCGCGTGCATCATCCGGAGACAGTCGAAGCGATAGTCGGCATCCGCAACAACGGGATGTGTTAGTTCGATGCGGAACCAATCCGTATCCGGGAGTGCTAGATGTTCGCCTACGGCATAATGCGTAGAGCCGCCGCTTTCGAAGGAAAAAACTTTCTTGGCCCCGTCGTCGTGTAAACTACGGCTTACAAGAGTGCTCCAATCACAATGACGATTCACGAGTTTGTTTGTCTTAACAAAGTCCTGAATAAAAAGATCTATGGTATTCATTCGTGTTCCTGTTTCGGTTACGCAACTTCTGTTGCGGCTGGTACCGCGATTTCTTCTGGTTTTTCTTCTGGTTTTTCTTCAAGTTCAATCATATCCTCTGCTGTTATCTTATCATCGTCGTTCTTGCCAGCCGCTGCTGCTGGAGCAAGACCTTCATAGAGACCAACTGCCTGAATGAAGGCATCATTGACCTGGAAACGCGATCGCAGAAGTTTTACGTGGATACCCTGTCCCACTGTGATTGCGTCGAATTCCGTGTTTCCAATATGTAAGTCACGGGGAATCAAGATGCGCATCGCCTCACGGACACGTCCATCGTCGACAACTAGGGCGTAGGCGCCGAGTTTGTTGACTTTCAGAATCCGGGCATCTACGACCTGATCCGCGTGGGGCAACAGACACAGGAGCTTGAGTTTGCAGTGAAAGATGAAATCTCCCGTGAAACGACCGTGTTCGGCCTGTCCCATCGATCGGGCCAGAATCTGCGTTGAGCCGGGGCGGACATAACCGTGGGTGCAGCAATGGCCTTCGAGCCTCTTCTTCATCTTGGAAAGAAGGAAAGCGTCGATATCTTCGGCGGCCTCACGGAACTCCGTAGGATTCAGGGATACCCGTTGATCAAGATATACGGGCTTGAATAACGGCATACGTATTGCGGCCATCCACTAATGTGGGTTCACCTTTTGTTAAGGGTTTTTGACCGGCAACGGAGTTGCGTCAAAAAAACCCGACTCTGACACGCATTCTGCTGTTAAGAAAATTGTCTAAGTTTTCTGGACCTCGACTTGGATCTCCTGGTTTTCTTGGATCTCCTGGTTTTCGACCGACTGCGGCGGCTACCACCTATAATTGGATCCAAACCGTTTATAAAAATTGTTACATCATTTATATCTTTTGAAGGATAGTCAAGCATAAAACCTTCAATCATACGCTGTTTATTCCTACGAATACAATCGTTAAAATCTTTTTCAGGTCTGTCACAACTATTCACAAAGTCTTTGAATGTCTGCACAATATTTGACTTATCACCCGCAGTTAATGCCATTCCTACTTATTGGCCTCATTTCTTTCCACCGGTGCCCTTGAGGCCCGAATACGACGATTCAATGGCCGACAGAAACCAGCGTTTTCCTGCCAAGCGCCGCGCATCAAACAGACGTGTGAGGAATTCCATATACAGACAGAGTGGTCGCTGTGTCAGATCCAACATATGAAATGGGGGGCCAAGCTCATCGGCACCGAACTTTGTACCTTTCGGCACCGGCACCCACGACTCATCGTCATCCGGTATCATTCGCGCGGCCATATCAGAAGCCCGTCCTGCCTCGTGAAGCAGCTGGACACGTGGTTGATGTTCGCCCATATTGGATACCGTTTCACACACGGCGCCAATCGAACTCTTTTTTATTGGTTTCGTGATATCGAGTGTCTTGAACACGGTCTTCCCATCTTTGGCGACGATGAATCCGAACAATGATCCAGTCTCTTTCAGATACTTTATTGGAGTAACTCCCATCCGCGCACCGATCAACTTCACTACAGTCGACGGACAAGGAGAGAAGTCCGCTTTTGCTCCTCTGCAGAAATACTCTACACCACCTTCCTCTGGATTAAAAATGCGATACAGGTTGTACTGGGGGCTCGTAAATATATCTTTATTAAGTGCTTCGCGGAGTGTTCCTTCATCAGTGACGGCCGCCTCAAGCAGGACTTTTTGTTCGGCAAATGTGGCCATCTTGTCGAACCACCAGCGGAGCGCAACGGGGCGCACCTCCGGAATATCGGCGTATCTTTTGAATATCCAGATCCAGAGCTTGTTCGTTGCGGGAATCTTCTTGGGCAGAGGTCCGAGACCCTTACTGTCAACGAAGGCCGCCCATTCGGACCATTCTTTAAAGATCTCACCAACGGCAGGGACAGGAACAGAGGCAGAGCCAGAGCCAGAGACAGAGCCAGGCACAAGAACAGGAGCAAGTCCAGGTTCCACTTCTTCAGAACGCGCTAATACCGGCAGACGCGGAGTCATATAATGCCGCCCCAACTGAAACGCCCGCGCATAGCGCATCGTCATCGGAATATCAGAGTCTGTGATATCGGCCGGTTGAAATACTAGAAAACCCGGTTTCTTCACGAGAAATCCCTCCACACCATCGGGTCGACGCAGCTTGAACCGACGACCATCGATGAGCTCCATCAACGCATTGGAGGCAATCTCCCACGGTAGATCCCTGAATATTGTCTGGATCACCGATTCCGGAACGAGCACCTGATCTTCAAATTGTTTACGAACCAGTGCCTGTTTGGCGAGAACTAGGCGCCGTGCATCAGCTATACCGAACGTAGTCATATCGATCTTGAGAGAATCGGGCGGAACCGTTATGGCACACTTATGCGCGCATCGCTGATAGTCGCAATACGTGGTGTAATCCTGATCATTGATGCTGTATCCGTCCATTTCGCGGCCTTCGGCGTCGAGCGATTTGCGGGAACGACCCTGTGAGTCAATTTGGACACGCGGAGGGAGTCCGGCGAATGTGATGGCTTCCATTTCGAGATTACAGTCCCAGGCGTGCGTTTTAAGGAGGCGCTGGACTCTTCCCACCATCTGGGCCTTTCCGATAGCGAGACGATAGGCATACATATCGGCGGTTTCGAAGGCAGGGCCAGCGGGCGACTCTGGGACTCGAATCGCGTGTAAGAAGATCTGACAGTTGTTGAGCGACATCGGTGGTAGCCCCTGGCGCTGTTCGATCGCGCGAAGCGCCGTGTGCGAACAGTAGCGGATTGCGCGCCCGATAATCTGATCTGTGCGATTCAAGTGATACCAGGAATCCATAATGTGCATCTCACGGATACATTTGAGATCGAGACCCTCTGAGGCCACTTGTGAGCCGATAATGACCTTGACGTTGGCGCCGAGCGAACCATCATCGGAAAGCCAGGTGGTTGCTTGACGAACAAGTCCGGCAAAATTGGGACTCAGATCATCTTCGGATGTTAGCAGAACATAGCACGCGGGACTGAATGAATGGTTTGCTGCTGGAGGTCCAGCAGGATGACCAGCAGCGGTGGATCCACATATTGCGCAAATAGGAGCAACAGGAGCAACTCCTGTCAGTAACGACGAAATGCGTCCATCTGCCAGACGTCGTTGGAATCCCGCGCGCTCGAGCGCAAAGGCAATCGGCAACGCGCCCGCCTTGATATAGCGACTGTAGACAAAGCTGATTCCTTTTGCGGAACTAATAGATTCCACGATCCGGTGAATTTTAGGCGCGTGGGCCTTCAGAGCTTCTCCGCGGAATACCGTATCCACGTCGAATCCTTTGGGAGCAAAGACACGCAACTTGTGTCCGGTACCAGTGACGGTGCTCCGTGTAAAAAAATGGTCGAAACCGCCGCCGCCGTACATAGAATTGGGATAACAGATATTTCCTATCTGCATACGCTGGTCCAACATAGCATCGACGCGGATTACATCTGGCTCTGGTTTTTCTGGCTTTTCTGGTTTCTCTGACTCTTCTGATGATTCTGACTCCTCTGATGATTCTGCCTCTTCACCTGGACCAGCTTGGCCCCGCGCCGTCGCCGCGCGCAGTTGAACTTCCACCGGCGATCCTGGCATCGGCTCTGTAAACACCAGCGGCAACGCATTCAGTGCCGCCGTATCTTCCTCATTAAGAATAACCGGATTCTTGGTAGCGGAGACCGCCGGCCACATTGACGCCGGTTTCGTTCCTTCGGTAACCGGATGCATCCGCAGTGGAAATGTGTACGGATTTTCACCCCGCATATAACTCACATAACGCCGTGCGAACTTTTCCAGGAGCTTCGGTTTTAGAAGTGCGCCATCCTTTGTAAAGATATCGCTCACGACGAGGGCGGCTTTCGTCGATTTCGCGTCATTCATTATCAGATAGTTGAGAAGCAATATGATCTCTGATGCGAGATTGTACATAGGTGTGGCCGTCATCAACACAATGCGAAGTCCCTCTGCGTTCACAACGATTCGGCGCAGATACGGATTGAGCGCCTTGCCACCCTGATTCTCAGCGGCTTCGCCTGATGCGACAGCATCACCAGAGCCAGAAGAACCAGAAGAGCCAGAACCAGCCGCTAAATCACGCAGATTGTGGGCCTCATCCACAATGATCAAATGATCTGAAAACAATCGGCGCAACACCTCATTCTCAGCGGCCAGACGTACATCCGGATCTGTAAGTACCATCGGCACATTCTTCTTCAGAGTCCGTTCAATCCAATTCGCGAAGGCCTGGTAGCCCGTCACGGTATAACGATTTCGCCGATCCTCCTCCAGCTTATAGGTCACGGCCTTGATGTCCGGATTATGCAGTAGACCGAGGCGCTCCAAATATGAGAGTCCCGTACACTGTCTACTCAGCCACTGGCCAGCATCAGAGTCCCAGGTCAGCTTCGACGGATCAACGACCGTACGTTTATAGTTCTCTTTGAGCGCCTGCGGAACTAATACGATCACTTTGTTCGTCGGTGTAGCCTCCAAGAACTGTTCGGCAATCGTTACGGCGGCGCACGTCTTGCCTACTCCCACACCGTGAAACAACAGAAGTCCCATATACGGTGTCAGCGGATGCATAAATCGACTAACAAGTCGTTGAACGGGTGTCAGTTCAAAGACGCGTTCGGCGGCGGCGGAGGTACACGGATCCACGTCACCATCGGTGATGCCGGCGGCAACGGCGCGGGCCTCGTAGAATTCACGCTTCTGATACAGGCGGGCAGCGAATTGCGGATCTTCCTTGTCGGGGTATAGCCCGGCCATCTCTTCACGGGCCTGCATCGCAGCCGATGGCCACGCCGCGGCTCCTTCGGTCTTTTCGCGATCCATTAGAGCCGTAACAATGCGATCGCGCACTTTCGGATCCACCATATCGGGATTATCCCACGCTTCCGATATAAGTCGGGGAGTCGTCATTTCACGATAAATCTGCGAAAAATTAGTCTTGCTTTTCTGACTTTTCTGACTTTTCTGACTTTTCTGGGGTTGACTCATTAGTCTCTCTGATTTAGGACGGCAATATCATTTTAGATGCGGTCTCCAATACAGCGCGTTTTTCTGCGTTGTATGGTCGGATAAGTGTGAATGCAGCTTCCAAAGAACACCATCGTACGTCGCTTATTTCGCGGCGTTGGTCGATATTCGTTTCATCCATTCTGACCTCTAGAGAGGCGGGTGCCTCGGCCAACCAGTAGCGATGGCGATAGCGAATACCGTTGCTGCCGCTGTACTCTTCGAGAAGTGGTGGACCCGACAGAATACGGAGATGCTCTTTGCGAACACCGGTTTCCTCCCAGGTCTCCCGAAGAGCACAGGCCAGCTCTGTCTCAGTGGAGGATCGTCGGCCTTTGGGAAAACCCCATTCGGGTTCGGTCCACGCGGTCGTTGATGCCTCGCTACAGGAGGCAAGGATACCGCGTGCGCGCAGCAAATCGAATTTCGCCTTGGATTGATCGTATTCGGCCTGATAACGACGCGATGCCGGTCCATTCCAGAGTTCGCGCCACAGATCGGCGAAAGCCCGCGTCAGCAGCATCTCACGTTCTACCAACGTGGCCTGATCGACGAGTGTTTGGATACCGGAAATATCACGCAACTCGTATTTGCCGCGCATTATCTCAATGAAACCGATACTCACGCGCCGGCGAATGAGAAGCCATTCGATCCCTGTAGGCTTTTCTCCTGTAGGCTTTTCTCCTGTAGGCTTTTCTCCTTTAGAGTCCAGTCGTCGGAATGCTAGAATACCGAGCGACGTGATTGGTTCGCGACACTCGCGAAAGAAATGACCGGTTTTTCCACAGTTACTACACGCCGATGACATTGGGGTCCCTTACATAGGTAAGCCATTCTGGCGTTTAGGTTGACCCACATAGCTTTCTTGACAAATAAGTAGAGGACCCACACAATGCATCTGCCGCCCGAAATATGGGGACCAATGTTTTGGAGCACACTTCACATTATCAGTCTCGCATACCCGGAAGAGCCCACCTACGCCGAAAAGCGCGCAGCCAAAGAATTTTACAATGCTCTGGCTCATCTGTTACCGTGTCCCGTGTGTCGCGAACATTTCCGCGAAGTTCTCAAGGGTCTGCCGATCGACTCGTGGCTAGACAAGAAAGGTACACTCACAGAATGGGTCTGGATGGCTCACAATCAGGTCAATAAACGTCTGGGGAAACCGGAGGTCTCAATGGCTGATTTCTATCAGCGGTATCGCGAAATGGCGGATCGTGGTCTACCGATTCCGCCTTCGAGTCCCACCGCGGAAATCACGGATGCGGCCGTCACGGCCGCCTGGATGCACGGCGCTCTAGGTGCTCTCGGCGCCGTTGCTGTTATCGGCGGCGTCGGTGGTCTCCTCTGGGCTTCTTACCGGAAGTGAGTGCGATGATAAAGGGCCATCTGGCTCGTTGAAACGGGAAGCCGTCGGCCAGTTCGACAACGTATTTGTTAGCATATCGAGGATATATCCTGTATTCTCTTTCAGGGAATCCACACCAAGAAGCAACGTCGGATAACCGGGCACAAAGAACTGTACACTCTGAAACGGATCTTCATCAAGTGTAAGAAGTGTAATAGTACGATAAATATAGGCTATGAATTGAGCATAACTCACGGTTAAGAAATCCGTAAATGTATCGTATTTATTACGTTCCGAATAGGCGAGGCGCAGTGAATTTTCTCCGATCTTATTCACTTTCAGAATATCGTCGCTTCCTGAGTTAGCCACCGCGCCTTTGCGAATAAAGCGAATCTGAATTTGGCGATGGCGAGGCATTAGTACATTTAGACGATGGTCTGTTTAGCCCCCTTGGTTTTTACCAGATTTCCTGTGTCCTCATTAAGGGACAATGGTCAAAGGTCACATCAAGGAGATCGATGTTAAGGCGGTGGCCTCTGATGCAGACTTCGCCAAGAACGAAGGCAAGTTCTTCGATGCCAAAGATATGCGTATCTTTAACGAAGATGTGGATGTGTATGCGTTGGCCCATCCGGATGATGTGGCTGCGGGCAAACCCGCGCGCAAACTTCTGCTCAAGCTCCGCAAGGGAGTTTTCAAGCCCGAACAGATCCAGGCGGGATGGGATGCGTTCCGACTTCTTGCAATTCCGAGTCGCAATCGTGGAGCGGCAGCCGGTCCCATCGATCTCAAAGGCGTCTACTGGAGTCGGCGCAAACCCGTGGAAACCACGGGCTGGTCTACCCGATATATGCAGAACGGCAAACCGAGCAAAATGCGCGTCAACAACGTGGTGGCCAGCGGCGTCATCGGCAACTACGAAAAGACACCGTTCCTTGGACAGCCGTGCCGTCTCACCGGTTACACCCGCCGTGGACTCAAACAGTATATGCACGGAATCCCATTCATTGAGGCGATCGACTCCGAATTCAAGGAACTCGTCCCGGAAGCACATAAGAAACAATTGGCCGCTGTGTCCAAGAAACCGATGTATCAGATCGCCGACACGGCCTTCAGCACTCTCACAGTGAATATGAATTTCCGCACGGCGCTCCACAAGGATGCCGGTGACTTCCAACAGGGATTCGGCAATCTGTCAGTCATTGAATGGGGCCACTATCAGGGTGGCGAGACGCTGTTTCCCCAGTACGGAATCGGCATAAATCTGCGCACGGGTGACTTTGTTGCGATGGATGTCCATCAATGGCACTGCAATTCGGGCATTCAACAATCCGCGGCAGACAAGGCATACAATGAGGCGTTGCCCGATATTCGGACCCGCGACGCCACCACGGGTGTTGTCGGTAGCCAGGAGCGCTTCCAGCGGATTAGTTTCGTCTGCTATTTCCGTGAGAAGATCGCCCAATGCAGCGAACAGGCCACGCACGATTATTACCAGAAGATCGATTTCAATCTCAAAGAGGAAACCGCGAAGGCCAAACAAGGCACGTTGCCTTCGTTGCCGATTCCTGGGATCACGGGAACCTTGGAGGAAGCCAAGGCGGCCTTCGCCAAAGGACGGAGTAAAAGAACACGAAAAGGAACGCAAAAAGGAACGCAAAAAGGCAACGATCAAGGTAAACGCAAGACCCGAAAACGCAAACAATAATCAGAGAAAGACAAAATGAGCGGAATACCATTCCAGAATGAACTCCTGTTAGGCGGCGTCATTCTGGCCTGGATCGGATATGAACTCTATGGCCGCCACGCCCTAGAATGGCTGTCCGGATCAAGCACTTATGTTAGAATAGCGGGTGGTCTCGTCGTCATCGGCTATCTATACTGGCAGCTCAACAGTAATCCGGCGGAGTTCAATCAGACTCTGGGTCTAGCCAAACAGCTTCTGACACATCAATCTGGTTCTCCTGGCTCTTCTGGTTCTGGAACCAAAGAGAAACGCAACGTGAGTGGCCTCCTCAAGAAGAAGATCGCCGCCAGCCAACAATGGAAATGTGGATCCTGTGCTGCTCTGCTAGATGAGACCTACGAGGTGGATCACAAACTCGCCTTGTTCCAGGGTGGTACGAATGAACCCGACAATCTCGTCGCACTCTGTCCCAATTGCCATCGTCATAAGACAGTGGAGGAAAGATTAGGCGCACAAGAGTAAGGAATGTCTGATTGGGCTGCCAATGCCTTTAAAGGTATGTCAGAACGTCTGCCGATTGGCGATCTGGGCCAAGGCGCACTCACAACTGTCTATATACTGGCGATAGTGGTCGTGGTGCTAACGAGTGTCCTCGTCGCCGACCGATTCTATCCGTTTCTGCCGTCGAATCCGATGGGCGGACCGAGCTCACAGGCCCGCGACGTGAAACGATTCTGGAAAGACGCCACACCCTCATCCGAGAATCTCATTGTCCCGGCGACAGAATCCCCTACAATTCGTGCGGATATCTACACGGTATCGGTCCAGTTCGTCATCGGTGATTCCCGTACACCATCGCTGGGTCAGTTCCGCCATATTCTGCATCGCGGCGCCAATCCCTGTGCTCTGACTGCCACTGGTCCCGCGGGCATCAAACTCTCCGATCTACCACCGAACATCGAGCCCGTCTATAAAAACACGGGTCTGCCATCGACGATGAATCCGGGTCTCTTCCTGGACAAATACAAGAACGATCTTCACGTGTTTGTCCATACGCGGGGCCAGGAGAATAACAAAGAAGTACTCTGGCTGGAGTCCCTTACTGTCGAGGATCTGCCTCTGAATACGCCCCTGAGCGTCGGTGTCATCGGCAACGGTAAGAACATCGAGGTCTACGTGAACTGCCAGCTCTACAGCACCCTTCTGCTCAAGGGTACACCGTATCTTCCAACATCCGACAACCAATGGTTCGGCAAGTACTGCGCATTTCCTATGTTCGGCCTCGTCAAGAATCTCCAACTCTGGGATACGGCTCTTAACGCCGACGACTATCGGAGTATGTGCCGCTCTTTATCTCTGGGATCTATGGATATGCCGACGTGCCCTCCACCAGCCTAACATCTTGTGCCTAGAAGTTAGAGGATGGCATTTGGTGACGCATTCCATTTTGATGTCAGAAGCGTCGCCGGTCAGTACAATGATTCTATCATATGGCCCGCCATTGCTGGTGTAATTGGTCTCATACTAGTGGTGGTCATCATCTATGTCATCATACAATCATACCAAGGCGCAGCGACCAAGCTCGTGAAAGGCCCTATAAATCTGTTTGTTCCGTCATCGCCGGTCGTCATAGACCGCGATACGGTCGCCAAATCGATGCGCGCGAGTTATACGTTATCGTTCTACTTACAGATCGATGCTGTTCCCGATATGCGGGTGGCGGCCACTCCGCTCTTTACGTGGCCAGGTGTCTGGAATATGGACTACAGTCCCTCCACTGAACAGATGCAGTGGACATTTACCCAGACGCGGGATTCACCGAGCGTTCCGGCGAGTCCCGAGATTGTTACGCTGCCGCACGTACCTCTACAACGCTGGGTTCAAATAGTGATAGCCTTCGAGGGCCGTTCGGTGGATCTCTATGTTAACGGTGCTCTGGCAAAATCCGATCTTCTGAGGAATCTTCCGAGTTCGGCGAATTCATCAATCACGATTGTCCCGAATAATGTGATGGGTAAGCTTGCCTATGTCCAACTATGGCCCCGGCGTCTGCCCGTTCACGAGGTCGCGGCGAACTACACGGATACATCGGATTCGCAGGGTCGGCCCTTCCTGGGCCCGGAGTTTTTGAGTGTCTTCAATAATCTGAACTTTCCCAATCTCTTCTGTCCTAACGGCAAATGCGGCGGGTCGCAACCCACGTGTTCACAGGAGCAACGCTGGGAATTTCCATACGCATAAGTTAGAAGGATGAACCAGGCTACACAATTCTTACAGAATAATTGGAGCTTGTTGAGCACTGTGGCGTTCTTAGTAGTGTTCCTCATTGTCCTGTATGTCGTGTATACGTACTTGTATCCGGCGGACGATCCGAACTACACCCAGTTCCTAAATGATGAGATGGATGCGCGGAAGCCGATGCCGATCAAGGGCAAGGTCCCATCGATATTCACGGGCGGCGATTTCACGCTTAGTATGTGGATCTACATCGATGACTGGAACTATCGTGTAAGCAATAGCAAATTCCTGTTTGCTCTTAGTCCCCCTAATGTATCATTTTTAACTGTGAGCCCGATAGTGGGTGTCCTGACTCCCCTGCAGAACGGCTTACAGGTGCGCGCTAATGTGTTAAGCCCTGGACCTATCTCCGCAACAGCCGCGGCCACTCCCGACATTACCAAGGAGTCCAACCTCCAGAATTTGATGAATCAGCAGACATCGATGCAGATGTTCAGCACCACGGTGACGGATGTTCCCTGCGATATCAAGGAGGTACCTCTCCAGAAGTGGGTCAACATAACCATCGTCAGCAGCGGCCGTGTTATGGATATCTATATGGACGGCAAACTGACACGCAGCTGTGTGCTTGACAATGTTCTGAAAGTACCGACGGGAGAGCTGAAGCTGCGTCTGGGTGAAAACGGGGGCTTCGGTGGACGCTATTCCGCGGTCCAGATGTGGAATCAACAGCTCACTCCCGATGTCATCTACGGTATCTACCAGATGGGACCCTCGCAGACGAAACACGATATCTTTACGGATATCGCCAAGTGGCTCGGTCTCAACGTCAATTTCACAGGCGTGTCCTCCGGTATTACGCCGGCGCAGGCAACGTGCAATGGTCCGAACTTTTTCACACAGTACGAAAACGCGTATCAGCAGGGCGGATTCGGTGCGATGATGTACCAGGGCGGACAGACGCTTCAGGGCGCCGCCAGCTCCACATACAACTTCGCCGCGAATATGTAAATAGATCACCAACAAAAAGTCATCGTTGAATAGAATGGTGTCTGTGGCAGACTTATATAAATACACGCTAGGGACATCGGCGATTGCCCAGCTCTTCCAATTGTTCGTTTTTTTCTGGCTGTCGTATATCGTACTACGATCCGGTAAGGATATGTTGGAAGTTATCAGCGTTTATTCACAGTCGACAACGGATTTGCTACCCTATCTGTATGACGGTCCGCAGGTGGTTTTCCAGAACCCGAACCAGAAGGGATCGAACACGATTTATCCTTCCGTGAATGCTCCCAGCGGTCTCGAATTCTCGTACAGCTGTTTCCTTCTGATCAATAAGGCGACATTCCAGGGTTCGGATAATTCTCTCCGACACGTGTTCCACAAGGGATCGTCGAACTACAAGCCCCTGATGTGCCCTGGTGTCTATGTACGCAATAATGACAATTCGTTAGTGGTCTATATGAACGAGGCGGGAAGCTGGAACACGTATTGTGAGCTTCCCAATATGCCGGTGGGCAAGTTCTTCCATCTGGCGATCGTCGTCCGTAATATGGATGTGGATGTCTACATTAACGGCAATGTGGCGCATCGTATGAAGCTCAGCACTATCCCGAGACAGAATTTCGGTGACGTGTATGTCTTCAAGAATGAGAGCTACAGTGATGCGGCCTATTCTCCCGATGATCCGTTCAAGGTGGCGGGTGCCGCGAGTGGTCTCATTAGTCGTCTGACCTATTCCGGCTATGCGCTGAACTACGAACAGATCGATCGGATGGTGCGCGCTGGTCCGTCGAGCCAGCTCGTGTCCGCCACACAGAATCTGCCACCGTATTTGGCCGACAACTGGTGGGTGTCTTATTATTCGGCTTAAGATAGAGGGGGATGACTGGGTCAGGAACACGAAAGGCGTGTAAGACAAAGATAAAACGGAAAACGTGTAGAGGTTTCGGTGGTCGGCGTTATGAGTGTCCGTTAAAGCTCCGGCGGTCTGATGTGGAAATATACGCCGGTGCAGTGCGCCAGAAAAAGGGATGGGTGTCCATTGGCGCAGGCCAAATTTATTTGAGTAAAGATTATGGACGAACGGCTTGGTATTTGAGCAATATGGAACCGGCAGAAAGACCGACAATACGGTTCAACGATGACACACAGACTATCCGTGTAAATTCCTATAAAATTATTATTAAGCACTGTGCGCATTACAATCGCGCCAAGGAAATCCTGACACCGTTTCTCTGAAACGGGAGTTACGTTCTATAAACAAAGCGGAGAATCATCCACTTTGTTTAGAGGAGAGACAAATGCCAGGTGGTGGACAGATCGGAATTGTGGCCGTCGGTAACCAAAATCGCTATTTCAACGGTAATCCGGAATTCACATATTTCTACAAGGTCTATAAACGCTTCACCCATTTCAGCCAGGAAAGTGTTAATATTACTCTTGATGGCCCGAGTGTGATGGATATGGATTATGCAATACTACTCCGCGCGAAGATACCGCGCCAGGCCGATCTACTGACAAGTCTGACATTTGTATTCCAGATTCCCGATATCTACAGTAATATTTTCATTGATTTGTCGAACAATGTTTATCACACTCCGTCCTTCCGTTGGGTACATATGCTCGGTACGACCATTATTGATAACGTGTCGATCTTTGTGGGGGGATCGCAGGTCCAGAGCTTTACGGGAGAATGGCTCGCGATCCGTGCCGCCGCCGATTTGCCGATCGACAAGTATCTTATCTGGCGGAATATGATTGGTGATACTCCGGAGCTCAACAATCCGGAATGGGGCATCTTAGGAAAATCGCCGAATTATCCGTTTACGAAGGGCGAATATCCGCACAACGTGGCCGATGCGAATGCTCCGACTACAGGAGGCGGTGTCAGTATAAATGGCCGTGAGATCCGTGTTCCGTTGCCGTTCTGGTTTTCGGAGTCGTGGGGCAATGCGTTGCCGCTGATTGCTCTCCAGCTCCACGAGGTGGAGGTCCGCATCCAGCTCAAGACGCTCCGTGACATCTACAGGATTATGGATGACGTGTTCCAGGCGGAGCCGGTGCGTTATGGTCGGAAACTTCTATACAATTCGAATCTGCCGGTGTCGAATTCGGCTACAGATGCCGCGGGTAATCCGTTGGTCTCGCCGCCGCCGTTCGACAATCTGACACTTCAGGCCCAGTATCAGACATACACGGATCCTTATGGCCTGCCCCGGTATTACTACACGGATATTAATTCGAGAAATATTCCCAAACAGGATGGATTCACGATGAACGCGCATCTGGAGGGCAACTACATCTACATCACGGAGAAAGAGCAGGGGATTTTTGCGGAGCGGGAACTCACACACGTGGTTCACCAGGTCCAGCGGTTTTCATTTCCGAGTATTACGGCACGTGCTGTGTTTGACCTGGATGTCCACGGCATCTTGAATAGGATGATATTCTTTGGTCGGCGTTCGGACACTATTGAGAGCCGGAATGATTTCATTAATCTGAGCAACTGGAAGAATCTCAATCAGGCGCCGTATTGGCCAACATCGAATGCGGCGTTCTGTCCGAATTCGGGACGACTTCTGTCGTATGCACAGCGGGATGTTTTACGATCGGCGCGACTTCTGTTGGCGGGCAATGAGATGTTTAGCGAGAAGCCGGCGAACTATTTCGAGCTCCATACACAGTATCAGAATGCTACCGGGTCTGGTTCTTCGGGCATAAATCCGGGTGGGCTCAAACCGGATGACGTGATGGGACCGTTGTATAGCATCAATTTCGCGTTGAACGTGTCGGACCACAGTCAGCCTTCGGGCACGCTGAACACGAGTCGGATTCGCGAAGTCCAGCTGGAAGTACAGCCGTGGGATCTGGATCCGATGTCGCCGTTTGCCTTTGATTTCACAGTCTATTGTGAGACTCTGAATATCGTGAAATTCACGAACGGCATGGGTGGGCTAGGATTTGCGATATGATGACTGGCTGCGACAGCAGCCGCCCCTCTGGGGCAGCTGGAGTGAAATGGAGCGAAGCGTAATGAACGTAATCAATCGCAAAATCCGAACTAGGTTTCAGGTGCCCTGCGAAGCAGGGTGACTGCTGACGCAGTCAGTCGCCATATAATTTGTGAGTGAAGACTAGATCTGATGTCTAACTTTCCGAGTAACGCGTTTTCCACCGACCTGATCCTGTTTTGTCTTTCTTCGCGTAAACATTCCTCTAATAGCTGCCCCAGCCTTTCCTAACGCCGCCCCTGCCTTTCCAGCTACACTTCTAAGTCGATGTGCGGCTGCATTCGTAAATCCTCCTAATGATGTTAATAGTTCACCAAAACCAGGAGGAGTCTGACCGAGCCAAGCATATCCATCCGTGATACGTTGTGTTAGTTCAGCCTTGTTCGCTTTGAGGGCCGCAAGCATTTCCGATTTCTTCTCCGCAATTGGTTTCCGATAAAAATCGGCGGGATTCTTAGCATACTGTGGCTGATTCGCTACAAAGTGAGCCACAATATAAAAGGCCAACGGAAATTTTTGCGGTGTCATATTTCCACCAAATGCGTTGTTCATAAATATATTATCTTTACTCAATAAATACATTAACCAGGGGTGGATATCTATAACAGCATCACGTTCAAACAAATGTTTAAGCATCGTTGATTTTGCTATGTGTTCACCATATATTCGTTCTTTTCCTTTGGATGTGGAGCCGCCATAATTTATACTACTGTTCGTCATGATATAGAATATATTTGTAAAAATAGCTAGTTCTTTAGTTCCGTTAGTTATTCTCTGTTTAGTCATTAGCTCTATGGGGGCACCTTCTTCATTATATGCTTGAGATTTTTGGACTATAAGAATACAGATATTATTAATATCTTTTGGTGCACTGATAATAGCTTCTGTTGTAAATGCTTCATCGAAGGATTGTCTATCAAATTTCTCAATTGCGTAGATTATCTCATCGTCAGGGATAATTAAAAAATGAATAAATCGTGATATCTCGACACTAAATGGATATCCTCTTTGTTTGCAATCATATATAAATAAAGGAAATCCCGATTTTTTAGTAGCTGTACCACCTCTTAAAAAATTCGCAAATGCCTCCTTAATGTCATTTGATTTACTACTAGGTAGATGAAATATATCTTCGATAATCCAATCTAGTGCTTGTTTATGTGTGACTTTTTCTATCTGTTTATATCTATTCATTGATTCACGTATTTCTTGTATAAACTGTTTTTCCTCATTGTCAGGCAACGCCGGTAAACGTATGGATGGTATAACTCCCTGCTGAATAGATTTTAGAAAAGCGATAGCACGTCTTACCTGTGCTCTCCCACTTTCTGGTGGCATATCTTCACGCTCTTTTTCAGAATAGCCTGAGCATTGAGCTTCCTTATAATCAGGCAGAGTGTAAGGACACTCTACACCTTCACTAAGAGCCAGCATCTTGGCCGCTCCGCACGCAGCACGCAATGCCGCATTCACGTCCAGGGATTTACCGACCAACGCCATCTCCTCTACTATGGAGCCGCACATTCCTTAATCCAGTTCAGATCAAGAGGCAGAGCCAGAGCGAAACCCGTGGTCGCCGCGCGCTCATACAGACGTCCGTCTTTTGTGTTGCTCAGAGTCATCAGCGGCGCCGCTCCTACGAGTTCCTGGTTCTTGGCAACGGCCCGAGCACCGAATGCCTCTATGGCAGCGGCCTCCTGAGGTAGATCCGTAATAGAAGCACGGAGTGCCTCGCGCAGCCGATCCACCGACAGATATGGCCGACACGTGGCGCCCTGACGAATCATTTTGATCCGCTTACCGTTGAAGCGCCGTTCAAGTTCCGCGATATACTGGTTCACGAGAATCGCCGGGTCTGTTCGCCACTGTTGGGGCTTCATCGTGTTCAGAACATTGAAGTACTCAATCGCCTCCGACTCTGAGGCCACGTCTTTTTCGGTCACCACGACCACGAAATCCGGCTCACACAACGTTGTCAAGAAATGCTCACGGAGAATGGCGGCGCGATGTTGTCCATCGATCAGATATGCCTGTTTGACAAGCACGCCTGATGGATTGGGTTCCATACAGTTGATGATACGATAGCCGGAGTCGAGTTGCCGGACATCCTGTGTCTTCTTTTTAATAGCGGCGGCGTGTTCGGTATCCAGAATGCGGTTTCCTTTCCACACTGGCAAGGCGACGAGTTCGCGGGCGGACATTGTTCGGAGTACGGATCCATCGTGGAATCGGTGCATGGTCTTGTGTAGGTCAGGTATGGTATGAACCCCTTCACATTTTACCCGCCCTATAGTAAGGGAATATGGCCAAAACTCGAAAAGCCACAAAACCAGGTCGGTCGACTCTTTTGCTCCAGACCTTCTGGACTGGCAAGCCGCTATCGCGTATGGAGCGCGCAGCACTCCAGAGCTACGTAAATTGCGGTTACACCGTCACGATTTACACGTACAATCCGATGGATGAATTTATGCGACAGGTTCCGTCGAGTCCATACATCGTGGTTCGTGATGCCCGAGAACTTCTGCCAGAGTCGCAGCTCTTCCAGTACGCGGGGCGCGCGGCCGTAGGCAAGCGCGAAAACGCCTACAGCTATCTTCCCTTCAGCGATCTGTTCCGGTTCACGATGCTCCACAAGAACGGCGGAGCCTGGATAGATCTGGATATTTTTATGACGCGACCGGTGCCGACCTCGGTGCTCCGACACCGGTATGCGTTCAGCTCGGAACGGACTATACAGAAAGGTGCTTACAAGATGAAGATGCCCGAAATAGTGGATATGGGCTTCATCAAAGTACCCGGTCCCGGCTCCGAGCTCACGACGTGGCTTTTGGCGCATATTCCCACGGGTCTTCTGGATTTGAAGACCCCGTTCGATTATATGAATCTGTATCGGAAAGGCATCGCGACGCTCCATTTAGAGCGCTACGTGTTGCCGGCGAATGCTTTCTTGCCACTGAACTGGTGGGATGTGAAAGATTCTTTTGGTGCCGGCGCAGGCTTGGAAAACGCGTGCTACAAGAGCAAGTACGGTGTGGAGCCGTTTTGTGTCGCGCATCTGAAGAAGCCCGATGTGTATGGCGTACATTGGTTCCGTGCTATTCTGAGGAAGAAAGATCTGCCGTATGAGAGAGCTGCGAATCGTGTCGTGATGGACAATCTGTATGAACGAATGGTGGCCCAGATTGAGGATGACGCATCTCTTGCTAGGAACTCGTTGTAAACCTATTTAATTTCCACAAGATAGAGGAATGTTTAACGGCCGTGTCAATCTCGGCGATCGCAAAGGTGTTAGTGGTGCTGATAAGTTACCCGGATTCGACTATCGTGTTAAGATTGCGGAGTCAGAGACGACGGACGCAATTCGCGGCAACGTGATGCCCACACCGCTGAATCAGACATTCTTTAGTCCGGCCAATGTCCAGATTCTCCAGAATCGTCTACGGAGTGAAGTGTACAGTCGGTCGAATGGTGAATTCCTGATTGACGAACAGTCGGCGGATGAGCTGTTGACCATTATGCGGGCGATGTACCTCCAATATGGCAAGAACCAGCTATGTAACATCCGGGAGCAGATCGAGGATCTCAATACGATTGTTGCTCAGTGGGCTGTACCCCGTATTCTGTCAGAGTGTTCGATGCACAAGACGTACTTACACGATATCCAGCATATGCCGGTGCCGCTGGCACAGCCGATTCTTGAGACTCGGGCGGGTACAAAGTCGGCGTCTTTTGATAGATTTTTCTAAAAATCAATCGGTGACGTAAGAATCCATTGGTCTACAATAGATTCTTCTGAGCAAAGCGACGTAAGAATCCATTGGTCTACAATAGATTTTTCTGAGCGGTACCCGGATCTTTATTAAGTCGGTCTCTATAATAGAGGAATGGCTGCTCCAGTCACTAGAGAACAAGCATTGTGTGCAGCACAAGCTGCGATGAATAAACTGCTTCAGGCCGCAGGTGTTACGTGTGGCTCCGATGGAAAGCCAGTTATAACAGCAAAACCTACAGGTTCAGATACTCATTCTATGTTATTAAAATCTGCATCAGATGCTGTGAAGGCCGCAAATGTAGATGACACAACGGAAGAATTAGTCGCAGCCGCTGCCGCTGCTGTAGACAAATTTATTGCGTTTCCGGGTGCCAATAAAGAAGCGATAAAAACATTAAACACAGCTTTAGAAGAAGCTAGGGCAAAGTTAGCTCCGAAACTGGAGCTAGAAAGATTACTTCAAGAAGCATACAGCGCGGTGCTAGATCTAGAATTGGCACAGAAAGATGGGAGGGAATCCACTCAAGAAGAACGTGACGCGGCAAATAAAGCAGTCGCTGCTTATGAGAACGCCAGTGGTCACAATAAAGATGAACTGCGTAAATTGAAAGAGAATCTTGTTAAATCTCCATCCGTAACCCCTGGTCCTACAGATAAACAAGTAGAAGAGACTAAGAAGAAAATTGCTGATTTGAATGCTGCCGCAACGGCCGCAAATGGTAAACTAGAAGCACTACTCACCATAGATCCAACAACAAAAAACAGACAATTAGTTGATAGTCCACCCAATAGAGAAATACTTCAAGCAGCATTGTTAGCTGCAACTGAATGGAATACAGCAGTAAAGGAAGCTAAAGCGTCCAAGATAGAAACTGGAACTAATGATGCAATCACTTCTGCTGAATTAATGACAAGTATTAATGATATTAAACTAATTGGGAATGCTGACGCCAAAGTAATTAATGACAAACTCCAAAGTCAAACTGACACCCTGAATGGTTTTGTTGCTCGATTCAATAGTCTTAACGCAGCTGCATCCAATGATCCCCAGCTAGCGTTGGAGGAACCGCTAAAAAGTGCGGTAAAGGAAGCAACTGACTTCATAGGTACTTTAAAATCTGGTGAATATGATGAGGCAATTCGTACAAAAACGGAAGAAGCTATTGCCGGTGCAAATAATGTATTAGAAGATATAAATACCATGAAGGCTGAGAAGGCGGATGCGAATGCTAAGGCGGCTGCGGCTGCGGATGCGAATGCTAAGGCGGCTGCGGCTGCGAATGCTGCTAAGGCGGCTGCGGCTGCGAATGCTGCTAAGGCGGCTGCGGCTGCGAATGCTGCTAAGGCGGCTGCGGCTGCGGCTGCGAATGCTGATCCTGCTCTTACAAAAGCTGTTGAAAAAGCTAAAGAAGTTTTTAAAAGAAGAGCAAGTGCTAACACGGCACGGGTTACATTACGACAACAGATAGAAGCTGGGGAAGAAAAAAAAATGAATTATACACCAGAACAGCAAGAAAAAATTGAGGCTGCTGCGAATGCGTATACTAAAGTAGATAAAAAAAATAAGATACCGGAATACAAAGAAGTAGTCGACGCATATAACGCATTAGAAGCGTTATTAAATGATGCTTCTATACCAGACAAAACAAAAGAATTGTGGCGGGGTAGTTATGAGTGGCTTACATTTATGTATCCAAAGACAAAAGAAGGATTGACAACACTGCTACAATCATTCTCAACTCTTCCTATAGTAAAAACAAAAGTTACTACAGCTGAAATGCGTAGAGTGTATAATTCAATTGTAGATCAAATGGCACATGGCAATAGTATAACTCCTGAAGATAAGGAAAAATTAAAAGGAGATATTGAAAAGATTATTATAGAATCAGAACTTAAATCCGGCGGTCGCAGGCGAACAAGAAGCAATAAAAAGAAGGCAAGACGAAATACACGCCGGTCTTAGCCAAAGAACCAGAAAATCCAGAAAAGCCAGAGAACGAAAGAACCAAAGAACCAGAAAAGCCAGAGAACTAAAGAACCAAAGAACCAGAGAACCAAAGAACCAAAGCGGTAGCAACTTAAGCAGAATAACCAACACGTAAATAGATGTTCATTTTGCATTTATTTAGGTGGATCCAAATCATAGCGACCACAGTTTTTTGGTATGTCCGATTCTCTGGGTCTGAAGCAATGTTTTACCGCAAGACCCTACACCGTCTCCGCCAAGAGAACATCCTATTCACGAAAATCTTCCAATCCCTTGCGAACAATGCCAACCTTGATCTCGACGCCGATCTTCGCGCAGAACTCCGTCCTTATACCACGAACGCGTCGTATACCGAAGACGAAATCGATTACGAGGCCATCGACGAAGTCGAAGAGACCTACGGAGTCCGCCTGGATCGCCACGTGGCCAACAGTGGAATGATCGCTCTCATTTTCAATGGCACCGACTCATCCGGCAACCCGGTCATCCTCAAACTCAAACGCGCCGATATCTACAATCGTCTCCGCGAAGGCTGCGAGAATGTCGGCGCTTTTTACCGATGGGCGGCCTACTGGTGGCCCCGGCATTACATTGTCAAGGCACTCCGACCTTTTTTCCTGAATCTCAATGACATCCTGGAACAGTGCGATTTCGGTCGTGAGATCCAGAATATGACAGAAGCCCGTGAGGACTATGCCGATCTAGGATTTGTTCGTATACCCGCGGCCCGAAACAGATCCGGTGAATACATCCTAATGGACCGCCTTGAAGGAACTCACGTGATGCCGACCGAAACCAGTGAAGAGGATCGCCTAGCCATACTCTTCAAATTCAGTCTGTTCGTCGGATTCGGCTATGTTTCTAACGCAATCCAACACATTGACTTACACGCCGGTAATGTCTTATTTATGGCCGATGGTAACCTCGGAATCATCGATTTCGGCCTGGCTTTCCGATTTACGGATGACGAACACGATACACTCCTATCATTAGGCGAAATACTCCGTGGTAACCAAGATTTGGATGATGTGGATATCATTGACACCTTCAAAAATATCTTTGATCCTCCGTTCCGTACAGAAGATGTGGAGGATCCAGCTGCTTTTGCGGATGTCTGTCGCGAAATTATTCGCCCGCTGATCGATCATATGAATACATCAGATGTTGTGCTGTTAGAAAAAATCGAATCTATGAGCGCTCTAACAAACCGCGACGTTACAATGGCGCCGCATTTCTACAAAATACTACTGGGAATGGCGTGTATGGGCCAGCTCCATTCTATAATGGGACGCAACTACGATAATTACGAAATGCTGCGTTCAATTGAGTTGCGGGCTCTGAATCGCGCGTTTTTGATGGTTATTTAGTTAGGGCTTGGTGCGCGGATCTTCTGGTTCTGCTGCTGGCTTTCGCGAGCCCTTTTCCTGTTTCCATTTTTTGTAAAGATGGGAAAGAGGATATTTGTGTATGACAATATCTTTGTTTTGTAGAGGCAAACGAATAATAGACGATACATAAATATTATCAAGGATACTTATATCTGCTGGAGCTAATGCAATAGTCATTGTATTAGTAGTACTACCTCCTAAGAAATGTTCATCTTCAATTACAGCTGTTACATTTAATTTTTTTGAATTTTGTTTAAACTCAGGAACGAAAGATGGATGACCTAAATGTATTGTACGTATATATATTACCATTTCTTTAAAATCGTTAAATATCTCTTCATTATATGTTATGCTTTCTATTAGTGATGATCGAGAGTTGTGATTCGGAACCGGTGTATTCTTGAGCATACCAGCTTCAGTAATAATACTAAATATCTCTACTGGAGCAAGTGGTAAATGTGGAGATAGATCATTCATATTTAATGGTTTTGGTGTATGTTCGCAATGAAGCACCGTTCCAATCAGATCCGGATTCCACCGCACGAGTTCCTTGGGTGTAAATTCAGGATCATAGGCGGTGAATGCCACTAACTGTTCATTGAGCAGACGAATCTGTTCTTCTATTTCTACACGCGATGCCATTACTGCGACACAAGCCAAAAATAAAGTGTGTGTCAAATTTTGACCTTTGCTTCTTTATGCCTTGGCCTTTACCACACGTTTGGTCTTGGCCTTTACAGGCGCACCCGTCGCAACAGCCGTGCGCGCGTGTGCCTTGATCGCGGAGAAGGTCTCATACGCGGCACTGAAGACATCCAGATCCGCTAGCCACAGATCCTCAGCTGACTTGGCAGCGAGCTCATCCCGCGTTGCCCTAACAGCAGCGAGCTCCTTCTCCAGCTCCACGATCGCAGCCGCCTTCAACCGGTCTACACGCATACGAAGCAAGTACTCGTAGCCGTGGAGACTATCACCAGATCCAGAGAGAGCAGGCAAGTCCAGTCCCCGCAGTCCAGCAAGCAGATCAGCATCCTCTGCATTAGCGACCACGAGCTTCCCGGTCACCACAGCCCGCACGAACCGCACCCGCGCATCTAGCTCCTGAGCAAGTGCGTCCAGCCGTGCGAGTTCACTGGCCTTGCGGCTCACGTAGCCACCGATACGCTTAACATAGAACGACTCCAGAATAGCACCGGCTGATCCGAAACGCCTGATGTGTCCGTCGCAATCGAACGCCACCATATTCGCCAACGAAGTCGAATTCACCAGACGGAACTTCTTCTCAAACTCTGCGGGAAATGTCCGCGCCTCGTGAAAGTAATCGCCATCCAACGTCAGCACGAACTCTACATCGACATCATTGTAAGCCTCCTGGAAACTCTTAATGAGCCGCGCTGCAGAGGCGACCTCCGACTTGGATTCACCAGCAGAAGAGCCAGAGCCAGCGACCAGATCATCCAAGAATGCCTTGTAGTCCTTGGTCCAGATACCCACCGGCAGCTCCGTAATCCGAACACGATTCGTGTCATCATCCAGGAACTGGTAGATACCGCGTGTCTGAACCTTCCGACGGTCCGGCGTCATCGTCACGGCGCCACGGAAACCGTCCCACCACGGCGTCAACTCACGATCCGACAAATCAGCAGAGGCACCCGTCAGACGCAGCCGCAACGCAGCGACCAAGTCCCGCGGCGAATGCGGAACAATGTCGGTAGAGAAGCCCGTACCGATGCCCAGCGAACCGTTCACTAGCAGAAGCGGAAGTACCGGCAGATAGTACTCTGGCTCCACAGTCTGACCGTCGTCCTCGATCCAGGACAACGCGGGATCATCCGCCTTGGAAAGCACAGTGGCCTGGATCGCCTCCAGAGCCGTAAAGATATACCTGGGCGAAGCCGAATCCGCACCACCCTGGAGCCGCGTACCGAACTGGCCATTCGGAGCCAACAGATTGATATTGTTAGCCCCCACAAAGTTCTGCGCCATTCCGACAATGGCCGCAGTCAGAGACGCCTCACCGTGGTGATACGCCGCCGTCTCCGAGACGTATCCCGCCAGCTGGGCCACCTTGATCTCCGAAACAAGGTTGCGCTTGCGCGCGGCCCACAGAATCTTCCGCTGCGACGGTTTGAGACCATCCATCAGATGCGGCAGAGATCGCATATTATCGGCGTTTGAGAAGTGGATGAGCTCATCGTTGATGAAGCGCGTGTAGCTCACATCGGCACCTCCCGCTGGCACTTCGAGAACACGATCGCGATCGTAGGTCGCCAGCCACTCCTTGCGGTGATCGGCACGCTTCTTGCTGAAGGCAAGATCGATATTGCCATCGGCGCAGTCATCCCACTGGAAACGAACAGTGTTCATACTGGTAAAGTACTCCCGCGCCTCCGTCGCTGTCGAGGTGCCGAGACCCTTGTAGTACTTGATGTGCCAGCCCTTCTCCTTGCCCTCGGCGGACTCCAAGAACTTCTCGTACTCGGAAGCGGAGAAGAAGCACTTGGTCACACCGCCGGTCCGCGTGGCCTTCAGAAGCGGTGTCATCATACAGCAGAGGAAACCGAGGCGCAGAAGCTCCGGCCACTCAGTGTGGAACAGATTGATGAGGAGGCCCTTGATATGCGAGCCATCCACGTCCTGATCCGTCATAATCATCACCTTCCCGTAGCGGAGTTTGCTCACATCCTTGTAGGCCCGACCGTGTTCGAGACCGAGGATCCGCTTGATGCGTGTGAGCTCATCATTCTTGGTCTTCTTCTCAATGGTTGCGTCCTTGACGTTGAGGATCTTGCCCTTGAGTGGAAAGACACCGTAGCGCTCACGGCCGACGACCTTGAGACCCGAGATAGCCGTGGAGGCGGCCGAATCTCCCTCCGTAAGAATGAGCGTACACTCGGCGGACTTGGGTCCACCGGCCCACGTGGCATCCTCCAGCTTCGGAATACCGCGCACAGTCGACGACTTCCGACCATCGGACTTCTTGGCCTCCCGTGACAACTTCGCATCAAGAACCGCCTGTGCCTCATCGAGGAGACCACCTTCCTTGGCGAGCTTGGTCACGAAGGCATCGGAGATCTTGAACACGGAGCCGAACTTGGCCGCGGGCGTGGTGAGAGTCTCCTTTGTCTGGCTGTCAAAGGACGGATTGACAATGGTCGCATTCACGAAGAACGTGACGGCGTCCTTGAGCTGCGCCGGCTTGAGATCGAGCTTCTTACCGGGTCCCTCACAGAATGCACCAAGAACAGCACGTGACACAGCATCGACGTGTTTGCCTCCACGGCGTGTGAAGATGCCATTTACGAATGAGATGTGCCGATCATCGACCGCGCCATCGGCGTGGAGATGCCGTGTAAGAACAGCGGCGACTTCCCAGCGCGGCCCCGCACGCTCGTAGAAGACGGGTGTGCCCTCCTCCGTGAAGAGACGCACGTACTTTTCGAAGGAGGTCACTGGCACCGCAACTGCGCCCGCCCCTTCAGAATCATTCTTTCCTTCAGAAAGGAAGACGCGGCATCCGTTGGCGGCCGCAAGAGCCGCCGCATCGACAACGCGAGTCCGCAACACGGCCAACATATCAGCCGGAATCTCAGTCGCGCCGACGTAGAACCGACCGATGTCAGGCGTACACCGGATCTCCGTGAAGGTCTTGGACTTGGCCACGGCCTTGTGCATCACAGGCTTTCCGACGACAGACATATTATCACGGAATGTCTGTTCATACAGAATCTTGCCGTCGCAGGTGCGGACAACGAACTCCTTACTGTAGATGTTGGTGAGCTTGGCACCGTAGCCATTCTTACCTCCTACGGTCTTCTCTTCGGATTCATCGTAGTTGGAAGAAGTCAGCAAATGACCGAAGATGAGTTCGGGCACCATCACCTTGTATTCGGGATGGACACTGATGGGAATGCCCTCACCATCATTGTGGATCGTGATGGTCGTCGGCGTCAGAGTCACAACGATCTGTGTGACCCGTTTGGCTTTGTCTGCAGCAGCTACGGACGCTCCTACACGACTGGTCGCAGTCGCTTGACGAGTAACGTGATCCAGCGCATTCACGATAAGCTCATCAAAGATCTTGAAGAGACCGGGATTGAAGGTAAGTTCACGCCATTCCATTCTCTCCGCCTCAGAGTCATAGACCCATCGGCTCTCACGATGCGAATCACGGGAGCCAATGTAAGTATCCGGAAGTTGGAGAATATGTTCGCGCTGGCTGAGCTTCTTGTAGCTCTCGGCAACGGTCTTAGTAGAGGAGACAGAAGGAACGGAGGTCATCGTACTTGGGGCAAGGGTGGGGGTCGACCCTGGTCAACTTTTGATTTTGTTAACAAAATCAACAGTAGTAACGAAGGAATTAAAAAATTCCTAAGTTTCAACTTTGGTGTATTCTTAGGCGTACCATATTTAATACGCCGACAAGACCACCGTTGACTTGCCATCCTCCATCATTTCAGGTGGACAACCCATACTATCTTTTGCCCGAACTTCCCGCTCAGCATCGAACCACGGATTCTCCTTGGCGAATGCACGAAGCGCGCTGCACGAAAAATCCGCCGAACACATGTATCCACCGGATGTCTCTCCATCCTTATACACACCGTGACCAACAAACATATTCATAAATTCGCACGAATCGTTTATAACTTGCAGACCCGGATATTTTGCGGTCAGGCGAGCCAATATCTTATTCAGTGGCCCATATGCAGTGCGAGCACGGACACGGAGAGTTCCATCGTCATCGAAATACACCTCTGGCTGTTCGCCTGTTCTGATTTCAACGGTGGGATCCTCCAACAATTTCGCGAGATCGAAATTCGCAAAGAAGAGTTTCTGGAGCGTCTCAGCAGGGCCAGTGATAGTAAGGTCATTATCAATCCAGTTCGGCATTTTTGTTAGTTTATTGGGACCGGTTCTTTATGTCTACGCAGTCAAATCAAAAAAGAACAACTGGAACAACCGGCCATTTTCCTTAGAATTGCCGAAATACGAAGAAGCTGCGTGAATCATCCGACTGTCGAACAAAATCAGACGATTATAGACATTGCCCACGGTATCGACGCAGTCGAAGGCCGCAGGATCCAGATGGCCCGTTGGAAATGTATCGGCATACGGTGCGCCAAATCCAATCATCGACTTTGTCTTCTTGGAGCGGAAAAGCGAAGTACCGGCGCCCACAGGAGCATCCGGTGTCAGATACAGAACACCGGCGTATTGTTGTGTATCGTGATGGTAGACAATCTGATCACCACCGATACAGAACTGGAAACAGCCATTAGTTCCGTATTTTTCCCAATTCAAAACGGGGCGACCGAGGATCTGTTCGAATCGTTCTTTGAGTCCTGGAAATCTGTAAGTCTCTGCAGTCCGGGCTCCCTTGTGGTATTTGGATTCGCCGATGAACTTACATTGAAGAGCAAAGGTGCGTACAACATCAGGGTTCTCATAGAATCCATCGACAACTACCAGAGTAGGCGGTGCCAGGGCGGCCACCGCCAAAGAGGACGAAGTAGGGATCCCTTTATTCAAGACAAACACGGTGCGCCATTCACCCGTTGTACGGATCTGAAGAATGACAGACTGTTCGGCAGAAAAATTCACCTTCCATCCCACACAAGAAGTATCATCCGTCTTATAAAACGCCGCCACATCGGATCTCTGTGATATTTCAACGGGAATTTCTGTGTCTTCATCAACTAACGCCCGTACAGTATGTCCAGGATACAGTGTCCATCCACAGGCTTCGGTTGGTGTATGTTGATCTATATGGCCTTTGACATCGGATATCAGGGTTTCGTGCATTTGGATTCTGGACTAACAGTGGTGTCAATTGTTTAGATCAGAACTTTCTATGGTCAGAGTAGAGGTGATCGATGGCCCGTATCAAACTCTTTTTAATGAGGCACAGCAAATCGTGTTGTAATCATATTCGGCACGACGCCAATGTGGCGAACATCCCTCTAAGCAAAAACATCCGTGATCCGGCGCTCAGCGTTGAAGGGCGCCGAGTCGCATCCCTTTATGGACCGATGCTACAGCGTCGTCTCCGTGATGGAGGATTCGACGTTGAAAAGGCAAAGATCCTCACATCGAAGCTTCAACGGGCCAAAGAGACCGCTGCGTTGGTCTTTGGCCGCTCATCATACGTGATTGATAGCTTTACAGAAAATGGCGCCATTGCGGAGAATACACCGGCCTCCACGCCGTACAAGAAACCAAGTTGGCCGGCGGTCGTTAAACAACTAGCTGCTCTCACAAAAGAAGGTGAATCCGTTGTCGCGGTCGGGCACGGTTCGTATCTGGGATCTCTTTGGCCTACGCTAACAGGCGCACCGCGTAAAGCAAAACTCAATAATCTGGATGGAATTCTGTTAGACATCACTGTTAGTCCATCGGGTCGCTTCGTTGTTCACGGACACCTGGACCTCCAATGTCTAATCAAGGCCAAAGACCGGGGAGATCAGTGTAGCGTGGCCGATACACAGAAAATCGCCGCGTTAAGTAAGATGCACCGGCGAAGCCAGAGAAAGAGCCAGAGAAGCCAGAGAAAGAGCCAGAGAAAGAGCCAGAGAAAGAGCCAGAGAAAGAGCAAAAACCAGCGTGGTGGCTTCGCAACGAGTATGCCGCTCGGATTCCACCAGGCCGGTGCCCAGTTCGCCGGGACATTTGCCTATCCCACAGGTGATCAGCCTGTGTTTCCCACAGAGGGCAACTTCATTCGGGCACCTCTTACACAAACACAAGCAGGTGGCTTCAGTCCTTCCGTGATGGGCGCCTTTGCCGAGAACGGTGCGCGACTGCTTCCTATGGCAGGATATATGGGCTACCGAATGATGTCGAACGAGAAGAGCCAAAAGAAGACACGCAAACACAAGAGACGCTAAAGGACCGATACCGGGAACCAGAATCCATAAAACCAAACCAACCTTGGCCACTACGTCCCGAGCTTAAACGCGAACCCGGTTCCTTCAGATAGAATGGAGTCTCCGGACATGCTTTTTCGCATCCGCACCGTAAAGGCCGCCCCCTTCCGTACATTGATCGAGGCAATCAAGGACATCCTGACGGATGCGAACCTGGAATTCGACAGCACCGGACTCAAGATTATGGCAATGGACGGAACCCACACGATCCTGGTACATCTGCGTCTTCAGGCCGACCGGTTCGACGAGTTCCACTGTCCCCAGAAGCACGTCCTCGGGCTGAATATGATCAACTTCTACAAGCTCGTAAAGACAATGAGCAACAATGAGAGCATCGTTCTATTTATGCGGAAGTCCGACACGACGAAGCTGGGAATCGAGATTATGAACGGTGAGAAGCAGATGGTCACGCACTTCGCGTTGAATCTGATTGAGCTCGATGTTCGTCCCATTGCCATTCCCGCGGTCCAGTTCCAGAGTATTATTACGATGCCGTCTACGGATTTCCAGAAGATTATTCGGGACATGCATAGCCTGGGAGAGGTGGTGGAGATTCAATCGGCGAGTCAGGAGCTCGTATTCCGGTGTAAGGGCGACTACGCCGAACAAGAAACTATCTTCAGCATTGGTCAGAACGGCTTAACACAATCGAAGTCGGCCACGGATATTGTCCAGGGCAACTTCTTTTTGAAGCATTTGATCCTGTTCACGAAGTGCACGTCGTTGTGTTCGGACATCTCACTGTATCTGAAGAACGATTATCCGATCATCGTCGAATACAACGTCGCGGGCTTGGGAGAAATCAAATTGGCACTCGCGCCAGCCCTGACTAAACAAGCAGAGTCAACCTAAAACGCTGCGCGTAGTCAACCTAAACTAAAAGTCGCAGAAGCCTAACAAATCAAATGCTTGTAATCTGTTTTGGGAAGAACCGATTACTAGGAGGCTACGGCGACCGTATTGTCGGTCTCATTGCGGTTCAGATAATAGCGGCTGAACTCGGTCAAGAGTTTCGAATTCTCTGGGAAAAAGAAGACATAACACCGTTTTTCGAGTATGCGGCCTTCAATAATCCAAACGAAGACACAATTGAAAACAATTTAATAGACAATCAGCTTCGTATAAAAGAACATCTGATGACCGCACCCAATCCATTTCCGGACCCGATCACGAAATTCTTCCTGAATCAAGAAATTGCCCAATACCGTTTTAAAGACGCTGACACGTATTTCAACGCGATCTTCGCGACCTACCGAGCTCTCTATAAGACTACCCTGGAACCAACACGCCTTCTCCTAGACAAAGTCGATAAGTGTGTAGCCGGTCATCAGACTATTGTTGGAATCCAGATCCGCTGCGGCGACTGTTTTATGGCGACCAACAAAGGAGAATGGTACAATACGGGCGCCCGTGATCATATTCACAAGTATCTAACACAGATCAAAAACTCTCTTACACAATATCTGGATTATGCCGTGTTTGTGACAAGTGACTACACCGGAATTCTGGAAGAGGCCCGCCATGTATTCGACAAGGTGCTATATATTGATGACGTGATCCAACATATTGATCGTCCCGCCATTAATGAAGATATCAGCAAAGTGTTTGCAGATAACTACATTTTGAGTCAGCGAACAACGGAGCTCTATATTTCGACGAATTCGAACTACGGGCGCGTAGCGGCCCTCAGTGCTCCGCACGATCGTATCTACGATGTGACCACTGCCCAGCCGCTAGATAAACGCCGTTTGTTGAGCAAAGGCGAATGTATCTTCGCCTAGCGGAACACGAGTTCGCCGCTAATATGTAAGAACCTCGTAACAAATTCCCGTCTCTCAGCGGGATCAGTAGATTTAAAATTCCACCACGATACGAACGGCTTCAGGTCATCCGCAATTTCCGGAAGCGGTCCCACCACGAATATATGGAAGCGTTTGCCGGCGGCTCTCTGAGCGGCGGCCTCTGCCTCCACCTCTGCCAGGCAAGGATTCATCATTCCAATAGTGACATCGACGACGAGTTCCGGTGGCACCCACGTCTTATGTGTGACAGGATACCGCCGCGCATCGACGCGCCATTGCTCCTTGAGCGGCACCGAGCAGTCACGCTCCGGTAGCCGTCCTTTATAATGCTGATAAATATGTGCGACATTATGTTGGATCAACGAATTCCGATGAAACGTGAAATTGCCGTCGCGATTCCTATACTGATAATAGCCGCAGGCCCGGATATGGCAGAACGGCGCCTCCAAATACGTTCGTAGAATCAAATCGTAATCATCTGCCACGGAAAGTTGCGGATTATGACGACCGACGCGATCGTAGACGGCAGTACGCCATACCCGCACGTGATTAGGAACACCGACAATGTGACTGAGAGTGGCACCGTTGGGCGCCGCGGCGTTCACCGAAGGAATATAGCATTTATGGAACGGCGACCAATTGAATACGTGCATTTCGTAACCCATTCCGAAGAACTCGCCGTAGATGGCCGGTTCGTAGGTATCCTCTGTAAGTTCTGCGCAATCCGTGTAGAAGAAACCGGCATCTGGATGGGCGACGCCGGCCTCACGGATCCATCGAAACAGGTCCGGATGGAAATCATCATCGTGATCTATTTCTATGACGAATTCGCCCTGGACCAACGAGCCGGCAAGTCGCTTCATTTCGCCGATGTAGCCGGAATGCGCCGGCGCTTTGAAGACGCGGATGCGCAGATCCCGCTTCTGTAGGTTGAGCAACTGTTTGTACGTCACATCGTCTTTGGAGTCATCCCAGATAATCCATTCCCAGTCCTGATATGTTTGGGCCATCAGACTCCGCCAGGGTCGCAGAATCTTGTGACCGCTATTGAAGGTAGTCGTAATCACAGACATCAGAGGCCAATGAGCATCGTAGCGGTGCGCTCCCGGAAAAATTGAGCCGAAAATCACGGGGCAGACATCGAGATCCCGTGGCAGTTCTTTCAGATGGATCCAGCGTTTGCGGAGTTGGAAAGTCTTGTTCAGGGTCGCAGTAGAACTACACGCATATGTGAAGAAGGCCATCGGTTTGTATTTGTGATGGAGTTCCGAGAGACGTTCGAATGACAGTGCGCCTAACACGGGGATCCAGGTATAATGTTTGTCGATCAGCGGATAGAATGGCGGCTCCACATCCGAAATGAAGAACACGTTCTGAAGGCCTGAGTGAGCAGGCTTCACCGAATCGGTCACGTGGTTGTAGAATGCAGCGACCTCAGAGATATAGCAATGCGTGCCCGGATTCCGCCGAGCCACTTCTTGAATAAAGAGTCCATCGGCATCGTAGCGATCGGGGGTCCAAGGGAACCACATTGTTTTTGGGACGACAAACATCGCCGTATCGATCTTGCGGACCACGGGTTCCGCTCCTTTGAAGACAAAATTCGTAGCTTTACGAAAGTCATCTGGTATGAAGAACCGTTGGTCGAACGTGTAGAACTTGTCGGTCTCAAACGTGCCAACGAGGTCCCAAAAATGCGGATGGACAATGTTGTCATCATCGAGGAAATAGATGAGTCCGTCCGAGACAAGTGATGCTCCGTAATTCCGTTGAGGGTGACCGACGCGACCGACATCACTACAGTCAACTTCGCGGATCCGCGGTTCATCGGCAAACAGTCGTGGATAGGACCGGTCTTTCGAAGTATCGTAGACGATAATCCAGGTGGCCTTATCCAACTGGATACTTTTGAGAATCTCACGCAAGTTCTCCTGTCGCGAACACGGAGTGATGATCGTTAACATTACTGTTCGTATTCGCAGCCGCTTTTAGATTGACAGCGCCAGCGAATCTGGACTCGGACTCAGACTAGATCCAGGCGAAAGCAATGGTGTTTCCATAGAGATCACGATATGATCGAGATCACCGGTGATTTCCGGCTTCTCTAATAACGCGTTGCCCTTAAACGCGGCGTTAAACTGCGCGATAATACACGCGGAAATGGTGGGGCTCATATCTTGAAGGCGATCCTGTTCAGCGCGCACCATTTTGAGAAACGGTTTTACGTCTGTTCGCTGATCCCGTCGGAGCGAAAGTTCTGTGAGTATTAGACGGTAGAGTTTTCCGTAGGCAAGAGCGGCGGCGCGATGGGCCTCTGCAAGTGACGATGTTTTCATATATTGATTGATGGTTGTTAGTATCCCAGAGCCGATTGTGACCGCACCCAGAACAGTTGTTGCCGCCGTCTGATCACCCTGGGAGAAAAGGCTGGTGAGTCCGATGGTCATTGAACCTGTCACGGCTGACAGAATGATACTAGGAATGGTTAGGCAAACATTCCAGATTTCGTAGTAACGTTGGGATTTGGTATGGAGCCATTGGAAACCGTTACAGCGATCGCCGATTCCGGCCAGTAGTGTTTCTTCTGAGTGTTCCCAAGTCATCTGGTTTCTTCTCTCTGTTTTATGATTGGCAAAAAACATGACAGGTTAAGCCGGCAGCAGCCTAAAACGTACGATGACAAGCAAACCTATGATGTCTGTGTCTGGTTCTGGTTCTGGTTCTGGTTCTGGTTCTACTTCTGGTTCTAGTTCTACTTCTGTTCGTTCTTTCGCGGCGGCGGCAGCGGCTCCAGCGATAGCTGCCGCACCGGCCACTCACGCAATTCCCACTGGATCGTGGACGGCCTACTTTCACGAGCCAGAGGACACGCTCTGGACGGCGGCCTCTTACAAGCTTCTCCAGAGATGTACGAGTTGGGAGGCTCTTGGCGCAGTTCTACGGGAGCTTGGTCCGCATAAGACCACGAATGGACTACTGCGCATAATGCGTGGCGATATCTCACCGCTCTGGGAAAACAAGGCAAACATCCGTGGCGGATCATATTGTTTGAAGGTTCCGCGTCGATCGGCAATCGAAGTCTTTACGCGCTACGTGGCCGCCGCTGCGCTAGCCGCCGCCGCCAAGGATGCCACGAATGAAATCGTGGGAGTAACAATCAGTCCGAAGAAGGGATTCTGTATTATTAAAATCTGGAATTTGAACGCAAAGGCGTTTGGTAAGCCGAGTGATCTCGAGCTCCTGCACGAAGACGTGAAGGAGGCGGAGATTATTTATCGCTGCCATACGGATCAACGTATGTAAAGTGTTTGTGACCAACCAGAACGAACGAAGAGAGTGATGGTGTCAACAAACACGACTAGCCAAACACGACGACTCTACAAAATAATGCTAGAACCGTCACGCCCCGTCACTTCTAGATCCCGTGTATAGAGCACGCCTTTTTGATGAGCGTAGAGCATTAGCACATTTGCCGACGTCAATGTATGTTCAGCGGGCACACGCAGACTAGAGAAGAATTCGGAAATATCAACACCGTACCGCGTCACAACGGAGAGCCAGGGCCACCTCTTATTCTGAGAGTCAGAGACAGAGCCAATAACGTGTTTCTCTGCATCATAAGTGTAGAGAATTTCTTCTATAGGAACGCGCACCGACGTATCTATCCATTGTCCGCCACAAAGGAGATGCATTGATCGCCCACCACAGGAAACAAACGGCAAAACATAATGAAGACGGGTGTAATTTGCCCAAGAATAAGCCTTCTCAAAAACGTTTTGAATAAGTGCTGCGACTTGCATCTTGACTAGATAATCGCACATATTTCTTAGGTTCGCATATATAGAAATATTTGATCACCTTTATCAGCCTGAGAAAATGTCTTAACTCTGGTGAATGGTTGGCCTTTTGCAATAAATATTTCTTCAGTATCAAATGAATATATTGTTGAGGTAAGCACAAATTTCATTACAAAATTATATCCAGTAAATGCTATGATATATTTGTTAATATCAACAGCGTATCCTAAATGATTATCCAGTAAATAAAATTTATCTTTGAAACGAATAATCCCTAATGCGTGTCCAACTGTTCCATCGTTCGGTAGTACATTTATATGAACACCAATTAGTTTAAATTTATTTTCACCTTCTCTATATTCAACTCCTTTGTATTCTTTATTATGTAAAATAATTATATCTTTAAATGGTTTCATATTTTTAATCATATTGTATAGTTTAATAGGATCTTGTACCTCCCAACGATTCCAAAATGTTGGACAAATTTTGTTGCCAATTTCTTTAAGCTTTATACCCTTCTTTAAATTTAAACTAGGAGCACGTTGTAGTGTAGGTACTGCTTCTTTTTTCTCTAATAATTTTATATTGATATATCGCAAAAATGTTCCAGCCAAAAAATTAATTAAATTCTTGTCAGTTGTACCATAGAATTTGCCTATTTTTGCCTTAAAAGTATCTGTTTCATAAGGAACAGGATATAAATCTCTAGGATTTTCACTATAATCATCCATAATAAATTTAACATTTACATCGCGATATCCATCGGCGAACATCAAAATATTCTGAAATGTGTCCCAATAACATTCACCGACGTGTTGCGACGCAATATAATGGAGTTTCTCAGGATCAATATCTAAAGTTTGTTTTTTAGGAGGAGGACGACCTATGACATCATTGCGTTTTAGTGAAATATTTGGTAATTTGGTACACGAAAATCCTTCTTCCGCAATAAGCTCATCCATAGTATATTTTGCCCAACAAAGAGCATATTTAACAGCCGGATCCATCCTCTAATCTAGAACAAGCATTTTGTGGCATACACCGTTTGCGTCTGATGTATTTGATTTATTTGATGTGGATTTCTCTAGACCAACACCGTAGGTTCTTACACAGTGGGATTATAATAAATATAGCTGGCACGGTGTTGTGTATAAGTTTCTGGTTTTGTAAACGGTATTCCAGTAGCATGCGTATAAATAATTGTTTTACCAAACTTATAAATAAAATTGTTATTAGAATGTATTAAAGAAAAGTTTATTCCATTAAATTTATCAATAGTATTAATTGGAATTGCTAATCCATTGTTATTATCAACGATAAAATATTTATTATTATAGCGTATGATCCCTATTGTGTGCCCCTTTCCTCCTCCTTCCTCTTTTGAAAATCCCATAAATACGGCGATTAATTCGTTATTCTCATATTTCTCTCCTTTATACTGTTTATCAAAATTAGCATCATTGAGGTCTGTACTTATTACTGTAAATTTTTCTTTGAAGAGTGGTATAGAAATCATGTCTTCTACAATTTTAACACGACTAATGTCATCTTTTAAACACATATCTCCTATTTGAGTAATGAGTATACCAGCTTGTAGATTAATGCTGGGATTGCGTCCTAGTGGTGGTTTTACAGTTATATCTGGATTATTCAGAACAAGTGGTTCATCTATAACTGTTTCAATATCCTTGATTGGCGTATTTTTTTCTGCTAATTTTATAAGTATATATCTGCGAAATGTATTAGCAAGAAAATTATTATAATAATTAAATTTTGTATAATTAAGATCGTGTCTAATCTTATAATGTCCAGTTATCTCCTTCTTAATAATATAGCCGCTAGGATTATTTAACAACTCTTTTGGAAAGTTAGTAAATAGATATTTCGCAAAAGCAGCGTTTATTTGTCGAAATCCATCCGCAAACATAAAAATATTCTGTACTGTATCCCAGAAACATTCACCTGTATGTTGTGATGCAATATAACGAAGTGTATCCAAGTCAATACTATCAACTAACAATTGTATTTTTGTTTTGGGCGGTTTACCAATCCTCGAAGCACGTTCTTTTACAATAAAATTATCTAAAGTGTATTTTGCCCAACAAAGAGCCTTACTTGCTGCATCCATCCTCTACATTAGAACACGTATTTTGTGGCATACACCGATTACATCCGCAACCGTTGCAGTGATCGCATCGGGTCTTATTACAGCGCGGCTTCTTTTGTTCGTGGGCACACCCACCGTCACATCCGTGTTTGTGGCATCGGCTGCAAGGAACTTTGCGAATATTGTTGATTCGCATACTGCTAGCGAACAGCGCAACGGCCAGAAAGAAGCAGACAAGGAGCACCGGAATGGCCATAAATATCCAGGCAATCGGTTCGAACCCGATGTGGCAGAGAGCCTGGAAGACGCCGGTGCCGAGGATCGCGACGGAGACCCAGTAGAGAACACCGAGGAAATCACCGACCAAAAAATGGTAGAGGATACCGGCGACGCTGACCAAAAGAATAATGGATGCGGGTTGGCAGAGTTTGACCTCCATTCTATTTTAGGAGGGCTATTTTATTGGAATCACAGATCACAAGAATTGGAGCTTGTCATTGACAATATCGCCGATGTGTTCGCCAACCTCATCGCCAGGCAGATTTTCATACACCTGTCCGTTGGAATCACGCCAGTATTTACGACCGCGGTAAGCATATGGCTCCACTTCGAGCCCATCCTCCTCCTCTTCCTCTGCCTCCTCTTCTTCTTCGACCTCTTCCTCTTCGACCTCCTCTTCAACCTCTTCCTCTTCGACCTCCTCTTCAACCTCCTCTTCAACCTCCTCTTCAACCTCCTCTTCAACCTCCTCTTCTTCCTCCTCTTCCTCTTCTTCGACCACAGTCTTCTTTACAGGAGCAGGAACAGGGTCAGCCTTCGTAACAACAACTTTGACTTGTTTGACCTGTTCTTCCTCCTCCTCAATCTCAACATCATCATCACTTGGATATTCCTTGATGTGAAGGATCTTATCTGTCGGAGGATCCGAGATTTGAAGAGATGGTGTCGGACCTACTTGGACCTGTACGTGCGCCTGTGCCTCCAGAAACGCAAGAAGTTGATGCCGAACCGCATACGCTGCCTCATTTTCCTCCTTTGTAGTCCAAACACTCAGAAGCATAGCCGAATCCGAATGAACGGTAGACCAGTCCGCTGGACTATTCGGAGAAATTCCCGCAACAATCTCATTGAGACCTGTGTGGAGCAATTGTGCCCGTGCCTCCGTAGTCGCCGCGTAAATGGACATAGTATTCTTCAAGAGTGTGGTATATCTCTTCTGTGCGGACATCGTACTTAACACGTATGCTTTGGCGCATATGTGTCAAGTTTTGGTTTGTGTTCCTATATCCTTCTTTTATGTCTGGTTCTCCTGTTCTTATATTTCCGATGTTTGTGTTTGCGTTTTAATTTACGGGATCCACCGAGCATTACGCAGGTACCCGGTTTTTTTCTAGGTGGTTCAGGTACACCAAGAGGCATAGCACCACCATCTTCACCTTCACGCACTGCTTGTAAGGTCCCTTCTATTTCGGCTATCTTTGCGGCGTCTTGTATGGATTTAATTTTTTTTGCACTAAGTGGACAACCATCAGGCATAATGGCACTTCTGCAAGCAAGTATATAAAAAATATGATATTTAGATGGATCTCCAGCGGCTATACGAAAAAAATCTTCAAGCGTTATCATCGCTTTTTTAACAAATCGCAAATACCATTGCTCCAATGTTGCAGCACTCCTGTCGGTAATACCATCTAAATTTGGTAAATTAGCGTATGTAAATAATGTTCTAATATCTTCCCAGCTAACACGGGCACCTTCGGCTATATCAATTATATTAGGGTTTCTAGCTAATTGTGGTAACTGATACACCCCTGATCTGAATACTTTATTTTTATAAGCGGGATCTTTAGTATTACTGTTAAAAGTAGTAAATGGAACACCTAAGAAAGCAGGAGTAGACTGACCCATATCACCTCTAGCAATTTGAAGAGATAAACCCGTGAATGTTACGTCATATTTAGAAAGCTCGGCAATTATTGATGGTCCAAAATCCATAGGATTCAATAGATAATGATTTTTAGCTCCATCTTTTGCGAGTTTACTAAACCCTTCATGTAATAAGTGATCATTATCGTTACATACATCTCCAAAACTAACAACAATTACATTTCTAGGAAGCTTGACAGTTTTTACATGAAAATTAGGACTAACCGCAACGGCGCCGTGTCCGTAAAAAGCATATACTGTTCTACCATCGGGCGCGATCAATGGTGAAACAGAAGACGCTGATCCAGCACCAGCACCTCCAGAAGCGGACATCTTAATTACTACTCATAATTTTTACGTAACGTTACGGCAGACGCGCTTCGCTTGTCATGCTTTATTGTTGCTTTGACACGTCCAGTCTCTTCACTTCGTTACGTTCCTTACCGTAGTCAAGCAACTATACGTCATTGCGGCATTGACGTTTTCAGTCCTTCCGCTTTGCGTCAGTCCTTACAACTGGTCATGCCACAATACCCATGCAAAACTCAAGAGTGGACTCTTTCTCAGCGACCGGCTTCGTCCGTCGCAGTCGGAGCCCCTGAGCACCCGGCCGATTCATTCTGTCCATTTCCCACGGAATGAATGTATTCTTCATTGATGCATCGTAGAAATCGATCGGCTTAGTATCCATCACCTGAATAATGGAAATCATCGGCGGCGTCATCACATCAACACGCATTCGCCGGTCTCCCACAATAGCACGGAAGTCCGAAACATCTAGGGCACCTCCGAACAAACGGAGCGTCGATCTCGCCGGTGCCAGCCGAACAGGATCACCGCCTCCTGCGTACAGACGATTCAGCAACGCATACCGCTCCCATTGGACGTGTAAGTCAAGACGCTCATTGAACAGAAATGCCGCGGCGCACTCAGGGCAGCAGAAATTCCCCTGAACCCGCCAGATGCCCTCCTCAATGCCGACGGGGATCACACACGGCTGTCCCTTAAAGGGCTGACAATCCCAGAAACAGGCCACATCGGTCGAATCGGGCAGACGCTGTTCGCGATTGGCATCCTGGAAACGGACCATCAGACGTTCCGAATAATGGAGAGGCAGCATTGGACGGGCAACGTGATCTACTGTCTCAGGTGTGGGAATCACGGGAGTTACCACCTTTTCTTGACCGAAAATTGCCAGCAGCTCCTCGGAATCATAGGGTATCGGCTGAACGGGAGTATCAACGATTGCCGAAGGCGTGGGGGCAAACAGGTCATTGTCGATATCACTGATGTGTATGGGCAGATGAGCGATGAGGGGACGCTGCTCTGTCACTAGTGAGCCTTGAATTCCCTCAGGAGTTACGGAGGCAACAACGGCGGGTTTACGTTTGGTGGACTTCTTGGCCTTGGGTGTTGGAACGATGGGTTCATCGACCTCTTCGATGAAGATCGCTGGATTAGCGTTAGTCGCAGTAGCGACTGGGTTGGATGTCTTAGCGTTAGTCACAGTAGCGACTGGGTCGGATGTCTTAGCGACCGTAGAAACAACAACAATCTCACCGCCAAACGCACTCACAACCGAATCCGCAGCAACAACCGGTGCCTTCTTAGTACGCGGGGCCCTCTTTGACTTAGATGACGACTCCATTATATAGACTAACAGGCAGCCGCGTTTAGGTCCAACTACGCACAAATGCAAGGATCCAATCTAAACCCAACAGCGGGAATCCCGCTAAGGGATGAATGCCGCGCTCTGGACAGAGCAATACAGGCCGCGGCATCTGGCGGATGTTACCGGCCAAGATACTCTCAAGCAATTTCTCATTAGTCTCGTGAACGGCGGTGTAGCTACGACACCGCATCTGATTCTTCACGGACCCCCTGGCACCGGTAAGACGACGTTGGCCATCGCCTTCGCCACGGATATGTATCCCGATGTTCCAACGGGTGCCGCGTCAATGTATCTGAACGCCAGCGACGAACGAACAATGGAAACGGTCCGTGATCGTATACGCGAATTCTTGCGAACGTCGTGGATCGGTGTTAGTCGCAAAATCGTCATATTCGACGAAGTGGAAACAATGACGGAACCGGCGCAACTGACACTCCGCGCACTAATGGACGCTCCTATTGTTCCCGATGCGCCTATGCCACTCTTCATCTTCTTGTGTAATACGCTGAGTCGCATTGTTCCTCTAGTCCGATCCAGAGCACTTTCCTTGTTCTGTGGCCATCTAACGAGTATGCAGATCCACGGACTCTTGGCGAATATTCAACAGAAAGAGGGGAAAACTACGCCGTTGCCGTCACCGTTGGCGTGTCTTCTGAATCGTGGCGATATGCGTTCTTTCTTACAGAGGGCCCAACACGATGAGAATCCGAATATCTGGTTGCCGTGGTTCCAGCGACTCCTGAATTCACCGCCGGCGTCTGTCCATATTGTTTGGGATGATGGTCTACAGATGGTACCGCTCTGGATTTTGTTGCGACACGTGCTGGTTTTCTGTTATTCGATGGGCATCGCTGCTGCGGTAGGCAAAGAAGTCTGGGACAAATGGCTAAACATTGTGGTTCAATGTAGGTCCAACACTAGCCCGACCAAGATTGTTGATGCTTGGACCAGCATCGCAGATGCTTTAGCTTCAAGCATCAGAGATGCTTAAGCGAAGTGATTAGCGTAGCTTCAAGCATCGCAGATGCTTAAGCAGAAGCAATTCAGTAAAAATGACGACCTAAAGGCGGCGACCCCACTTAAACACAACGATGAATCCCTCCCCCCTGAGAATCAGTACAATGACGGTGACAGGGCACCTTGGATATATGCCTGATCTAACACGTCTATATGAACGATGTTCGTTTATTCCATATTGGTGGGTGGGCGAAGGAATAGTTAAGATACAATACGGAGATTTATGTAAGGGTGTTTGTACTGACGATATTCTGCATACATCGACGAAAGCAAAGAAGCGGTTCTTTAATCAGTCGTCGCTGGTCTTCAGGCTTCTGTTTGATGGATCTTACAAGGAGACGAACATTAAATTATTCAAAAATGGTGGATTTCAGATGACGGGGATTTCTTCGGAGGCGATGGCACGGGCTTCGCTGATCCGGATGATCGAAATGAACTTTGGTAAAGGGATTTGGATAAGGGCGAATGACATTGGTAGTGACGACGCAGGAGGAACGGACAAGTCAATTCGACCGACTATAAGCGACCGTGACGGTAAGAGTGTAGGCGCAGCCGAAACGATTACGTCAACGGGAGCGCTAGATTGTGACAGCTTGAGTGAAACGAAAGCGTCAACAACTGTGAACGAGAATGACATTGGTAGTGACGACGCAGGAGAAACGGACAAGTCAATTCGACCGACTATAAGCGACCGTGACGGCGGTAACGTAGGCGCAGCCGAAACACCAGATACTATAACTCATATAGAAGAACCAACAGAACCAAAAGAGCCAAAACCATACATAATGAAATTCGACATTTGTATGATGAATTCAGATTACACAATCGGTCGTGCCATCCGGCGCGATCAACTCTATAAAATCCTAGTCGAAAAATATGGTCTCTGGAGCTCATTCGAGCCCACAATATATCAAGGTGTAAATACGAAATTCTTCTGGAACAAAGTTCGTCCGGCGGCCGCTCCAATTGGGATCTGTGTCTGTCCCACGCCCTGTGATGGCTCCGGATCCGGCTATGGGATCGGTCAATGTAAGAAAATCACGATATCTCCCTTCCGAACGGGCAGTATTATAATTACCGGTGCCAAACATCCCGAACAGCTCCACGATGCCTATAATTTCATCAACGGTGTTCTGGAAACATATTCCGCAACGGTTCTACGAAGTGATACTCCGGTACTCGAGCCTTCGATCCGGATCAAGAAACAAGTGATCCCTCCGAGTTCAACGGAAGGGATCCTTCGGCAAAAGATGCGTGCCAGTCCGCGGAACATTGTACGCCTCGTAAACTCGTGAACGTCTTGAGCCAACAAGCCGTAACTGCGGTTACCGGCTGTATAAACATCCCGGTGCGTCTGTCAGAATATGAGCACACCGACTCCTGTTGTTGCGACTCCTGTTGTCGAGGTTCCCAATGAGAAGGTGCTCGCACACGCGGCTAAAATCGCGATAGAGCAGGATAAGCCTCTGATGTTCGATTACTATGCCGAGACCAAGGCGGGCGGCCCGGCCTTCCTTGGCGAGGACAAGGATACGAAGGAGCGCATCCTCGTAAAGAATCCCGAGGAGTACACGAGTCCCGTCAAGAAGATGTTCAAGGCCAAGGATGACTACATCATTGTGACGGAGAATTCGGTCTACATTGTGAGCGGCTCTATCAAGAAGAAGGAGATCAGCAGCGCGAATATGTAAGACACCCCGAAATTTAAAATAGTGTAATGCGATTTGTTTTTGGATTCGCATAACAGTATTTTGCTGATAAAAACCGCCGTGATAAGTAGAATGGTTAAGCAGGGCCGCAGCCGCAAGCAACAGAGACAGAGCCGCAAGCAACGGAAGAGCCGTCGTCAGAGCCGTCATAGGAGAAATCAGCGTGGTGGTGCCGCTCCGTTTGATGCGCCCTATGAGGCACTCGCCGGCGCCGCCCGCGCCGCTGCCCAGGTCGCTCCTCTGGATCGCTATATTTCCGATCTTCCTGGCTTGATCCCGCGCCAGGGCGGTGGTCGCTACCGACAGCGCAACGGCAATGGCAGCGGCAACGGCAATCCCACTTACCCTGGTTTTGAAAATGTCCCATTGAATAACGCCCCTGCCCCCTCAGATCCGGTCGTACCGGCTAACAATGTCGTTAAAGTCGGTGAGAACATTCTGGTCGGTGGCAGCGCTCCCTTCGGTGATCCCTACACCTATAAGCTCAATGGCGGCCGCCGTTACCGGCGCAAAAATAAGAAAAGCCGTCGTCAAAGGAACCAGCGTGGTGGCAACGCCCCGTTCAATGCGCCGTATTCGTTCGGCTACAAGCTCCCTGGCGTGAACGAACAGTTCGCTAGCGAAGGCTCCGTTAATTCGCTGTACTCTCAGAACCGTGGCGCACAGGGATATTAGTGTCCTCACCCACGACAACTTCTGACCACTCCGGCCATATCAACTTCAGAGCAGATCGTTGTTCGTCCGACAATCTGCTCTGTTCCGTGGCCGTGCGACACACCAGTCGCAACACGCCTTTACCACCCGCCCTGTTCGGCATCCCCAGATCTTTAAACACGAGAACCTCACCCTCACGGAGAGGACCCTCCGTATATGCCAAGTCCAGCGCTTTTCCTGAAGGATGTCCCAACACGGTGCGTTTCCAGCCCAGAAGCATTTCGGCAAGACTGAACTCCACGGTATATACAAGATCCGCTTCCCGACGGATCCAATCCTCTGATTCTGTGATCCGCACAACGAGAATCACATCACCTGGCTTCTCAAACTGCGGTGACTCCGAACATTGTCCGACAAAAGTAATCCGGTCACCATCCTGCATACCGGGCTCCACGTGTACATCGAGAACTGATTCGCGTTCCAGTGTCTTCTTGCCACGGCAATCGACGCATTCATCCAGGACTTTCTGACCCGATTGACCACACGCACCACACGCTTCCTGCGACATAGTCATAATCGGTCCCATCTGCATTGCCCGCATACGGAAGCCCTTACCACCACAGGTCCCGCAGTTCTCTACACGTGTTCCACCGCGTCCGGAACAACGGCCGCAGAGAGTCTCCCGTTTCATATTGAGCGTAAACTTCTTGCCGTGATAGATGTCGGAAAGACTGAGACCTATCTCGTGGATTTTGTTAGGCCCCCGCGCAGCCTTTAAGGGTCCACTAGGACCTCCAGGAAAGCCAGGTCCACCTCCATTAAAAAAAGGAAACGGTATTCCAGGACCTCCAAAGCCGCCTCCATTAAACATTCCACCGAACATAGCGGCCAGATCCGGCATTCCACCAGGAAAGCCGGAACCACCAAAACCAGGTCCACCACCTTCCTGCGGCACCTGTCCAGTGGCATCGTAATGGGCGCGCTTATCCGGATCCGACAACACCTCATATGCTGCCTGCATCTTCTGAAACTCTTCCTTATTGCCACCGCGGTCCGGATGTTTGACGAGCGCCTCTTTCCGATAAGCCTTTTTGACTTCATCGATTGAAGCGTTCTTCTGAAGTTTGAGAAGCCCATACAAATCCGCCATTTATTACGTGTGAACGCCCGTGCTATTTAGACTCCAGCAAAATGCCGCCATATAATAGATGTCGACACGGAAAAGACGAACATTATCGCTAAGTCCTAGTACTCCCTCTTTGTATGTCTCCCCGTCATCATCAAGAAGGCGAACACGTTCATTCCGTAATACTGTTATACAGATCGCCAAACATAGCAAAGACAGAAAACTAATCAATCGCGTGGCAGCCTTGGCCAAACAGTATAGAACCTATCACAAAAAGGAGGATCTAGCAAAGCTGAAAGCTCTTCTCCATAGTCAAAGCACGCGTTCCAATAGTATGACAAGCGCCGATAAAGACGCATTTATAGATATGTTAATCAAGCTTACGGCGAATAATTCGCCCGTTAATTCACCTATAAAAGTACTGAATCGATATTTGAAACCATAAGACCCACATCTAAACTGACTATCCTTACAACTATCCAAGGATGGACGCAGTGTTAGGCCAAGAAGAAACGATTGAATTCTTGAGAGCCCGTATCAAAGATCCACCGCATTTTATCTTGTGTGGCCCATCGGGAGTCGGCAAGACAATGTTGGCGAATGCCTGGATCACCGAACATCTCCAGAGTCAGGGCGTCACCAACCCAGCTCACCAGGCCACGATGACCCTCCGTCTGAGTTCCGCGGATGACCGCGGCATCGCAGCGATTCGTCAACGTCTGACCGAATTTGTTCGTCGTGTTCGTCCTGTGCCGGATACAATAGCCTGGGTGCTCCTCGACGATGCCGATAATCTACCCGCGGTCACCCAACAGGCGCTCCGTCGTATTCTCGAACTCCACGCACACCAGACACGGTTCTGTTTCGTAGCTCTCACCTGCGAACACTTCATTGAACCGATCCAGAGTCGTTGTGTGATGCTCCGTTGTGGTCCGGTGGATCTTGCGGATCCCAAACACGGGGCCGCAATTCTAAAGAAAGAGGCACCGTCGATATCGCTGACCGAAGAGGCCAGCGGACTTATAGCGGGACTCTGTCAGGGTAACGCACGACAATTCACGCTTATTTGTAGGGCCCTCAGAATTACGGGACGGTCGACAACGGCGGAAATACAGATGCTCGTGAATGCGCCACCGGTCACTCAACTTCTGCGACTTCAGACCGCCATCATACATCGCGATATCAGTACTATAACGGAATCGGTTCTGGCTCTTTGGAGCAAGGGCTACAGTTTTGAGGACTGTATTGCGATGCTCGAAATGGTGGTTCGTGTCTATAATGAGGAACTCAATTCGGACTTACAATATGTGCTACAATGTTGTGCGGAGGGACATATTTTTCAGATTCTGAATCGGATGACAACGTTGGATCTCGTGGCTGTTCTCTCCGGTAAGGCCTCATCCGAGACTTTGGCCGAACCCCTTGGGTAAGGCCTCGTCCGAGACTTTGGCCGAACCTCTTCTCTGAAGAGGTAAGGCCTCATCCGAGACTTTGGCCGAATCCCTTGTGTAAACACTCAGGATACGTCAAGCGTCTCCGACACTTGCCGAACCTCTTCTCTAAAGAGGTAAGGCCTCGTCCGAGACTTTGGCAGAACCCTTCTATTTTTAAAAACTCTCCCGACGTAAAGAGAAAATTGTAAACTTGTTAGGAAGATCCGAGTTGGAATGGCATTCGCACAGTTCAGGGAGTTACCCCTGATGTCTGATATTTGTGAGCTATTTGTTATGGCCACAGGTAATCCATTTCAGCCTGAAATTACGTGGTCTGATTGGAAAACGGTGGATATAGAGGATATTTTGTCCTTTCAGCCGTATATTCGGCCGAGTCATCAAAAAATAATTTTGGAAACAGCGTCTGGTCTACGGAATCCCTGTGCTCTTTTAAGGCAACTTATTAGGCCATATGGATTCTGTATCGAAACACATAAAACGCATTGGGTTCTGAAAGAAATGAAACTCGATTCCGCTGCTGTATCAAAGAAAAACGGTACAATAGTACAGTGGAATGAATAGAGTTAGTTTGTTTTATGGATCGTCTGGTTTGGGTCTGGTTTGGTTCTGGTTTGGTTCTGGTTTGGTTCTTTTAGTCTGGTTATTGATTTTGAATAACTCCCCCTGTCATTACACTTATTTGGAATGAGTGTAATGACTGATTTATTGTTGAGGGGTTAATGGCGCCTTGTTTTCCTGTTTTTTCTTTTATTTCTATAATGTCTCCGCGATTTTTTCCTTTTTCCTCCTCCACTATGATTAGGCCCCGCCGCAAGTTCTCTACGTGCCAGTTCTGCATCCCGCAGATCGTGCAGTTGATTACGTCGCACATCATCGCCAACAAAGGGTTTAATCTTAACAGCATCATAATCGTGAGTTAGACCATCTGGTCCAGGTATTATCCAAACAATAGGAGTATCATCTTCTTTTTTTCCCATATATACTCCTTCCAACCAACCCGATATACCAAATGGCATTGATATCTTAGCATAAACAATATCGCCCTTATCAAGTATCATTCCCTACATAATTAGTATAAAATATCTGACTTCGGTTAGCTACGAGTAGCGACCTCGGTTAGTGGGCTAACCTTGACCAAACAAAATCCGAATCCAAGATCTGTTGTTCCGAGAGCCGCGTGAACCACAGCCACGGCGAAGCCCGTTCCAGACCATCGCGGCCAAACGGTAGCGGCACCCATAGTCCTCCCTCTGTAGAGCCCGTAGGCCACTCTGATACATCGAACAGATCCTCATAATTGAGTCGCCGACCGAAGCGATCCCGCGATACCTCCGCTTTGCGGTCTATAGCAGTCACACCACTGCAGTGTTTGTCCCATAGGAAACGCAGCGCCCGTCGCGCCTCGAAGGATGACCACGACTGCGGACCCCGTGCGATCGTGTCACCTGTATCGCGCGCTATTCCGCTCCACATCGGATGACCGGGAACAGCCGCCCATCCTGCAGAACGTCCAGCAGCGGCCTCTGATCCAACCAAATCCTCATCGGGGTCCGAACCAAATGTCAGGACCGTCGCCCCTACCAGACGCTTCGTCAGTTCCTGACCGGAACCAGATCCAAGCGGAAGGACCGATCCATCCAGCCACAAGCCGCCCTTCTGTGCCAAAAAGCTGCTCTGGCACCAGGCCATCCAGAGTGCCGGTGGACATGCACTCGATTCAGCACCCTCCGGCACAGGTGTCTTCCCCACTAGATGTGCTATAGCGGCTCGGCGTCCCACAATAGGTACAATATCGAAATCGGCAGACCACAGATGATGAGCACGGCGCAAACAGAGCTTCAGATACGGTGCATTCGGCTCGCGTGTTGCGCGGTCCTCGAAGCTCAACCATTCTTTCGTGTTCGCCTGACTGTCATCCACATACCACCAGAGCTTCCCCTTGGGCCCCAATCCAGAAGGATTCGCCATATCGCTTATCTGGTTGCGAATACCGTACACGGTTCCCAGAATTATTACTGCAAGACCTGCTGTCAATATCCACGCTGGAACCATCTTTCCTTACTGTAGGCGCCCAATATCTATCAGGCTGTTTAAAACTAT